>Ga0210389_10001535_pt1 | contig 18715 bp, 17 predicted proteins | sample IncBWH28OmetaG_FD_160127 | JGI IMG/M metagenome (GOLD analysis project Ga0210389, IMG submission 160127) | Forest soil microbial communities from Barre Woods Harvard Forest LTER site, Petersham, Massachusetts, United States - Inc-BW-H-28-O ...
GGCCGCGCCACCGGCACCAGGAGCCTCACCCGTTCTCGCCTGCCAGGGACTCGAGGCGCGGTGCGGCCCGGGCGGCCAGGGCCGCGGCGATGTCCGGCGGCACCGGCACGTTCGAGCCCTGGAAGCCGCGGAACGGGCGGAACGATCCGAGCTGGACGTCCTCGAGCAGCTCAGACCTGAGCAGCGGCGGGCGGATGAGGTAGTCGAAGCGGATGTCGGTCCGCCACCGGAAGTGCGCCGGGTCAGACGGCTGGACAGGGTGCTCGTATGTCTCCGACACGATCGTCGCGACGTAGTAGATGCCAGGGTCTTTCGGCCCCACGACCTGCAGCCAGACCTGGTCGCCGACTGCCATCCGGTCCCGGTAGCGCGGCGTGCCCCACCACTGCTCGCGGGACGCGGCCACCGAGGTGCCCAGGTCGTAGTGCCGGGAGTTGCCCTGAAAGATCCAGTCAGCCATAGCTTCACAGCCTAGGTTCTCGCGTGTCACTGCCGGTCCTCAGCGCAGCGCTTCCTAGTGGCGCCCGGGCTCCGCGGCCAGCATCGCGGCCTGCTCCACCTCAATGACCGATTCGGCGCGCAGCCGAGCATCGTATGCCCGCTTACCGCCGCGCACACCGAACAGCCGCTTCGTCCAGACCAGGTAGATAACGAGCAACAGGTTCACCATGAACGCCGCGACCCGCAGCCAGGTAACCTTCACGGTCAGGTCGTAAATCTCATAAGGAATGAATACCGAAGTCGCGACCATGGCGAAATACTCGCCCCAGCGCCGGCCCAGCCACAGCCCGACGGCTTCGATCAGCTCGATGACCGCGTACACGGCCAGCCCTGCGGCCAGATACAGCAGCGCGCGCGAATTGAGCGTGAACGAATGCTGGATGAACCCAAGCAGCTTGGAGTGTGCGATGTCGAACCCGAGGCTCCGGTAAAGGTCACGGATAACCGGCAGGGCATCGTTGAACGCACGCTGGACTCCGGCTTTGTCGTACCGGAACCGCCATACGCCGTAGGCGGCGGCGCCCAAGACGAGGAACCGGAGGAAACGCTCAACCGAGAAGACCCGGAGGAGCAGCTCGCTGCGCAGCTCCTTACCCCGGCGGACCAGCGGAGCCTCCGCCGCAGGACCGCTGCCGTGCTGCCCGTCGGTCGCGAACGCGCCGCAGCGCAGGCACCGCCAGGCCAGCCCCGCCGCGGTCGGCGCGGCCAGCCGCTCCCGCAGCTCCGGCTCGCTCGGCGCGTATGTCACATGTCCGTTGCGGGCGCACCCGAACAAGCTCCAGTCCACACACGGAGAATATCCAGCAAACCGTCAGGCTCGCCCGGGATCACTCCAGCTCGCAGGGCAGGCGCTTGATGCCGTTGACAAAGCTGGACCGCAGGTAATCCGGCTCGCCTGCGGCCCGGATGCCAGGGGCGCGGGCCAGCAGCTCGCGCCAGACGGCCGTGATCTCGCGGCGGGCCAAGTGGGCGCCCAGGCAGAAGTGCGGTCCCGGTGCCCCGAAACCCACGTGCGGGTTCGGTGACCGCGTGACGTCGAACCGGTCCGGGTCAGCGAAGACCTCCGGGTCCCGGTTGGCCGCCTGGTAGAACAGCAGCACCTTGTCGCCCGACGCCAGCGCTTGGCGGTTCAGCACATAGTCGCGGGTGACCGTGCGGCGCATCCAGATGACCGGGGAGGCGTGCCTGACGACCTCCTCGGCAAACGAGCCGAGCAGCCCGTCAAGGTCAGACAGCAGCAGCGCCCGCTGGCCAGGGTGCTCGGTGAGCAGGTGCAGCGCGTGCGAGATCGCGTTGCGGGTGGTCTCGTTCCCGGCCGCCATGAGCAGGATGAAGAACGCGAAGAGCTCGCGCTGGGTAAGCCGCTCGCCGTCGACATTGCCCGTCATCAGGACGGAGACCAGGTCCTCGACGGGATGTTCCTCCCGCCCCCGGGCCAGCGCGAACAGGGCTTCCGCGAGCTCGGCGGCGGCGGCCATGGACTGCTGCCTGGCCTCCGCGGGGTCCGCGCTGACGTACTCGGTGTCGCCGCCGGCCAGCATGACATTGGTGGTCCGGACGATCATGTCGTAGTGCTCGTCGCCGATGCCCATCATGGCGCAGATAACCTTGAGCGGCAGCCGGGTCGCGACCTGCGCGACGAAGTCGCCCGGCCCGGCCGCCAGCAGGTCATCGACAACCTGCGCGGCGGTCCGGCGCACGTCGGCCTCGAACTTCGCGATCATCTTCGGCGTGAACGAGCGGGAGACGATCCGCCGCAGCCGCGCGTGCCGGGGATCATCCATGTTGAGCATCGAGCCGAAAGCCTCGTTTGACTCTGCCGCCAAGTCGAACACGCTGGTCACCCCGGCGGCGGAGGAGAAGACCGCGGGGTTGCGGCTCGCCTCCGTCACGTCCGCGTGGCTCAGCAGCGCGTAGTACCCGCCTTCGGCCCTGCCGGTCGGGGACGGCCCAGTGGTGAAGAATGGCCGCTCTGGCAGCGCCCGCAATTGCGCGTACGCTGCGTACCTGGCGTCCCGGGGCCGCGACCAGAACGCGGGAGAGGAAAAGTCAAGCTCGCCGGCAACTGGGGTAGGCGCCATAGACAACAGGTTATGAGTCAGGGCCGGCGTGACATAGCCCTGAAGAACCGGGACTGGCCAGGTCCGCGCCTTCCCGCTCCAATCCCCTGAAGGCGAGGACCGGCCAGGTACCGGACGCCGCGGTTAGGTCCGGCCCCGCGTCAGGCGACTTTAAGCTCTGGCAGTTCGGGCACCAGAACCTGAGCCGTTCCTGCCCAGGAGGCCCCGCCTCGCCCCGCCGGATCACCGTCCCGCAGCGGCGGCAGGGCCGCCCCGCCCGCCCGTACACCCAGCTCTCCCGCCCGGGCCTGGCGTCCCCGGTCGTCACGTGCCCCGCCCGCTCCTTGTTCGCGTCGAGCAGCCGGTGGCCCAGCGAGACCAGCACATCAAGATCGGCGACCGAGCCGACCGGCCGCGCCGGATCAACGCCCCGCAGGAACAGCGTCTCCGCCATGTACACGGTCCCAAGGCCGGCCAGGTTCCGCTGATCGAGCAGCGCCTCCCCGACGGGCCGCCCCGGGTCGCGAACCAGGCGCGCCACCGCGGCCGCCGCGTCCCAGTCGGGACCGAGCAGGTCAGGGCCGAGGTGACCGATGACCTGGTCCTCCCGCGAGGTCGGCAGCACCTCGGTGACGCCGAGCTGGTACCCGGCGGCTACCCACTGGGAGTTGGCGAGCAGGAGCCGCAGCCGGTGGCTGTCCCGTAGCGGTCGTCCGTCGGCCGGCTGAATCCGCCAGGCACCCTCCATCTTCAGGTGGGTATGCACGGTGAGGCCGCGGTCGGTGCGGATCAGCAGGTGCTTGCCGCGGGCCACGGCCTCGGTCACCAGCTGGCCGGTGAGGCTGACGGTGGCGTACCTGGGCACCCGGAAGTCGCTGCGGGTCAGCACCTGCCCGGCGAGGGCCGCGTGCAGCCGCTTGGCGGTGTTCCAGACCGCGTCGCCTTCTGGCACGGTTCCAGTCTGCCAAAGACTGGTGAGTGTTCGGCGCTGCGCCAGGTCATCATGTGCGATCACACGGCGCGTCGCCTGATTGCCGCCTCGAGGTTGTCGAGCTCGTTGCCGCGATGGGCGCGGTACCCCTGTGTCCAGGTTTCGTCGTGCAGGGGATCGATCGTCATCACCACCGTCGCGCGGTCGCCGGCGGGCTCGATGTCGATGGTCGTCAGGTGCTCATACGGCTCCTGGCCGGGCACGAAGTCGATCAGTGACCGGTAGGCGAGGCGGGTCGGCGGTGCGATCTCGGTGAACGTCTTGCGCAACTCGACCGCCAGCGGATTGCCGGTGTCCCGCAGGAACGCGACCTGTTCCGGCGCGGTCGCGGTCATGGTGAACCGCAGCTGGCCGCCGGGCCTGAGTTCGAGCTCGCTTACCTGGCTTTCGAAGCCGTCGGGGGCAAACCACTCCTCAAGGCCCGCGGCGGTGGTCCACAGGTCCCAGATGACCTCCGCCGGAGCGTCGTACGTGCGCTCGAGCCGTGCGGCGCCCGGGCTGGGCGTGGGGTGGGTAGTCATCGATCCTCCTGGGTGTGCCGCTCCTGTCGGGCGGGTTCGCTGCAGTGACGAACGGACAGGCGCGGGACGGACACGACCCGCGCGGAAATCTTCCCTGACGGCTGCTGTCCGTCCACGGCAACGCCGTTCGTGTGATACTCGGAACCGGCACCGGCCCGTGACTGGAGGACTCATGCAGTACGCGTTGTTGGCCTACGCCCCGGTTGAGGACACGGACCGGGCGGCACGCCCGGTTCCAGGGACCCTCGCCACGGTGCTCGCCCAGCCGAACGTCACCGGCTGGGCCCGCCTGCACGCTGACGAGTCGGCCACGACGCTGCGCAACGACGACGGACGGATGCTGCTGACCGACGGACCATTCATCGACAGCAAGGAGTACCTCGCCGGCCTGATCCTGATTGAGGCAGGCAACCTCGACGGGGCACTCGCTATCGCCGGGGAACTGCTCCTGGAGACCAGGCCCGGCACGGCCATCGAGGTGCGGCCCATCCTCGACGGGCGCTTCCGTGGCGCTTGACGCCGTCTTCCGCGACCAGTGGGGCCGCGTGCTGGCCATCCTGGCCGGCCTACTCGGCGACATCGAACTGGCAGAAGACGCGGCCGCCGAGGCGTTCGCCATCGCCGCCGAGCGCTGGCCCCGCGACGGGGAACCGGCCAATCCCGCCGGCTGGCTGATCACGACCGCGCGTAACCGCGCTATCGACCAGCTGCGCCGCCAGCAGGTCCTCGCCGCCAAGACGCAACTGCTCGCCCGCGACATCGAGGCCGCGCCCCGGGCACCGGAGGGCCACATGGACGACGCCGCCACCATCCCTGACGAGCGGCTGGAGCTGATCTTCGCCTGCTGCCACCCGGCGCTCGCTCTCGAGGCGCAGGTGGCGCTCACCCTGCGTACCCTCGGCGGCCTGTCCACCGATGAGATCGCGCTGGCGTTCCTCGTCCCGTTCGAGACCATGAGCAAGCGTCTGACCAGGGCCAAGCACAAGATCCGAGACGCGGGCATCCCGCTCGCCGTGCCGCCAGAGCACCAGCTGCCCGACCGGCTGGCGGGCGTCCTGACCGTGGTCTACCTGATCTTCAACCAGGGCTGGGGCGGCGGCCGCGTCGACCTCGCCGCGCAGGCCATCCACCTCGGCCGGGCACTGGCAGGCCTGATGCCAGACGAGCCGGAAGTGCTCGCGCTGCTGGCACTGATGCTGCTGCACGACGCGCGCAAAGCGGCCCGCCTGCGCGACGGGCAGGTCGTCCGACTCGACGACCAGGACCGCGATCTCTGGGACACGCAGCTGATCGACGAGGGGCGCGCGCTGCTGCAGCGGGCCATCGGGCGAAAACGTACCGGGCCTTACCTGGTCCAGGCGGCCATCGCGGACCTGCACCTGTACCAGCCCCGCGACTGGCGGCAGATCGCCGCCTTGTACGAAGCGCTCGCCCGGCAGACCGGCTCCCCGGTCGTCGAGATGAACCGGGCCATCGCGGTGGCCGAGATCGACGGGCCCGACGCCGGCCTGGCCATCCTGGAGCGCCTCGACCTCGACCACTACCGGTACTTCCACTCCACGCGGGCGGACCTCCTGCGCCGCGCGGGCCGGCCCAGTGAGGCCTACGACGCGTACCGCCGCGCGCTGGATCTCGCGCAGACCGAGCCAGAACAGCGCTTCCTTCAGGACCGGCTGGCCGAGACATTGAACTCGCGGCTGGCCGGGGGCTGTTAGTAGCGCCCGTCCCCGGCGGCGGGATAGCCGTTGCCGTAGCCGCCCCTGCCCTGGTCTGCCCTGCCCTGGCTGGCGCCGCCCGCGGCGTACCCGTCCGCGGGCGACGGCCGGTAGTACCGGTCGGCCGCGCCGTCCTGTATTGGTCCGGTCGCTGCCTGCCGGGCGGCATAGGACTGGCTGGGGTACGGGTAAGACCCGGTGACACCGGAGTCGTACGGGTTCTGGCCGCCGGCCCCGGTGGGCCTGGTGCCGGCCGGGACGCCGCCGGCGGGCCCAGCGGCCCCGCCGGCGGGGCCGCCACCCGGCGTCCCAGTGGCGGGCAGGGCCGCACCGGGAAGCTGCGCCTGGCCGGGCTGCCGGTGCTGTGGTTGCTGACGCTGCTGCTGCGACGGCCGGGGCTGCTGTGCGTCGTACTGGCCGCCAGGCAGGGCGCCGCTCGGCAGGGCGGGAGCCGCCCGGTCGCCGTTGCGGTTGGGCTGGCCCGGCTGTCCGCCGCGGCCTTGGCCCTGACCCGTGCCCGCCTGGCTCCTGCCGGGCTGCGCCTGGTGCCCGCCGTGGCTTACCGCCCCGTGGCTTCCCGGCCCTCCGGGACCCTGACCGCCGGGCGCCGGATAGCGCGCTGCCGCCGCCTGGGTGACCGTGGTGGGCGCGTCGTCCCTGTACCAGTATTCGCCGGTGCGGCCGGCCTGGTACTGGCTGGACTGCTGGTACTGGCCGGTGATGAACGTCTCGGCCTGGTCGGTCAGCTTCGTCTGTGCCTCCGAGCGGCGCGCGGCCACCCGGTAGGAGCGGCCGTCCGTCTCTGATTGCACAGAACGCGAGTAGGCCTTGCTGGTCAGCGGGTCGTCTTCACCGCCGCCCTGAGCGTGGGCGCCGCGTGCCTGCGCGGGCCAGCCACCGCTTGACTCCCGGCCGTGATCCCGCCGGTCGGGTGCCTGCCAGGCGGCGTTGTCGGGGCGGGCACTGTCGCCGCGGCCGCGCCCTGACGATGCGCTGTAGCTGGGCGAGCCGGAGGGTACGGGCCCGTACCCAGCGGCGCGGCCGAGTGGCCCGGAGGCCCTGGCCCCGCCTGGGCCCTGGCCGCGGCCGCTTGGGCGGGGGTCGGGGTAGCCGGAGGCGTTGACCCGCTCGATCCGCTCGGTCCTGTCGCCCCAGTCGCCACGGTCCTGCGGTCGCGCGCCCGCCTGACTGCCGGCCTGGTAGCCGTTGGGCTGGAACGACGGCCGCGCCGCGGGCTGGGCGAACCCGTTCGACCCTGGCCCCGGCTGAGCCGGCCCTTGCCGCATGCCGTTCTGCCCGGCGGGCGGCCGGGAGGCGGTGACCCCGACGGTAGGGGTGGGGCCGGTGCCCGGCCGGACGGGCTGTGGTCCGGTTCCCTGGCGCGCGGGCATCGGGCCGCTGCCCGTCCGGCCGCCGCCGGCCTGGCCGGAGCTCATCGCCCCGGAGCCCATCGGGCCGGAGTTCCTCGGGCCGGTGCCCATCGGGCCGGAGTTCCTCGGGGCGGCCGGCTTGTAGTCGCCGGCGAGTCCAGGCGGCGGGCCGAGCCGTCCCGCCACGCCGCGTTCGCCGCCGCGCTGCTCGCCGCCGAAGCGAGAGTCAGCGCCGCCCGCCCCCGGCCGCGCGTCCGTCCGCGGACGGCCGTCCGCGCCCGGCCGGGCACTGGCGCCGCCGGCGGCAGGGACGTTATCGAGCGGTGAGTCGGTGCCGTTGAGCGGGCGGTCGGCGGCGACCGAAGCCCAGTAGTCCTCGTCTGAGATGCCGTCGTCCGGCCAGATGTCCTCGCCGCGGTCCCGGCGCAGCCGCAGGATGCCGGTCCGCTCGCCGCGGTCCTCCCGGTCCCTGCGCCTGCGGCGGCTCCGGTCGGAGCGGTCCTCGTCTGCCCCGTCAGGCAGGTCGTAGACGCCGGTCGCGAACTCGTCGCCGCCGTAGCCAGCTCCGCTGCCGTAGTCGTCGGTGTAGGAGTCGTAGCCCGGCCCGGCCTCGCCGCGGCCGTCGTCGCGTCGTCCCCGGCCTCCGGCGCGGCCTTCCGGTTGCTCACCGGCCCAGCGGCCCTTGATGCCCTCGGGGGAGAAGTACTCGTTTGGCGACCAGCCGTCGTCTGCGTTCTGGTAGGCGTCGTGCGCGTAGCCGTCGTAGTCGTCGTACTCATCAGCACGACCGGCGTCGCCGCCGCGACCCCCAGGCCGCGCAGGCTTACGACTCAAAAACGACATACAACACCACCCGGCACAACACGGCCTGGCGTTGGCGCTAGCGAGGCGCGCGCGGCCATATACGCGAGCCTGCCCCCGTTGTCGCGAGCACCCTTTAACCGGCACTGGTTCGTAAGATTGTTACCAACGCTATGCCTAGCTGTCTCGCGAATCGCGAAACTTCACCACTGATTACCGCAATACCGGACATTTCGGTATGAAATTCCCCGCTGAATTGTGGCTAATCATGACGTAGCGCTTACGGGGGGAAGCCGGCCGCGCCCGATGGTCGCGGCGGCGATCGCCTGCCACGCCGACTGTAGTGACGTCCCGTTTGGCAGGTTAAGTACCTTGTTGAGAGCGTACACGGTAAACCGGTAGCTGTGCCCGCCAGGCCCGGGGCACGGCGGGTCGTAGCGGGCGTACCCGGCGGTCCCCTTGGCCTGGCGCGCCCCGGGCGGCAGCTGGCCTTCGAGCAGCGCCGAAGTCCCCGGCCCGATGTCGAACGCCACCCAGTACACGTACGGCGTGATCGGCGCGTCCGAGTCGTCGACCACGAGCGCGATCGACTTGGTGCCCGCGGGCGTGCCGGCCCAGGTGAGCGGCGGGGAGGTCAGGTGCTTGCCCGCGCAGGTGAACCGCTCGGGCAGCGTGTCGTGCACGAACGCGCCCTCGGACACGGTCATCACGCTCGGCGCGGTGACCGTGACGCCGGACGAGAAGAGCCCGCACCCGGCGAGCGGGACGGCGAATGCCGCCGCCGCGACGGCCGTCGCCACCCGTCTGCCCGGCTCCCGCCGCCGGCCCGCTCCAGTGTCCGCGTCCCACCTCACCCGCCAGAGTTTAGGGCCTGGCGCCGGTTGCGGCAGTCGCTACCGCGCGGCGAGTCCCCGCGGAGAAGATCTAGAGAGTAATCCCGAACGAAGGGGGCTGGCTCTGGCCGCACTCCATTTCCCGCCGTCGCGGGCAAGGACGTGACGCGGACGCGTGTGGCCGGTGGAAGGGCCCGGCACCCGGAGCCAGGGAGCTCCTAAGCCCGGAAGGCGCTGTGGCCGGTAAGGGCCTGGCCGATCACCAGGGTGTGCATCTCCGGGGTGCCCTCGTAGGTGAGGACGGACTCCAGGTTGGCCATGTGCCGCATGATCGGGAACTCGTAGGAGATGCCGTTGCCGCCCAAGATGGTGCGGGCCGTGCGGCAGATCTCCAGGGCCTCCCGCGTGCTGTTCAGCTTGGCGATGGAGACGTGCTCGGGTGCGAGCCTGCCCTGGTCCTTCAGCCGGCCGAAGTGCAGCGCGAGCAGCTGCCCCTTGGCGAGCTCGACGGCCATGTTGGCGAGCTTCTCCTGGGTGAGCTGGAAGGCGCCGATGGGCGCGCCGAACTGCACCCGCGTCTTGGCGTACTCCAGGGCGGTCTCGTAGCAGGACCGCGCCGCCCCGAGCGCGCCCCAGAAGATCCCGAAACGTGCCTCGTTGAGGCACGACAGCGGCCCGCGCAGCCCGGTCGCCTCTGGCAGCACCGCGTCCTGCGGCAGCCGGACCGAGTCGAGGACGAGCTCGGCGGTGACGGAGGCGCGCAGCGACCCCTTGTGCTTGATCTCCGGCGCGGAGAACCCAGGCGTCTCCGTCGGTACGACGAACCCGCGGATGCCGTCGTCGGTGCGCGCCCAGACCACGGCGACGTCGGCCACCGTGCCGTTGGTGATCCACATCTTCCTGCCGTTGAGTACCCAGTCGTCGCCTGACCTGGACGCCGAGGTCCGCATCGACGCCGGGTCGGAACCGGCATCAGGCTCGGTGAGGCCGAAGCAGCCGATGGCCTCGCCCGCCGCCATCCGCGGCAGCCACTCCGTCTTGTGCGCCTCTGACCCGAACCGCCAGATCGCGTACATGGCCAGGGAGCCCTGCACGGACACCAGCGACCGCAGCCCTGAGTCGGCCGCCTCAAGTTCCAGGCAGGCGAGGCCGTAGTCGACCGCGGACATGCCCGCGCACCCGTACCCGGTCAGGTGCATGCCGAGCAGGCCGATCTTGCCGAGCTCGCGGGTCAGCTCCCGCACCGCGGGAAGCTCGCCCTTCTCGTACCAGTCGGCGACGTGCGGCAGGATCTTGTCCGCGCAGAAGGCGCGCACGGTCTGCCTGACGGCCAGCTCCTCCTCGCTGAGCAGCGAGTCGATGCCGGCCGGGTCATGCGGGTCAAGCCGTGGGCGGGCGGAGGGTGCGGCAGAGCTCATTACCCGAGCGTATCAGCGCTGCCTGCGGGTGATAGTGGTCGCCGCTGGCGGCATGGCGAGCCGCTCCACTTCCGCGTGCGGGCTGGTCGGCTCGGCGAGGAAGCGCTTGCCGGACAGGCGCAGCAGCAAGGTCTCGCCGAGGATCAGCTGGTCCCTGGTGCCCATGTGGGTCTCCTGGTCGGCGGGGACCGGCTTGGCGGGCTCGAAGCCGCGGCCGGCCCACCGCTGCACCATCGTCCCGTTCGTGGAGTTCAGGTCGATCACGGAAAGCCGCCAGTTCGCCGACCCGGCGTTGGTGAGCCGCATCATGAGGTGCTGCCTGCTCACCGTGTCGATCACCGACCGGCCGCCGTCGGCGTACATCGCCAGGTCGATGCCCTTGAGCGCCACGCCGCGGCCGACGATCACCGGGCAGTCGACCTCCAGCGGAAACCGCAGGATCTCCTGCTGCGACTCAAGGTCGGCGACGACGACTTCGTGCAGCGCCGCGCGCGGGCCGAGCGCCACCAGCTGCCGCCGGCACGACGGGCAGACCGCGGTGCCCTCCGGGGATATCCCCGGCCAGGCGAGCAGCTGGCCCTGCCACTGCGCGGCCTGCCGGCAGGACGTGTTCGGGCACCTCCAGCGCGTCTGCAGGATCTTGCGGTGCCCCGGGTTCTTGGCGTCGAGCTTGGCCCCGTAGCGCAGCACCTTCACCTCGCGCGCCTGGGAGACGTCCTGCGCGCTGCGGGTCCTGATGCCAAGCGGCGCCAGCCGGACGACGCCGTCGACGGTTTCCCATGCGTGGAACCGCTCGGGTGACTGGTCGATCCACCGGTGCGCCGCGCGGTGGTCGATGTAGTGGTCGCGGGTGATGACGTACAGCCCGCCTTCGCGCGCGAGCCGCAGGATCTCGTCGTCCGCGACCGATGCCGTCCTGATCTCGCCGACCCGCTTCAGCTCAAGGAACGCGCGCGCGTCTGGGCCGAGCACCCGCACCAGGGAGTCGTCGGCCACGAGCTCAAGCGCCGCGCCGGCGTCGTGCTGCTCCCGCCACGCGGCCATGACGAGGCTGAGCCGGTCCCAGACGGGAGCCTGCCGTCCGAGTGGCGGCAGGTAGGGCGACCAGCACACGTTAGAAACGTCAACAACCGCATTCCAGCTTGCCATCGCAGAAAATCGTAAACCTGCGTTCATGACTGCGCCACTCCGATCGGCGAGCAGGTCGGAAGAAAGATGAGAGGTCAGACGCTGGCGAGGCCCTTGACCGCGGTAGTGAGGTCGTCTGGTGACAGGGTGAATGCGAGCCGGAGCCACGGCGAGCGCTCGGCGGAGACGGAAAGCAGCCGTCCGGGCACGACCGCGACGCCCCGCCGCAGCGCCGCTTGCGCGAACCCGCCGGAATCGGCGTCGCCTGGACGGCGCGCCCAGAGGGTCAGGCCGCCGGCGGGGGGCGTCCACGTCCAGTCGGGCAGGAACGCGGTGAGGGCCGCCGCGACGGCCGTGTACCGCTGGCGTGCCCAGTCGGCCCGGTAGGCGATGATCTCCTCGTGCGCGGACCGGATCAGCGCCGCGACAATGGCCTGCTGGAAGGGCGGTGAGCCAAGGTCGGCGGCGGCCTTGGCCGCGGCGAGCCTGGCGATGATTCCCTCGGGGGCGCGCACCCATCCGGTACGCAGCCCGCCCCAGTACGTCTTGGAGAACGAGCCGAGGGTCACCACGTTGGGCATCCGCGGCGCGAGCGCGGCGAGCGGCGGCGGCTGCGGCCCCGTGTGGAATTCACCGGTGCTGACCCCGCCCGTGTTCGGCCAGTCGGCGAACGCGCCGGGGCCGAGCGGCAGCTCGGCCAGGGTCATGTCGTCGATGAACGTGACACCAGGGTGCCGCCTCGCCAGGGCGACGATCTCATGCCGCTCGGCGGCGGGCAGGACCAGGCCGGTCGGGTTCTGGTGGGTCGGGGTGAGATAGGTGAGCGCGGGCTGGTGCACGGTGACCGCGTCGGCCAGCCGCCCCATGTCGCCAGGCGGCACGCCGACCGGTCGTGCGCCGGTGCGGTACAGCGCGTCGATGAACCCCGGGTACGTGGGGTTGTCGGTCACGACCGGGTGCCCCGGTGCCACCTCGCAGCGCAGCAGCAGGTCAAGGGCCTGCTGCCCGCCGGTGGTGACAAGCACCTGGTCCGCGGTGGTGGGGATGCCGTGGAAGGTGGTGAGCATGGACGCGATGGCACCGCGGAGTTCCGGCAGCCCGTAAGGCAAGTAGCCGGTGCCCCGAGTCAGCCGCAGTCGCTCGGAATCATCCAAAACAGTCGCCGGGTCGTGCAGCGCCGCCGCGACCTGGGGAGCGCAGTCGACCGCGGCGACGGACAGGTCGAATTCCGGCGGGGCGGACAGCAGGCCGGAGAAGAACCCGTTCGCCCGGTGCGCCGCCGCGGGGGTGGTGCGGTGCGGGACGAGGCGGGTGCCTGAGCCCTGGCGGCTCGCCGCCATGCCCTCGTCGCGCAGCACCTGGTAGGCGAGCGCGACCGTGTTCCTTGAGACGGACAGGGAGGCGGCCAGGGTGCGCTCAGGCGGCAGCCGGACGCCCGCGGGCAGCTCCCCGGTGTCGGCCAGGCGGCCGATCCTGGCGGCGAGCAGCCGGTACAGCGCGCCGTCCGCCGTCGGCCAGCGGCCGAGCAGGTCGGCGAGGGCCTCCGGGCCGATCGCCGGTGCGGCAGCCGGATCCATTCCGCTGTTAATTGGCACTGTCATGACAGTGCCAATGATGCCAGATTTGGGGCCGTGCTCACCCATGTTTTCTGGATAATCGCGGCGGCTTGTGTGTTCGCCGCGCTGTACTACTGCCTGGCGGCCGGCATGCGGAACGGCGACCGTCCCGGCGACGCGGAGATCACCGCCATGCTCAGCAGCGCGATGCAGCCCGACGAGGCCCGCCCGGTGATCGCGGTGCACGTGCGCAACCCGTCGGGTACGCCCGTTCTCGTCGCGCTGAGCGCCCGCAGGGCCCTGCTTCCTGCCCCGCTGACCGAGCCGCGCGGGGTCAGCGTGCCCTGGCTGACCCGCCGCGGGAAGTTCCTGCCGGGCAAGTACGAGACGATCGGCGTCGCCCCCGCGGACGGCGCGGCGGAACTCGCGGTGCCGGTCACTGTGCGGGCGCGTCGCTACGTGCTCACCGCCGCCGTCGGCCAGCAGGGCGGCCGGCTGCGCGTGCACCGCCTGCGGCTCGGCCCGGTCAGTTACCCGGCAGCGGGGCGGGACGAGCACTTTCCCTCCGCCACGCTGCGCTGAAGACTCGATGGCCCGGCGTCATCGCCGATGAAGAGGGTTCGCTGATAATGGTCGGGTGACCACTACCGCGGGAGCGCCAGGAAGCGCCACCGGGCCTGACCCTGACATTCAGGTGTTCACCGCCCGCCTCACCGGGCGGCCGCTGCTCGACAGCGACGGCCGCGCCATCGGCCGCGTCCGCGACGTGGTTATCTGGCCGGTCGCGGGCGACGAGCCGCCGCGCGCGCTCGGGCTGGTCGTCCAGTTGCGCCGCCGGCAGATCTTCGTCCCTTTCGGCCGGATCAGGGAGGTTTCTGCCGATGGGGCGCACCTGCTCGGCGGCACCGTCGACCTTGACCCCTTCATCAAGCGGACCGGAGAGATCCTGGCGAGCAGCCTCTACGGCCGCCGCACCGCCGCCGGGACGGTGGCCGACGTGGCCATCGCGCACCGGGAGCTGGCACGCGACCGCTGGCAGGTGACCGCGCTCGCGGTCACCAAAGGACGGATGCTACTCGCCCGAGGGCCGGAGATCGTCTCGTGGGAGGAGTGCCGGGAGCTGTTCGAGCCCGGCCCCCTGGCGGAGCAGCTCACCAGCCTGCGCGAGATGGCCCCCGCCGACCTGGCCAGCGCGTTCGAGGCGCTGCCGCTGGCCAGGCGCAGCCAGCTCGCCGCCGCCCTGGACGACCAGGAACTGGCCGACCTGCTCGAGGAGATGCCGGAGGCGGACCAGATCCGGCTGCTCGACAGCCTGGACAGCATCGAGCGCGGCGCCGACGTCGTCGAGGAGATGGAGCCGGACGACGCCGCCGACCTGCTCGGCGAGATGCCGGCCGAGCAGCGGGAGCGCCTGCTCACCGCGATGCAGTCGGTGCAGGCCGACGACCTGCGCCGCCTGCTCCGCTACGACAAGACCACCGCCGGCGGCCTGATGACCTCTCAGCCGCTCGTCTTCGCACCTGACGCGCCGGTCGCCGAGGTGCTGGCCAGGATCAGGGACCGCGACCTCCCGGCGATGTATGCCGCGCAGGTCTACGTGTGCGAGCCGCCGACGCTAACGCCGACCGGCCGCTACCTTGGCAGCGTCGGATTCCAGCGGCTGCTGCGCCGCGCGCCGTCCATCCCGGTGGGCGAGTGCATCGAAGGGCGGGTCTTCGTCCGGCCCGACCTGCCCGAGCGCGAACTGGCCACGCGGATGGCCGCGTACAACCTCATCGGGGTCGCGGTGTGCGACAACGCCGGGCGGCTCGTCGGCGCGGTCACCGTCGATGACGTGCTCGACAAGTTGCTGCCGGCCAACTGGCGCCAGGCGGGAGGCAACACCTGATGGCCCGGTTCAGCCCCTTCCGCGGCGTGGCGGGCGACAGGAATGACCTGTCGGTCCCGAAGGGCGCGCCGGTTCGCGGTGGACTGTACGACGCGGATGCGTTCGGACGGTTCTCCGAGGCCCTCGCCCGGTTCCTCGGCACCGGGAAGTACCTGGTCGGCCAGACCGTGCTCGTGATCGCCTGGATCATCCTCAACACCATCGGCATCATTAACCACTGGGATCCCTACCCGTTCATCCTGCTCAACCTGGCCTTCTCCACCCAGGCCGCGTACGCGGCCCCGCTGATCCTGCTGGCGCAGAACCGGCAGGACGAGCGCGACCGCGCCACCACCGAGCGAGACCGCCAGGTCGCCGCCCGCACCCAGGCCGACACGGAGTACCTGGCCCGCGAGCTCGCCGCCGTCCGCCTCGCACTCAACGACGTGGTGACCAACCAGGACCTGGCCGAGCACCTGGAGCACCTCGCGAAGCTGATCGCCGACCGCTCACCGGAAAAGCCAGAAGACGAGGAGTAAGCGCCCGTCGCGGTCCGGGTTCCGCGCCCCGCCGCCCGTCCGCGTCCGGCCGGGGTCCCGCTTATCCCGAACGTAAGCGGCCTCCTCTCCCGGCCCCCGCGCTTCCGGCTCCCGGTCCCCCTCGCTTCCGGCTCCCGGCCACCGCGCTTCCCCGCCGCGCTTCCGGCTCCCCGGCCACAACCGCCTGATAACAGCAAGAAGCGCTCCGCGCTGACGGCGCGGCCCGTGATAGCGGATCGCTGACCAGGCCATAGCGTGGTCAGCGATCCACTATCTCTGCCCCGTGGATACGCGGAGAGCCGCGATAGAGGATAACAGCAAGAAGCGCTTGCGCCGGGCCGACCGGGGAGGAGCGGGCGCTGAAGGGCGGAGCGCGGTTACGTTCGGAATGACCTTATTCTCAGGCGTCATTCTCAGGCGTCCGTGGCCGCCTCGCCGAGCCGGTCGCGCAGCACGTCCTTGCGGATCTTGCCGGAGGCAGTCATCGGGAACGAGCCGGTGACCAGCCAGCGCACCGGGACCTTCGCCGTGGCCAGCCGGGCGCGGCAGTACTCCGCGAGCTCGGCGGCGAGGCCGTCACCGGCCGGGCCGTCAAGGTCGGCCGGCGCGGCCGGGCGGACCGCCGCGCCGACGACCTCGCCGTAGTAGCCGTCGGGGACGCCGAGGACCGACGCGTCGGCGACGGCCGGGTGCGCGATGAGCACTTCCTCGATCTCGCGGGGGTAGATGTTCTCGCCGCCCCGGATGATCATCTCCTTGAGCCGCCCGGCGATGCGCAGGTAACCGCGGTCGTCCATCGAGCCGAGGTCGCCGGTGTGCAGCCAGCCGTCGGCGTCGATCGCGGCGGCGGTCGCCTCTGGCGCGTTCAGGTAGCCGCGCATCACCAGGTAGCCGCGGGCGCAGATCTCGCCGGTCTCGCCGCGGCGCGCGGTCTCGCCGGTGCGCAGGTCGGCGATCCTCGCCTCCGCGTGCGGTAGCGGCCGCCCCAGGGTCTCCGCCCGGTCGTCGGCCGGGTCGGCGCCCGTCGCCAGGGAGATCACGCAGCCCGCCTCGGTCTGCGCGAACCCGATCATGTACCTGACGCCGAGCGCGGCCTCGACCTGGCGGACCAGGGCGGGCGGCGAGACCGCGCCGCCGGTGAACACCAGGCGCAGCGCGGAAACGTCGCGCTTGGCCAGGTCGGGGTGGCCGAGCAGGGCCATGAGCATGGTGGGCACGCCGCACAGCAGAGTGACCCGGTGCGCCTCGATGAGCTCAAGCTCGAGGGCAGGGGAGAACCGGGACATGAGCACCTGGGTGGCCGCGGCCTGCACCGGCCCGAGGGTGAACAGCGCGCTGCCGCCCACGTGGAACAGCGGCATCGGGTTGATCTCGACGTCATCGGGTCCGATACCGCCGGCCGCGAAGGCCAGCCGCGCGTTGTTGGTCAGGCCGCGGTGGGTGAGCACCGCGCCCTTGGGCCTGCCCGTGGTGCCCGAGGTGTAGATGACCATCGCCGTGCTTGACGGCGCGACGTCGGGGAGCGGGCGCCGCGTCGCCTCGGGGGTGTCGCCCAAGGCGGTGAACGCGTCCCAGTCGCCAAAGCAGAGCACGTCGCGGAGCCTGGGTAGGCGGCCGCGGATTTCGGCGAGGACGGCGCGCATGTCGCGCTCCTGGAACGCCTCGGCGAGGAACAGGCCGTCCGCCTCGGAGTCACCGAGCACATGGGCGAGCTCGTCGCCCTGGTAGGCGGGGTTGACCGTGACCAGGGTAAGCCCGGCGAGCGCGGCTCCGAACTCGAGGATGACCCATTCGGGGCTGTTCTGCGCCCAGACCGCGACCCGCTCACCCGGCGTGAACCTGGTGAGCAGCGCCCGCGCGGCCCGCTCGGCGTCGGCGAGCAGCTCGGCGTAGGTCCACTGGCGGCCCTGGCGGTCCGGGTCGCCGTCGATCAGCGCGGCCTTGCCTGGAGCGCGCCCGGCGGCATCGCGCAGGACCGAGCCGATCGTGGTCTCGCGGATGCCCCGAGCGCCCGCAGCCCAAGCGCCGCCGGTGGCGGGCCAGTAGGCACTGGTCAGCGGGGTGGTGGTCTGGGAAGGCTCAGGCACAGCGCGCTCCGGTGACACTTGGGGCCGTCCGCGGGTGACGGAACCTGGCTCCAGCCGCGTTCCCGGCCCGCGCAGCGGCATGCTGGCCCTAACGCTACCGGGGCCCCGGCCGAGCGGTAAGTAGCATTCACCTCGCCGTGCGCGACGTGCTGGCGGACCAGGGCGCGCGCTGGCGGGCCGTACATCCAGCTTCCCGTCGTCTGCACGGCGCCGGGACGCAGCGTGATCCCGTGCACCGTCACCTGGTGCCCCTGTGTGTCGGTCAGCCGCACCGTGAACGGCCCGGGGCCGGCGCCCGAGGAGGCGATCCAGTAGTTGTAGCTGGCCCGCGTCAGGGACAGCCACCGGGATGAGGTCCGCACCTGGACCAAGGCCAGGGGGTTGCCGGTGTTGTCGGCCAGCAGAGCCAGCCAGTACCGCGACGATCCGTGGTTGACCTCGATAGAGAGCGGCCCGGGTAGCGGCGGGTCGGTCTGGTACGTGTAGGTGACCTTAATGAGGCCGGCGGACAGCGGCGCGAGCCTGGCGAACGCGGTCTCGCTCAGGTCGATGTGCCCGGCGGCGCACCCGGGGCACTGGTCGATCACCTTGACCAGAACCGACCCCTCAGGCCCGCTGACCTCCAGGTAGCCGCCGCAGCGCGCCGCTTGCGCGTATTCCGGCGGTGACAGTGCCACGTACAGCCGGTCGGCGGGCGGGCTCGGGTACGAGCAGTTACCCATGCCCCGCGTCGCGTAGTACGTCGCGGTCTGCGGGCCGGCGCCCGCCCCGGCCGCGGCCGACAGGACCGCCGCGCCCGCCGGGCTTCCGCTTACCTGACCGATGCCGACGACGAGCGCGATGGCGGCGATAGCGGCGACTCCGCCGCCCGCGGTGAGCCCGGGCAGTGGCCAGTGCGAGCGTGCGCTACGGTGCCTGGGACGGTGATGACGGCGCCAGGAAGACATGGCACGACACTGTATTGACCAGCGCCCATGCCGCAGGTGCGTTCTGGTGAGTCTCCTGGCCACGGCCACAATTCGCAGACCGATGTGCGGATATCGCCCCGCTTCGCGCCCCGTGGCGGTGCGTAATACGCACGACCGGCAGGCCGGTGCGACGTCGCCGTATGATGACGATTCTTGACGAGCCGGGGGAGCGGCGCGCCAGGCCGGCGAAGTCAGCAACTGGACCGCGCCGACGCGGTCGGCGACAGCGTCTGCGCCGCGCTGTTCGCGGGGAGCGACCGCGAGTCCGGGACGGCCGGCTCGCCGGGCGAGGCGGACCCGGTCGCCGGCGCCGCGACGGTAGCGGCCGCCTCCGGCGCCGACGCGGCCGGCGCCGACCCG
>Ga0210389_10001536_pt1:0-12500 | contig 18710 bp, 9 predicted proteins | sample IncBWH28OmetaG_FD_160127 | JGI IMG/M metagenome (GOLD analysis project Ga0210389, IMG submission 160127) | Forest soil microbial communities from Barre Woods Harvard Forest LTER site, Petersham, Massachusetts, United States - Inc-BW-H-28-O ...
CTTGGGGGGGCTTGGTCCGGGCCGATTGGCACCGGGCGATTAATCCCTCTGAATATTGGCCGTGACGGCGCCCGGGAAGGGCAGAGGGTCGCTAACAACAACACCCGTCCGGCAGACAACTGGCCCTAGGTAATGAGACCAAACAATCGTCAGCGATCCCGAGGCGGTCGCAATGGTGGCGGCGGCGGTGGTGGCGGCCACCATAACAAGCCGCAGCATCACAATCCCAATCGTCCGCCCAATCGTAACCAGCTGTTCGACAGCAGCGGACCCGACGTCAGGGTCCGCGGCAACGCTCATCAGGTGTTCGACAAATACCAGGCGTTGGCCCGCGAGGCGGCGACGTCGGGCGACCGCATCCTGGCGGAGGCCTACTGGCAATATGCCGACCACTATTTCCGCATGATCCAGACGATGGGCGGCTTCGGCCAGCGCAACAACCAGGGTTGGGGCGACGGCGGCGAAGAAGGCCAGACGCCGCCGCAGCAGCAGCAGGGTCAGGGCGGTCCACCCCATCAGGCCAACGCCAATGGGCATGCCGAGGGCGAACGCCCGGGCGGTCGCGAGGAGCGTCGCGAGCAGAATGGCGAGACCGAGCCCGGTCTGGGCGGTGTCGCTTTCCTCCAGGGCGGACGCAGCGCGCCGCCCGACAACGATCCGGCGGCCGACGAGCAGCCCGAGATCCCGGAGTATACGCCCGGGAGCGGTCGCCGCGGCTGAACGAGCGATCCTGATCTTCGAAATGACGCCCGACGGCAACCGTCGGGCGTTTTTCGTTGGTCCTGGAGGCGGACCAGGCCTGACGCGAAGAAGCCGAGGAATGTGAAGGCCATTCCAACGAAAAATCTTTTGGTTGTTTGATCTATGTCCTGTTGACGATCGTCGTGGCGCGGCAAGCTTCCCGCGAATAGCCGTACGTACGGTCTGGTCTTGCAAGGCTCGGATCCCTCCCCATATCGGCACAGGATGCCTCTCGAGAGGGTCCGCTCTTTCGCCCGCCGAATGACGGGGGCGCGAATGAAAGGGTAGAGAGATGAACCAAGAGAAATACACCGAGCGCATGCGGGGCTTCCTGCAGAGCGCCCAGATGCTGGCGTTGCGCGAGGGCCACCAGCGGTTCGTTCCCGACCATCTGTTGAAGGTCCTGCTCGACGATCCGGAGGGCCTGGCGGCCAACCTGATCAGCTCGGCGGGTGGTGATTCGCGCGCGGTCCACCGCGCGGTCGAGGCCACCTTGGCCAAGCAGCCCAAGGTCGAAGGCCAGGGCGCAGGCCAGGTCTACATGGCGCCCGAAACGGCGCGCGTCTTCGACCAGGCCGAAGCGATTTCCGAAAAAGCCGGCGATTCCTTCGTCACCGTCGAACGCATGCTGATGGCGCTGCTGCTGGCCAAGGGTACCGACGCGGCCGACGCGCTGGCCAAGGCCGGCGTCAAGCCGCAGGCGCTCGAGAAGGCGATCGCCGAATTGCGCAAGGGCCGCACCGCCGATTCGGCGTCGGCCGAGGGCAGCTACGATGCGCTGAAGAAGTACGCCCGCGACCTCACCCAGGTGGCGCGCGACGGCAAGCTCGATCCGGTAATCGGCCGCGACGAGGAAATCCGCCGCACCATCCAGGTGCTGAGCCGCCGCACCAAGAACAATCCCGTGCTGATCGGCGAACCCGGCGTCGGCAAGACCGCCATCGCCGAGGGCCTCGCCCTGCGCATCGTCAACGACGACGTGCCGGAATCGCTCAAGAACAAGAAGCTGATGGCGCTCGATCTCGGCGCCATGGTGGCCGGCGCCAAGTATCGCGGCGAGTTCGAGGAGCGGCTGAAGGCCGTGCTGTCGGAGATTTCCGCCGCCGAAGGCGACATCATCGTCTTCATCGATGAGTTGCATACCCTGATCGGCGCCGGCAAGGCCGACGGCGCCATGGACGCCTCCAACATGCTGAAGCCCGCGCTGGCGCGTGGCGAGCTGCATTGCGTGGGCGCCACGACGCTCGACGAGTACCGCAAGCACATCGAGAAGGACGCCGCACTTGCGCGCCGGTTTCAGCCGGTGTTCGTCGCCGAGCCCTCGGTCGAGGACACGATCTCGATCCTGCGCGGCCTCAAGGAGAAGTACGAGCTGCATCACGGCGTGCGCATCGCCGACGCCGCGATCGTCGCCGCCGCGACGCTCTCCAACCGCTACATCGCCGACCGCTTCCTGCCGGACAAGGCGATCGACTTGATGGACGAGGCGTCGAGCCGCATCCGCATGCAGGTCGACAGCAAGCCCGAGGATCTCGACGAGCTCGACCGGCGCATCATCCAGCTCAAGATCGAGAAGGAAGCGCTCAAGAAGGAGAGCGACAACGCCTCGCGCGACCGGCTCGAGCGTCTCGAGAAGGAGCTTGCGGAGCTCGAGCAGAAGTCGGCGGCCCTGACGGCGCAGTGGAAATCGGCCAAGGACAAGCTCGCCGATTCGCAGAAACTCAAGGAGCAGCTCGACAAGGCGCGCTCCGAACTCGAGATCGCCCAGCGCAAGGGCGAGCTCGCCCGCGCCGGTGAGCTGGCCTACGGCGTGATCCCCGACCTCGAGAGGAAGCTCAAGGACGCCGAAGGCCACGAGGTCCAGGGCGGCAAGGGCGTGAAGGAAGAGGTCACGGCCGAGGACATCGCCGCGGTGGTCTCGCGCTGGACCGGCGTTCCGGTCGACAAGATGCTGGAAGGCGAGCGCGCCAAGCTCCTGCGCATGGAAGACCAGCTGAAGAAGCGCGTGATCGGCCAGGACGAGGCGGTGCGGGCGGTGTCCGATGCGGTGCGGCGCGCGCGCGCCGGACTGCAGGACCCCAACCGTCCCATCGGATCGTTCCTGTTCCTGGGTCCGACCGGCGTCGGCAAGACCGAGCTCACCAAGGCGATCGCCCAGTTCCTGTTCGACGACGACCAGGCGATGGTGCGCATCGACATGAGCGAATTCATGGAGAAGCACTCGGTCAGCCGCCTGATCGGCGCGCCGCCGGGCTATGTCGGCTACGACGAGGGCGGCGTGCTCACCGAGGCGGTGCGTCGCCGGCCCTATCAGGTGATCCTGTTCGACGAGGTCGAGAAGGCGCACCCCGACGTGTTCAACGTCCTGCTGCAGGTGCTCGACGACGGCCGCCTGACCGACGGCCAGGGCCGAACGGTCGATTTCAAGAACACGCTGATCGTGCTGACGTCCAACCTCGGCAGTGCGCACCTGGCGGCGCTACGCGAGGGCGAATCGACCGAGACCGTGCGCGAGCAGGTGATGGAGGAGGTGCGGCGCGCCTTCCGGCCGGAGTTCCTCAACCGGCTCGACGAGATCCTGCTGTTCAACCGGCTGAGCCGGGCGCACATGACGGACATCGTCGACATCCAGCTCGCCTACCTCCGCAAGCTGCTGGCCGATCGCAAGATCAGCCTCGACGTCGACAGCAAGGCGCTGCAGTGGCTGGCCAACCGCGGCTACGATCCGGTCTATGGCGCCCGGCCGCTCAAGCGGGTGATCCAGCGCAGCCTGCAGAACCCGCTGGCGACGCTGATCCTCGAAGGCCGCATCAAGGAAGGCGAGACCGTCAAGGTCACCGTCGAGAAGGGCGAGCTGGTCGTCGGCGGCCAGCGCGTCTTGAGCGAGGCAGCGGACTGAACCGGCACGGAACAAGCTGCCCGGATCCGGGCAGCTTGTTCGCGCGCTGCTTTCTAGACGATTGAAGTAAATCGCTCTTTGCCTGTCGGCCAACTCTATTTCCAACTCCTGGGAAATAGGCGGGGCCTATCGCATGTGCCAATTCCCGTCGTCTCGACCGAGGGCCGCAGGCCCGAGCGGAGAGACCTTGCTTCAACGATAGGCAGCAGCGGTTGAGCCGGTCGGCAACATAGAGCCATCGTTCATTATAGCCGCAGATACGAGGGCCGCGTCCTTGGTCACACCTCGTTATCGTGGATGACATCCACCAGCATGTAGACCTTGGTGAGGCCTTCGAAGACTTCGCCACTCGTCACCTCTACCTCAAAGACGTGGCCTTCTCGTATTCCGCCTGTGTGGCCTGCCTTGCTGGGGTACACGTCGGCCACCGGTTTGCCGCTAAATGTCGTCCGCTCACACATGCCTCGCGCCTCACGGTCGGCAAGAAGCGCTTCACCGCGGTCAGTTTCCTGCTCGTAGACATCGAGCAGTTCGATGGCCGTGTCTTGGTCAACGCAGATTATCTGCGGCATGTCTTCAAATGGCGGTGGCATCGTCCGCGCCAGAGCTGGGGCGGCAAGCACCCCGATCATCACTCCAACAATCGCCATATACCGCATAGAAACCTCGCACCCGGTCACCGAATGGTCGGGAGACCGACTGTCGCCATGGTTTGGCAAGTTGGTCGTTTGCCATGCATGGAGGTCAAACAGCTCGTCGGCTGGAACATCCGAAGAATACGCCAAGAGCGTGGCCTGAAATCGAGGCATCGGCGCATCAGGCGCATGTGAGCGCCGCATGGCTCGGCGAAGCTCGTGAGTTTGAAGCCGAAGGGAACCGACGAAGCGGCGCTAGCCAACGGGCGCGCACGGTGGCAGCGTACGGCGCTTTCCTTGAGCGGCTTGCCGAGCTCGGCGCTCGGCCTGTCTCACTTGCCTCTCGGCTAACTGTTCCGGGGTAAGCTGCGCCAGGCGTTGGGCCTGTATCGCTCGCCTCTGGGCTCTCTGCTCAGGTGTAAGCTGGGGACCCACTTTACGGCATGAGGGTGTTTGGGTTGGCGCCACATTTCCCGGCGACGGGTTGATCGGCGGGTTGCTGCCGGAGTTATCGTCAAAGGCCCATGCAGGTATGGAAAAGGCGACAAGAGCCGCGCCGATCAGAACAGTCCTTAGCGACAAGGCAAGTTCCTCCGCATTCGCGTTGACGGACCGTAGAGCAGCGAAATGTGTCGGCTGGATGATCGGCACAAGCCTTTTGTGTGCGGCGTCGGCGTTCTGCTTTCACCCCCACGACCCTTCACGGGCACGTTTGGGACGGTGAGGTCGTATCCATTGAAGTCGGCTGGGTAAGGTACTCCTTAACCAGCGGGCGCGGAGCGGTACCCCATGACAAATCCTGCCGAACTTGATGCGGCGCTCGCCCTTTCCCGATTCGGTCTTGGTGCACGTGAAGGCAGCATTGAGTCGATTGCTCAGAACCCGCGGGGTGCCCTCAAAGACGAAGTGACCGGGCGCGTCTTGCTCACCCCTGCCGGCCCGGAATTGAGACAGACTTCCGACCTCCTGGTCGATCTTTACGCCTTCCTGAAGGACCAGAAGAATCAGCGCAGCCGCCAGGCCGCGTCCGCGAGCGGCGCGCAAACCCCGCAGCCGCCGGCCATGGCCCCTGGCGCCGCGCCGCAAAATCCGTCTCCGCCTCTTCCCCAGCGAATCTTCCTGGCGGAAGTAGATGCCCGCTTCAATGGTACCATTCGCGAGCCGGTCATCGGCATTGGCGAAAGGTTGGCCATGTTCTGGGCCAACCACTTCGCCGTTGCTGTCGGAAAGGGTCCGGGAGTGCGCATTCTCGCAGGCGCCTTTGAACGCGAGGCGATCCGTCCGCATGTCTTCGGACGTTTCGAGGACATGCTGCTCGCTGTTGAAACGCACCCCGCCATGCTGTTCTTTCTCGACAACCAGCAGTCGGTCGGGCCGGCCTCCAAGGCCAGCAACCACGGCAAGCGGGGTCTGAACGAAAATCTCGCGCGCGAGATCATGGAGCTGCATACGCTGGGTGTCGATGGCGGCTACACCCAACGTGACGTGACGTCGCTTTCGCGCATCATCACCGGATGGACGGTCGTCGGTGCCGAAGGTCGGCTTGGCGCGCCCGGAACATTTGCTTTTAACCGCGCCGCGCACGAGCCCGGTTCCCAGGCGCTCCTTGGTGTCAGCTATCCGGGCGATGGTGTCGATCAAGGCCGCGCCGCCTTGCGCGACCTCGCCCACCACCCTGCAACTGCGCGACACATCGCCTTCAAGCTCGCCCGGCATTTTATCGCCGATGCCCCACCGCCCGATCTGATCGCCAGCCTGGCTGCCACCTTCTTGAAAACACGCGGCGATCTGTCGGCGGTTTATCTGACCCTTATCGGGTCCGAGGCGGCGTGGAATCCCACCCTCGTCAAGATCCGCTCACCTCTCGAGTTTTTTGTCGCGCTCCTCCGAGCGAGCGGCGAGAGGCCAAAACCGAATGCCATCATGGCTGCACTCAACACCATGGGACAGCCGCTTTGGAATCCTTCAGGTCCCAACGGCTTTCCCGACACCGTCGATGCCTGGGCATCCTCCGAAGGGCTTGGTACGCGGATCGATGTTGCCAGCCTGGTCGCCAATCAGACGCCGGGCCGGACCGATCCACGCCGCTTTGCGACCGAAACATTGGGGTCGCTGTTGTCACCCGATACGCAGCACGCCATCGCGCGCGCGGAGACGAAGTCGCAAGCCGTTTCGATCGCCTTCCTCTCTCCCGAATTCCAGAGGCGCTGATCATGACCTACCATCGCGCGTCTCCATCTCGCCGCGCCCTGCTTGGCGGCGCCAGCGCTCTGTTCGCCTGGAACTTCATGCCTCGCTTTGCCCAGGCGGCAGGGGGCCGGGATCCGCGTTTCGTGGTCATCATCCTGCGCGGCGCACTCGATGGCCTGACGGCCGTGCCGCCGATCGGCGATCTGTCCTACAAGGAACTCCGCCAGTCCATTGCGTTGTCCATGGACGGTCCGCATCCGGCTCTCAGGCTGGACGGATTCTTCGCCCTGGACCCGTCGATGCCGAACTTTGCGCGGCTTTATCACGCCAAGCAGGCCGCTGTCGTGCATGCGTGCGCCACGGCCTATCGCGACCGCTCGCATTTCGACGGCCAGGACGTCCTGGAATCGGGCTACCCTTCGCCAGGACACGTGGAGTCCGGCTGGCTCAATCGCCTGCTCGTGACCTTGCCAAAGGGAGAAAAGGTGCCGGCCGGCGCGGGCGCGCTGGCGGTCGGCGCGAATGCACCGCTTGTCATTCGCGGCAAGGCGCCCGTCCTTGGCTGGGCGCCCGCCACGCTCAAGCCGGCGGAGGGCGAGCTCTCACAACGCCTGATGGATCTCTATGCCCACACCGACCCTCTGTTCTCGCGGCTCCTGACCGAGGGGATTGAGACGGGAAAGATCGCGTCCGGCATGGACGTCAAATCCCGCGGCGGTCCCGGCGATCCCAACGGAATGGAACAGATGGCCACCGGCGCGGCGCGCCTGCTGGCCGAGCCCACTGGTCCCCGGATCGCGGCACTGGCTTTCGAAGGCTGGGATACGCACGCCCAGGAGCTCGGGCGCCTGTCCCGGCTGCTCACGGGCCTGGACAATTCCTTTGCAGCGTTCGAGCGCGAGCTCGGGCCCGCCTGGAAGGATACCGTGATCATCGCGGTCACCGAGTTCGGGCGAACCGCCCGCATCAACGGTACCCAGGGCACCGATCACGGCACGGGCACGGCGATGTTCCTCGCCGGCGGAGCCGTGCGGGGCGGCCGCGTCATCGCCGATTGGCCAGGCCTCAAGCAAGGCCAGCTGCGTGACGGACGCGACCTCGCGGCGACCACCGATATGCGTGCCGTCATCAAAGGAGTTGCGGTCGACCTGCTCGGCGCCTCTCCCGCTCTTTTGGGTCGCGATGTCTTTCCGGGCTCCGAAACAGCGGTGCCAATGAAAGGCTTGGTCGTCTGATCGGGAAAGGTGCCGCTCGAACCGGCGCCACACCTCGGCCCCCTTGGGCATGCTCTTGCCAGGTTCGGAGAACGCTGAGTCCGTCATGCGCTCCGAAGCGGATATCGGCCAGGCGTCACTCTCGAATTCGTGGCTTGGAAGCCTTGGACCGTGACTCCCGACCCCCGATCGCCTTTGCGGAGCGCCTTGTCTTATTATTCTTTCCGCATCAGGGGAGTGAAAGTGAGGCCGACCAGCAATCCTTCGGGAGAGAGCAAGCGAGTGACAGTTTGGCCCCAAGGCTCTTTCTTGTTCCTGACAAGAATTCGATATCCCTGCGATTCAAGATCTGCCGTTGCGCTTTCCACGCTCTCGACATCGAACTCCAGCCACGCTTGTGGAACAGGAATGTCTTCTGGCCACGAGTCATTGCCAAAACAGGACTGCGCCGCTTGGGAAAGAGGCCACAAGGCGAAGGTTTTTGCCCCCTGAAGGGCTTCGGTATGAAGATACCCACCACTCTCCTCTTTGAAAGGAATGCCGAGGGCTTCGCCGTAGAGTTTGCGACTTGTGGCCATCTCGCGAACAATTGGACCAAAACCGGCGACGAACAGAACCTCGATCTTTCCCGCAATTGCCATGGCGCGTCCCTTCCTGCTGAGCGGTAGCGATCGTCACCTTGGATCTTCGGCAATGATCTTGAACTGGCTCGGTTTCTCTGTGCCGAGGCTTTTGGTTTGGCGAGGTGTTCCAAATTGGACAGACAAGCCGCCGCAATGAGCGCAGGGCGGCATCGGACCTAACGGAAATCAGGAGATCAACACTTCGAAGGGGATAGGCTCATGATCAAGCCCCTAATTGCCGTCATCGGCGCCGGGTTGTTGCTGGGCGCGTGCGACTCGCAACCCCCGGCCCTTGCCGCACCGTCGCCGCCACCGCCATCGATGGCTCAAGCCTTGGTGTTCTTCGACTGGGACAAGTCGAACCTGTCGCCCCTGGCGAAGGCCACGATCAGTCAGGCAGCTGCGGCCTACAAGTCCACTGGTGGTGCCCGTATCTCGAATGTCGGCAATACCGACACCTCGGGTTCGACAGATTACAATATGGCGCTGTCGATACGTCGCGCGGACGCGGTCAAGAGCGCTCTCATCCAGAACGGCGTACCGGCTGCGGCGATCGAGACCGCCGGCCGCGGTCAAACGAGCCTTCTCGTCCCGACGGCCGACGGCGTCCGTGAGCCGCAGAACCGGCGCGTCGAGCTTGCCGGCTTGCAGGCCCAAGCCAGCACGGACATCGTGACCGCCCAGGTAATCGACATCGTCAAGACCAAGATCGGCGCAGCCCACGGGGCCGCCCTCCGCGAGGGCCTGCGGAATGATTTCGATTGGCCATATATGGGGCGCTTGGCGTTGGGGACCCACTGGAACGAGGCTAGCGAGCAGCAGAGGGCACGCTTCCTTGCGGCACTCGAAACCACGGAGGTGCGCTCCTACAGCGAGCGGCTCGGCAAGCTCGCCGGATTCACTCTGACCATCGACAAGGTGGTCTCGCGGCCCAACGGCGTATGGATCGTCAACAGCGTCCTCAGCCACCCCAGCGGCCAGTCGATCAAGCTCGAGTGGGAAGTGCGCGACAATGGCCAGGGCCCGCGTATCGCCGACGTCAGAATCGCGGGGGTCAGCACGTCCCTGACAAAACGTTCGGAGTTCAATTCTTACATTATGAACAATGGTGGCACGGTCGAACCGCTGGTCGAAGAACTGGAAGCCCGCGCCGCCCGCCAGTGACTGCACGATGGGCGCCAGGCGACCCGGTCCTCGGGGATACCTAAGGAAGGCGCTCAGCAACAGGTGAGTTTGTAGGTGTAGCGTCCGCACATGGGCGAGACGCGGCATGTCGAGCCGCCGCCTTCAAGGTCTGCAGAGCGCTAGCGTCGCATCCGACGTTGCTAGCACTGCTGCGCGACAAGATTGGACTCGCGCGCCCAGCCCGGGCGGCAGTAGGACTCGCGACGGGGACGGGGATTCCAGCCGCGCTTCGATAGGGAGCACGGCCCATGAAAGCGAGCAGCGCGCACCGGTTGTTGCCGTTCAAGACATTCGGCGAGGCCGCGGCCTTCGACCTTGAGGTTGAGGTCTTCTGCCAATGCCGCCGCCGCGTCGTGATCGACGGCATGGCGCCAGCCTTTCGCGACCGGCGCATCATGGGCACGCGGTTCCGCTGCACCACCATCCTGCCCCATGGCGTGGCGTGCGCCGGCTCGCCCGCGATCTACATCCGCAAGCGCGGGCGTGGCCGCTGGGCCATGGCCGATCATTCGCACGCCATTCGGGCCCGGCAGGCGGCGGCGATCGATGCCAGGCCCGGGGCCTTCGCCTCAATCGTGAAGCGCTGCGAGGTTGCGTTCCTCTATGATCGCGGTTGCGCGCCAGCCTACACGGTCGCCATGATCGAATTCGACGAACCGCCGTGGGATCGCTTTCTCGATAGGCCATGGGGCCGGTTCATTTGCCCAGGCTGCGGCCAGACGCTCGACATGCACGTTAGCCACGGACCCGGCATGCCAGGCACCGAACGTTTCCAAGAGGCTGGCTGATTACTTTCCTGGACCTGCTGAAACGCCTTCGGATAGAGCCGCGCGACCTCGTCGATGCTTGAGACTCGATCACGACCTGCCGCAGCCCGGCGGATGCTGCTTCACCAACGCGGACGAGGCGGCGTAGAGCTTGGCGACGATGAGACGGTCGGGACCGGACTGATCGCCTGGGACTGAAGCGGCGGGTCACGCTGGCTGAACTGCAGAGCGGCGCCTGCCACCGTCACGACGGCCACAATCAGCAAAAGCCACCAACCACCCCGTTCTGAGTTCACGATTTTGAGCCAAAGACCTCCTACTGCCCGCGGGGGTGTAATTGCGCGGGTGAGGATAAGTACACGCCAGAAGTTGAACCGACCGCTTAGGTCCATGGGAGCTTACTTCCGGGCAGCCGCTCAGACCTTACCACTTAACTGTCGCAAGAGTCGCGGGGGTCGCCCAGCCGGAAATACGCTCGGCGCTGTCCCGCACCCTCCATACCGGTGGGAGCTTCTTGGCCGTCAATTGCTTCCTCGCGGAACTGAGCGTGTTGTGGCTCATCCCGTGTCGACACTCGCTCAAGAAGCTGAAACGGCATTTTCGGTCGCTATGGCGCCCGAAAATTAGATCGGCCGCCTTAAGTGTGATCAAGTAACACTTGACGGAAGGCAAAGTATAACTTAAATACACTGCAGTCCCCTCGTCGGGAGCATCGACCATGTCCGGTCCCGGACGCACAACCCTCTACACGCCCGAGCACGCCAGCCGTGCCCGCAGGCTCTGCGCGCGCGGCGCTTTACTGTCTCATCCATGGAGTGCACTCCAATGCACTCCAAATTCAGGGTAGGGCGGAAAGGGCGGAAAGGTCGGAAACCCATTTTTCGGACCCTATAGCGGTACGAAAGTATTTCTGGGACACGACCGACGTCCAGCTCGACAGCTCGTCGGCAGTTTGGCGGGCCAACGGGAATTGGCGGAAGTGGTTCTACGGTGCCCACTTACTCAGCGAGGCCGTGATGAAGCCCCGCGAGCAATCAGAAAATTCCCAATCTTTTCAATGCGGGAAAGCCGCAAACCCCCGGCAATGGTGCTTACTTATTCAGGCCTTCTGTGTCCCAAAGTTCTGATCGTGATGCGGAAGTCGGCATGTTCGAGAATGAAGTTTCCGCTCGAAGGCATGCGTGTTTCGGCGGTGCGGTCAGTCGCCCTTCGCGATCTGCGGCGCGGCCGGCTCTTTCGGCTTGGCCGGCTTGGCATCCGCCACGACCGGCGCGTTCTTCATCTGCGCAAGGTACTGCTTGGCCAGGCCCTGAAAGCGCGCGGCGTCCTTGCCGCCGACCGCGGCGCGCATGGCGAACTTCTGCGCCAATGGATTGACCGGCCTGCCGCCGCGAATGAACTCGTAGTGCAGGTGCGGACCAGTCGACAGGCCGGTCGAGCCGACGAAGCCGATGACCTGGCCCTGGCGCACGGCAACACCGGGCTTGATGCCCGGTCCGACCCTCGACATGTGCGCGTAGGCCGTGGCGACGTCGCTGGTGTGTTGCAACTTCACGTAGTTGCCGTAGCCGCCGTTGGGGCCGGCCATCACGACCTTGCCGGTCCCGGCGGCCAGGATCGGCGTGCCCGGCGGCGCCGCGAAGTCGACGCCGGTATGCAAAGCGCTGAAGCCCAGGATCGGATGCTCGCGCATGCCGAAGTGGGAAGTGATCTTGGACGCGTCCATGGGCGTGCGCAGGAAGGAACGCACGACGCTCTCGCCCTGCGGGCTGTAGAAGCCCTCGGCGCCACCCTGTGGCCGGAAGCGGATCACCGTCACCGTGCGCTTCAGCAGGCGCAGCTCTCCGGCGAGCAGGCGTCCGGGATGGGTGACGCGGCCGTCGCTGGTGACGAGCTGCTCGAGCAGCACGGTGAATTTCTGGCCTTGCTTCAAGTCGCGCTGGAAATCGACGTCGTAGGAGAGCGCGCGAATGAATTCGATCATCGCCGCCGATGGCGCGCCGACCCTCACGCCGCTCTGCTCCAGCGAGCCGTTGCGTTCGCCTTCGACGCGCACGATGCGCGGGCTCACCTTGTAGGTCTTCTCCTCGGCGGCGTACGTCCCGTCGTCCTGGCGCGAGATGATGAACTCACGCTCCGGCTGCGGCCGCACCGAGAGCGACAGCACGCGCGGCGCGTCCGGCTGGTCGGGCAGCGTCCGCAGCAGAAGCTCGATGGTCTCGCCGATGGCCAGCTTCTTCTTCTTG
>Ga0210389_10001536_pt1:17500-18710 | contig 18710 bp, 9 predicted proteins | sample IncBWH28OmetaG_FD_160127 | JGI IMG/M metagenome (GOLD analysis project Ga0210389, IMG submission 160127) | Forest soil microbial communities from Barre Woods Harvard Forest LTER site, Petersham, Massachusetts, United States - Inc-BW-H-28-O ...
CGTGCACCTTTACTACAACTTTGCAGTGGCATTAGAGAATGGATGTGTAGGATAGGCGGGAGCCTTTGAAACATTGGCGCTAGCTAGTGTGGAGGCAACCTTGAAATACCGCCCTTTTGTTCTTTGATGTCTAACCGCGGTCGGTTATCCCGATCCGGGACCCTGCATGGTGGGTAGTTTGACTGGGGCGGTCGCCTCCCAAAGAGTAACGGAGGCGCGCGATGGTGGGCTCATGCCGGTCGGAAATCGGCAGCTGAGTGCAATGGCACAAGCCCGCCTGACTGCGAGACTGACAAGTCGAGCAGGGACGAAAGTCGGTCATAGTGATCCGGTGGTTCCGCGTGAGTGGGCCATCGCTCAACGGATAAAAGGTACGCCGGGGATAACAGGCTGATACCACCCAAGCGTCCACAGCGACGGTGGTGTTTGGCACCTCGATGTCGACTCATCACATCCTGGGGCTGGAGCAGGTCCCAAGGGTTCGGCTGTTCGCCGATTAAAGTGGTACGTGAGTTGGGTTCAAAACGTCGTGAGACAGTTTGGTCCCTATCTGCTGTGGGTGTTCGAGACTTGAGAGGAGCCGTCCTTAGTACGAGAGGACCGGGATGGACGTACCTCTGGTGTACCGGTTGTGACGCCAGTCGCAGCGCCGGGTAGCTATGTACTGGAGGGATAAACGCTGAAAGCATCTAAGCGTGAAACCCGCCTCGAAACTAGGTCTCGCTGAGAGTCGTGGTAGACCACCACGTTGATAGGCCGCATGTGCAAGTGCAGTAATGCATTCAGCTTAGCGGTACTAATAGCTCGATCGGCTTGATTTCATTCGTTCCGTGCAGCGGTCGACATCCGCTGCCGGCCTTCGTGCCCTTCGATGGGCACAGCCCGGACCAGACCTCTTCTCCTTTGCGCTTCGACGACCTGGTGGCTTTAGCGAGGGGTGAACACCCGATCCCATTCCGAACTCGGCCGTGAAAACTTTCAGCGCCGATGGTACTGTGTCTCAAGGCACGGGAGAGTAGGTCGCTGCCAGGTCTTCCAAGCGCAAAGGTCCTCTTCCGATAGACCGATCAACGCAACGCATGGATTTGACGCGGGGTGGAGCAGCCCGGTAGCTCGTCAGGCTCATAACCTGAAGGTCGTAGGTTCAAATCCTGCCCCCGCAACCAATTCGCAAAAGGCCGTCCTCGCAAGAGGGCGGCTTTTTTGTTTT
>Ga0210389_10001538_pt1 | contig 18699 bp, 16 predicted proteins | sample IncBWH28OmetaG_FD_160127 | JGI IMG/M metagenome (GOLD analysis project Ga0210389, IMG submission 160127) | Forest soil microbial communities from Barre Woods Harvard Forest LTER site, Petersham, Massachusetts, United States - Inc-BW-H-28-O ...
GGCCGGACCAGGGTACGGGTATGAAACTCATCGGCATCGTGCTTGCCGTGCTGCTGGTCGGCGGCACTGTCGCGATTTGCCTGTTCGCGCCCGGCTATTACGCCTATCTGCTGGGAACGCTGGCGACCACCGCGCTGGTCGGCGTCGGATTGAATGTGCTGTTCGGGCTTGCCGGTGAAGTGTCGCTCGGACAGGGCGGGTTTCTCGCGCTCGGCGCCTATGGCGTCGGAATTCTCACCACCAAGGCCGGCTTGGGTTTTTGGGAAGCGCTGCCGCTCGCCGTCCTGCTGGTCGCGGCGATATCGGCGGTTCTCTCGATCCCCGCGCTGCGGGTCACCGGCCCTTATCTCGCAATGGTCACCATCGCCTTCGGCTTCATCGTCGAGTCGGTCTCGGTCGAGTGGCGGGATCTGACCGGCGGCGCCAGCGGTCTTGTCGGAATCCCAGCGCCCTTCGGCACGGGCGGCACGGCTTTATTGGCCTGCGGTCTCTGCGCCCTTGCTCTTGCCGCCTTTCACGCCTTCGCGCGAAGCCCGCTCGGCCTGGCGATGCAGGCAACCGCCTCGGCGCCCGCGGCGGCGCGCAGCATCGGCATCGGTGCATTGCCGGTACGCACCGCGGCCCTCGTACTGTCAGCGGCGGCCGCTGGTCTCGCCGGCGGATTGCAGGCGGCGCTGACCGGTTTCATCGCACCGAGTTCGTTTCCGTTCTCGCAATCGATCCTGTTTCTCCTCGTCGTCGTCGTCGGGGGCGCCGGCCGCACCTTCGGCCCGCTGCTTGGAGCGGCGGTCGTCGTGCTGCTGCCGGAGGTTCTCGCCGGCCTTGCCGAATACCGTCTGCTGGTTTTCGGAGCCGGGTTGCTGATCGTGCTTTGGGCCGCGCCGGGAGGGATCGCGGGGGCCATCGCCCGCCTGGTAATGCCAGCGGAATCCGTTGCCGACGCAAAATCGGATATCGACCTCGCGCTAGCCCATCTTGCGCGCCACGGCGGCGGACTGTCCGTCGACGGGGTCCGGGTCGCGTTCGGCGGAGTCGTTGCCGTGGCGGGCATAGATCTGACCGCGCCGCCCGGACGCGTCACCAGCGTGATCGGTCCCAACGGTGCCGGCAAGACCACGCTGCTCAATCTCGTCAGCGGATTCCAGCAACCGAATTCCGGGACGGTGCGTGTTGACGACCGCGCGATCACGGGTCAACCCGCCGATGTCGTCGCGCGCGCCGGCCTTGTGCGCACCTTCCAGACCGCGCAGCCGTTCGGGAATCTGAGTGTGCTCGACAATGTCCGCCTTGGCCTTCTGCGTGGCGCGTGGCGCGGCGAGGCGTCGGCGGCGCTGGCGCGCGCGTTGCTTTCCCTGGTCGGCTACTGCGGACCGGAAACCAGATTGGCCGGCACGCTGTCGCACGTGGATCGTCGCTTGGTCGAGATTGCGCGCGCGCTTGGCACCGCGCCCGCCGTGCTCTTGCTGGATGAGCCGGCCGCCGGCCTCGATGACGCCGATACCGTGAAGCTGGGTGGCCTCCTGCAGCGCCTGGCGCGCGGCGGTCTCGCCGTCGTGCTGGTCGAGCATGACATGGCGCTGGTGATGTCGATCTCCGACGAGATCGTGGTACTCGATGCCGGACGTCGCATCGCGGCGGGCACGCCGGCTGTCGTGCGGGCCGATCCCGCCGTCAAGGCGGCCTATCTCGGTGCCATGACGTCGGCGCAACCGGTTGCTTCGCGGCAGGCCGGCCCGGCCTTGCTCAATGTCCGCGGGCTCAATGCCGGCTATGGACCGCTTGCGGTCCTCGACCAGGTCGGCTTGCGGATCGGCCGCGGCGAGACGATCGCCGTGCTTGGTCCGAACGGCGCCGGCAAGTCGACGCTGATGAAGGCCCTGAGCGGTCTGATCCGTCCGATACAGGGAACCATCGGCTTTGGCGGCGTGAAGCTAGAGGGGCTATCGGCCCATCGCGTCGCGCGCGCCGGTCTGATCCTTGTGCCCGAAGGCCGGCAGGTGTTTCCGCAATTGACCGTCGCCGAGAACCTGCGGCTCGGCGCGACCCGCCGCGGCGACTTCGAGTTTGCCGAGATCGAGACCATGCTGGATCGATTTCCACCCTTGCGGCCGCGCCTCCACACCGCGGCGGGTCTATTGTCGGGCGGTGAGCAACAGATGCTTGCCGTCGCCCGCGGTCTGCTGGCGCGGCCGGATATCCTTTTGCTCGACGAACCGTCACTGGGTCTGGCGCCCGCGGTCGCGGCGGAGCTGTTCGCACAGCTTAGGCGGCTGCGCGAGGAGGGCATGACTTTACTGATCATCGATCAAATGGCAGATCATGTGCTGGCCATTGCCGATCGCGGCTATGTGCTCGGCGGCGGCCGTGTGGTGGCGCAGGGCCCGGCTACCGGATTGCGGGGCGCGATGCTGGACGATGCCTATCTCGGTGCCCTTCCGGCGGCGGTGAATTGATGGACCTGGTCATTCGTGACGCCTGCATTCTGGAAGGCCGCGAGCTTCGTACCGTCGATATCGGCATTCAGGACGCCACGATCGCGGCTATCTCACCGGCGCTTGGGGCAGACGCGCCGGAACTGAAAGCCGTGGGCTGCCTGGTCGTGCCCGGCCTGATCGAGACGCATATTCATCTCGACAAGACCTGTATCCTCGACCGCTGCCGGATCGAGGAGGGCACTGTCGCCGAAGCCGTCAGGGAAACCGCGGCGGCCAAACGCAACTTCACGATCGAGGACGTCTACGCGCGGGGAAAACGTACCCTGGAACGCTGCATCGCGCATGGCACGATGCGCATGCGCACCCATGTCGAACTCGATCCGGGCATTGGGATGATCGGTTTCGAAGCGGTCGAGCAGCTTGCGCGTGACTATGCCTGGGCGCTCGATCTGGAACTGTGCGTGTTTCCGCAGGAAGGGCTCACCAACAATCCCGGCACAGAGGAACTCCTTGTCGAAGGCTTGCGCCGGGGCGCGCGGACGATCGGCGCCGTTCCTTATTTCGACAGCGACCCGCGCGGCCAGATCGACCGGATCTTTGTGATCGCGCGCGATTTCGATGCCGAGATCGACATGCATCTCGACCTTGCGGAGACGACGCAGGGGATGCAGATCGAATATGTCTGCCGCAAGACCGAGGAATTCGGCTGGGGCGGACGGGTTGCGGTCGGGCATGCAACGCAAATGTCGCTGCTGCCGCCGGACCGCTTCGGTGAAATCGCGGCGCGGCTGGCGAGCGCCGGCGTCGCGGTGACGATATTGCCGTCGACCGATCTGCATTTGATGGGCCGCAGCCATGACCATGCAGTTCCGCGCGGCGTCGTGCCGGCAGAGCCCCTGCGTAAAGCGGGCGTGACCTGCTCGATCTCGACCAACAATGTTCTGAACCCGTTCACGCCCTATGGCGACGGCTCGCTGATCCGGATGGCGAACCTCTATGCCAATGTCTGCCACGTGTCGCGGCCTTCAGACCTCGCCGGATGCCTCGACATGATCACGGGCGCCGCGGCGCGGCTGATGCGGCTCGATGATTATGGCATCGCCATCGGCGGCCCCGCCGACCTCGTCTGTCTGGATGCGGGCGACCCCGCTGCCGCGATCGCGGCGCTCGCGCAACCGCTTTGGGGCATCAAGCGCGGCCGGAGGTCTTTCACCCGGTCGCGTCCGCAGCTTCATCCGCCGGGAAACTGAGCCTCTGCGCGGCGGTTCGCGCAGCCTGTTCGGCCGCCCGGCGGCCCTTGCCCTGGAGCGGCCTTTCAGCCGCCTTTGGCTGCCGTCCGGTTCTCCACTGGGGGGCTGACGCACGAAACATCACGCTCAATGAATGAGCAAATGCGTGTCACAAAAGTTGCGCGTAAGGAATGAGCAAACACCGCTTCAAAATCCAACTGACTGAATCTACGAAAGATTCCTGAACACCGCGGTCGCCGGGCGCGTTGTACACAATGGCACGGGCCTTGCTTCGTTGATTTGGAGAGTACTCTCGCGCGGGGCGCGTATGGTCATGGCGAACGCAAGGCAGCCATCAAGCGGCATCGTCGCCGCTGAGCCGGAGCCGATCGACCTCGACTGGTCGACCACCGCGCTTCTCATAATCGACATGCAGCGCGATTTCATGGAACCCGGCGGCTTCGGCGAAACGCTGGGCAACGATGTCTCGCAGCTTGCCCGCGCGGTCAAGCCGATCGCGTCCGTCCTGGATGCGGCGCGGGATATGGGCATGCTGGTCGTGCACACCCGAGAGGGCCATCTGCCCGATCTGTCCGACGCGCCGCCGGCGAAGATCGAGCGCGGCGCCCCAAGCCTTCGCATCGGCGATCCCGGCCCGATGGGACGGATCCTGATCCGCGGCGAAGCCGGCCATGACATCATTCCCGCGCTGTATCCGCTCGACAGCGAGATCGTCATCGACAAGCCCGGCAAGGGCGCGTTCTACGCCACCGAACTCACCGACGTCCTGCAGAAATACGGCATCGAGAATCTCCTGGTGTGCGGCGTGACCACCGAAGTCTGCGTCAACACCACCGTGCGCGAGGCCAACGACCGCGGCTACCGCTGCGTGGTGCTGGCCGATGGCTGCGCCTCCTATTTCCCCGAATTCCACGAAATGGGCCTGAAGATGATCAAGGCCCAGGGTGGCATCTTCGGCTGGGTCTCGGACTCCGCCGCGGTTCTCAAGGCAATGACACCGGAGACTTCAAACAGTTTGGCAGCGGGAGCATCACGATGAGCACGAGCACGACGGGGAACGCCGGAACGTCCGATTTCAAGCCGGTATTGTGGACGCCGGGCGACTGGAACGCCTTCTTCGGATTCGGCACCAATATCCTCGTCAACATGCTGGTGCTCACCGGGTTGTTGCGCTTCGTGCTGAAGATGCCCGACTCGTTGGTATTCGGCCGCATCCTGCCGGCGCTCGGCCTGATGATGTGCCTCTCGACGTTTTATTATGCGTGGCTGGCCTATCGGCTGGCGCTGAAGACCGGCCGCAGCGACGTCTGTGCGCTGCCCTCAGGCGTCAGTGTGCCGCACATGTTCATCGTCACCTTCGTGATCATGCTGCCGATCACCATCAAGACCGGCGATCCCATGAAGGGCTGGGCGGCCGGCCTGGTCTGGGTGTTCTTCCAGAGTTTCATTTTGATGATCGGCGGCTTCATCGCGCCCGTGATCCGAAGGATCACCCCGCGCGCAGCCCTGCTCGGCACGCTCGCCGGCGTCTCCGTGACCTTCATCGCGATGCGGCCGGCACTCGAAATGTACATGACGCCACAGATCGGGCTGGTCTGCTTCGCCATCATCCTGGTCAGCTGGTTCGGCGGCGTGAAATATCCCAAGGGGATTCCGGCCGGCCTCGTGGCCATCGCGGTCGGCATGATCATCGCCTGGGGTTCGAACCTTTTCGGTCTCGGGCTCGGCGGCCTGAGCCTCAAGGGCCTCGGTGACGCCTTTGCGAGCTTCGGCTTCTCGGTGCCGATCCCGGCGGTCGGTCAGGTATTTTCCGGCTTCGAATTCCTCGGTGTCATCCTCGTCACCGCGATCCCGTTCGGCATCTACGATCTCGTCGAGGCCATGGACAACGTCGAAAGCGCCGAGGCCGCGGGCGATGCCTATCCGACCACGCGGGTGCTGACCGCCGACGGCGTCGTCAGCCTGATCGGCTGCCTGATGGGCAATCCCTTCATCAACGCGGTCTATATCGGCCATCCCGGATGGAAGGCGATGGGCGGACGGATCGGCTATTCGGCGGCGACCGGAGTCATGGTGGTATTGCTGTCGTGGTTCGGCATCATCTCGGTGTTGCTGGCGCTGGTGCCGGTGGTCGCAATCTCGCCGATCCTGCTCTACATCGGCATGCTGATCGGCGCGCAGGCGTTCCAGACCACGCCGGTCAAGCATGCGCCGGCGATCGTGCTGGCGCTGACGCCGCATCTTGCGGCCTGGGCCAAGCTGCAGATCGACACGATACTCGGGTCGACCCTCAACGCCGCGCAGGCGGTGGGCGGCCTTGCCGCCGACAAGGTCGGCGATGTCAAGGCCGCGGCGATCGCCGCGCTGCCGCAGCAGGGCGTGCTTTATAAGGGGCTGGAGGTAATGGGCGGCGGCTCGATCCTCGCCGGCCTGGTGTTGGGTGCGATCGGCGTGTTCGTGATCGAGCGCGATTTCGTCAAGGCTTCGGCGTTCGCCTTTGCCGGCGCGGTGCTCACCTATTTCGGCTTCATGCACGGCGAGGCCGTGGGCATCGGCGGCGGATTCGGTGTGACGCCGGCGGTGGCGCTGGCCTATGCGGCCGTGGCGGCGGCCTTCTTCGCGGCGGGCAGGCTCGGCGTCGGCGCGCACTACGTAGCGCATCCCGACATGCAGCATGCGGTGCCTGCCGAATGAGAGGGGGCAGCCAATGTCCGGTGTCGGCCTTCCGACGCCGGGCTCGCTGAAATTCCGGCCTCAAGCGGCCACGTCCCATAGCCGTGGCGACCCGCGCAGCAGCACGTGGCGGCCTTTGGGCGTAATGACCGGGCCATTGCCGGTCATTTCAGCAAGTTGCAGCGCGACGAGGCTCTCGACGACGAGTAGACCCGGGACGCGATCTTCGGCGGCCGGCGCGCGAAGCGCCTTCAGCGCCTCCCATTGATTGGGGGTGAGGTCGTATTCGATTTCCGCGTCCATTGTTCCTCGAAGGCATTGCGTGTTTCCCGCGTGTCCTACAAGGACAGCGTGAACGGCGTGCGACCACAATGCGTCCGGATTTCGATCAGGCGAACAAGCTTTTTTGAATCGCGCGGTCTTGAAATCGCTGTGTTTCAACAGCCGGTAACGCGACTGTCACGTCAACGTGTCAAGGAATTGAATAGACGGCGCGCCGAATCAAGTGGCGAGGCATTCAGTCAAAGGCCAGCTATTTCACCTCGACCTTGGCCTGCTCGGCCACTGCCTTCCAGACCGCAATATCCTGCCTGATGAAGCTTGCAAAAGCCTCCGGCGAATTGCCGACGGTCTGCATCGCCTGCTTTTCCAGCAGCGTCTTCGTCTCCGGGTCTTTCAGCGCCGGCAAAATTTCGTGTCCAGTCTATCGAACGCGCGGTTGTGCTTTGGTGCGGTCCAGCCGATGCTTGCGAGCAAGTCTGGAGAAAAGCATGCTGCACAAACCCGGCGTTACCGAGAGTCTTGCGCGCTTCGTCGTCACCACGCGCTGGGATGACATTCCATCGCCGGTGCGGCATCAAGCCAAGCGCTCCCTGATCAACTTCTTTGCCGTGGCGCTGGCGGGTTGCCGCACCGGGCCGGTCGAGATAGCGCTGCGCTCGCTCGCCGAATTCTCCGGTTGCAAGCAGGCGACCGTGGTCGGGCGGGCCGAGCGCATGGATTTGCTGAGCGCGGCTTTCCTCAACGCGGCCTCCGCCAATGTCCATGATTACTGCGACACCCATCTGCGCACGGTGATCCATCCGACGGCGCCGGTGGCGCCGGCGGTGCTGGCGCTCGCCGAATGGCGGAAGGCGAGCGGCCCCGATCTGCTGCTCGCCTTCGTCCTCGGCAACGAAATCCAGGCCCGCATCGGGCTCGCGATCTCGCCCAGCCACTACAACAGGGGTTGGCACATCACCTCAACTTGCGGCGTGTTCGGCGCCGCCGCCGGCGCCGGAAAGCTGGCGGCGCTCGACGAACGCCAGATGGTGTGGGCACTCGGCCATGCCGCCACGCAATCGGCCGGCCTGTGCGAATGTTTGGGCACGCCGGCGAAAAGCCTCAGCGTCGGCAACGCCGCGCGCAACGGGCTGTGGTCGGCGCTGCTGGCGGAGCAAGGTTTCGACGGACCGCCGGAGCCGCTGGCCGGCGTGCAGGGATTTTACCATGCGCTGGCGGAAACGCCCGATCTGTCGCTGGTCACCGATGGTCTCGGCGAGAACTGGGAGATCATGGCGACGTCGTACAAGCCGTATCCGTGCGGTTTCGTCATTCATCCGGTGCTCGATTGCGTGCTGGATTGGCGGCGTGACCATCCCACGGCCGAAGTGACTGATGTCGCGGTGCGCGGCAATCCGCTGCTTGCCGTCCGCACCGACCGGCCCGACGTTTCCACCGGGCGGGAGTCGCAGGTCAGCGTGCAGCATGCGGTCGCGGCCGCGCTTGTGACCGGCAAGGCCGGGCTCGAAGAATTCACCGACGCCTGCGTGAGAGATCCCAGGGTGCTGGCGCTGCGTGGCAAGGTCGAGGTTGCGCGCGACGACGCGTTTTCCACTATCGCCGCCGCCGTCGAGATCACCACCGCCGACGGCAAGGTCCACAAACTGTCGCAAGCCGCGGCGCGCGGCAGCGACGTCAACCCATTGAGCGACAAGGCGCTCGAGGAAAAACTGCGAGCGGCAGCCGCCGGCTGGGATTCTCATTACGACGCCACACCGTTGATATCAGCGATCTGGGCACTCGATGAGAGTGGGGACGCTTCCGCCCTCGCGTCGCTGGCGGTGCCGCGGTAGCTCACGGCCGCACCGCCGGCGCTTCCATCGGCATGCCCTTCGCGCGCGACATTAGATAAAGCTCGAGCTCGACCAGTTCCGGCGCGCCGTAGTCGTAGGCCTCGGCGCGGATGCCGGTGATGCAGCCGCGCAAGCGGCGCTGCAGCGAACCCAGCGTTTGCCATTCCAGCCGGTAGATCGGGTAGCCGGTCGGGTGCCCTTGCGTGATCGCGGAACCGGCAAGGCGCTTGTCCCAATTGTCGTCGTGACAATTCGCGCAAGCCAGGTTGAGCTGGCCCTGCCGCAGCATGAACAGCTCGCGTCCCTTGTCGATGAAGGGTTTCAGCTGCGGATCGCTGCCGGTCTCGATGGCAACGCCGCGCGATTGTTCCGCGACGAACGCGGTGAGCGCCAATAGCTCACCGCTTTCGTAAGCCAGCGGCGTCGCCTGCTGATGCGTCGTGCGGCAGAGATTGATGCGCTGTTCCAGGTTGACCGGGCGGCCAAGCGCCTTGTCGAAAGCGGGATAGCGGGCGGCGACGCCCTTCATGCTGGTGCGCGCGTCGTCGTGGCAATCGGCGCAGGCCTTGCCAGCGGCGCCGGTCTTGCTCTTCCACAGCGTCTCGCCGTCGAGCACCGACAGCATGCCGGGATTGGACGTATCGTCCTTTTGCATCGCCTGGATTTCCGGCGTCATGAAGCTGAAGCCGCTTCGCCGCTCGCCTTGCGGGATATCGCTCGCTGGAAGCGGCGAGGCGGTCGCGATCAGCAATATCGCGGCGATTATCGTGCGAACCGATCTCATTCGACCGTAATCGAGGCCGAAGCGGTTTCACTGAAACCCTTGTCGCCGATCCACTCGAATTCGAATTTTCCGCTCTCCGTCGCAACGGTGAAGAAGGTGATGAACGGGTTTGCCGCGATCGCGGGAAACAGATCGGCGCGGAAAACTTCAACCCCGTTGTAGCGGCAGCTGAAGCTGGTGATGATGTCGCGCGGAACCACCTCGCCGGTGGCGGTGCGGCGGTACCCGGTCTCCATAATATGAGACATCAGCGTCTTGATCTCGATGATGTCGCCGCGCTTCGCCGTGGCCGGAACGTTGATCAGGGCGGAGGTCATCAGATCACCTCGTCGGCGCAGGCCGCCAGCGTCACCACCACGTCGACGCTGACCGACCAGAACGAGCCGTCGGCGAGATGCGCGATGGCCACGATCTTCTGGCTGTCGGCCAGGCGAATGCGGGTCGAGACCTGCGCGCGGCCGGCCCGCGGGCCAAGATAGAAATTGCCGATGTTGGGCTGCGGATTCTTCTCGTTGAAGACGTGGATGCTTTTGACGTAATCCTCCGATGTCATCGGGCTCGTGACGCTCACCGTCATCGGCACGGTGTTGCCGTTTTCCACCAGCGGCGGCACATCGAGCTTGACCTTGCCGGTCCGCACGGTCGCAGTGCCGACGACGTTCCGGATCGCGGCGGCGAGCATCGCGGGGGTCGCTTCCGCGGGCCGCAACGTCACGACCGGTACAGCGCCGAGCACGGCGGCGCCGCCGGCGAGGCCGAGGAACTGGCGGCGCGTGGATCGGTCTTGTTTGCGCATCCCATGCATTCCTATTCGCGCAGCGTCATGAGATAGGCCACCATATCCTCGATTTGTTCCGCCGAAAGGATCGGCTTGCCGCGCCAGGCCTGGCCCACGCGCACCAGTCCCTCGACGCGATAATAGGACGGCATGATGGTTCCGGGATTGAGTCGGGAGGCATCGACCAGCCGCAGCCGAAGCTGGCCTTCCGACCAGCGGTGGCCAGCGCCGGCAAGGCTGGGCGCGAGATCGCCCTGGAATTTTGCTTCCGGAAACGGTCCGGAGTGGCAGAGGATGCAGGTCGAGGTGCGCTCCAGTATCAGCGCGCGTCCGCGCGTCGCGTCGCCCGGCGTTCCCGTCAGCGGTTCCGCAATCGCATCGCCGCTGACGACATAGGGTCGCAACGCTTGCGCGCCGGCGGTGCCGGGCAGCACCAGCGCTGCCGCCGCGAGCCAGATGCCGGCCATTGAGATCGCTGCTCTAACCAAAGGTGTCCACCGTGATGGTCTTGTACCAGTCCTGCGCCTTGTCGGCTTCACGCGCGCGCAACTCGCTTGGCGCATCGACGGGGCTTGTGACGACACCCTCGACCTCGGCGAACAGGCCGTCCCGGGGTTGATAGACGCCAACTTGCGAGAAGGCGTAGCCGGGCGCGACCGTGTTGTAGCAGGCGCCGAGAAGCCGCCGGCTCGCCGGTGGTTTGCCCGCGATCAGGCTCGCCACGGCTTCGGCGCAGGCTTTGCCTTGCGCATTCGCGGCGGAGGCGGATTTCGGGATGACGCCGCCGAAGCAGGCGTCGCCGACGACATGAATGTCGGGCACGAGCTTCGAGGCAAAGCTCACGGGGTCGATCGGGCACCAGCCGGTATTGTCGACCGCGCCGGCGATCTCGGCGATGCGGCCCGCCTTTTGCGGCGGAATCACGTTGGCGACTTGGGCGGTGTAATTGCCGAAATCGGTGACGATGGTGTTGGTCGCGGGATCGACCGATGTCACGCGCCCGCCCTGCGACAGCGACACCCGCTCGATCATGCCGGGATAGAGCTCGTTCCAGGCGTTCTCGAACAGGCGCTGCTGCGGAAAGGCGTCCTTGGCGTCGAGAATGAGAATTTTGGAGCGCGGCTTTTTCGTTTTCAGATAATGCGCGATCAGGCTCGCGCGTTCGTAAGGCGCCGGCGGACATCGCGAAGGGCCTGCCGGCACCGCAATCGCGACCAGGCCGCCGTCGTCCATGGCTTCCAGCTGCTTGCGCAACAGCATGGTCTGCTCGCCCGCCTTCCAGGCATGGGGCATTTTTGTAGCGGCCGCCTCGTCATAGCCGGGCAGCGCGTCGAATTTGAGATCGATGCCGGGCGAAAGCACCAGGCGGTCGTAACCGAGCGAGGTGCCGTCGGCGAGAGCGACCGTTCGCGCTTTCGGATCGACCTTCACCGCCGCCTGCGCAATCACGGTCACGCCTTCGGCGATGATCCGGTCATAGCTGAATTGCTGCGCCTCGATTTGCCGCATGCCGGCGATCACCTCGTTGCTGAACGGGCAGGCGACGAAAGTCCTGACCGGCTCGATCAGCGTCACCTGGAGTTTCGGATCGATCCTGCGCAAGGCGCGCGCGCAGCTGGCGCCGCCAAAGCCGCCGCCGATCACGACGACGCGCGCGACGGATTGCGCGCGGGAGGGCGAGGGGAAGGCGGACAATGCCGCCGACGCCGCGATGCCACCAACGACGTTTCTCCGCGTCATCAGGCGTAGCGCGTTCATCAGCATGATCCGGTATGGAGCAGCGGCCGTTGAGGCCGCCGCTCACAGCGTCAGGCGAAGGTAATGTTCTGATCCCGCAGCGGAACCGAGCGGATGCGTTTTCCGGTCGCCGCGAAGTAGCCGTTGAGCACGGCGGGCGCCGCGATGCAGATCGTCGGCTCGCCGACGCCGCCCCAGACGCCGCCGCTCGGCATGATGATGGTCTCCACTTTCGGCATCTCGGCCATCCGCATCATATTGTAGGTATCGAAATTGGTCTGCTCGATGCGGCCGTCCTTGAGGGTGCATCCGCCATAGATCAGCCCTGTCAGGCCGTAGACGAATGAGCCAGCGGTTTGCCGTTCGATCTGCGCCGGGTTGACGGCATAGCCCGGGTCGATTGCGGCGACGATGCGATGCACCTTGATCTTGTTGCCGTCGATGACCGAGATTTCGGCAGCCGCCGCGACGCAACTGTTATAGGCCGCGTAGTGCGCGATGCCGCGGGAGATGCCTTGGGGCGGCGGTTTGTCCCAGCCGATCTTCTCGGCGACCGCATTGAGCGCGGCGAGGTTCCTCGGATGCTGGGTCATCAGCTTGCGGCGGAAGGCGAGCGGATCCTGGCCGACCGCATGCGCCAGCTCGTCCATGAAACATTCGAGATAGAGCGCGTTGTGATTGATGTTCACGCCTCGCCATGGACCCGGCGGGACGTGGGGATTGCGCATCGCATGCTGGATCAGGAGATTGGGAATCGTATACCCGATCGCAGCCTCGCCTTTCGCATTGAGGCCAGAGAATGCGCCGGGATCCATGCCGTTGACCAGAGCCTCCGGGCGCACACTGAACTGGATCGATTGTCCCGACAGCCGCATCTGTAGTGCGGTCAAATTGTTGTCGGCATCGAAGGCGCCAATTAATTTACAGTGCGTGATCGGATGATACTTGCCGCGCTGCATGTCTTCTTCGCGCGACCACAATAGCTTGATCGGGGTGCCCGGCATCTGCTTGGCGATCGCCACCGCTTGCCGGACATAGTCGGTCTGGCCGCGGCGCCCGAAGCCGCCGCCGACCATCTGCTTGTGGACGTCACATTTGTCGGCCGAAAGCCCGGACACTTCCAGCACGGCCGCGAAAGCGTTTTCGCCGTTTTGCGTTCCGCACCAGACCTCGCATTTGTCCGATGTATAGAGCGCGGTGGCGTTCAACGGCTCCAATGCGGCGTGGTTCTGGTAGGGATAGTTGTAGACCGCCTCGACTTTCCTGGCGGCGCTCGCAAACGCGGCCTTGGCATCGCCGTTCTGGTTTCCGACAAAGGCGGCTTGCGAATCGTCGAGGCCTTCGTCGAGCCATTTTGCGATCGACGCGCTGGAGACCTTGGCGTTGTCGCCTTCGTCCCACGCGATCGGCAAGGCGTCGAGCGCGGTCTTGGCATGCCACCAGGTGTCGGCAACGACGGCAACTGCGCTGTCGCCGACCCGCACCACCTTCTTGACGCCCTTCATGCCCGCAACCCTGGCTTCGTCAAAGCTTTTCAGTTTGCCCCCGAATACCGGGCAGTCCTTGATCGCGGCGTTGAGCATGCCCGGCAGCTTGATATCGATGCCGTAAACCGTGGTGCCGGTGGTCTTGTCCGACGTGTCGAGGCGCTTGACGCTCTTGCCGATAAGCTTCCAGTCCTTCGGATCCTTCAGCTTGACGTCGGTGGGCGGCTCAAGCCTGGCGGCGGCTTCGACCACCTTGCCATAAGTCGTGGTTCGTCCCGACGGCGTATGCGTGATGACGCTGTTGGCGGCGGAACATTCCGAGGCCGGGACCTTCCATTCGTTGGCCGCGGCCTGCACCAGCATCATGCGTGCGGTGGCGCCGCCCTTGCGCACGTAATCCTGCGAGGTGCGGATGCCGCGGCTGCCGCCGGTGGAAAAATCGCCCCAGACGCGCTTGCGCGCCACGTTCTGCCCCGGCGTCGGAAATTCGGTGGTAACTTTCGACCAGTCGCATTCGAGTTCTTCGGCGACCAGCTGGGCCAGACCCGTGAGGGTGCCCTGGCCCATTTCGGATCGGGCGATGCGGATCACGACGGTGTCGTTGGGCTGGATCACGACCCAGGCATTGACTTCCGGGGCGCCGTCGGCGGCGCGCACCACAGTGGGGCCGAAGGGGATATCGAGACCGAGCGCAAGGCCCGTGCCGACAGCGGCGGTACCGATGACAAAGGCGCGGCGGTTGAGGTTGGGCACAGGGTTCATGGCGGCCTCCTCAAACGTTCGCGGCGGCATGGATTGCCTCGCGCACCTGCTGGTAGGTGCCGCAGCGGCAGATATTGGTGATGGCCTTGTCGATGTCCTTGTCGGTGGGCTTCGGCTTGTCCTTGAGCAGCGCCGCCACCGCCATGATCATGCCGCTCTGGCAATAGCCGCATTGCGGCACGTCATTGGCGATCCAGGCCTGCTGCACCTTGTGCAGGGCACCGTCGGGCGCGAGCCCCTCGATGGTGGTGATCTTCTTGCCGGCGGCTTCGCTGACCAATACGCCACATGAGCGCATCGCCACGCCGTCGATATGGACCGTGCAGGCCCCGCATTGTGCAATGCCGCAACCGTATTTGGTGCCGGTCAGGCCGATATTTTCCCGGATCGCCCAAAGCAGCGGCGTATCCGGCTCGACGTCGACGTCGATCGTCTTGCCATTGATTGTGAGGTTTGCCATCGCGCTTCCCCTGGTTGGTTCGTTCCATCGAATGAACCTTGGCGGGATGTTGGCCCGGAAAATGGAACAGTTCAAATCAAGAATCTGCGTCTGCGATAGGGAATAATTGATTTGCCGAGGGGTGCATGGCGCGCCCCGAAATCTCTCCACGTCGTCCCGGCCTCCGAGCCGGGACCCCGAGCGTGAGCGCTTGCGCTCATCGCGACGTCGGGAAGTTTATAAGGCAGTGCTCGTTGCCTTTCTTCATCGCGCGTCGCAGCAACCAGCATCTGTGGTTATGGGTCCCGGCTCGGAGGCCGGAACGACGAGTTGTGCGTGACGCGCTCGCGTACCCGCAATGACGGCAAGACATGATTTCGCGATCTCGCCGAATGCTATGGCGCGCAACCGATTTGCCCGTCGGGCAATCGGCAGCCTGTCAGGCAACAGATCGCGGGATGGGTTGCGCGCTCGCGTCAGGTCCGCTTTGACCTATATCGACTGCCCGACCTTCCAGATATACTCGCTTCGGCTCGCGACTATCGCGGTGCCAGGAGGGAAGCACTCTATCAGTCAGAGAGGACATATTATGAAAGCGAATTTCAAGGTAGCCACCGCTCTCGCCGCCGGCGCTGCTATTGGCGGAGCAGCCATCCAGGGGCTTCACGCGCAGGCCGCGCCAAAAGCCTATGTCGTCACGGAGATTGAGGTCATCAACCAGGAGGCGCAAGCCGCATATCTTCCAAAAGTCGGGGAAGTGATCAAGTCGACTGGCGGAACATATCTGGCCCGGGGCGGAAAAATTGCCGCGCTCGAAGGCGAAGCGCCGAAACGCGTGACCATAGTAGTCTACGATAGCCTCGAAAAGGCCCAGGCTTCGCGCAACTCGCCGGCGTGGGCGGCACTTAGTGCAGAGCGCAACAAGGCGATTAAAAGCAAATCTTACGTAACCGAAGGCCTACCCAACTAGCTTCCGAAAGATAAACGTTGATTGTGAGGCCGCCTCAAGTGGGCGGCCTCCTTAATTTCAGGCAAGCTGTGATGTCAGTTTTGCGCTGGCCGGATAGACGTCAGGTGGCATTTCCCATCTTGCACACCCTATCCGGCTATGTTGTTTCCGGAGGTATCTGCCGGTCGAGGGACAGCCGACGCGAATGCTGAAGGCGGGTGACGGCTTCCATGTGCCGGTCGCAACACCCCATGCCGGCGCCAAGAACGGCGACACCAAAACAGTGGTCGTCAGCACCTATGTCGTGGAGAAGGGCAAGCCGCTCGCGTCCCCGGCCTGATCGAACCAAAGATTCCGGCAGACGCATTCCAAAAACAGTGAGGCCGCCCTGGCTGGCGGCCTTGCTTGTTCCAATGACTCAGGCGGCGAAGTGAAGTCAGGCGCAACGCGACCGCGGCGCCACGTTCCTGGCCACCAGTAAACGTCTGGTGACGGCGCCCAACGGACCTGCCGCCACAGTTGCCGCAGGTCCGCTATCAGAGGATGAACGGACCTGGTGCAGGCACGGCCCGAGGCCCGGATTTGACCCTTAGCCGACATAGCCCGAGCGCAGCATTAGCAAGGTATTAAGCAACGGAATTAATTCATCCCGGATTGCACCGGTGTTTGCCGTTTTCTAACGAACCTTTCAGCGCCGACGAATAAGGCTTCGTGTTCGCAATCTTCAAGGGCCACAGCGGAGCACGGGCAAATGCACTCGCAACAGATGATCTGGAAGCCGGATGCAGGCTGGACGCCGATCAAGGCGAAACCGGAAGCCATCTCGCTTGTCTTCTATTTCGGTACCCGTCAGATGCTGGCTTGTGGGGCGCGTTATAACGAACTACGCGGGATGTTCCCGGCGGCCCATATTTTGGGTTGCAGTACCGGGGGACAGATCAACAATAACGATATCAGCGATGATGAAATCGTCGCAGCCGCGATCGGCTTTGACACGACAACGTTGCAGCTGGTTTGCCATGACATTACCGATTCGCAGCAATCCCGGCATTGCGGAGAAGCGATCGGACGAGCCCTGAGCCGAGAAGATCTCGCCGGTATCTTCGTTCTCTCCGATGGATTGAACGTCAACGGCAGCGAACTGGTCAACGGGCTTGTCGCTGCAATTGGGCCGAATATCCCGCTCACCGGCGGTCTCGCCGGCGACGGCGCCGACTTTACGGAGACGCTTGTTGGAGGAAACTGCATCCCGCGAGCCCGAACCGTAGTCGGGATCGGATTCTACGGCAGCGCGATCCGAATCGGTCACGGCAGCGCTGGCGGCTGGGATTTGTTCGGGCCGCGACGGCAGGTCACGAAGTCGACAGGAAACGTTCTATTCGAACTCGACGGCCAGCCAGCTCTCGATCTCTACGAGCGCTACCTGGGGCCCGAAGATTCGAAGGGGCTTCCCGGCTCGGCGCTGTTATTCCCAATCCAGGTCCACGATTGCGAACATCCCGACTCGGCCGTCGTGCGCACCGTCCTTGCGGTTGATCATGAAGCCCGGTCGATGACGTTTGCAGGCGACGTTCCGCAGGGATGGATAGCGCAATTGATGCACGGGAAGTTCGATCGCCTGGCGGAGGGGGCCGCGGACGCCGCGCGCCAGGCGCGCGCCAGCCTCGATGCCGACGCCGGAGATCACCAGTTCTCGATCCTCGTCAGCTGCATTGGCCGGCGGCTGCTGATGGGGCAGCGGACCAGTGACGAGACCGAGGCTGCGGGGGCGGAACTCGGAGCGCACACGCTGAAAATCGGCTTCTATTCCTACGGCGAGATTTCGCCGCACGCCAAATCGGGAGTGTGTGAGCTTCACAATCAGACAATGACGGTCACCTCGTTCGCCGAGGCAGAGGCCTAGACGTGCACCGCCTTGTCGCCAAACAGCTCGCAAAGGCGACCGACGCCACCGGCGCCGTGGACCTGGACAAGTTCACGGCGCTGGTCGGCAAGGCGTATGACGAGTTTGACCGGGATCGGCGGCGCACGGATCGGTCGATGTCGTTGATGATCGAGGAGATCGACGCGATCAATCGCAATCTTGAAAAACTCGTGGTCCAGCGCACGTCCGAACTCAGGGCCAGAGAAGCGGATCTGCAGGCTCAAAACATGCGTTTTGACATCGCCGTCAACAATATGACGCAAGGCCTGCTGCTGTACGATTCGTTGGGACGGCTGATCGTCTGCAACCGGCGCTATCTCGAGATGTACGGGCTTTCGCCCGACGTCGTAAAGCCCGGCCTCGGCTTTCGCGATCTCATCGCGTACCGAAAGGAGACCGGTTCTTTCAAGGGCGACGTTGAAGCTTTTTGTTCGTCCGTCCTGCGCAACGTAGCGCTGGGGAATATCACCCGCAACGTCGTCGAAACCCGGGATGGGCGTTCGATCCTGATCGTAAACCAGCCGCTGGTCGGCGGCGGCTGGCTTACCACGCAGGAGGATATCACCGAGCGTCAGCGCGCCGAAGAGCGCGTTACCCACCTTGCGCATTACGACGCGCTAACCGACCTGCCGAACCGCGCCCTGTTTCACGAGCGGCTCAAACTGGACCTCTCGCGCATCGCCCCCGGCGAACAATTGGCGGTGTACTATATCGATATCGACGAATTCAAAAGCGTCAACGACTCGCTCGGGCACCTGATCGGCGATGAATTGCTGAAATCGGTGGCGATCGGTTTGAGCCGCTGCATGACCGGTTCCAACTTTGTCGCCCGGCTCGGCGGCGACGAATTCGCCATCGTGCAGACCGCGATCGGGAATCCCGCCGATGTCAGCGATCTCGTGGACCGGGTTTTCAACGCGATCCGGGAGCCCTGCGAATGTTTCGGTCATCAGTTGACCACCGACGCCAGTATCGGCATCGCGATGGCTCCCGAGCATGGCACGGACCTCGACCAAATTCTCAAGAACGCGGATCTGGCGATGTACGCTGCCAAGTCGGCGGGACGGCGGACCTGGCGTTTCTTCGAGCCGGAAATGGACGCGCGGGTCAAGGCGCGTCGCAAGCTGGAAGTCGATCTGCGCCAGGCCCTTGCCGATGAGGCGCTCGAAGTCCATTACCAGCCCTGCGTCAGCCTTGGTGACAACCGAATCACCAGCTGCGAAGCGCTGGTGCGCTGGCGGCATCCCGAACGCGGCATGATCTCGCCGGCCGAATTTATTCCGATCGCCGAGGAGACCGGCCTGATCAACCAACTCGGTGAGTGGGTACTGGCGACGGCCTGCGCGGAAGCCACCCGATGGCCTGAC
>Ga0210389_10001539_pt1 | contig 18690 bp, 18 predicted proteins | sample IncBWH28OmetaG_FD_160127 | JGI IMG/M metagenome (GOLD analysis project Ga0210389, IMG submission 160127) | Forest soil microbial communities from Barre Woods Harvard Forest LTER site, Petersham, Massachusetts, United States - Inc-BW-H-28-O ...
TCACCCATGTTATTGAGTTTCTTTACGGTTGGGTCGACCACCGGAATCACGTGGATCTGCGAAGGGTCGGTGGTGGCGTCTGGAATATTCTCGGTTACCGGCAGCTTATATTCGTCGCCAGCCCGGCCAAAATCTTCGTGCGCGATCGGCGCCTGTGGCGTGGTCACCAGTTGGGGATTCAGCCAGCCATGCACCGTCTGCCGTCCTCGCGCCCATGCCGACCGTACGCCCCCGTGCCACGGCGCTTGCGGAGCAGCCACAACCGCGCAGCTGGCTACGGCCAGCGCCGCAATGATTGCTCCCTTGCCCAGGCGAAGTGGCGCACGCGGCGTTTTCTCGGGTTCCATGCCCTCGGTGATATAGGAAAACAGCTCCGCTTCTTTTCTCTGTTCCTGCTTCTGCTCGTGACTCTGCTCTTGACCCTGTTCTTGACTGCTGGGTAAATCCGAGGTCGTCTCCGGAGCAGACCCTTCCGCTGGATCAGATGAATTTGCCGGGGCCGCTGGAGTATACGCAGGCGTCTGGTCGTAGCCCAGCAATTCAGGCTTCGCGAGCACCGGGGCCGCGGCTGCTGCCGATTGTCCTGACGCCTGGGGCAACGTACCTCCGCGAGTTTTCAGATACCATTCCAGCCCGCGGGTCTCGCCCGTTTCCGGCGGAGGTGGCGGCGGGGGCGCAACGACTTCGTCGACCGAAGCGGCCATGGGCTCCAAATCTTTTTCGACTGACGATGACACTTTGAACTCGTGCGCTTCCGACTCGGTGACGAACTGTCCCCCTGGCGCCGAACGCGCAGAATTCAGGAACTCCCCGGCGCGAAGAGTTCTTTCGTTTCCTGGTTCCTGATTGGCCGGGAGGGTTGAGATCGCACCGGTAGCAGAGGCTCCTGCTGCCGCGGCTTGTGCTGATTCCTGCTTGGCGCGCAGCAGATCGCGCGCGGTGGTCAACGTATCCCGGACCTGGTTGCCGACAAGCGGTTTGCGCAAGATCGAATTCGCGCCCGCCTGCAGAGCTTTAGGAACGCTGACGTCGTCACTCACAATGGCCAGGGTGAGCGGCCGTTCGGCGGCCTTGCGTTCGCGGGCCTTAGCCAGCAGCTCGGCTGAGTCGGGCTGCTTATCCCAATCGATAATGACGATCTGAAGATTGTCCTGGGTAACTTTTTCGATGGCAGCCGCAACTTCGCGACAGAGCTCTCCCTCGACACCGAGCCCCGTAAGCACCTGAAGAATGGGCCCGGCCGTTCCCTCGTCGGAGGAAAACAACAGGCAGCGCAAGGTCATGCTACTTCAGACTAGGGGTAACCAGTAACGGCGGCAAGATTACCGTGGGGGCCGCAAAGCCGGCATTCCGGTAACCACCGGTACATGTACCGCGGGAGCGCGCGCTGCTAAAATGCTCGGTCGCCCCGCGTATCCCATGCCCCTGCAAGAACATAACTACTGGCTCACGACCGTCGAATTGCCTTTGGTCGATGCCACGCGGCCGCTGCCCGAGACCGTGGATGTAGCCGTGATTGGCGCCGGTTTCACCGGCCTCTCCGCCGCCCGCACCCTGGCCAAACGGGGCGCGAAAGTTGCCGTGCTCGAGTCGGAAACTATCGGCTGGGGCGCCAGCTCCCGCAACGGAGGCATGGTTCTGACCGGCATGAAGCTCGGCGTCAACCAGCTCATCTCCCGCTATGGGCGCGAACTCACGCAGCGCATGTACGCCGCCTCGCTGGCCACTATCGACTGCGTCGAACAGATTGTTCGCGAAGAAGCGATTGATTGCGACTTCTCCCGGTGCGGACATCTCGAAGTCGCCTGCAAGCAACGGCACTTCGACGACTACGCCCGCCAGGCTGAAGTGATTGCTCGCGAGTTCAACCACACACTGCGCGTGGTGCAGAAACAGGACTTGAGTGCGGAGATTGGCTCCTCTATTTACTTCGGCGGCATGGTCGATGAAGTCAGCGCCGGCCTGAATCCCGCGCTCTACGTCGCCGGTCTCGGTCGCGCCGTCATGAAAGCGGGAGCCGAGATTTTCGAGCACACCCGAGTTCAATCGGTGCAGAGAAACTCGCGCCAGGGCGAGGCGGGATGGCAACTCGCGACCTCCCGCGGCCCGCTGTGGGCGCACGAAGTCTTCGTCGCCACCAGCGGATACACCGGCCGAGCCACGCCCGCGCTGCAGGAGAAGCTCATCCCCATCGGGTCTTTCATCATTACGACCGAAGTTCTGCCGGAGAAGCTGGCGCAGGACCTCAGTCCGCGCAACCGCATGATCTACGACTCGAAAAACTATCTCTACTATTACCGGCTCACTCCGGACCGCCGCATGCTGTTCGGGGGCCGCGCCGCGTTCTTTCCCGAGAACGATCAGACCGTCCGCCGGAGCGCGGCTATTCTGCGCCGTGGCATGATCGACGTCTATCCCCAGCTCAGCGACGCCAAAATCGACTACGTCTGGGGCGGCACGCTCGACTTCGCCTTCGACATCATGCCCCACGCAGGCCGGCTCGACGGCATGTACTACGCCGTCGGCTACGCCGGCCACGGCGTCGCCATGGCGACTTATCAAGGCCAGAAAGTCGCCGAACTTATGGCCGCTGAGCAGATGCCGGAGGATCTTCATGCCCGCCGCGCCGAAGACAAGCCAGAGAATCCATTTGTCGGCATCCCGTTCCCTGGCGCGCCGCTGGGCTTGTACAACGGCAGGCCGTGGTTCCTGCCGCTGGCGGGTGCTTGGTATAAGCTTCTGGATTGGGTGAGCTAGGTCGATCCTGCACAACAATGCACCATAACGGTGTATAATGGTGACATGGCAGCCACCAAGCAGGTTCGAAGAAGTGTGACCCTCCCGACACGATTGGCCGAGCAGGTCGAGCGCATCGCCAGGAAAAGACGCTTGAGCGATAACCGCGTGCTGGTCGAACTGGTCGAGCAGGGACTCGAAGCCCAGAAGGAAAAAGAGAAGGCCTTCTTCACCCTTGCGGAACGCTTCCGGGCCGCGACGGATCCGAAGGAAGCGCAGCAGCTGGGCGATGAGATGGGCCGTTTCATCTTCGGGGAGTGATGCCACAGATCGAGATTTGGCCTCGCCTGCCCGCCGCGCTGCGCGACCACTTGGTTGATCGCATGCGTGATCGCAATGTCAGCCTGCAAGACTTGAATCAACTTCGCGTCTGGATGGAGACGAAGCCGGAAGTACCCGAAGGGCCCTGGTACAAAGATTTCGGCTCATTCGAACTCTGCGGCGAAGGCAAATATCCGAAGACATTTCTTCTTGCTGGTCAAGCAGCCGTTGGGCGTAGGCTTTAACATTGAACAACTAAGGAGCGAGTTTCGTGTCTGATGGCGACATCTGGACTGGCATTGCCTGTCTGAAAGCAAACCCGAAAGTGAGAAACTTCCGAAGATTTGGCGAGGGGAAAGGAGCGTACGTCAACGTCGTTGCCTGGATCGAATCGCAGGCTGCATTTGAAGAGAAGGTAAAGCGGCACAGCGAAGGTATGGACTGCATCTTAGTCGGGCTCGACGCGGTGCAACTTCTGGAAGCTAGGATAAATGCGTCGGGTTCCCCCGAGGAACTCATTACCATGCGTCAGACGGCGAACCGGCAGCCCAGCGACACCATGTTCGGGACGTTTCACATCTGGCATCAAGAAGACTCGGATTGAAGGGCGTTCTGGCCGGCTAGGCCTGCGGAGGCGTTTTCTTCCTCAGCAGTCCGTACACTACCGGCCCCCCCGCGATTGCCACCGCTCCACCGATCATCCCGAAGCGATCGCTGCCCAGGAGCGCCACCATCGCCATGACGACTGGTGCGCACACCACGTAGAGCAATCCTGCGCGCCCACCGGGGATGGTGAACGAGCGCTTCAGTTCAGGATGCGTGCGCCGCAACTTCCATGCCGAAAGCACGGTCAATACTGTCGTCGCGGAGCGCAGCCAGATGTACACCGAAATCAATTCTGCGAGACTCTGCCAGGCCAACAACCCATAGATGACGGCCGACACCACAATCGCCAGCCACGGCGTTCCGTAGCGCGAGTGCTTGCGCGTCAGGGCGTGAGGCAAGTATCCGTCTTCGGCCATGGCGAACGGCATGCGTGTTGTGGTCAGCACAGTCGAGTTCAGAAGGGCTACGTTGCCCACCATCGCGGCCAGCGTCATCCAGGTGCCCAACCATGGTTTGCCGTGAAACGTGCCGCCAATGATTCCGGCCGCGTCTGAGAAAAATCCGGTGTGCCACTTTTCCCAATTGCCGGCGGACGCCAGGCCAGCCAGCGTCGGCAGAAAATAGGCCGCCATCGACAGCGGCACCACCACCGCAAGCGCCCGGGGATAGGCCCGTTGCGGGTCTTCAACTTCTTCGGCCACAGTCGAGAGTTGTTCATACCCCGAGTACAGCCACAACCCCAACGCCAGCCCCACGCCGAAGACTTTGAATGGCGCCTGATGCGGCACGACCCACGGCGTGAACGGATTCTGGTGCCAGTGTGCGAGCCCGATGACGACCATCATCATCACCGGGATGAAAATGAAAATCTCCAGCGCAGTCGCGACCTGCCCGACCATCTCGATGCCGCGCACGTTGATCCAGGTCAGCACCGCGATCAGCCCCACTGAAATGAGGTAGTGCTCCCACCACGTCATTTTGGGAAAGTAGTAGACGAGATAATCGGTGAACAGAACGGCATAGGCGCCGCCCAGCAGAAACGACGCCGACCAGTTCCACCAGCCGGAAAGAAATCCCCAGAAGTCGCCGAAGGCCGCGCGGGTCCAGCGATAGAAGCCGCCTTCGACGGGCATGGCCGTGGTCAACTCGGCCGAAACCAGTGACACCGGGATACACCAGAAAAACGGCAACACCAGCAGGAAGATCAGCGTCATCCCCGGGCCCGAGGTCGTGACCATGTCTTCGAGACCGAAGGGGCCGCCGGTCGTGTAGGAGAACATGACGAAGACGAGATAGAAGAGGCCAGCCTTGCGGAGAGTGGAGGATTTGCCTGGAGTCGTCAAAAGGGAGCCGGTTCCGGAGGTCAATACGTGAAACGGGGATGTTACATCAAATACGGGGGATCAACTAGCGGGCCGCGGGAGCTTGCGGTTCCAATTGTACGAGCAGTTCCTTCTCTTCACCGGGCTGCAAACGAATGGTTGCAGGTCGAGAAGGATCAGAGGGGTCGCTGTAGACCCATCTTTTATAGCCACTGGCGGAGACTGTGAGAACGAGATACTTGTTCGGGGGAACCAGGGCGCGTTCGTTCAGTTGGCTGATGGTCTGCCCGCCTGAGTAGTTGTTTTCCGGTTTGTCGCGATTAGAGATCGTCCAGACTACTTGAAAAACTAATACGCTTTTTCCTGTAGATATGTCCGTGACGCTGGGAAGTATCAAGGCCGGTTTAGGGCCGAGCTTTAATACAACTGTCGCCGACGGCTGGTCCGGGGTTAGCGTGACCTCATCTTTTACGCTGGTGCCGGCGAACGCGACGTAGCCATCGTCTAGCTTAATTGCCTCGACGGTGATCGCTCTCATCGCCAAGTGATGAATGCTGAATTGGCCCGCTTCATCGGTTGTGGCCGGACAGTCGCCACGCGCTTCTCTCGATCCCGAAGGTGCACCCCGCATATACGTGCACACTTGTACGCCTTTGAATGGTTCCCCATGTTCATCCAACACCGTACCGCTGATTGTGCCCTCGGGAGGGGAAGGATCAGCAGTCTGTGCAAAGGCTGGCAGCGACGCAACCAGCAACAGGGTGAGCCACATTGTTTGCATAAGCCAGAACGTCCTGTTTCAGGTTCAGCAGCAGCACTAATAATACAATCGTCTCGGCTTTCTGCGACATTGTTGTTAACCGCGATAGCACTCGTTGACCTGGCCGAAACCCGGCGGCGGGGTCTTTCCATCGACAATCAACAATTCCTACGCGGCCAGCGTCCCGCTTAGGGCGCCTTCCAGTTCCAGCAGCTTGCGCTTCACGTCGAGGCCGCCGCCGTAGCCGCACAGGGTTCCATCTGAGGCGATCACGCGATGGCAGGGAACGACGATCGCCACCGGGTTGCGGTTGTTGGCCCGGCCCACGGCGCGAAAACCATAGGGTCGATCCACGGCGCGGGCAATGTCGCCGTAAGTACGAGTCTCGCCGTAAGGAATAGCCAGCAGCGCCCGCCAGCATGCCAGCTGAAAATCCGTTCCGCGCAGATCGAGCGCGAAGCTGAACTGGCGGCGCTGGCCCGCGAAATATTCTTCCAGTTCGCGCACGTAGGCCTGCATCGCGCTGGCGGAATCCTCGAAGCGAAGGCCGCGTCGATCCGTCCGCTCATCTTCGGGTCGCTGTTTCTCTGAGCTGGACTTTTCTGATCGAAGACGCTCCGAGCCCTGATTCTCCAAGCGCAAATCGCGCGGGTTGGGACGAATTGTCTGCTGCCCCGGCAAGCGGGCATCGAACTCCAGCGCCACCAGCCCGCGATCGGAAGCGGCCAGAAACAGCGGCCCTACCGACGAAATAAACGTAGTAGAATGAAGCGTTTCCATGCAATCCCCACTACGGCGGCAACCCTTCGTCGCGTCGCCGCGTTCTTAACGATAGCATGGGCGTTCCCTTGCGGATGCTTTTATTGCCGATCTTTCAGCGGGCCGGGGTTGACAGAAACGCCTTTTTCGACGACAGTGTGTCGTTGCATTTTTGCCCCGGGAGAAAGCCGCCCGGAAAGCGGAAATCCCAACAGTGAAAAAACTCCTCCTTGTCCTCGCTGCCGTCGTGCTTGCGCCAGTAGTCGTGGTGAGCCTGGTGGCCCTGGCCGCCGGAGACTGGCGCGCCATCGGCCAGACCCAAGCGGGCGACACAGTCTCGGTCAGCTCGATCCGCGTCCTCAAGAATAACCAGAGGCTCGCCCTGGTCAAAGTCGAGTACAAACAGCCGTCAGAACTGCCGCAAGGTGGACCGTTCGTCGAAATGCGCGCCCGGGTGCGATTCAATTGCAGCAGCGGCGCCGCTGCCCCCACCTCAGAATGGTTTTACTCTCGCGACCGCAGTGGACGTTTCGTGGTCAGCAAGAAGGCCACTCACGACGACGAGTTCGGGAAGAATCTCGAAGGCGGCTTCGCCGACCTGGTCAGCCAGAACGTCTGCAGCCAAACCAAGTAGTGATCTGCAGAGCTACTTCTCCAGCGCAAACGCCACGTAAACGCCGCCGGACTTCGATTTCGGATCCTTGCCACCGCCGGCGCCAATCACCACGAATTGCCGTCCATTGAGTTCGTAAGTGGCCGGAGTGGCGTTGCCCGAAAAGGGCAGCGTTGTCTCCCAGAGCAGAGCGCCGGTCGTCTTGTCGAAGGCGCGAAATTTCTTGTCGAAGTTTGTTGCGCCGATGAACACGAGGCCACCCGCCGTCACCACTGGGCCGCCGTAGTTCTCTGTGCCGGTATTTTTCTGTCCCTTCGCCGCCAGTTCCGGATATTCACCCAATGGAATCTTCCACGCAAACTCGCCGGTGTTGAGATTGATTGCGTTCAAAGTTCCCCACGGCGGAGCCACGGCGGGGTATCCGTCAGAGTCGAGGAATTTGTGGTACCCGGTGAAGTGATATTTCATGGCCGGCGGCGCGGGCCCGGAACTCGCCATCTCCTTCTTGCCGTTCTGGCCTGCCGTCGTCTCTCTCGTGCCTCCGCTCATCACGTACGAGAGCAACCCGTACCACTGATCGCTGTCGTTCTCCAGGTTGGCAAAACCCGGCATGCGACCCTTCCCGTTCCTGATCGTCGACGCAACGTCTGCTTCGGACATCCGCTGCCCGATGCCGACAAGTGACGGAATCGCCGGTGGCGAGCCTGCCATTTTTTCGCCGTGGCAGAGCGCGCACTGGTTCAGGTAGAGAGCCTTCGGAGTATTTTCGGCGGTGTTTTCCGCGAGCGCCCCCGTCCAGGCCACGTCGTTCGCGTTGACGTAGAGGATTCCGGTCTCAGGGTCTGCCGCCGCGCCGCCCCATTCCGCCCCACCGTCGAATCCGGGGAAGATCACCGTGTCTTTCCCCACGCTCAACGGCACGAACTGACCTTCACTGCGAAAGCCGCGGAATTGTTCAAGCGCCCACGCGTGCACTTCGGGCGTGCGCTGGCTCAGAACATTCTCGGTTAGCAGCTGCCGCGCGAACGGCGCCGGTTTCGTGGGCAGACATTGTTGTTGCGCGGCCATCTCACCCGGCACATCGCTCAGCGGATAATTCCGGCACTCGATCGGAAACAGCGGCTGGCCGTTCGTCCGATCGAACAGGAAGACGAAGCCCTGCTTGGTGGTCTGCGCGACGGCGTCGACTTTCCTGCCGTCGCGTTCCACGGTTACCAGGACGGGCGGCGCGGGGAAATCCCGGTCCCATAGATCGTGGCGCACTCCCTGGAAATGCCAGATGCGCTTGCCCGTCTCGGCGTTCAAAGCGAGCAGAGAATTGGCGAATAAATCGTCTCCCACCCGATTTGCGCCATAGAAATCAAAGGCCGCCGAACCGGTGGGGACGTAAGCGATGCCACGCTGCGTATCGACGGTCATCCCGGCCCAGTTGTTCGCGGCGCCACTGATCTTCCATGCGTCCTTCGGCCAGGTGTCTTCGCCGAACTCACCGGGATGCGGAATGGTATGAAATGTCCAGCGCAGATTCCCGCTTCGTACATCGTAAGCGCGCACATCGCCAGGTGATGCTGGAAGCGTCTCGGCCTCGCGCCCTCCGACAATCATCAGGTCTTTGTAAATCACGGCCGGGCTGGTCATATAAATCGACTGCGACGCCGGATCGCGCCCCAGGTCTTCGCGCAGGTCGATGCGCCCGTCTTTTCCGAAACTCAGAATCGGTTTGCCGGTCGCGGCGTCGAGGGCATATACGAAATTCATCACTCCAACCAGAATTCTCTGATCCTTAGTCTTCCCGATGCCGTCGGACCAATATGCCAGCCCCCGGTCCGGTTGTGTGCCGCGAATTCCGGAGTCAAACTTCCAGAGCAGTTTTCCCGTCGCAGCATTCAAGGCAAACACTTTCTGCGTCGGCGTCAGCCCGTACAGCACACCTTCCACGATGATTGGGCTGGTCTGCAACCCGCCAGGTTCTTCCGTGTCAAAGGACCACGCGACTTTGAGCCGTTGCACATTGCTGCGATTGATTTGTGTCAGCGGAGAATAGTGGTTGTTGTCCGACGTTCCTCCGTAGATTGGCCAGTCGCGCCCGGCTTCTCCGCGGGAGTTGTCAGACGACTTTTGTGACGACGGAATGATTCCAGCATTCGCAGTTTTCCCGCCGATTTCTTGCCCCTTCGTCGCAGTAGCTATCGCCATCGCGAGAATCAGCGTCGCCGAAATCGCCGTGAATCTCATTTGCCTCTCCACTTTCGCAGGCCAGCTAGTATTTCCTGCGGGCTGATTCTAGAACAAGATCGATGCTTTCTCCCGAGCAGCCAAAGTTTTTCACAGCCCATGACACCTCCGTAACTGCGGAACCACTTCCGCGCTCCACGCTTTCGGCTTATGCTGAATGGAGAAGTTTGCGGAATACGATTCCGACTTCAACCCACCTTCGTATGGATTCGCTTCGACTTTATGGGCTGATTGCAACCGGCAGTGTGGCATTGCTGGGCGCATATGCGCTGCTGCGGCGCAAACCCAAGACCGCTGACGATCTCGAGCGCGAACGCCGGGCCTGGCTTGAGGGCACTGGACGCATCACCGACGGCACCGTGATCGACGTGCAGGAGTTGCCCCCGGCCAACAACTACCATGCCGCCACCATGCTCATTTACAAGTACGACGTGGCGGGCGTGTCTTATGAGTGCTCGCAGGACGTGACCTATCTGCGGCACTGGATCAATCTCCACTCCTGCCGCCTGGGACTGCATACTTCGGTGAAGTACGATCCGCAGAATCCCGGAAATTCTCTAGTGGTCTCGGAAAACTGGATGGGGTTAAGGCAATAGGGTGAGTTTCAGAGTTGCGAAGCCGTTCGACAGTTCTATTGCCAGGCCAGATGCATGGCGGTGTTGCGCTTGTCGAACGTGACTTGCAGAGATTTTTCCCCGCCGCCGGCGAACTCCGCTGAAACCGTTCGCGAGAGGTCGATGGTCTGATCGGCCGATAGAGCCCGCACACGCAGCTCGTGTTTTCCCGCCGGAACCGTCAGGCTTTCCGAGTCCACGCCGCGAGTTCCACTGAACACGACCAGTTTTTTCTGCATTGCCCCGTGCAGTGGCCGGGTTAACAGCAGCTTGTTGTCGAGCCAAACATAAAGAGTGGCATCTTTGAACTGGTGCTCCACAGAAAGATCTACGGTAGAGGACGGCACCACAACTTGCTTCGGAGGCTGCGCGGCTGCAGTCAGGCGACGTTTCCGAGCCGGAGCTTTGGGGGCGACTGGCGGCTTGTCTGTGGTTGTGGCCGGCGGCGCCGCTGTCGCGGAAATCGGCTGGCTGGCGTCGGAATTTAGTGCGACCGGCAAGCCAGGCGTGCTGACAGGAGACCGATTCACTCCGACCCGCGGAGATCCCACGAACAGTTTCGAGTCAACCGCCGCAAATAAAAGGCCGCCCACCAGTGCTGCCCCCAGAACCAGATCCCGGACCGGCGCTTTTCGAAACCCGGCATGGAGCAAGTTCGCTGTCTGCGCCACGCCCACCGCCGGATGCGCTGCGGAGGCCGCAACCGCGGTGCGCCCTGTGCGCGTGGCCGACCGAGTTCCAGGACCCGCCACGCGCAATGACGCCGTGGTCGACTCCGACTTGAACAACTGCTGCAGCTGGCGCAAATCCTCGGCGAACTCCCCGCCGCGCTGGTAACGCTGCTCACGATCCTTTGCCATGGCGCGCGCGATCACCTCATCCAGTTCGTGGGGCAGACTCAGGTCAAGCGCGCTTGCCGCGATCGGTTCACGGTTCGCCACCTTAAAGCTCACCGTGGTCGCGCTGTCACCTTGAAACGGTGAATGCCCAGTGACCATGGCGTACAAAATCACGCCCACAGAAAACAGGTCGGAGCGCGCGTCCACGCCCTCGCCACTCAATTGTTCCGGCGCCATGTAGGCGGGGGTTCCCAGCAAGTGTCCGGGGACGGTGAAGTGAGCCAGATTCAGCTTGGCAATGCCGAAGTCGGCGATTTTGGCCCGGCCGGCCTCGGTCACAAGAATGTTTCCCGGCTTGATGTCGCGATGAATCACGCCCTGGGCATGAGCGTAGTCAAGGGCCTCGGCGATTTCTTCCGCAAGTTCCAGCGCCCTGGCTGGCGGAAGCTTTTTCTCGCGCGCCAGAATGCGATTCAGCGTCTCGCCGGCAACGTACTCCAGAACAATGTAGGGGTCGTGGGTTTCAGGATTTTCCCCGGCATCGAAAATGGCGACAATTCCAGGGTGATGCAGGCGCCCGGCGGCATGCGCCTCATGCACAAAGCGCAGGCGAAATTCCTTTTCCTCGTCCGGTTCCTGCCCCCACATCGAAACCGTTTTCACCGCGACGAACCGGTCGATCTGCGGGTCGCGCGCCTTATAGACTACGCCCATGGCCCCGCGGCCCAGTTCCGCCACCACCTCATAGCGGCCAAACTGCTTGATCTCGCGATTCTCCATGGAGCCATCCTTCAGCCGCAGCATGCCTCAGCCGCGGAGCTAGAGCGGGATATCTATCCATGGTATCGCCGCAAGCGCCGCGATCCCGCGCCTTCTGTGGCGCAACTCATTACGCCAGTAACCGGAGGGTCTTGGCTGAAAATGAAGAGGTCTGGAGTTGAAAGCGGGGTTTCTAGCTTCCCGAAGCGAAGCCGCCGCTCTGCGCGACGCTGATGCGGAGGTACTTGTAGGGATTTACCGGAGTGTCGTTGATGCGAACTTCATAGTGAAGATGGGGCCCGGTCGAGCGACCGCTGGAGCCGACGTATCCAATCACATCGCCACGATGGACTGCCTGCCCGGCCGTCACGGCGAAACCGGAAAGATGGCCGTATCGGGTACTGATGCCGTTCCCATGATCGATCATGATGGCTCGGCCGTACCCGCCCAGCAGATCGCTGAACGTGACCACGCCGTCGGCCGGAGCCACAATCGAAGCGCCGTAGCTGCTGCCGATGTCGACGCCGCTATGAAATGCGCCTTCACCGTTGAACGGATCAATGCGCTCCCCAAAACTGGCCGTTACCTGGCCTTCGATTGGCCATAGGTTGGGAGCCGAATTGGCTTTAAACCAGTCCGCCGTCGTGGCATTGCGGGTCAGCCCCATCGTGAGGCCGACCATAGTTGCGCCGGTCAGGGCCGAAGTCCGCAGGGCATGCAACTGGTCGAGCGAAGAACTTACGTCGGCGTCGTGAATCTGTTCGGCGGTCGCCGTCACCAGAGTGGGCTGCGCTTTCAACCCGTACAGGGCTGAAACTTCCCCGGCGATCGAGCCTAGCGACGCGACTTGCACATCGCGTTCCTTGGCAACCTGCTCCAAGCGCGAATAATTGTCTTTGAGTTGGTCTTTTTCCGTCCGCAGCTGGTTGTAGCGGGAAACCTTCAACAACATGCGGGTATAAGAGCTGGCAATGCCGGTCAGGCTGAGGAATCCAATTGCGGCGCCCACAACAAATACGTACAGGTAATGGACGGGGATGGAGATTTTACGAAGCTGGCCATCGTCCCCGCGGGCCACAAATAGGATGTAAAAGCGTTTCTGCAAATCGCTCCCCGAACTACTCAAACCAAGTTTTAAAGCATCAGGTCCGGATCATCAGGCCACAGTTTCTGGATTTTCAGAAACGCCTGCTCGGGCCACCTGACGTTTTCGGGCTACGCTTCCATCTTGGAAATGGAAACCTTCTCGCGCCCTACACCTACCAGAACTGCGACCAAAGCCTGAAAGTCGTACTCATTCTGCACGCTGAAATTGCTTGCAGATCCTAGCTCGGCCAAAGGTTATCGTGAATGACTGGTTAACGGTAACAAACTGGGTTCCCCCTGTCAACGACGGACAGGGTCATTTCGCGGTTACTGAAGACGGGTAATCGAGAGTCACCCAGGGACAGATTACCGGCGTGCTTTCGGCCTGGCCGATTAGGGAGTTGAATCGCAGGGCGCGAAGCCGCCATCTGATGTTCGGCTGACATGTTCGGCTAACATGTTCGGCTAACCGTGTTCGGCTAACCATGTTCAGCTGACACGTTCGGCTAAATATGTTTCGGCGGTATAGTGAATCGCCATGCCGCTGCCCGAAAAAGCGCTGATTGCCCAGATTCGCCGCATGGCGAAATCCTCGACCCGCGGCCGCGCTTTCGGCTCAACCTCTGCCCTCATCACCGGAATTGGAGACGACTGCGCCGTGCTGCGACTGTTGCCGGGACGACAATCCAGAGGTGCCGAGGTCTTGGTCACGACCGACTTTACCCTGGAGGGCATCCACTTCCGCCGCGACTGGCATCCGCCGGAATCGGTCGGCCACCGCTGCCTGGCCCGCGGCCTGAGTGACATCGCGGCCATGGGCGGAGAACCGGTCGCGGCCTTCCTTTCTTTAGCCTTGCCGCGCGACTTGCCTCAGGCTTGGGTTGGCCGCTTTCTCCGCAGCTTGATAAGTCTCGGGGAAAAATTCGGTGTCATCCTCGCCGGAGGCGATACTGCCGAATCGCCCAGCGGAATTCTCGCCGACATCATCGTGGTCGGCACCGCGCCTAAAGGCAAATCTGTGCTGAGGTCCGGCGCCCGCCCCGGCGACCGTATCTTCGTCAGCGGGGAACTCGGCGGCTCGGCTGCCGCCGTCATTCGCATGCAAGAGCGTATGCGAGGCAAGCCCAAGAAGAGGGTGAATCCTCGCAACTATACCCACCACTTCTATCCGGAACCCAGGGTCGAACTCGGCCGCATCCTCCGCGAGAAAGGCCTAGCCTCTTCCATGATCGACACCAGTGACGGCCTCTCTACTGACCTGGCGCATCTCTGTGAAGAAAGCGGTGTTGGCGCCGAGATTCATGCCGAAGCCATCCCACGCGCCAGCGTGGGTAAGCCCGCTCACGAAGTCGACCTCGATTTGGCCCTGCATGGCGGCGAGGACTACGAACTCCTCTTTACGGCTCGGCCCGGCAAGCGTGTTCCCCCGCAGATCGCCGGAGTTGCGCTGACCCGCATCGGTGTGGTCACCCGCACCCCGCTCGTTCTCCTCCGCAATCTCAAAGGCATCGCCTACGAACTCGAGCCCCGCGGCTGGGAACACTTCCGCCGGTAGCGATTACCTCCGTACCATCGTCACTACTCTGTCTCTACCCTGGCGCACAAAACCGGACTAAAGTAGGGAAATGTCGTCCCGAAAATTGTTCCTCCTCCCAGTCGTCGCTCTTTTGTTCACGGTCACCGCAGTCGCCCAGAAGAAGCAGCCGCCTCCGCCGCCAGCCCACGCCAAGTCGCCGTCGCCGCCGGTCACCGACGAACTGATTCACAAACAGTTCGGCGACAACTGTTCGCTGCTGCCCGGGCCGGCGCAGTTTGTCGCCGACATGGATGACGACGGAGTCGAAGACCTGGTGGTCGCCGCCCGCTGCAAGAATCCTATGGCCGACCGGGACGAATACAGTTTCATGATCTCCGACCCCTACGATACCTTCCTCGGCTACAGCGACGTGAAGGTCACATCCACGTTCGCCTCTGACGAGCCCGACCGCCGCGGCCTTTGTCTGCTCATCATTCACGGCGCGGAAAAAGACGCCTGGCGCGCGGAAAAGCCTAAGGCGAAATTCTTGCTGATCAACACACCCTTCAAAACCCTGACCGTGAAAAAGCTCACCGTGAAAAAGAAAAGCGTCCTTGGAATCTTCATGGAAGAAACAGGCGAAGGCGAAGACACTTCCTCGGTCATCTTCTGGGATGGCAAGAAATACAGGTATCAGGCGCTGGGCTCGGCGATGGAGTAGGGCAATCAACAACTAGCTCTTACTGCTCTCCGTCGCGCGGTAGTATGGAAACTCTTCCGTCCCAGCCTTGCTCACATTCGCTTCCGCGAATTCGCACACTCGATCGAGTGCGGCTTGCAGTTCGCCGGAACAGCGCTCGATGTCGTCGTCGGTCGCGTCGGCGGGAACTGGAATAAGTTTGCCAAACCGCAGCAGCACTCGCGAGAATGGCATGGGAATCATCATGCGGTCCCACGAATTCAGCACCCAGGCTTTGTCGACGGCCGCGTGAAACATGGTCAGCGGCACGCCCGACGATCGCGCCAGCGCGACAGGGCCGGGCTTCACTTTATGGCGCGGGCCGCGCGGGCCATCGAGCGTAAACGCAACTGTCCAGCCCTCTACCAGCGCGCGGCGCAGGCCCAGCAAAGCCCGCACGGCGTTGCGGCTGCTCGACCCTTTCACGGCGACGAAGCCGAATTTGTGGATGATACGGCCCATGTATTCGCCGTCGTAACTGTTGCTGCTCATCACCCGTACGCCCAGGTCGCGGCAGATGTAGGTTGCCGGGATGATGCAGGAGTGCCAGAACGAACCGATCAGCGGGCGTTGCCCTAGCGTCTGCTGCGCGCCCTCTTCATAGGAAATGGAGACGCGCAACGTGGGGCCGATCAGTCGAATGATCCAGTATCCCAGACCGATGATGATGCGCAGAACTATGCGCTGGCGAAGAGTAAAGCGGCGAGGACCAGTGGCCGGTTGGGTCGGAGCGATCGCCCCGGGTGTTGGGGTTGACGACACAGGGAAATGATAACGCGAGCCAGGCAGCATTCAACTCGGGCATTACTCGACTCGATCTGGAGGACCGATGACGCCTAACGTCAAAAATCCTCACCCTTCGACTTTGCTCAGGGCAGGCTTTCTCGCGCAAAGAGCGCGCGAGAAATGGGGCACCCTCAGTCTTTTTCTTCGATCAGTTCTCCAGGTAGGAATCGATCCAGGTCTTGACCTTCAGGCGCTGTTCGTCGCCGGCCGAGAACCGCACTCCGATCGACTTCGGCTTGCGCCAGCTTACGACTCCCTTCAGGTTGACTCGGGGCAAGGTCATCAGGGCGAAGGAAATGTCCACGTTCACCCCGATCGAGAAGTCTTCAGATGTCTTGACTGACATGCCTCCACTGCTGATTTCAATGCTGCTCGCGTCGATGCGCCGGCCGTCTCCGAAGATCGAGACTTCCGTCATGATCGGGATGCGCACGTAGCGCCGGAACTCATGCAGCACGAGCATGCGCGTGGCTCGGATCAGCTTCAGGGCGGCGGGCCGCTCTAGCGGTTCGCTGAACATGGCGTTGATGCCAAATTTTGAGTAGCGCATGGCTTCCTGCGCGTTGCCGCCCAGGCCGTAAATCACGCAGCGGCTATTCGACGGAGACGTACGAGCCGCTTCCATCACGGTATCGGCGCCGTCGCCCAGGCTCAGTACGCAAGCCTCGAATTTTTCTTTTTTCAAACGCTCAGCGGCGTTGGCAGTCACGACCACGGTCTCAATGCCGAACTGGCGGAAGCCTTCCGTCAGCAATGCGCGGGCCGGTTCATTCACGCCCACAAGCGCGGTGCGGGCAGCTGCTTTCCGCGTGACGGGGGCGGCGGGGGCGAAGGTTGTGGCGAAAGCTTTATCCATGTCGAGGGGAAGACTCCACTTTCGAAAACCATTGTGGAGGCAGCCACCAAAGTTGGAAAGACCCAAAGGGTCAAGCAGCGGAGTACCAAAGTGTCGTTACTTTTTTCGAGCATGCGAGATGGGACATTACCAGCCGAAACCGGCGCGGAATAAGGGATTTTGCGGGAGGTTGGCTAGGAAAGAGAATTCAATTAGAGGGTGCTTACTCGTTCCAACGCCGGAACAGAAGTGCGCCGTTGGTCCCGCCGAAGCCGAACGAATTCGACATGGCGTACTCTAGTTCCGCCTTGCGTGCGTGGTTTGGAACCAGATCCATACCGGCGGTATCGGGATCGGGATTGTCCAGGTTGATGGTCGGCGGCAGAATCTGATCGCGCAGCGCCAGAACGGTGATGCCGGCCTCAAGTCCGCCAGCGCCGCCGAGCAGGTGCCCGGTCATCGATTTGGTGGAACTCACGGCAATCTTGCGCTCGCCAAAAAAATTGCGGATGGCGTGCGCCTCCAGCGTGTCGCCAATCGGGGTTGAGGTGCCGTGGGCATTCACATATCCGACCACATCGGGAGTCACGCCCGCAGCGCGCACTGCGTTGCGCATCACGCGGAATCCGCCTTCATGTTCGGGCGCCGGTTGCGTCATGTGGTAAGCGTCGCCGCTCATGCCGTAGCCTGCAACTTCGGCGAGAATCGGGGCGCCGCGCTTGCGGGCAAATTCCAACTCCTCCAGAATCATGATGCCCGCGCCCTCGCCCATCACAAAACCGTCGCGGTCGCGATCCCACGGACGGCTGGCCTTTTCGGGCGCGTCGTTGCGCGTGGAGAGCGCGCGCATGGCGGCAAATCCGCCCACGCCCATGGGAGTAATCGCGGCCTCGGCTCCGCCGGCGATCATCACATCGGCGTCATTGTGCTGGATGATGCGGTAGGAATCTCCAATGGAATGTGCGCTGGTCGTGCAGGCGGTCGCAGTCGCTTCGTTCGGCCCCTTGGCCCCGTGGCGCATGGAAACCTGCCCGGCGGCAAGGTTAATGATGGCGGCCGGAATGAAGAAAGGAGAAATCTTGCGCGGGCCGCCTTCCATCAGCGAGAGGTGTTCGCGCTCGATAATGTCGAATCCGCCGATTCCCGACCCGATGTGAACTCCGACCCGTTCGTCGTTCTCCGGCGTGATCTTCAGTCCCGACATTTTCAGCGCTTCATCGGCGGCCGCGATCGCCACGTGAATGAAGCGCCCCATTTTCTTGACTTCTTTTTTTTCGATGTAATTCAGCGGGTCGAAGTTCTTCACCTCAGCGGCGATCTGGCAGGCAAAGGCTGTGGGGTCGAAGCTGGTAATGCGCGCGACGCCACTCTTGCCCGCAAGCAATCCCTTCCATACTTCGTCGGTGGAATTGCCCAAGCCGCAGATCAAACCGAGGCCCGTGACTACGACCCTGCGTCCCAACTATTTCGCCTTCCCGTGCTTCGAGATGTAGTCGACCGCGTCCTGCACGGTGCGAATCTTCTCGGCGTCTTCGTCGGGAATCTCGATGTCGAAAGCTTCTTCGAAAGCCATGACCAGTTCGACAGTGTCGAGCGAATCCGCTCCCAGGTCGTCCACAAACGACGCGCTCGACGTAACTTCGCCCTCATCCACTCCCAACTGCTCCACAATAATCTGTTTTACTTTCTCGTCTACGCCTGCCATGTTTCTCCTCGCTTGCCTCGATTAGATTTTTGTTCAGTTCTTTGCTTGCGCAATCGCAGATCTAAAGTCTCTCCAGACCCTGATCTGCTGGCTTGGGCTTGGGCTTGGCCTCCCACAATTCTGCTACCTCCTACGCACTGCAATACGAAAAAAGGCGAGTCTGTAGTGTAATGGTCCCGGTGAATGAGTGTAAAGGAAGGGCCGCGTCGCTTTCGGAAAAGCCTGGGTTAACTTGGGATTGCACTTTTGAATCCTAAAGGTTGGCCGTTGCCGGGGTCAAACGTTGGCCGGAGTTATGATGGCCTCAGCAATCGCCCGCGAGGTTAGAAGAGATCCTCCCATGCGCGCCGTCGTCCAACGCGTGAGCCGCGCCAGAGTCACGGTCATCGACCGAACCGACCGCGAGTGGATCAGCGGCGAGATCGGCCTGGGACTGCTGGTCTTGGTGGGCGTGGCGCA
>Ga0210389_10001540_pt1 | contig 18686 bp, 16 predicted proteins | sample IncBWH28OmetaG_FD_160127 | JGI IMG/M metagenome (GOLD analysis project Ga0210389, IMG submission 160127) | Forest soil microbial communities from Barre Woods Harvard Forest LTER site, Petersham, Massachusetts, United States - Inc-BW-H-28-O ...
GGAAGTGCGCTTAAGCTTGCCCGAGACCGCCATCGCTGTTTAGATGAGCGGCTATGAGCCTGTTTCAGGAAGCCTGTAAATACATTCCGGGCGGCGTCAATTCGCCGGTGCGAGCCTTCCGAGGCGTGGGCGGCGAGCCGATTTTCTTCAAGAAAGCCCAGGGTGCCCATGTGGTCGCGGCGGACGATCGCCGCTACGTCGATTTCGTCGGCTCCTGGGGCCCGATGATCCTCGGCCACGCGCATCCGCAGGTCATCGCGGCCGTGCAGCGAGTCGCCGCCGACGGCCTGAGCTTCGGCGCCCCCACCGAATTGGAAACGCGGCTCGCGCGGCGCGTCGTCGAAATCATGCCGAGCATCGAGCTCGTGCGTTTCGTCAGCTCCGGCACCGAGGCGACCATGAGCGCCATTCGCCTGGCGCGGGGCTTCACCGGCCGCGACGCCATCGTGAAATTCGAGGGCTGCTATCACGGTCATTCCGATTCCCTGCTGATCAAGGCCGGCTCAGGCGCATTGACGCTGGGTGTTCCCACCTCTCCGGGCGTCCCCAAGTCCCTCGCCGCCCACACTGTGACGCTCAGCTACAACGACATCGATCAGGTCGAGCGCGCGATGCGAGAGATCGGTGGGCAGGTCGCTTGCATCATCGTCGAGCCGGTGGCAGGCAACATGAATTGCGTCCCGCCGGCGCCGGAGTTCCTGCAGACCCTCCGCCGCGAGTGCGACCGCGCGGGTGCGCTGCTGATATTCGACGAAGTCATGACGGGTTTTCGCGTTGCCTTGGGCGGTGCGCAGGCGCTGTACGGCGTACGCCCGGACTTGACCACGCTCGGCAAGATAATCGGCGGAGGCATGCCGGTCGGCGCCTTCGGCGGACGGCGCGATGTCATGGAGCAACTCGCGCCGTTGGGCCCGGTCTACCAAGCCGGCACCCTGTCGGGAAATCCAGTGGCGATGATCGCCGGTCTCACCACCCTCGATCTCGTCAGCGCGCCGGGCTTTCATCAACGCTTGGGCAGGATGACGGACACGCTGGTGCGCCGTCTCGCGGCGGCGGCGGCCGGCGCGGGGATCGCGCTCTCCACCAATCACGTCTGCGGCATGTTCGGATTTTTCTTCACCACCGAGCGCAACGTCGATCGCTATGAGAAAGTCATGGCCTGCGATGTCGAGCGCTTCAAGCGATTCTTTCACGGCATGCTGAAGGAAGGGGTGTACTTCGCGCCTTCCGCCTTCGAGGCAGGATTCTTGTCGGCGGCGCACACGGAGGCGGACATCGACGCAACCGCTGCCGCTGCCGCGCGAGTCTTCGGCTCGCTCAAGGACTAATGCGCGCCTTCGCGTGGTTCGTCGGTGCCATCTTGCTCGCAGGGCTGATCGGCGCGCTGGTCGCCTATCCGGCCTATGAACTGACCGCGACTTTCGCCAGCTGGGCATTTCACCGCGTCGCCGGCCGGGTTGCCATGTTGGTGCTGATCGCGGAACTCGTGTGGGTGTGCCGGCACTTGAACCTTACCGCCACGCGCGATTTTGGCTACGGCCTGCCCTGGCGCAGATTTGTCAAAGTGAGCCTGGTGTGGGGCGCGGTGGGCATCGCCACGGCCGGCGTGGGCGCGGGCTTTCTGCTGGCGAGTCACCTGCGCGTCGGTACACTGGCTTTCAGCGCGTCCAACTTCGCGCGCATTTTCCTCATAGGCCTGAGCTCCGGCGTCGCCGTCGCCCTCCTCGAGGAAACCGTCATTCGCGGCGCCATGCACACCGCGATCGAGCGTGAATCCGGCCCATGGACTGCCGCGCTGCTCACCGCACCCTTGTTCGCGGTCCTGCACTTCTTTGCCAAAGTACGGATTGCGCCGGAGGAGGTCGGTTGGGCCAGCGGCTTTGACCTGCTGGCGCGCTCCTTCTCGCCGCTGGCGCAACCTGCGTTGGTGTTCGATTCGTTTCTCGCCTGGCTCATCGTGGGATTGATCTTGAGCCTGACGCGTGTGCTCACCGGCAATATCGCCGTCGCAATCGGCCTGCACGCCGGCTGGGTGGTGGTGCTGCGCATGCTGCAGGAGGCGACCACCAGCGGCGCGGCGCCGGCATACGCGTTCTGGGTCGGAAAGTTCGACGGGTTGCTGGGTTACTGGCTGGCACCCTGGGGAATCTGCATCGCCCTGGCGCTCTGGTTCACCCGCGCCGGGTGGGTTCCTCAGGCCCGCTCCGGCCCTGCGCCAAGGGGCTGAGTACGTCCAGCCGACGGATCGGATCGTTGAGTTCCAGGCAGAATTGTTTTTCCGAAGCTTGGATCGGCAGAATTTCCGCCAGACGATGTCCGACCCAGGCTGCATCGTCCAAGCGCATCCGGATGCCGGCATAGACCTCGCCCAGTTGCGGCAGGACGGTCTTCAGGAGTTCCGCCAGGCGCGCGTGCCGCTCGGGCACGGCGACCTGTGCTTCGCTCTCGACACTTTCGATGTCGGCGAGGTTCAGGCCGTCGGTTTGGCGGCTGCGGCTGATGATGCGAAATCGCTGCTCTCCCACGCAGGACAGGCCGAGAAAACCATCCGAAAGCTGATGAAAGTCGATGACTCGTGCCATGGTGCCGACGTCGAACGTCTCGGCGGGGCCCACTTCGCTGCCCTCGCGGATCAGCACCACGCCAAAGCGCTGATCTCCGCGCATGCAGCGGCGCACCATGTCCACATATCGCGTTTCAAAAATTCGCAGCGGCAGCGGACCTTCCGGAAACAACACTACGTTGAGCGGAAACAGCGCAATCGAATGCGGCTCCGGCATCACCGCGCCCGCAATGCCGCCATTAACTTGTCGTGCAGGCCGCCGAATCCGCCGTTGCTCATGATCAGCACGTGATCCCCCGCGCGTGCTTCGGCCGCGAGACTGGACACGATCTCATCGACACTCGCCGCGAGCTTGACGCGATTTCCCATGCTCGAAACCGCGCCCTGCAGATCCCAGCCCAAATCCTGGGGAGCGAGGAACCAGCTCTTGTCGGCCACCTTCAGCGAGGGCGCCAGTTCGTCACGGTGCACGCCCAATTTCATGGTGTTGGAACGGGGCTCCAACACGGCGAGGATGCGTTGGCCGCCGACGCGCGCGCGCAAGCCCTTGAGCGTGGTCTCGATGGCGGTCGGATGATGCGCGAAGTCATCGTACACGGTCACGCCCCCGACCGTTCCGCGCACTTCCATGCGCCGCCTGACCCCGCGAAACAAATTCAAGGCTTGCGCCGCAAGCTCCGGCGCCACGCCGGCATGGTTGGCGGCGCCGATCGCCGCCAACGCATTCAGCACATTGTGTTCGCCGATCAAGCTCCACGCGATTTCGGCGACGGCCTTTCCCTTGAACCGCACCTCGAACCGGCTCGCGGCGGAGTCCTCGGCTATCCGCGCCGTCCAGTCGCAGGGCGCCTCCCGGCCCAACGCGAAGAATTCGCGGGGCGTCCAGCAGCCCTCGCCCAAGGTGAGCGCAAGTTCGGGATCCTGCCCGTTCACGATGAGCCTTCCTGAACCCGGCACCGTGCGCAACAGCTGATTGAATTGCCGGCGGATCGAGGCCACGTCGGGATAGATATCGGCGTGATCATATTCCAGATTATTGAGGACGGCGGTGCGCGGGCGGTAGTGCACGAACTTGGCGCGCTTGTCGAAAAACGCGGTGTCGTATTCGTCCGCTTCGATCACGAAGAATGGCGGCTTCCCCAAGCGCGCGCTCGATTCGAAGTTGCTCGGCACGCCGCCGACCAAGTATCCCGGCTCGAGGCCCGCGTGTTCCAGTATCCACGTGAGCATCGCCGTGGTGGTCGTCTTGCCGTGGGTACCGGTGACGGCGATCACGTGCCGTGCGTGCAGAACCTCCTCCGCGAGCCAGAGCGGACCGGAGGTATAGGGCATACCGCGGTCGAGCATGGCTTCGATCACCGGACTGCCGCGGCTCAGCGCGTTGCCGACCACGATCATGTCGGGCTCGAGATCCAGCTGCTCGGCGCCGTAGCCCTGCACGAAGTCGATGCCCAGCGCCTCGAGCTGCGTGCTCATCGGCGGATACACATTGAGATCGGATCCGGTGACTTTGAATCCGGCCGCCTTGGCGATGGCGGCCAGGCCGCCCATGAAGGTCCCCGCTACACCTAAGATATGGATATGCGTCATGAATGCGGCAGCACTTGCTGGTCGATCGCGATCGCCAGCACGAAGTAGCCGACGCTGATGATTCCGCCCAATATCAGGCCGGAATCGAACGCCGAACGCCATATATGCGCGCACGCCAGCAAATAACCGATCAACACGGCTGTCCAGAGCACGCCGATCGGCAGCGCCAGGAGCTTCTCCACGCCGATCAGGCGCACCAGGGAGTCCAGCGGATAGAGAATGAAATCCGCGAGCGCGCCGACGCCGAGCAGCGCGGTGGCGGTCTGCAAGAAGCGCGCGCGGCGGCGCGCGAGTGCGAGCAACACCCACGTGAACGCCACCGGCAGCCCCACGCCCAGAACGATGCGCATCAAGATCGCGTCGTTCGGCGGCGGCGGCAACAGCGCGCCCAGCACTTCCGACAGCGCGGCGGCGCCGGCCACCAGCAGCAGGAGAAACCACGACGCCGGTAGATGCGCCGGAGTCTGCCGCCGAAGTGCAATGTCTAAGAATGCTTTTGCGAGTCGCAGCATACCGATTCAGTCATAATTCATTCCAAATTGTACACGTGGTGGGACGATGCCTGACGCGATTTGGATTGATCGAAGCGATGAGCTTGATTCGCTTGCGCGGACCTTGGAGTCGCAGGCATCGATCGGCCTCGATACGGAATTTTTGCGGGAGCGCACGTTTTTTCCGAAATTGTGCCTGCTGCAGCTGAGCGCAGCAGGCCGGATCTGGTGTGTCGACACGCTGCGAATCGCCAGCCTCGATGCCTTGATGCCCGTCCTGACGGCGCCGGGCGTGTGCAAGCTCATTCATGCCGCGCGCCAGGATCTCGAGGCGGTCTATCTCACCGTCCGGCAAGTGGTGTCGCCGGTCTTCGATACGCAAATTGCGGCGGCTTGCATCGGCATGAAACCCCAGGTCGGTTACGCCGAACTGGTGAAAACATTGCTCGGCGTCACCATTCCCAAGGGACAAACCCGTACCGACTGGTCGAAGCGGCCGCTCACGGCGGCACAGCTGGAATACGCGGCCGACGATGTGCTGTACCTCGGCGCGATTGCCGATGAACTCAAGGGGCGCCTGCAAAAACTTGGGAGAGAGCACTGGGTCCGCGAGGACTGCCTGGAACTCGAGGAGCGTCGGCTGTATGAACCGGATACGGCACAGGCGTGGGAGCGGCTGCGTGGTATCGGGCAGCTGGAACCCGAGCCGCGTGCCCGTGCCAAAGCCATCGCGGTCTGGCGCGAGAAGCTGGCGCGCGAGCGCGATCTGCCGCGTGCTTGGATTCTGGCGGATGCCGCGCTATTTTCCATTGCACAGGCCAATCCCGTAAACGCCGCCACGCTCGATGCGGTGCAGCCCATGAGCGACAAATTCGCGGCCACGCTGCTCGAGGCGCTCGCGCGTACCGCCGCTGCCGGCTGGCCGGACGCGGAGCCGGTGCAGGACTCCCGCCCGACCCCGGAGCAGAAAGCACTGCTCGAACGGCTGGCGAAGACGGTGGATGCGCGCGCCGCGGAACTTCAAGTGAGTGCCGAGGTGCTGGCGCCGCGCGGCGAACTCAAGGCAATGGCCATGGGCAAGCGCGAAACCCATGCGCTCACCGGCTGGCGTTTGCAGGAAATCGGCACCCGCTTGCTGGCGATTCTCGCTTGAAAGCCTAGCCGCCCGCCGGCGTTTCGAGAGCCTTCTGTATGTTCTTGAACACCGTGTTCATGTCGGCGTCGGCATCGACCACGCGCAGCAATCCCGCCGCCCGGTAATGGTCGATCAACGGCTTGGTCTGCGCCTCGTAGACATCCAGCCGCTTGCCGATGACCTCTTCCTTGTCGTCGTCCCTTTGAATCAAGCGGTGCGGCTTGCCGCCGCACTTCTCGGCCAACATCCCGGGAGGCGAGGTGTAGATGTTGAACACCTGGTTGCAGTTTTCGCAGATTCTGCGCCCCGTGAGACGCTTGAACAGGGTCTTCAAGTCGAGATTCAAGAGCACAACGGCCTCGAGCGGCGTGCGCATGTCGGCCAGCATTTTTTCCAGGGCCTCCGCCTGAACCAGGTTTCTGGGAAATCCGTCCAAAATGAAGCCCTTGACCGCGTCCGGCCGGCTCAAGCGCTCGCGGATCATGCCGAGCACCGTCGCATCGTCCACCAGTTTGCCGGCATCCATCGCGGCCTTCGCGCGCAGCCCCAATTCCGTGCCTTTGGCGCGCTCTTCGCGCAGCAAATCACCGGTGGAAATTTGCGGGACACCATAGGCTTTGACCAGCAGCGCGGATTGCGTGCCTTTGCCGGAACCCGGGGCGCCCAATAAGACTATTCTCATGCTTTTCTTTGGTAGTAAAAGCGCGCTACCGTACCAGAGGACGCGCCGATCGGCTATTCTGCGCGGCCGTAACTTCAAGGGGGCATTGTGGCCAAGATGAACGCGTTTTATGCACAATCAGGCGGTGTTACTGCCGTCATCAATGCGTCCGCCTGCGGCCTGATTGAAACGGCGCGCCGCCATCCCAACAAGATCGGCAAAGTCTATGCGGGCCGCCACGGCATCATCGGTGCGTTGACCGAGGATATGATCGATGTCAGCAAGGAGAGCCGGGCCACCATCAGCGGCCTGCGCTACACGCCCGGCGGCGCATTCGGATCGGCGCGCTACAAGCTGGCCGGAATCGACAAGAACCGGTCGCAGTACACACGGCTCATCGACATATTCCGCGCGCACAACATCGGTTACTTCTTTTACAACGGCGGCAACGATTCCATGGACACGGCACAGAAGGTGTCCGAGATCGCCGTGCAGATGGACTTTCCCGTCATTTGCGTCGGGATACCCAAGACCGTGGACAATGATCTGCCCATTACGGATTGCTGCCCGGGATTCGGCTCCGTCGCCAAGTACATTGCCGTCTCGACGCGCGAAGCGGCACTTGACGTAGCCTCGATGGCCCGCACCTCTACCAAGGTTTTCGTGCTCGAGGTGATGGGCAGGCACGCGGGCTGGATCGCCGCGGCCGGCGGCTTGGCGGGAGACAAACCCGGCGATGCCCCCCACATCATTCTTTTCCCCGAAATCGCCTTTGATCGCGAGGCTTTCTTGAACAAGGTGAAAGCCACTGTCGAGCAGCGCGGCTACTGCGTCATCGTGGTGTCGGAAGGCGTGCAGGACTCGCAGGGCAAATTCCTCGCCGAGGCCGGCACCAAGGACGCGTTTGGCCATGCCCAATTGGGCGGCGTGGGACCCGTCGTCGCGCAGATGACGCAGCAGGCGTTTGGCTACAAATTTCACTGGGCAGTGGCGGATTATCTGCAGCGCTCGGCGCGCCACATTGCATCGAAGGTGGATGTCGATCAGGCCTATGCCGTCGGCAAGGCGGCCGTCGAGCTGGCGCTGAAGGGCCGGAACGCGGTGATGCCGGTCATTGTCCGAAAGTCCTCGAAACCCTATCGCTGGAGCATCGGCGAAGCGCCGTTATCCGCCATTGCCAATCAAGAGAAAAAGCTGCCGCGCGATTTCATTACAGCGGATGGCTTTGGGATCACCGCCGCCTGCCGGCGGTACCTGTTGCCCCTGATCGGGGGCGAAGGTTACCCTCCCTACCGCAATGGCTTGCCAGCTTATGTCACATTGAAGGGAGCCAGCGTTGCCAAGCGCTTGCGCACCCCGTTTGTGATATAGTCGCGTCGCTTTTTTTGACGTTAACCTCTTAGATTTCAATAACATAAGCCCAAAAGGGAACCCACATGACTCTTGACAATGCGCTATGGCTTGCGATTGCGGCCGGGGTTGTTGCAATCCTCTACGGCCTCATTTCGGTGCGCTGGATCCTGAAGCAGCCCGCCGGCAATGCCCGCATGCAGGAAATCGCCGCGGCCATTCAAGCCGGCGCGCGTGCCTATCTGAACCGCCAGTACTCCACCATCGCAATCGTCGGCGTCGTTCTGTTTCTGGCGATCGGCCTGGCGCTCGACTGGGCGACGGCGGGCGGCTTCGCGGTCGGCGCGATCCTGTCCGGCTTGGCCGGCTACATCGGCATGTTCATTTCGGTGCGCGCCAACGTGCGCACCGCACAGGCCGCGCACAATGGCATCAACGCCGCGCTGAAAGTGGCGTTTCGCGGGGGTGCCATCACCGGCATGCTGGTCGTGGGCTTAGGGTTGCTGGGCGTCGCCGGCTACTACTTCGTCATGCGGGGCGTGCTGGGCAATTCCGATACGGCATTGCGCTCGCTCGTGGGCTTGGCTTTCGGTGGTTCGCTCATTTCGATTTTCGCGCGCTTGGGCGGCGGCATTTTCACCAAGGGCGCCGACGTCGGGGCTGACCTCGTGGGCAAGGTCGAAGCCGGCATTCCCGAGGACGATCCGCGCAACCCCGCGGTCATCGCCGATAACGTCGGCGACAATGTGGGCGACTGTGCCGGCATGGCGGCGGACCTGTTTGAAACCTATGCGGTGACCCTGGTCGCCACCATGTTGCTGGGCGGCCTGGTGATGACCGACTTGGGCACGCGTGCGATTTTGTTTCCCTTGGTGCTCGGTGCGATTTCCATCGTCTCCTCCATCATCGGCACCTTCTTCGTGTCGACGCGCGAAGGCGGCAAGATCATGAACGCGCTGTACAAAGGCGTGATCGTATCGGCGGTGATTTCCGCCATCGCCTTTTATTTCGTGGCGCAAAACATCATGGGCGATCACGCCATGCGAATGTGGCTGTGCACGTTGGTGGGTCTGGCGCTGACGGCCGCCATGATCGTGATCACCGAGTACTACACCGCGACCGAGTACAAACCCGTGCAGCACGTGGCGGCGGCCTCGCAAACCGGTCACGCCACCAACATCATTGCCGGACTCGGCGTGTCGATGAAAGCCTGCGCCCTGCCCGTCATCGCCGTGGCCTTGAGCATCTGGGCCTCGTTTCAGCTCGAGGGACTGTATGGCATCGCCATCGCGGCCACCGCGATGTTGTCCATGACCGGCATGATCGTCGCGCTCGATGCCTATGGCCCCATCACCGACAACGCCGGCGGCATTGCCGAGATGGCGCACCTGGACAAGAAAGTGCGTGATGTCACCGATCCTTTGGACGCCGTGGGCAACACCACCAAGGCCGTGACCAAGGGCTACGCCATCGGCTCGGCGGGTTTGGCCGCGCTGGTGCTGTTTGCCGATTACACCCATAAATTAGGCGAAGTGCTGGGTCACGCCACGGCCTTTGATCTGTCCGATCCCGCGGTGATCATCGGTTTGTTCATCGGCGGACTCGTGCCGTACCTGTTTGCCGCCATGGCGATGGAAGCGGTCGGCCGCGCCGCCGGTGCGGTGGTCAACGAAGTACGCCGTCAATTCAAGGAGATCGCAGGAATCATGGAAGGCACGGCCAAGCCTGACTACTCCCGTGCCGTGGACATGCTGACCAAGGCAGCGATCAAGGAAATGATCGTGCCGTCGCTGCTGCCCATCCTCGTGCCGATCGTTCTGGTGGTGATCGTGAATTTCCTCATGGGCCCGGGCTCCGGCATTCGAGCCCTCGGCGGACTGCTGATCGGCACCATCGTCACAGGCCTATTCGTCGCCATTTCCATGACCACTGGCGGCGGCGCCTGGGACAACGCCAAAAAGTACATCGAGGAAGGCCACTTCGGCGGCAAAGGATCGGATGCGCACAAAGCGGCGGTGACGGGCGATACCGTCGGCGATCCCTACAAAGACACGGCTGGACCCGCGATCAATCCGCTGATCAAGATCATCAACATCGTCGCGCTGCTGCTGGTGCCGGTGCTCGGTAAGTTGATGTAAACACACTGGCGATGAGCGCGGTGGCGGCGAGTGCCATGACCGCGGCGCCGAAAACCTGCGCCGTCGCGAGGAGGTTCCCATGCCGCACCATCGATCCCGCGATGATCGCCGGCACGCCCAACGCGACGTAGCTGACGATGAACACGATCGACAAGGTCCCGGCTCGCTCATGCGGCGCGGCCACGCTGACGACGGTGCGCACCGTGCCTTGAAATCCCGTGCCGAAACCGACGCCCGCGACGGCGGTTCCTAAAAAAAACAGCGCCACCTCGCTTAACGTCAGTGCCAGGACGACGAGGCCCACACCGGCCAGCAGGCTGGCCGCCCCGAGCACCATCATCTTGCGTGCCTCGAGCGTTTGCAGCAGGAGCACGGCGATGCCGCCGCTGGCCGCAAGGACAAAAAGGGCGAGACCGCCCAACAAGGGCGCATTGGAACCCAGCATGCCCCGCACCAGCATCGGTCCCAAGGAAAAATACAGCCCTCCGAACGCCCACACCGCAATCAGCACCGGCAGCGCCAGGAGCAGCGGCTCACGTGCGGCGGACGGCAGCGCGATTTGCGGTCTGAGCGATTTCCACGCGCCGGGTATGGGCGAAATCGGCTCCTTCATGAACTTGAGGCCGACAGCCTGCGCCACAAAAACGGCGGCCAGCGCCGCATAAACCAAGTACGTCGGCGCCGGTAGAAACTGCACGAAAAATCCGGCGACAACAGCGCCGGAAGCGCTGCCAAAAGCCGGCGCCACCGCGTTGGCCGCCGTGCCGCGCGATTTGTTCAGGTCGATCATGGCCGCGCCGACCGCGGACAGCGCGGCTCCGGTGATGAGTCCCTGGATGATGCGGGCCAGTACGAGACCCGCTGCGCTCGCGGCGGTTGCGAACAACAACATGGTCATCGCCTGCCCCAGCGTCGCCGCGATGAGCACCGGGCGACGGCCGATGTGATCCGACAAGCGTCCCGCGAAGAGCAATCCCGTCAAGACCGCGAGCGCATAGACACCGAACACAACGGTGATCATGACCGGCGACAGCCCCCAGAGGGACTGATACAGCGGGTACAGGGGCGTCGGCGCCGAAGATCCCGCCAGGAAGGCCAGGGTAATGGACGCCAGCAAATTGAAAGAGGAGGTAGGCGACAGGTACAGGCGGGCACTCACGCCCTTGCTCGTGCCGGTGCTCGTGTTCGTGTTCGTGCTTGTGTTCGTGCTGGGCTTGCGGACGGCTTCGGTGGCTGCGTGCATGGGCTCTCCAACCAGACAGGTCTGTCTGGTTTTGTTGAATCATACAGACCTGTCTGGTAAAGTCAATCTCATGGATAGGGAAACGACCACGCGCCGGGCATCAGCCAGAGAGAGGCTGCTTGCTGCGGCGGACAAGCTGTTCTACGAGAACGGCATCAACCTGGTCGGCATCGACCGCGTGATCGAGCACGCCGGCGTCGCGAAGGCATCGCTGTACGATTGCTTCGGCAGCAAGGAAGAACTGATTCGTGCCTATCTCAAAGCACGCGCCGACAAGCGCCAAGCCAGGATCGTCGAACGGATCGCGGGCCTTGCGACGCCGCAGGAAAAGATCTTGGGTGTATTCGACTTATTGGCCGAGATTGTGAATTCGACCAACTATCGAGGTTGCGCCTTCCAGCGCGCCAGCGCCGAAGCAGGCACGAGCAGCGTCATCAAAGGAACCTGCGACGAGCCGCGCGCCTGGTTACGATCTCAATTCACCGAACTCGCGCGGCAGGCGAAGGCGGCCGATCCGGAACTGCTCGGCCGGCAACTCGTGTTTCTTTACGATGGCGCTTGCCTCGCGGCCTCAGTCGACGGCGATCGCCATGCGCCGCAGGCGGCCAAGGTCTTGGCTGCGCAAATGCTGCGGACAGGCTGGGAGCAGGCCTGAGTATTCAATCGGGCTGCTAGATATCGAAGTAAATCGCGTCGGGTTCCGCCGCGCCGTCCCGCGTCGCCACCCGCAGCTCCGGTTCCTTCAAGGAAACCCGCGAGCGCGGCGGCACGCTGCGCGTCAAGAACACCGAGCCGCCGATGACGCTGCCGGCGCCCACGACGGTCTGCCCACCGAGCACAGTTGCGTTGGCATAGAGCGTCGAGCCGTCCTCGACAGTGGGATGGCGCTTCTTGCCGCGGATGATGTGCCCGTTCGCATCGCGCGGCAGCGACAAGGCGCCGAGCGTCACGCCCTGGTAGATCTTGACGCCCTCACCGATGTGCGTGGTCTCGCCGATCACCACACCGGTGGCGTGATCGATGAAGAATGCCGCGCCGATGGTCGCGCCGGGATGAATGTCGCAGCCGGTCTTGGAGTGCGCCCACTCGGTCATGATGCGCGCCATCATCGGCACGCCCAAATCGTACAGCGCATGCGCAATGCGATAGACGCTCACCGCGAGCACCCCCGGATAGGCAAGAATGATCTCGTCCAGATTCAGCGCGGCGGGATCGCCATCGAAGGCCGCCTGCACATCGCGGATCAACAAGCCCCTGATCTGGGGCAGCCGCCGCAGGAAGATCTCCGCCAATTCGTGGGCGCGCGGCGCGCATTCGCCGAGTGCCGGCAGGACCGCCTCGCGCTCGCGCCCGTAGCACAGACACTGTTCGATTTCGTGTTCGAGCCTCGGCGCCAGCGCGGCGATCATTTGCTCGACATGCTTCCCCAAGTTCTCGGCATTCAGGTCCTGGCGTCCGAAGTATCCGGGATACATCAGGTCGAGCACGGAGGTCAGGATCTCGACGATGCCCTCGCGCGAGGGTAGATAGCCGTGCGAGATGCGCCGCCCGCGCTCATCGCCCAGGTAGCTGCCCAGCAACTCTTCGGTGAGTTCCTCGAGTGCCGGGGCTTGCGCCATGGGTGCGGGCTTGGCGTTCATTGGTATTTCACGCTGCTAGGCGACCGCCTGCATCTTCTCGACCTCTTCGAACAAGCCCTCGAACAATGCACCGGACAAGTAGCGCTCTCCCGCGTCCGGCAGAATCACCACGATGGTCTTGCCCGTGTTCGCCGGATCGCGCGCCAGGCGCAGGGCCGCGGCCATCGCCGCACCACAGGAAATACCGGACAAGATGCCCTCCTCGCGAGCCAGCCGGCGCGCCATCTCGATGGCCTCCTCATTGGTCACCTGCTCGACCCGATCGACCATGGACATATCCAGGTTATGCGGTATGAATCCCGCGCCGATCCCTTGGATCTTGTGCGGGGTCGGCGTCAGCGGCTCGCCCGCGCGCGTTTGCGAAATGACCGGCGAGTTGGTCGGCTCCACGGCCACGGTCGTGATCGGTTTGCCGCGCGTCTTTTTGATATAGCGGGACACGCCGGTCAGGGTACCGCCGGTGCCGACTCCGCTGACGAAGATGTCCACGCCGCCTTCGGTGTCGTCCCAAATTTCAGGACCCGTGGTTCTCTCGTGAATTCCCGGATTGGCGGGATTGTCGAATTGCTTGACCCACAAGTATTTCTTTGGATCCGACAAGGCGAGTTCTTCGGCCTTTGCGATGGCGCCCTTCATGCCCTTGGCGCCGGGCGTCAAGATGAGCTTTGCGCCGAGTGCCGCCACGACCTTGCGACGCTCCATGGTCATGGTGTCCGGCATGGTGAGCACGCAGCCATAGCCGCGCGCGGCGGCAGCATACGCCAATGCTATGCCGGTGTTGCCGCTCGTAGCCTCGACAATCGACATGCCGGGTTTCAGCGCGCCGCGCTCTTCGGCGTCCCAGACCATCGCAGCGCCGATCCGGCATTTCACCGAATAGGCCGGATTGCGGCCCTCGATCTTGGCGAGCACGATTGCCCCGCTGCTCGCATCCAGGCGGTTGATCCGTACCAGCGGCGTACGGCCGATGGACTTGGTATTGTCCTCATAAACAGGCATAGGGACCCCGCGCGGTAAACAAGCCAGGATTTTCCTCCTAAGCACGGCGGAAATGCCATAGAAGTTTGTTATGAGCGGCTGCCGCGGCGTTATAAGGCCTCGAGCCGCGCAAGCGCCGTCCTAGGGGGCCCGCTTAAGTGCTGGGCGTCATCGACAGCGGCTGGGGCCTGCCGACCATGTATCCCTGCACGAAGTCGATGCCCATGCCGGTCACGGTATCCAACGCCCACTGATCCTCGACATGCTCGGCGACCACGCGGAAATTGAGGCTGCGCGACAGGTCGATCATGGCCGCCACCATGGCCTGGTTGACCGCGTCGCCGGCGAGATTCTTGATGAATGAACCGTCGATCTTCAAATAGTCCATCGGCAGGGTCTTGAGCGTCGAGAATGAACTCAAGCCCCTGCCGAAATTATCCAGGGCAAATTCGCACCCCATGCCGTGCAGTACGGCAATGAAGCGTTGCGCATGGTCGAGATTCGCAACGACGGAGGTTTCCGTCACCTCGAAGCAAATGTCGCTTGGATTCGCACCGGTGTGATCGAAGCATTCCACCGCGAATTCCAGAAATTCCGCATCGCCCAGGGTCTGGCCGGCAATGTTGATTGCGACGCTGCGGCCCGGCGGCAGCTTCAAGCCGCCGCGCCCGAGCGCGGACAGCACGGCCTGCACCACCCAGCGATCGACGTGGGGCATCAGACGGTAGCGCTCGGCGGCGCGAATGAATTCCGCCGGCGGCGCCGCTGGTTGCCCGCCCTCGCCGGCGAGCCGCACGAAGACCTCGAGTGCAGGTCCGCTCAAGCCCCCTGCGCGCGCATGCACGATGGGCTGGTAATACAGCTCGAATTTGTTGTCCCGCAGCGCGCCCTGCAGTTTCAGCAGCCAATGAATTTCGCCGCTATGGCGCGCATTCGCCTCCTCGCGCGCCGAATAGACATGCACGTGCAGGCCGCCCTGCTTTTTCGCGACATAGCAGGCGGAGTCCGCCGAATTCATGATGTCTTCGATGGTGCCGCTGTCGCGGCCGATTTCAACCAGTCCGATGCTCACGCCGACATTGAATATCTTGTCCTTCCAGACGAAGCGATAGTCGTTGACCGAACGCACCACGTTGTCGGCAATCTGCCGTGCTTTCTCCAACGGACAGCCGGCCAGCAGGAGTGCGAACTCATCGCCGCCGATGCGGCCGACCGTGTCCGAATCGCGCACCGCCTCTTTGATGAGCGAGGCAATCTCGCGCAGCATGTTGTCGCCCGCGGTGTGACCGCAGGTGTCGTTGACGACCTTGAAGTGATCCAAATCGAGATAGCACAATGCATGGCCGGCATCGCCCAATTGCGCCGAGTCCAGCGCCTCCTGCAGCCGCCGCTCGAACTCGCGCCGGTTTACGAGTCCCGTGAGAGCATCATGGCTGGCCTGATAGGTCATCTGCCGGGTCAGGCCGCGAAGTTCGCTGGTGTCGTGCAGCACCAGCACCAAACCGGACGCATCCTTGCCCTCGAGTTGCAGCGGCGTGACGCTGATCTCGACGAATCGTTCCATGCTGCCGCTTGCCGGAACGAGCACCGCGCGCCTGCTTGGCGAAACGCGGCCGCCGCTCGTCAGGGCTTTCTGCACAGGATCGCCGAGCGCGCGGCGGTCGTTCTCATCCACCATGGAAGCGACATCCGCAAACGCCTTGCCCAAAATCTGATCCACCGTCTGGCCCAACAGAAGTTCCGCGGCGTGATTGATGTAGTCGATGCGCCCATCTTGATCGACGGTGATCACGCTCTCGCCCATGGCGTCCAGCGTCGCCATCGCACGCGGCTTCTGCGAAACCTCCGTCGGGATCACCCCCGGCATCATTTCCAGCGCGGTAAGGAGCAGCGCGGGTTCCCCCGAGCTGTCGATCACCGTGCTCGAGAGCTCCACGCGCGTGACCTGGCCTTGCCGGTCCATGAGCTCGATCTCGTAGCGCTCCGCCGCCGATTCGCCCGCCAGCCGCCGCCGCAGATTGCTTTCCACCAGCTCGACATATTCGGGCGCCACGAATTCGGTCAGCGGGCGGCCGACGACATCCGCGGACGGCGCACCCAGCAGCGAAAGGAAGCGCGCGTTGGCGAAAAGAATATCTTTGCGGTGCACGAGCACCGCGTCGTGCACGGATTCGACCAGACGCTGGAACAGCTGCTCGCGATCCTCGAGCTGCGCGCCGCGCGCCTCGAGATCCTCGAGCAATTTATTCACCGCCGCACCCAGCTTGCCCAACGCGCCCGGCTCCGTGCCCGGTGAAATCCGGCCGGCCGTACCGCCTTCGTCGAGGAGAAATTGAATCTGCTTCGAGAAATCGTTGACCGCGCGCTCCTGGCGGCGCTTCCATACGAAGAGCACGACGACGCCCGCTGCCAGAACAGCCGCGGTCGCGAACCACAACGCCAGGGAAGAGAAGATCAACGCTGACCTCAATAACGACGAGTCTTAGCGACGCTTAATATTTGGGCGCCCGTCACGAGCTGGACACGTCGCGAACCATCGTGATGTAGAGAATAGCGCAAGGGGCTCGCGTAGCCTGTTGAAATTGACCATAATCAGCGGCCTTAATAGCGCGCGAGAAATCATGGATACATTGGCCGCTCGGCAGCAAATGGTGGATCAGCAGATACGCACCTGGGAAGTACTCGATCCTCGAGTGCTCGACGTCTTTTGCATGGTGCCGCGTGAAGCATTCGTGCCGCCGGAATACCGTGAACTGGCATTTGCCGATACACCAATACCGATCGGATTGGGTCAATCCATGCTCGCCCCAAAAATTCAGGGACGCATTCTGCAGGCCTTAGGGATAGCCGCGGCCGACAGCGTGCTCGAGGTCGGCAGCGGCAACGGCTACCTTGCCGCATGCCTGAGCTTGCTGGGCGCTGCGACGCGATCGTTGGACATTCACCCGCAATTCACGGCTGCGGCCAAGGCAAACCTGCGGGCCGTGCCGCAAGCGAGCGTCGATTTTCAGACCCGCGATGCGTTCGACACCGCTCCCTTGGGCGAGTACGACGCGATCGCCGTGACGGGCTCGCTGCCGGTCTACGACGCGCGCTTCGAGCGCTCGCTGCGTCTCGGCGGACGCTTGTTCGCCATTGTGGGTGAGGCGCCCGTGATGGACGCCATCTTGGTACGGAGGGTCGATACCGCCGAATGGATTCGGGAAAGCCTGTTCGAAACCGTTGTCGAACCGCTGATCAACGCCACTGCAGCTCAAAGGTTCGTGTTTTAGCCATGATCGGGGAAATGAGTCCGCGAGAATTCCTGGATCGGCGCGAGGCCGGCGAAGACATGACGCTGCTCGATGTGCGCGAGGACTGGGAGCTCAAGCTGGCCCCCGTGCCCACCCATATCGTCCACATCCCGATGGGCGAGATTTCCGACCGCATCGCCGAGCTCGACCCCAAGAAAGAAACGGTCGTGATCTGCCGCTCGGGGGGCCGCAGCGCCCAGGTGGCGGAGTTCCTCGAACGCCAGGGATTTGGCAAAGTTTTTAACCTCTCCGGCGGAATTTTGGCCTGGTCCCGGGTTATAGACCCTAGGATTCCGCAGTATTGACCCGCATGACGCAGGTGATATAGTAGTATATAACACTATACTACCGGGATGGGGGTCCCCAAGAATGGATAATTCATGAAGCGAATTGGGATTGTATTGGCTCTATACGTCGTTGCGGGTGCCGCCCCTGCCGCAGACCTACTGGCCGTCTATCAGCGCGCCCTGCAAAACGACCCGCAGCTACGGGAGGCCGAGGCAACGCGCCTGGCCGCCCTGGAGGCCAAACCGCAGGCTCTGTCAACGCTGTTGCCCCAGCTCACGGGTAACGGCCAGATCTCGCGCGAACACGACTCGGGGTCGATCAACCAGACCCAGGTGCTCGCCCTGCCCCCGTGCGGTCCCACGATACCGGCCGGCGCGCCCTGCGCTGCGGCGGGTACGCCCACGACGGTAACCGAATCCTTCCCGTTCAGCGGCAAAATAGATACCACCATTCACCACTACACCGTTGACCTCAAGCAAAGCCTGTTCCGCTGGGAGAACTGGCAGGCGCTGAAGCGCGCGGATTCTCAGGTGGCGCAGGCCGAGGCGGACTATCAAGCCGCGCAACAGGATCTGATGGAGCGTGTCTCGCAGCGGTATTTCGATGTGCTCGGCGCGCAAGATGACCTGGAAGCCCAGCAAATGGCGCTGATTTCGGTTACCCGCCAGCTCGATCAGGCCGAGGCCCGGTATCAAATCGGACTCATCGCCGTCACCGACGTGGAGGAGGCGCGCGCCTCCCACGACAGCACCGCCGCGGCGGTCATCGCCGCCAAGCGGACGTTGGCCTCTACGCAGGAGCTGCTGCGGGAAATCATTGGCGACCCATTTGATAGCCTGGCCCGTCCCATCGAGCCTTTCGAGACGGCCAACCCGGACCCGATCAGCGAGGACCGGTGGGTCGAGATGGCCCTGCAACAGAACCTGTCGCTGGTGTCGAGCCGCCTGGCCGCCGACATCGCGCGCGAGAACGTCTCGGTCGCCCGTGGCGGGCACTTCCCGTCGCTGGATTTGGTCGGCAGCGCCGGCAAGCTCACGAACAACCAGCTCGACGTGTACCCCGATGGCAGTCCCGCGGGCGGCACGTTCTTGGACGAACGGCAGCGCTCGATCGGAATTCAACTGACCTTTCCCATTTACTCGGGGGGCTTGGTCTCTTCGCAGGTGCGCCAGGCGGTTTATCAGCACCGAGCGGCCAAAGAGCGCCTGGAGCGGGTGGCACGGCAGACCGAGCACGATGCGCGTGACGCCTATCTCGGCGTGCTCTCAGAAATATCGCGCGTCAAGGCCCTGCATCGCGCGGTCGAATCGAACCTT
>Ga0210389_10001542_pt1 | contig 18658 bp, 15 predicted proteins | sample IncBWH28OmetaG_FD_160127 | JGI IMG/M metagenome (GOLD analysis project Ga0210389, IMG submission 160127) | Forest soil microbial communities from Barre Woods Harvard Forest LTER site, Petersham, Massachusetts, United States - Inc-BW-H-28-O ...
CCCCGCCGACTTCTTCAACCTGGTCGGCTTGGCGGAATGGCGGGAACTCGACGACAAGTACGCACACACCAAGGACCGCTCATGGGCATGACCATTATCGAGAAGATCTTCGCGCGCAAGGCCGGTCGCGAGTCGGTCTCGCCCGGCGACACCGTCGTGGTCGACGTCGACATGACCGTGTTGATCGATCTGCAGTTCGCCACCATGTGGATCCAGCCCAGCCGGATCCACGACCCCGACAAGCTGGCGGTCATCATGGACCACGCCGTGCCCGCCCCGACCATCAAGGACGCCACCGGCGGTCGGCACGCCCGAAAGTTCGCCGCCGACTTCGGCATCGAGCGTTTCTACGACGTTGGCCGGCACGGCATCTGCCATCAGGTGATCGCCGAGAACGGGTTGGCGCGCCCCGGAGAAATATTGGCCTGCACCGACTCTCACACCTGCGCAGCGGGCGCCTACAACACCGCGGCCCGCGGGCTTGGGCCCGCCGAGGTGTATTCGATCATGTGCACCGGCACGACGTGGTTCCAGGTGGCACCCACCGTCCGCTACGAACTCGTTGGCGCCAAGCCGAATACGGTGAGCGGCAAGGACATCTTCCTGCACATCGCCAACGAGTACGGCGACGCCGCCAACCTGAACCTGGAATTCGGCGGTCCCGGCCTGGCCGGTATCCCGATGCACGACCGGCGCACTATCGCGACCCAGGGAGCCGAGGTGTCGGCGGACTTCAGCACGTTCGAAGCCGACGACGTGCTGGCCCGCTTCCTCGACGACGTGGGCGTGACCGGATACACCTCCGCCGCACCGGATTCCGACGCCACTTACCACGATGTTCGGCATATCGACCTGGCAAAGCTGGAACCCTACGTCGCGCGGCCGGGCACGGTTAGCCGCAATGGCCTGCCCGTATCGCAACTGGGCAGGCAGAAGGTGGACCAGGCGTTCATCGGGTCGTGCGCGAACGGTCAACTCGAGGACCTCGAGATCGCCGCACAGGTGTTGCGCGGCAAGACGGTAGCCCCGGGCGTGCGGCTGCTGATCACGCCCGCCTCGCAGGCGGTGTACCGCCAAGCCATGCGGCTGGGCTACCTGCAGGACCTCGCGGACGCCGGTGCCGTCATCACCAATTCCACCTGCGGCGCCTGTTTCGGCTACCACATGGGTGTGGTCGGACCCGGCGAGGTATGCATCACATCCAGCACCCGCAACTTCACCGGACGGATGGGCAGCGCCGAGGCGGAGATATTCATGGCCTCACCGGCGACCGTCGCGGCGTCGGCAATCACCGGGTATATCAGCGATCCAAGGAGCGTGACGGCATGACGGTCACATCGCTTACCTTTCAGGGCAAGGTGTGGGTGTTCGGCGACAACCTCAATACCGACGCCATGTACCCGGCATTCGCGATGAAGATGGACCCGCCGCAGGCGGCCAGGCACATTTTCTACGAGATCCGCCCCGGCTGGACCGATCAGGTTTCGCCGGGCGACATCGTGTTGGCAGGCAAGAACTTCGGGCTCGGCTCGTCGCGCCCAGTCGCGTCATTGTTCACCGAACTCGGCGTGGCCGGGCTCGTCGCCGAGGAGTTCAACTCACTGTTCTTCCGCAACGCCGTCAACGCCGGCCTGCCGGCGATGACCCTGCCCGGCGCTACCGCCGTGTTCAGCGAGGGTGACACCGGGACTTTCGATCTGACCGAGGGCACGTGGCGTAACGACACCACGGGCGCCTCGGGCTCCGTACCCAAACTGCCCGACCTGCTTCTCGAGATCATCGAAAGCGGTGGCGTCATGCCCCGGTTGGCGGCACAGGGTTATCTGCCGGCCGAACTCGGCGACCTGCTGCGCTCCAGCGCGGTCGCCATGCGCGGCGCCGGGAGTGGCGCGTAATGGCCGTAATGGCACTGGCGGGCAGGCTTTTCCGCCGCGTTCGGGCCGGCGAGCGGCGCAGCCCACTGGCCGGAGGCGGGTTTGCCGCGCCCCAGTCCATCACGGTCACCAGCTCGGCGTTCACCGACGGCGGCGCGATGCCGCGATCCAGCGCGGGCAAGGGCGTCGGCGCCAACACGTCACCTGCGTTGCGCTGGGCAGGGCTACCGGCGGGGACGCGGCAGGTCGTGCTCATCATCGACGACATCGACGCTCCGCTGCCCCGTCCCCTGCTGCACACCGTCGCGGTGATCGACCCGACGCTGGACCGAGTCGCAGCGGGCGCGTTGCAGTCTGGCACTGCGGGAATGCGATTCATTCGCGCGGATTTGGGTCGTCGCGGCTATGCGGGACCGCGCCCGATTCCCGGCCACGGGCCGCACCGCTACCGATTCCACGTGTTCGCTATCGACCAGCCGATTGCAGACGGCGTCGCTACCGTGAAGGCGCTACTCGCGGTGATGAGCGGACACGTGCTGGCCCGAGGCGTGCTGTCCGGCACCTACGAACGCTAGGGCCGCCGGGCTCGGCTAGTCTTCGGGCACTTCGCGTTCGATCTCGTCGAGCCAGATGCGCGCGGACATGTCCGACGGGGCCCGCCAATCCCCCCGCGGCGACAACGCGCCGCCTTGCGACACCTTGGGCCCGTTCGGCAACGCCGACCGCTTGAACTGGCTGAACGAGTAGAACCGCTGCATAAAGACCTGCAACCAGTGCCGAATCTCCTTGAGCGAGTATGACGGTCGCTTGTCCATTGGATATCCGGGCGGCCAGCTGCCGCGCTCGGAATCACGCCACGCATGCCAGGCCAAAAACGCGATCTTCGACGGCCGGAATCCGTAGCGCAGCACCTGGAACAGCGCAAAGTCTTGCAGGGCGAACGGTCCGACCTTCGCCTCGCTGCTCTGCAGCTCTTCCTCCTCGCCGCTGGGAACCAACTCGGGGGTGATCTCGGTGTCAAGGACCGACTGCAACACCTCGTCCACCCGCGTTTCGAACTGCCCGGACGCAATGACCCAGCGGATCAGGTGTTGGATCAGCGTCTTGGGCACTCCGGCATTGACGTTGTAGTGCGACATCTGGTCGCCGACCCCGTATGTGGACCAGCCCAGTCCCAGCTCGGAGAGATCACCGGTGCCCAGCACGATGCCGCCGCGCTGGTTGGCCAGCCGGAACAGATAGTCGGTACGCAGGCCGGCCTGGACGTTCTCGAAGGTGACGTCGTAGACCTTCTCGCCGTGTGCGAACGGATGATCGATCTCCTTGAGCATCAACCTTGCGGTGTCGGTGATGTCGATTTCGGAGAAGGTGACACCGAGCGCACGACACAGCTCGACCGCATTGCGTTTGGTGCGCTCGCCAGTCGCGAAGCCGGGCAGCGTGAACGCCAGAATGTCGCTGCGCGGCCGATCTTCGCGATCCATCGCGCGCGCGGCGACGATCAGCGCGTGCGTCGAGTCCAGCCCGCCCGAGATCCCGATCACCACCTTCGGATAGTTCAACGCGCGCAACCGTTGCTCGAGCCCGGAGACCTGGATGTTGTAGGCCTCGTAGCAATCCAGTTCCAGCCGTTGTGGATCGGCGGGCACAAACGGAAACCGCTCGATCTCCCGCAGCAGCCCGATGTCGCCGCCCGGCGGGTCCAGCCGGAACTCGATCCGGCGGAACGACTCGGCCGACGTCCGGTGGTGGCGCCGGTTATCGTCGAACGTCCCCATCCGCAGCCGTTCGGCGCGAAGCAGCCCGGTGTCCACGTCGGCGACGCTGCGACGCTCGCCCCTGGGGAAGCGTTCAGATTCGGCGAGCAGGACGCCGTTCTCCCAAATCATGGTCTGACCGTCCCAAGCCAGGTCGGTGGTGGATTCGCCCTCCCCCGCGGCGGCGTAGAGGTAGGCGGCCAGGCACCTCGACGACGCCGAGCGGGCCAGCAGCTTGCGGTCCTCGGCGCGGCCAATGGTGATCGGGCTACCGGACAGGTTGGCCAGCACGGTCGCTCCCGCCAACGCCGCTTCCGCGCTGGGCGGAATCGGCACGAACATGTCTTCGCAGATTTCGACGTGCAACACGAAGTCGGGTACGTCGGATGCGGCGAACAGCAGATCGGGGCCGAACGGGGCCTCCAGGACCTGCCCCGAGCCGCCGATGCGGATGACGCCGCGCTCGCCGTCTCCGGGTGCGATCTGGCGGCGCTCGTAGAACTCCCGATAGGTCGGCAGGTAGGACTTGGGCGCCACGCCGAGCACCACGCCTCGGTGAATGACCACTGCGGTGTTGTAGATGCGGTGCCGGTAGCGCAGCGGGGCGCCGACGGCCAAAACCGGCAGCAAGTCGGCCGAGGCGGCGACGATATCGCCTATCGCGTTTTCAACATCGTCGAGCAAAAGGTCTTGCAGCACGATGTCTTCGATGGAGTATCCCGACAGCGTCAGCTCGGGGAAGATGGCCACCGCGACCCCGTCGTCGTGGCACTGGCGGGCTAACCGCACGACCGATGCAGCGTTGGCCGCCGGGTCGCCGATCGTGGTGCGGTGCGTGCACGCCGCGACACGGACGAAACCCTGGCTGTAGCTGTTGTAGAAGTCCTTGTAAGAAACCATGGCCTATCCATTGTCGCCCGAGCTGTGTCAACCCGGGGCCGCCGGGTAGCACCCGACCCGTGAGCGTGCGCAAACCGCCGCTCCAGCCGGCGTGTCGGCGCGCAGACACGCACGCTCGCGCGGCGTCTACTCTTGAACCGTGGACGCTCCGGAGCTGGTCGCGCTGCTGGCCGGCCGCCGTCTCGCGGTGCTGACCGGTGCGGGGATATCCACCGACTCCGGCATTCCCGACTATCGGGGACCCGACTCGCCGCCGAGCAATCCCATGACCATCCGCCAGTTCACATCGGATCCGGTATTCCGGCAACGTTATTGGGCGCGCAACCACGTCGGGTGGCGGCACATGCACGACACCCTGCCCAACGCGGCGCACCGGGCGTTGGCCGCGCTCGAGCGTGCTTCGGTGGTCACCGGCGTGATCACCCAGAACGTCGATCTGCTGCACACCAAGGCCGGCAGCCTCAACGTCGTCAATCTGCACGGCACCTACGCGCGGGTGATCTGCCTGGGCTGCAGCTATGGCATGAGCCGAGCCGCGCTGGCCGAACGGCTCGAGGCGCTCAACCCGGGATTCATCGAGCGAGCCGAAGCGGTCGGCGGGCTGGCGGTGGCTCCCGACGCCGACGCCGTTGTCGCCGATACCGCATCGTTCCGCTATCTCGACTGCCCGCGCTGTGCCGGCATGCTCAAGCCGGACATCGTATACTTCGGCGAGAGCGTGTCCAAAGCCGTGGTGGCCCAAGCCTATTCACTGGTCGACCAGGCCGAAGCGCTGCTGGTCGCGGGCTCGTCGCTGACCGTGTTCTCCGGCTACCGATTCGTGCGCCGCGCGGCCGCGCTGGGCATCCCGGTCGCCATCGTCAACCGGGGCCACACGCGCGGCGACAACCTGGCCGCCGTCAAGGTCGACAGCGGGTGCTCCGAATTGCTGGCGCTGCTCGCCTCGGAATTGGTGGGGGCACCGGCACGGGCGCCAGCGGCGGCGACGCGCTAAAACATACAGGGCAAGCTGCGGATGGCGTGGATGAAGTTACCCGGCACGTAGGCCGGATCGCCCGCATGAATGTCGGGCAACTGCGTCAGCAGTTCGCCGAAGATCGCACGCAACTGCGCCCGGCCCACACTAGCTCCGAGACAGAAGTGCACTCCGCCACCGCCGAGGCCCAGGTGCGGGTTGGGACTGCGACTCAGGTCGAAACGTTCCGGCTGGTCGAACGCCTCGTTGTCCCAGTTACCGGACGGATAGAACATCACCACCTTCTCCCCCGCCCGGATCCTCTGCCCACCTAACTCGGAATCCGTTGCGGCCGTGCGACGGAAGGTCATGACGGGCGTTGCCCAACGGATGAATTCCTCGACCGCCGTGCCGATCCGATTGTCGAAATCTTCTAGCAGCCAGGCCCTCTCACCGGGAAAGTCGGTGAGCGCCTTCATGGCATGGCTGATGGTCTGGCGGGTGGTGTCGTTGCCGGCGACCGAAAGCAACACGAAGAACGCGGCCACGTCCGCATCGGTCAGCCGGTCGCCGTCCACCTCGGCGTTCACCAGACTGCTGAGCAGGTCGTCGCCGGGATGCTCACGGCGCTGCGCGGCCAGCATGCCGGCGACTTGGTGCAGGTAAATCTGGTTTTCGAGCAGAACCTCCAGCGGGTTGCGCCCGTCCAAGTAGACCGGGTCGGCCCAGGACACCAGCGCGTCGGTGGCGTGCGCCATGCGTTCTCGCTCGGATTCCGGAATCCCGACCATGTCCGACAGGGTGCGGATGGGCACTTCCTTGGCACAGTGGTCGACGAAATCGGCACCGCTGCCGGCCGCGCGCAACTCCTCGACGATGGTCTTGGCATTCGATTTGATCGAGTCCTCGATACGCCGCACCTGCCGCGGGGTGAATGCGGCACTGACGACTTTGCGGAGCTTGGTATGCCGAGGCGGGTCCATCGCCAGGAAGGACTGCGACGCTTCGAGCAACTCCACCGGGATATTCTCGAAAAGCACCCCTTGGCCAGACAGGAACACCTCGTTGTTGCGGCTGACCGCGACGATGTCGGAGCGTCGGGTGATCGCCCAATAGCCGGGGTCATCGGGATCGTGCATCAGGGCGTCCTCGACGGGAGGATGCCAGCTCACCGGCCGCTCGGCCCGCAGCACCGCAAATGATCGTTCGCGATCGGCCGCGGTCGTGGACCAGAACGCACGCGACGACAGATCGATCGCGTCGTAGGCACGGCCCGGCTTTTCGGTGCCGGACGTCCCGGTCATCACAGACATTGCAGATCCTCCGTCACTTATGACACCTGTCACAATCTCGACCGACAATATGCCTAGACGCCGTGTCTAGTCAATGTGTCCAAAGGTTCGCTATGCTCGGCAAATGCCGTCGGTGACGCGGAAACCGCAGGCCAATCGCGAACAGCGACGCCAGCAGCGGCGAGAGCAGATGGAGCGCCGGCTGCTGGACGCCGCCGAGCGGCTGATGCGCGATGGCGCCAGTTTCACCGAGCTCAGCGTGGACCGGCTGTCAACCGAGGCCGGCATTTCGCGTGCCAGCTTCTACGTCTACTTCGAGGACAAGGGCCACCTGCTGCGCCGGTTGGCGGGGCAGGTGTTCGCCGATCTTGCCACCAGCGCGAATCGCTGGTGGAGCGTCGCGTGGCGGCACGATCCCGACGACCTCCGCGTGGCGATGGACGGCATTGTCGCCACCTACCGGCGTCATCAGCCCGTGCTCGTCGCCCTGAACGAGATGGCTTCCTATGACCCCGTGGTCGGAGCGACCTACCGCAATCTGCTGACCGCCATCACCGGACGGGTGACCCGCGTCATCGAACAGGGCCAGTCGGACGGCTCCATCCGCAGTGAGCTGCCCGCGGCCACCACAGCCAGTGCGCTGACCTGGATGGTCGAGCGCGCGTGCCAGCAGAATCTACCGACCGCTCCGCCTTCCTACGATGCCGAGCTGGCCGCGTCGATGACTGAAATCATTTGGGGCACACTGTATCTCAAGCCAGTGCCGCCGAGCTGAATTGTCAGACGGCGACCAGGTCATCGGCGTGCACGGCGGGCCGGCGCAGCTCGCCGGGCAGCTCGGAGGTCGACCGGCCCATCATGGTCGCGAGTTCGGTCGCATCGTAGGCGACCACACCACGGGCCACCATCGTCGCGTCCGGGCCGCACAATTCGACGACATCTCCGGCATAGAAGCGGCCCGAGACGGTGGTGATGCCGGCGGGCAGCAGCGAGCGGCGCTGCAGCACCACCGCGCGCACCGCGCCCTCGTCGAGCGACAGCGCACCGGCCGACTCGGCCGCATACCGCACCCAGAACCGGCGGGCCGACATCCGATCCGAGCGCGCGGCGAACACAGTGCCGGTTGACGCGTCGGTGAGCGCCGTCGCCGCGTCGGTCGCCGCGGCCAGCAGCACCGGGACCCCGGCGTCGGCCGCCAGCAGCGCCGACGACATCTTCGACGCCATTCCGCCGGTGCCCAGGTCGCTGCCCGGGCCTGCGACCACGCCGTCCAGGTCCGCCGTACCCGACACCTCAGGAATGAACTTGGCACCCTTGGTTTTTCGGGGGTCGGAGTCATACAGCCCATCGATGTCGGAGAGCAGCACCAAAGCCTCAGCTCCGACCAGGTGGGCCACCAGCGCGGAAAGCCGGTCGTTGTCGCCGAACCGGATCTCGTTGGTGGCCACGGTGTCGTTTTCGTTCACGATCGCCACCGCGTGCAATGCGCGCAGCCGGTCCAGCGTGCGCTGGGCGTTGGTGTGCGAGGCCCGCATCGAAATGTCGTGTGCGGTCAGCAGCACCTGACCGACGGTACGGCCGTAGCGGGCGAACGCCGCGCTCCACGAGTTCACCAGGGCGACCTGCCCGACGCTGGCCGCGGCCTGCTTGGTCGCCAGATCCTTTGGGCGGCGCGACAATCCGAGCGGCTCAATGCCGGCGGCGATGGCCCCGGACGACACGATGACGACGTCGGTGCCCGCCTTCATTCGCGCCTCGATCGCGTCGGTCAGCCCGGCCAGCCGGCCGGCGTCGAACACTCCCGACCGTGTGGTCAGCGCGTTGGTCCCGACCTTGACCACCAAGCTGCGCGCCGTTCGGATGGCTTCGCGATGCTCAGTCACGAGCGCCACTCTCCCCCGCAAGCGGGCGGTGCCCCCTGCATCGTCGCCGACACAGTCACGAGCCGTCACCGTGTTCGCGGCGCCGACGCCGGGCGGCCTTGCGCTCGGCGGCACCGACGCGATCGCTGCGCTCCAGCCGCGCATCGGTACCGCGTCCCGACAACGCAACCTGTTGTCCCGCGGGCGTTTGCGGCTCCCAGTCGAACGTCATTTCTCCGATGGTCACAGCGCACCCCGGTCGCGCGCCCAGCCGCAGCAGTTCCTCTTCGACACCCAGACGCGCCAGCCGGTCGGCGAGATAGCCCACGGCTTCGTCGTTGTCGAAATTGGTCTGGCCGACCCAGCGCTGGGGCCGCGCCCCGGTGACGACAAAGCCGCTGTCTCCGTCCGGCTCGACGGTGAAGCCGCTGTCATCGACGGGCACCGGACGAATCACCGGCCGTCGCGGGACGGTTTGCGGCCGCGCGGCGTTGTAGTCGGAGATCAGCTGCCAGAGCCCGAAGATCAACGGCTGCAGGCCTTCTCGCGTCACCGTCGACACCAGATACACCGGCCAGCCACGTTCGGCGATCTCGTCGCGGACGAACTCCGCAAGCTCACGAGCCTCGGGCACGTCGATCTTGTTGAGCACCACGGCCCGGGGCCGCTCGGCGAGGTCCTCCAACGCCGCATCCCCTTGCAGGGTGGGCGTATACGCGGCGAGTTCCGCTTCCAGCGCGTCGATGTCTGAAATCGGGTCGCGTCCGGGCTCCGCGGTGGCGCAGTCGACGACGTGCACCAGCACGGCACAGCGCTCGATGTGCCGCAGGAAATCCAGGCCCAGGCCGCGGCCCGCCGAAGCACCCGGGATCAGGCCGGGCACGTCGGCGACGGTGAAGGTGTGCTCGCCCGCCGAGACGACACCGAGGTTGGGGACCAACGTGGTGAACGGATAGTCGGCGATCTTCGGCTTAGCTGCCGAAATCGCGGACACCAGCGAAGACTTGCCGGCCGACGGGAACCCGATCAGGCCGACGTCGGCGACGGTCTTGAGCTCCAGTGTCAGGTCGCGGGACTGGCCCGCCTCGCCGAGCAGCGCGAAGCCCGGGGCCTTGCGGGCGCGTGATGCCAGCGCGGCGTTGCCGAGGCCGCCGCGGCCGCCGGCCGCGGCCTCGAAGCGGGTGCCCGCGCCCACCAGATCGGCCAGCATGCGGCCGTTTTCGTCCAGCACGACGGTGCCGTCGGGGACATGCACCTCCAGGTCCGCGCCGGCGGCGCCGTCGCGGTTGTTGCCCATTCCCTGCTTGCCGGACGGTGCGGTGACGTGGGGATGGAAATGGAAGTCCAGCAGGGTGTGCACCTGCGGGTCGACGACGAGGACGATGCTGCCGCCGCGGCCGCCGTTTCCCCCGTCAGGGCCGCCCAGCGGCTTGAATTTCTCCCGGTGGACTGAGGCGCAGCCGTTACCACCCGAACCCGCGCGCGCGTGGATGACGACGCGATCGACAAACCGAGGCATCGAGTGCCCTCCCACCTTCAGCCCGGCGACGATGCGGGCCAGCACGGCCCGCTGAGGAGCCGAGCAATCCTATCCCCAGCCCGGCGACGATGCGGGCCAGCACGGCCCGCTGAGGAGCCGAGCAATCCTATCCCCAGCCCGGCGACGATACGGGCCACCACGGCCCGGGGAAGAAGCTCAGTCGGTGCTCTGGCCGGCCGCGACGATGCTGATCGTCTTGCGCCCGCGCTTGACCCCGAACTCGACAGCTCCGGCTTCCTTGGCGAATAGCGTGTCGTCGCCGCCACGCCCGACGTTGACGCCGGGATGGAACTTGGTGCCGCGCTGGCGGATCAGGATTTCGCCGGCCTTGACGACCTGGCCACCGAACCGCTTGACGCCCAGCCGCTGAGCGTTGGAATCGCGACCGTTGCGTGAGCTGGACGCGCCCTTCTTGTGTGCCATCTGTTCGTCGCCTCGCTACTTGATTCCGGTGACCTTCAGGACCGTCAGCCGCTGACGGTGACCCTGACGCTTGTGGTAGCCGGTCTTGTTCTTGAATTTGTGGATACGGATCTTGGGGCCCTTGGTGTGCTCGAGCACCTCACCGGTCACCGCGACCTTGGCCAGCGCGGCGGCGTCGGTGGTAACGGTGGCACCGTCGACGACCAGGGCGACCGGCAGCGACACCTGCGCGCCGGGCTCGGATTCGATCTTCTCGACCTTGACCACGTCTCCGACGGCGACTTTGTACTGCTTGCCGCCCGCCTTGACGATTGCGTAGGTCGCCATCGTTGCTCCTGCCTCTTTCTTGTTCCGCCGGCTCGGCGCGTCGCGCGCGTGCCACCGGTGTGTGCGTGGTGGGTCTGGGGTGCGGGTCTGCGCCGACTTTCCGGCAGTCCCGCCAGTCGCCGGCCAGTCCAGGCCTGACGACAACTGTCCAAGGGTACTTGACCAGCGGCTACAGGGTCAAACCAGCTGCAACCGCTGCTGATCCGGTGCCCAACCGGGCCGGTGGTCAGTCCACGTGGATGGGCGGTCCGGCCGGCCTTCCTGCTGCGCGCCGACGTCGCGGGCGGCCAAAAGGCGACCCGGTGATGCCCGGCGCGGTGCTCTGGGCGAGGTCATTACCGGTCCCGGCATTGCTGTGCTCGTCGGGCCCGGGGTCGGAATCCACTTCATCGAGATCGTCATCGTCGTCGTCGTCATCGAGGTCTTCGTCGAGATCCTCGTCGTCATCGTCATCGTCATCGTCATCGTCGAGGTCCTCATCGTCGAGGTCCTCATCGTCGAGTTCGTCCTCATCGTCGTCGTCGGTGTCGTCTTCGGAGTCCTCGAAGTCCTCCTGGTCGGCGTCTTCCAGGTCGGCGACCGCCCGCTCTTCGGTCTCGCCATCTAATTTGGCGATGACGTCGAGCTTGGCGGTGGCTTCGTCACCGGCCTCCTCGGATTCCTCGTCACCGCGATCGGCTTCCTCCGACACCCCGGTCGAGCCGGCGGCCATCGCCTTGAACATCGGGTGCTCGCCGGGGGTATGCACCGGCACCTTGGCCACGGCAGGCTCTTCGGGCCTGCCCTTCTTCGATCGCCTGCTTCGGCGGCCGCCGCCCGGCTCGGACTTTCGCCCGTTCACTGGCGCCGAATCGACGGGGTCGGCGTGCAGCAAGATCCCGCGGCCGCCGCAGTTCGGGCACGATGTCGAGAACGCCTCGATCAGCCCGGTTCCCAACCGCTTGCGGGTCAGTTGGACCAAGCCCAGCGACGTCACCTCGGAGACCTGATGGCGGGTTCGGTCGCGGGCCAGCGCCTCGGTCAGCCGACGCAACACCAGGTCGCGGTTGGACTCAAGCACCATGTCGATGAAGTCGATCACCACGATGCCGCCGACGTCGCGCAGCCGCAGCTGCCGCACGATCTCCTCGGCCGCCTCCAGGTTGTTCTTGGTCACGGTCTGCTCGAGGTTTCCCCCGGAACCGGTGAACTTGCCGGTGTTGACGTCGATCACCGTCATCGCCTCGGTGCGGTCGATGACCAGCGTGCCACCCGACGGCAGCCACACCCTCCGGTCCATGGCCTTGGCGAGCTGCTCGTCGATGCGATGTACCGCAAACACGTCCGGTCCCGTCGCGCCATCCGACCCCGCCGCGGGCTCGTATTTCGTAATCTTCGAAACCAGTTCGGGCGCAACCGAATTAACATATTCGTTGATCGTGTTCCACGCCTCGTCGCCGGACACCAGGAGCCCGGCGAAGTCCTCGTTGAACAGGTCACGGATGACCTTGACCAACACGTCCGGCTCCTCGTACAGCGCCACCGCGGCGCCCGCCGCCTTCTGCTTGGTCTCGGCCGCCTTGGCCTCGATCTGTTGCCAGCGCTCCTGCAGGCGGTTGACGTCATTGCGGATGTCGTCCTCTTTGACGCCCTCGGACGCAGTGCGGATGATCACCCCGGCGTTCGCCGGTACGACCTCACGCAGGATCTCCTTGAGCCGCTGACGTTCGGTGTCCGGCAGCTTGCGACTGATCCCGGTCGACGAGGCGCCCGGCACGTAGACCAGGTAGCGCCCCGCCAGTGACACCTGCGTGGTGAGCCGTGCACCCTTGTGCCCGACCGGGTCCTTGCTGACCTGGACCACGACGTAATCGCCGGGTTTGAGCGCTTGTTCGATCCTGCGGTCAGACCCGCCCAATCCCGCGGCTTCCCAATTGACTTCGCCCGCGTAGAGCACGCCGTTGCGGCCGCGACCGATGTCGACGAAGGCCGCCTCCATCGACGGCAGCACGTTCTGCACGATCCCCAGGTAGATGTTGCCGACCAATGAAGCAGAAGCAGCCGAGGTCACAAAGTGTTCGACGACAATGCCGTCTTCGAGCACCGCGATCTGGGTGTAGCGCGCGCCAGGGTGCGGCGGCTCGGTGCGGACCCTGTCGCGGACCACCATCATCCGTTCGACGGCCTCGCGGCGCGCCAGGAACTCGGCCTCGGTCAGCACCGGCGGGCGGCGACGTCCGGCGTCGCGCCCGTCCCGTCGGCGCTGCCGCTTGGCCTCTAGCCGAGTGGAGCCGTCGATGCCCTTGATCTCGGTGCTACCGGAGCCGTTGGAGCCACCCCCATCGGAACCGTTCTGGCCGCTACGGGGCGGGCGCTCGTGCACCACGGTGTTCGGCGGATCATCGGGCAACAGACCCTCGTCGTTGTCGTCACCGGATCCCGACTTGCGTCGCCGACGCCTGCGGCGGCGGCGGCTCCCCGCTTCCGACGAGCCGTTCTCGTCGTCGCCCGAGTCGGCGTCGTCTTCCTCGTCGGAGTCTCGGCCGTCGGTGTCCTCGGATTCGGCGTCGGCCTGGGCCGGACCTTGTCCCCGACGGCCGGGCTCGCCATCGTCGTCACCGCCGTCCGATCCGCCCTGTTCACCACGTCCTCGGCCACGACCCCGACGGCCACGACGCCGACGCCGGTTCGCCGGCCGGTCGGCCTGCTCCTCGTCGTCGTCGCTGTCGGAATCGTCGCCCGAGTCGTCGTCGACGTCATCGTCATCGGCTGTCTCGAGCGGTTGCGGGGCGACGAACAGCGGCATGTACTGCGGCCGGTCGGTCGAGGTCGGCAGCAGCAGCGGTTGCTGGGCGACCGGTGCGCTACTGAAGCCGGGGATGTTTGGCAGGGGCTTGGCGAAGAGCAGGTCACGTACTCGGAGCGCGTCCTCGCGGTCGACGCCGGAATGCACGTTGCGGGGCCGCCCGTCGAGGGTATTGAGCGCTTCCAGCACCTCCCTGTTGGTGCTGCCCAGCGCGCGTGCCAGCTGATGGACTCTTAGCCGGTCCGGCAGGTCCTCGGGCCGAGTCTGCTCCTGTGTTGGTCCTGAAGGTGGTGCACCGTCTGCCACGTATTCTCCTTTAGCCCCCGGGCGCGTCGTTGCGACGCGGCCACGCGAGGGCTTCGTTATATGCCAGGGTCACTTCTCCCAGGCTTGTGAGGGTCTTGCCCCGAGCAGCCCGGGTAGAACTCGCTCGGCGCCGTGCTGAATGACGGCCTGACATGCGGCGCAACATCGCGCGGTGGCGATGGTCGCGCTTGTCTAAGTCTTCATTCGGGTGTCTGACGCCGGTCCGGCGACGTTCACCCGCTGTAAGTATCCCACATCACCGGGCGCGCTCACCCGCCCCTGATCCGAAGGCTCCGCGAACCAGGACCGGGGCCGAAGCTACGGGCGCCTGCCGTCCAACCCTAGGCGCCGGGGAACCAGAGCGCGATCTCGCGCTTGGCGGAATCGGCCGAATCCGAGCCGTGCACCAGGTTGAACTGCGTTTCCAGCCCGAAATCACCGCGAATCGTGCCGGGCGTGGCCTGTTCCACCGGGTTGGTGCCGCCGGCGAGCTGGCGGAACGCCGCAACCGCGTGCGGTCCTTCCACGATTGCCGCGACCACGGGCCCTGAAGTGATGAACTCCAGCAACGACGCGAAGAACGGCTTGCCGTCATGCTCCGCATAATGCTGGACGGCCAGCTCTTCGCTGGTATGCCGGAGCTCCAGCGCCGCGATGGTGAGGCCTTTTTGCTCGATGCGGCTGATGATCTCGCCAATCAGGTGCCGCTCGACGGCGTCCGGCTTGATCAGTACCAGGGTCCGTTCGGTCACGGCGGACAGCGTACAGAACCCCGTGCGGATTAGCCCGGCGTAGCTGGCTGGACGCTACTGCCGTCGCCGCACTTCGGCGCGGAAGTAGGCAATCAACGCCCACAGGCCGGTGAACAGCACCCCGATGAAACCCACACCCGGGTACACCGCAAACCCCGCGAGCAGGATCGCTTGCACGCCTATATTCACCCAGATCGCCCAGGGTTTGCGCTGCAATCCGGCAAGCAGGATCAGCACCGCGGCCAGCCCCAGCAGATAGGCCAGCGAACCGGCGGTCAGGCCGCCGCCGACCGCGCCGACCACCGGAATCGCCAGCAGCACCACGATCGCTTCCAAAATCAGCGTCGCGGCCATGACGGCGCTGAAGCTCTTCCACGGATCGGCCCGGGGCGCCGGGGACCGGTCTCCCGGACTGTCGGTCATTCCGGATCACGACCAAACAGGATCCGTGCGGCGCCGGCGGTGACCACCGACCCGGTGATGACGATTCCCGTGCCGGAGAACCCGCCGCCGTCGGCGCCATCGGCGGCGTCCATGGTGGCGTCGTCGACCAGGGCGGTCGCGACGTCGATGGCGTCACGCAGGTTCCCGGCGGTCGTCACCCGGTCGGGTCCGAACCGCTCACCCGCCGCCAGTGCCAGGGATTCCACGTCCAGCGCCCGCGGCGAGCCGTTGTGGGTCACGACGACGGCATCGAACACCGGCTCCAGCGCGGCGAGGATGCCGTCGACATCCTTGTCGGCCAGCACGCTGAGCACGCCGACCAGAAATCGGAAGTTGAACTCCGTCGTCAACGTCTGCGCCAGCGCCGCCGCCCCGGCCGGATTGTGCGCGGCGTCGATGAAAACCGTTGGGGCGCTGCGCATTCGTTCCAGCCGCCCGGGGCTCCTGACGGCGGCGAAACCCGCCCGAACGGCCTCGACGTCGAGCTGACGCTGGGCACCGGCGCCGAAGAAGGCCTCGACCGCGGCCAACGCCACCACCGCGTTGTGCGCCTGGTGTTCGCCATGCAGCGGCAGGTAGACGTCGGAGTACACCCCACCCAGACCCTGCAGTTGCAGCACCTGCCCTCCAATGGCGACCTGGCGGCCCAGGACCGCGAACTCCGCGTCTTCGCGGGCGACCGCGGCGTCGGCGCGCACCGATTGGGCCAACAACACCTCCATCGCCTCGGGCACCTGACGCGCGATGACGGCGACGGTGTCCGGTGCCCCGGCGGGAGCCCTGGTGATGATGCCGGCCTTCTCCGCGGCGATCCCGGCGATGTCGTCGCCGAGATAGTCGACGTGGTCGATGCCGATCGGGGTGATCACCGCAACCGGCGCGTTGATCACGTTGGTCGCATCCCAACGCCCGCCCATGCCCACCTCGACCACCGCGACGTCAACGGGCGCGTCGGCGAACGCGGCGAACGCCATCGCCGTGAGGACCTCGAACTTGCTCATGCGCGGGCCAGCCCCAGAAGCCTCCGACTGCGCGTCGATCATCTGCACGAACGGCTCGATCTCGCGGTAGGTCGCCACGTAGTGGGCCGGGCTGATCGGCCGGCCGTCGATCGCGATGCGTTCGATCGCCGATTGCAGGTGTGGGCTGGTGGTTCGTCCGGTGCGCCGCTGCAGCGCGGTCACCAGCGCGTCCACCATCCGCGCGACCGAGGTCTTACCGTTGGTGCCCGCGATGTGGATCGACGGGTAGCTGAGTTGTGGCGAGCCCAGCACGTCCATCAGTGCGCTGATGCGGGTCAGGCTCGGCTCGATCTTGGTCTCCGGCCAGCGCTGATCCAGCAGATGCTCGACCTGCAGCAGGGACGCGATCTCGTCCGGTGTGGGAGCGGCGCCGGTTTCGGGTCCGGTCGCCGATTCCCACTCGGGCGGCTCAGTCATTGCAGCCCGGCCAACCTGGAGGTGATCCGATCGGTTTCCTCCTGTGCCACCCGCTGCCGCTCACGTACCTTGCCGACGACCTGCTCCGGGGCCTTGGCCAGAAAGTCCGCGTTGGCCAGTTTGGCGGCCGTCGACGCCAATTCCTTTTGCGCCAAGGCCAAGTCCTTTTCCAGGCGGCGACGTTCGGCGGCCACGTCGATGGTGCCCGAGGTGTCGAGTTCGACGACGACGGTGGTGCGGCTGAGCCGGACCTCCAGCGACGCCGACGGGCGGAAGTCGGGGCCCGGCGCGGTGAGCCACGCCAGCGAGGTCGCGGCGGGCACTTGGCCCGCGAGGTCGGACTCCTCGACGCCGGTCAGTCGGGCCGGTACCTTCTGCCGATCGGCGAGGCCCTGGTCGCTGCGGAACCGCCGCACCTCGGTCACCAGCCGTTGCATGTCCGTGATGCGTTGTGCAGCAACAGAATCCAGGTCAACGCCCGACGCGGTCGGCCAGTCTGCGACCACCAGAGACTCCTGGTTGGTCTCCCCTTTCTGCAAAGCCTGCCACAGCGCCTCGGTAATGAACGGGATCACCGGATGCAGCAGCCGCAGCAACGTATCCAGCACCGCGGCCAGCACCGCGGTGGTGTGCGCCAGTCCGTCGGCAAGTTGCGACTTGGCCAATTCGAGGTACCAGTCACAGAATTCGTCCCACGCAAAGTGATAGAGCGCCTCGCACGCGCGACTGAACTCGTAGCTGTCGAAGGCCGAATCAACTTCGGCGCGAACCTGTTCCAGCCGACCCAGGATCCATCGGTCGGCGTCGGTCAGCTCATCGTGCGCAGGCAGCGGTGCCAATACGGCACCGTTGAGCAGTGCGTAGCGGGTGGCGTTGAACAGCTTGGTGCCGAAGTTGCGCGACGCGCGGACGGCATCCTCGCCGACGGCCAGATCACCGCCGGGACTGGCGCCGCGGGCCAGCGTGAACCGCAGCGCGTCGGCCCCGAACGTCTCGACCCAATCCAGCGGATCGATGACGTTGCCCTTGGATTTACTCATCTTGCGGCCGAATTCGTCACGGATGAGGCCGTGCAGGAAGACATCGGTGAACGGCACCTGCGGGCCGCGCAGGCCGCCGAGGGTGATTGCGTCGTCATCGCCTACGAAGGTGCCGAACATCATCATCCGCGCGACCCAGAAGAACAGGATGTCGTAGCCGGTCACGAGAACGCTTGTTGGATAAAACTTTTCCAGTTCGGGAGTCTTCTCCGGCCAGCCCAACGTCGAGAACGGCCATAGCGCGGACGAGAACCAGGTGTCCAGCACGTCGGGGTCCTGTTCCCAGTCCTCCGGAGGTGTGTCGTCGGGACCGATGCACACCTGTTCCCCGTCGGGCCCGTACCAGATCGGGATGCGATGGCCCCACCAGAGCTGCCGCGAGATACACCAGTCGTGCATGTCGTCGACCCACGCGAACCAGCGCGGTTCCAAGCTGGCGGGGTGAATCACAGTGTCCCCGTTACGCACTGCATCGCCGGCGGCTTTGGCCAGCGACTCCACCCGGACCCACCACTGCAGCGACAACCGCGGCTCGATCGGCTCGCCGCTGCGCTCAGAATGCCCGACGCTGTGCAGGTAGGGGCGCTTCTCCGCGACCACGCGTCCTTGCGCCGCCAGAGCTTCGCGCACCGCGACTCGCGCCTCGAAGCGGTCCATGCCATCGAATTGCGTTCCGGTGCCTGTGATCCGGCCCTTGGTGTCCATGATCGAGATCATCGGCAACTGGTGTCGCAGCCCGATTTCGAAGTCGTTCGGGTCGTGCGCGGGCGTAACTTTGACCGCGCCGGTGCCGAATTCGGGGTCGACATGTTCGTCGGCGACTATGACGAGCGGGCGGTCGACGAACGGATGCGGCAGGCTGCTGCCGACCAGGTTTCGGTAGCGCTCGTCGTCGGGGTGAACCGCGATCGCGGTGTCGCCCAACATCGTCTCGACTCGGGTGGTGGCGACCACGATGTGGG
>Ga0210389_10001543_pt1 | contig 18657 bp, 20 predicted proteins | sample IncBWH28OmetaG_FD_160127 | JGI IMG/M metagenome (GOLD analysis project Ga0210389, IMG submission 160127) | Forest soil microbial communities from Barre Woods Harvard Forest LTER site, Petersham, Massachusetts, United States - Inc-BW-H-28-O ...
TTCGACGCGAAACCCGCGAGCGCCGCCGGCCGGTTGCTTAAGCAGCTCGGGCGGGAATTGTCGTTGCTGCTGGGGCAGAGCGACGATCGCCCGACCTGAGCGGGCGTGTTCGAGCTCGTCATGGCCGGGCTTGACCCGGCCATCCATCCTAAATCAAGCGCTTCTTGCGAAGGCGATGGATGCCCGGGTCAAGCCCGGGCATGACGACTGAAAATCGCCCGGCCAACCTCACGCTGAAAATCAGCATGAGCGACTTCGCGCGTCGCGCGAATGGGTTATCAAACTGGTTTGAGAAACGTCGCCATGCTCTTGCATTTGATTTTGTTTTCGCGCGCGTTCACAAAACGCTTTGGCTTGACCCGGCAATGGCAGCGGGTGTTGTTGATCGCAATCTAGAGCGAGAAGATTGCGTTTCCGTTATCGGTCTGCTGCGCCGCGCAATGCCGCGGGAATTACTTGCTGATCGTGGTATTTCCCGCTTCGCCCGACAACTCCACTGGAAGGATTACGGCCGCCGACGATCCGGATTGCTCACGCCGCAATGCCAGCCACACCAGGGCGAAGCCGAGCAAAGCGACGATCGACAACGTTCCTGCAAACACCGACAAGGCCTGGCCGATGGAATCGCTTTTGGCGCCAAAGAGGCGATCCGAAAGCAACGCAACGAATGTCGGCGCGATGGCGGTTCCCATGATGCCGACCCAGGCGAAATGGATCCCTGAGACTTTTCCCACGGCGTGGCTGGGCGTCAGGTGGACGATCGTGGTGGTGCCGATGGTGAACAGGCTCGCGGCCGAGCAGACCTGCACAATGATCATCACCCAGGTGACGTCAAGCGAGGGCGCGGAGGGAATGAACGCGGCCGGAACGAACACGATGGCGCTCATGAGGACGCCGAACAGCGGGACGAGGTTCGCATCGAAGCGCCGGCGGATGAGGTCGATCAGGAAGCCCGCGGCGAACTGGCCGCCGGTGTTGAACAGCAGAACGACGGTGCCGAGCCGCAAGCCGATTTCGCCGCCGGGAACGTGCCAGACCCGGCCGAGGAAGGCCGGAAACCAGCTCGTATAGCCGGTCGAGATCATGATCGTAGCCGCGTTGGCGACAAACAGCGGCACAAACACCGGCCAGCGCCTGGCCATGTCTGATATCGCCGAGCGGAAATCGACGGCTTCCGAGTTGGAGGCGTTCGGTGCCCGCGCCGGCTCAGGCAGCAGTGTGACCAGCATTGCCACCGGAAACGCGATCAATCCGCAGGTGATCAAGACGACCTGCCAGGCCCTGATGGTGCCGAGCACCGGCAGGGTGAGCGAGCCGGTCTCCCCGACCAGCCGCAGGATCGTTCCGCCCGCAAGCAGCGCACCGCCGGCGCCGAGACCGGCGCCCATCGCCCACATGGCAATGGCCCGGCCGCGCTGCTGCGGCGCGAACGCGTCCTTGATGATGGACATGCATGCCGGTCCGCCGGCGGCTTCGCCGAGGCCGACGCCCAACCGGCCGGCAAACATCACGAGGTAGTTGAAGGTCGTGCCGCATAATATTGTCGAGGCACCCCAGAACGTCATGCCGAGCGCCAGGATGCGCCGCCGCGGAAACCGGTCGACGAGCGCGCCGACAAAGAGGCCGCCGATGGAATAGGTGAAGATGAAGGCAAGCCCGATGAGGAGGCTCATCTGCGTGTCCGAAATCTTCAGATCGCGGGTGATCGGCTGCACCAGCAGGGGCAGCGAGGTCCTGTCGATGAAGGCCACGGCATTGACGAGGCACATCACGATCGCCATTCCCCATGACGCGGTTCGCTTGTCCATTGGCGGCGGATCTCCCAGGTGAATCAGCTTGCATGCTGACTGTGTGCTTGTGCGCTACAAATGCGAGGTGGCGCGCAGGGCGGGCGTTGTGATCTGATCAATTTCTGCCATTTCCTCGGGCGTGAGCGTCCAGCCCATCGCCGCGATGTTCTGCTTGAGCTGCTCCGGCGAACTCGCTCCGGCGATGACGCTGGAAACGGCGGGCCGCATCAGCAGCCAGGAAATCGCCAATTCCAGCAGGCTACGTCCCCGTTCGCGGGCAAAGGCTTGCAACGCGATGTACATGGTCCGATTGGGCTCCGCCAAAAACCGGGCCGTCAGCGCCTTCGGCCATTGCGTGAAGCGCGTCGCTTCCGGCAACGCCGAATCCAGGTCGTATTTGCCGGTCAGCATGCCGCCCGCCAACGGAAAATACGGCAACATGCCAAGACCAAGGCTCTGGATGGCGGGCAACAGTTCCGGATCGACATAGCGAACCAGAAGACTGTATTCGTCCTGACAGGACACGAAGCGTTCGCTCCCCAGCGCTTCCGCGACGCGAACGGCATCGGCCACGCGCCAGGCCGGGAAGTTTGAGCAGCCGACATAGCGCACCTTGCCCTGCCGAATGAGATCGTCGAGCGCCCGCATTGTCTCCTCGATCGGCGTCAGCGGGTCGGGCCGGTGCATCTGATAGAGGTCGATATAATCGGTGCGGAGATCGCGCAGGCTCATCTCGACAGCCTGCATGATGTAGCGGCGGGAGCCGCCGCCCTGCACACCGCCGCCGGGCACAGCCCCGGCCGGACGATGTCGCGGGCTGCCGAATTTTGTAGCGATGACAACGTCCTTGCGCCGGTCGCCGAGGGCGTCAGCCAGATACTGCTCCGACATGCCGCTCTTGCCGAGAGGATAGACGTCGGCCGTGTCGAAGAAGGTGATGCCGAGGTCGAGCGCCGCGTGCACCACGCGCAATGAGGCGGCATGGTCCAACCGGCCGGCCAGATTATTGCAGCCCAGTCCCACCGCCGACACGCGAAGTCCCGATCGGCCAAGATTGCGCGTTTCCATTCACTGCTCCCCTTGCCATGGCACGTCGCTGGCAAAAAATTATACCAACTGGTTGGTTTGCTCTCAGCAAGTATCTATACTGCGCCGGGCAATGAGACAATTCCAGAGGCAGACTCCATGAAGGCAGCTCTCTTCAACCCGATACGTTACAGTGGTTCCTCTCCGGCCGGATGGCCAGTTGCGCCGAGCAGCTATGATCTGGAGATCGGGCAGCGTTCGATGCTCGGAGGCTTGGAAAACCTGCGGCTTGCAGACGAACTGGGCTTCGATTGGGTCACTGTTGCAGAGCACCATTACGCGGGATTTTCCCTCACTCCCAATCCGATGGTGTTGGCCGGAGCGCTGACCCAGGTCGTGAAGCGAGCGAAGATCGCTCTCTTGGGCCCGACCATACCTATTCTGAACCCGATCCGGGTGGCGGAGGAATACGCCATGCTGGATAATCTCACGGGCGGTCGTGTCATCGCCGGCCTGTTGCGCGGCACGCCGAACGAATACGTCACCTACAATATCAACCCTGCGGAATCGCGGGACAGGTTCGAGGAAGCGCTGGCGCTGATCCGGCGCGCCTGGACCGAGCCCGAACCCTTTGGCTGGCAGGGGCGGTTCTATCAATATCGCTCGGTCGCGGTCTGGCCGCGCGTCGTGCAGTCCCCCTATCCCTCACTCTATATGTCCGGCTCGAGTCCGGAGTCGGGTGCGATGGCGGCGCGCAACCGCATCGGATTGGGGCTTGCCTTCACGACCGTGCCGCTGGCGTCGCAGGCGGCGAAATTCTACCGGGAAGAGGCCGACAAGCTCGGCTGGCAGCCCTCCACCGATCAAGTGCTTTATCGGATGGGCTTCCATGTCGCCGAGACCGATGAGCAGGCCATGACCGATATGGTCGAGTCGGGCGCGGCCAAGCCCAATGTCGGCCTCACCATGGCCAACAAGGCGGTGCTCGCCGGTGCCATGTCATCAGGCTATTTCGGCAAGGCAGCGGAAGAGCAGAAGGAGCGCGTGGCGCCGCGGGATGCGACCGAGCGGGTAGAGAAGGGCCAGATCCTGTTGGGCAGCCCCGAAACCGTGTGGAAGCAGATTTGCCGTGTTCGCGATGAAGTCGGCGCCGGCGTCCTCGATCTCTTTCCGATTGTCCCCATTGCCGACCGCACCAGGCGCTCCATCGAATTGTTTGGAGCCAAATTGTTACCGCGCCTGCACGAGAATTGAGGAGCATTCCCATGGTGGAACAGAACACAGGCTCGGCTTTCGTCGAGCGCACGGTCGACGCGGACGGTTTTGCGATCCGCTACCTGGAGGCCGGCCGGAAATCGGATGGGGCCGTTCCCGTCATCTGCATTCATGGAGCGGGGGGCTTACGTCTTTCGCCGATGCACGGGATGCTGGCGAAGACGCATCGCGTCCTCGCGTTCGAGGCGCCCGGCTTTGGCGCGTCTCTGACCAACGAGCGCAGCCGCGACATGGCGGATCTCGCCACGACCCTTTGCGCGGCGATCGCGGCTCTCGGCATCAGCGACTATCATCTGATGGGGACCTCCTTCGGCGGCAAACTGGCGACGCATATGGCGTTGCAGGATCGCGACAAGGTGCAATCGCTCATCCTGCTCTCGCCGGCGGTCTTCCGTCCCTCCGAACGGCCGTCGATGGCGACGCCGGAGGAGCGGCGGAAGGTCATGCATGCGCATCCCGAGCGATTTCCTCTCGCGCCCGCCGACCCGGACGTGCATTTGAAGCAGGAAACGCTGGTGCGCCGGCTCATCGGCCCGCCACGCGATGCGGAACTGGAGCAGAAATTGCCTGGCCTCTCCGTTCCGACGCTCGTGGTTTTTGGCACCGAGGACCGGCTCACTCCGCCGGAAATGGCGCGGTTCTATCGGCAGCACTACGCCAACGCACACCTCATGCTGGTTTACGACGCCGCCCATCTTGTCGATCTGGATCGGCCCGAAGCCGTGACCGAGGTGGTCGGCGATTTCCTGGCACGCAAGGAGCGCTTTCTCGTCAGCGAGCAAAGCGGGGTCATTCATCCCTGATGACAAGCGACCGGCGGCCGATAAGGAGCAAGCCGGGCAGTAACGAGGGCCGCATAGGAGCCCCGATAATAACAACCAAATAACAACAACCAGAATGGAGGAGGCAAAATGGAAGGAGGAATGACGTCTGGTCAGACGATCGATGTCTCGGCGCTCATCGAAGACAGGCCGGTGACAGCCTTTCAATGGCGCACGCTGCTCGTCAGCCTTGCGGTGTTGTTCATGGATGGCTACGACACCCAGGCGATCGGCTATGTATCGCCTGCCTTGGTGCAGGCCTGGCATCTGGACAGGGCCGCTCTGGCGCCAGTCTTCGCGCTTGGTCTCGTCGGCATGATGCTCGGCGGACTGTTCTTTGGACCGCTCGCCGATCGATTTGGACGCAAACGATTTATTGTGATTTGCACGGCCCTGTTCGGCGTCTTCTCCCTTCTCACCGCTGCCACGGAAACACCGGGCCAGCTCATGGTGCTGCGCCTTCTCACAGGCCTCGGCCTTGGCGGCGCGATGCCGAATGCGGTGGCACTTGTTGTCGAATATTTTCCGAAGCGACGGCGGGCGAGTGCGGTCACCATGGTCTTTGTCGGCTTTACCATTGGTGCTGCGATTGGCGGCTTTGCGGTCGCAGGCCTGCTGCGTAGCTACGGCTGGCCGGTCGTCTTTGTGATCGGCGGCATCATCCCGCTGATCCTGGTTCCGCTGGTGTTGGTGGTGCTGCCGGAATCACTGGCCTTTCTCATCCTGAGAGGAAGGCCGCAAGCGGAGATCCTTCGTCCCCTGTTGCAACTCGCGCCCGATCTTAAAATCGCCGGCGAGCCGCATTTCATTGTGCGCGAGGAGACGGGCCGCGGTGTCCCGGTCAAGCATCTCTTCACCCAGGGACGCGCCATGCCGACGCTGCTGCTATGGGTGCTGTTTTTTCTCGCGCTGATGATCACCTACATGCTGGCCAGTTGGACTCCGATCGCCTTCAATAGCGCTGGCGTGCCGGTGGGTCTCGCCGTCTCCGCGACGGGCATGTGGCAGACGGGCTCCATCATCGGGACCCTCTGCGTTGGGCAACTCATGGACCGCTTCGAGCCATTCCGGGTGCTGGCTATCGGCTTCGTGGTCTCCGCCTGTGCGGTGCTGCTGATGACGCAGGTTGACGGCGCCATGTCCGCGACTCTGATATTGGGCATCATGCTGTTCTGCGGCATCTGCACGGGGATCGGCGGGTTGCAGGGCGTCAACGCGCTGGCCGGCTGGTATTATCCGGCGTTCATCCGCACAACGGGTCTCGGTTGGGCGATCGGCATGGGACGCCTCGGCTCGATCTCCGGAACGCTTCTGGGCGGACTTATCCTCACCCTGCAATGGCAGCCGCGCACGATCTTCCTTGCCGTCACGATCGCGCAGGCGCTGGGCGTAGGCGTGGTCCTCGCCATCCGCTTTTTCGAGCAGCGAAGGATTCGAGCGATCGCCGCTACGGCGTGACGCACGATCTCATCTGGGAGCGAGGCTGTTCAACACGCTGCGCACGATATGGTCGCGGCGCCGCTTGATCTCTTTCGCGGCCGAGAGGTCGAATCCAATCACAGCAGAAACCGTGTAGAGATTGGTGAAATAGAACAGGCACATCGAAAAAATGTCCAGGAACGTCTGCTTCGCATCGATCCTGGGCCTGAAGAGGCCTGATGCCTCGCCTTCCCTGAGGACTTCGGCAAGATGCTCGATCATCGGTTTCGAAGACTGGTAAGGCAAATCAGAGTGCCGGATGTGCTGTCCTCGATAACGGTTCTCCTCTACGACCAGCGAGATTGTCTCGCGACGGGCGCCGATCCGGTCGAAGAGATGGACGATCAGATTGCGAAGCCGCTTCTCCGGTGATCCGCCGGGAGCCTTGCGCCGGTATTCGAGGTTGCTCGCGAGGATCTCTTCATAGCTGGAGAGAAGTGCTGCCTTGAACAGCTCGTCCTTGCTGTTGAAATAGTAATAGACGACCTGCTTGCTGACACCGGCGATGCGCACGATCTCATCGACCCGCGCGCCGGCGAGGCCGAGCTTGGCAAATTCCTGCCGTGCCGCCGACAGCACGAGGGCCCGGGTGCGGTCCGGGTCACGTGGACCGGCGCCCCGCTTCGACGGCTTCTGGGCAGTCGATTTTCCGAGCCTCGCCTTTGCAATGCTTGTCCTTGCCAATGGTGGCGTCCCGTCCATACTTGCTCTCGTCCGGTTTGTCGTTTCGATAAACCCCAACCGCGTGAAAAGCGGAAACGGTATCGAACCGGATGCAGGATGGCGACAGATAGGTTGATTGGTCAAGAAGACGCGTCGTTTCCGTCGGCGACTGCACCCGCTATCTGACCTAACAAGGACACGATGATGAAAACCATGGTGCCGACGAGCCGGCCTGATAAGCGTCAGGTCTGTCTGGAAGGCAGCCCTCACGCATAAGCGCCCTTGGCGCATAGAGACGGCTAGCCGGCTTGAATAAGACTTTGTAAGCTGGCCCGCATGCCTGCGAGAGATGCCTTGCGGGACGTTGGGAAATCGTGATGGAGCTCCGGCATCTGCGTTACTTCGTCGCCGTGGCCGATGCAGTCAGTTTGACCGTTGCCGCCGAGCATTATGCCGGGCTGTCTCACGACGGTGTGTCATGACCGGCCACCGGACCGTCATCCGCGGCGGCCTGGTGCTGCAGCCAGGCGGTGAGACGGCACCGCTGGATATCCTGATCGAGGACGGTCGGATTGCGGCCCTTGAGCCGCGAGGCGTCCCGGTCTCGGACGACACGGAGTCCGTTTCCGCCGACGATCGGCTGCTGATCCCTGGGCTCGTGAACGCGCACACGCATTCGCATGGCGCGCTCAACCGCGGCGCTGTCGACGACAAGGTCTCGCTGGAAATGTTCCTGACCGGTGCGGGCGCCAGCGCGCGCTCACGCCGGCTTGAGGACAAATATCTCTCCGCCGCGCTCTCGGCGGCCGAAATGATCCGCAAGGGCTGCACGGCCTGCTTCGATCTCACGGTCGAAATTCCCCAGCCTTCTGAAGAGGGTATCTCGGCTGTCGCGCGGGCCTATCATGACGCCGGCATGCGCGCGGTGGTCGCGCCGATGATCGCCGATCGCACGATCTATCAGGCCTTGCCGGGACTGCTGGACGCGTTGCCGGAGGATTTGCGATCGCAAATGGCGAGTCTGCGTGCGGCTCCGACCGAAAAGACCTTTGAAGCATGCGAAGCGATCCTGGCGAACTGGAGTTTTGACCGCCGCTTCATTCGTCCCGCCCTCGGACCGACCATTCCGCTGCACTGTTCGGACGAATTTCTCCGTCGGTGCAATCAATTGTCCGCCGAGCATGGCGTCCGCCTGCAGACGCATCTGGCGGAATCCCGGGCGCAGGCCGCGATCGGACAAATACGCTACGGCATGAGCCTGGTCGCTCATCTCGACAAGCTCGGTTTCCTGTCGGATCGCCTGAGCGTGGCGCATGCGATCTGGCTGAATAGTGACGATATCAGGCGCCTGGCCGCGCAGGGCGTCACCGTCGCGCATAATCCCTCCAGCAATCTCCGGCTCGGCTCCGGCGTCGCGCCGGTGCGCGAGATGCTGAACGCGGGCGTCGCCGTCGGAGTTGGCACCGACGCCAGCAATACGTCGGACGGACAAAACATGTTCGAGGCGACGCGGCTCGCATCCTATCTCTCGCGCATCGACGGCTTTGCCACGGACGAGTGGATTTCGGCCGCTGAGGCCTTCGCCATGGCGACCGAAGGATCGGCAAAGGGGCTGGGCTTCGAGAAGATCGGCCGTCTCGCTGCGGGATTCGAGGCGGATATTGTCTTGCTGCGGTTGGAAAGCCCGCACTTCGTCCCGTTGCGTTCGCCGCTGGCGCAGATGGTATTCGGCGAGAACGCCGCATCGGTCGATACGGTCATGATCGGCGGCCGCATCGTGTTTCACGATGGAAAGCTGCTGACGCTCGACGAGGCATCGTTGCGAAGCCGCGCGGAAGAGGCCGCGCAGCGGCTCGATGAGACAAACGCCGAGGTCTTCGCGTCCAGCGCCGGTGTCGCGCGCCTGGTCGGCGCGTTCTGCGCGGCACAAGGCTGCGGTGCGCACGCTTGGGCCAGGAAGCTCCGCTGCGACTAGGGCGTGTACCCATAAAGGCGGGGGTGTCAGCTTTGACGGTTAAGCGGAAATCTTACGACTGGTCAGAAAATGACGCTGATGACCCTGACCGGTCGTTGACCGCCTTCGTCGCAACGACCCCGGATGACAAGCCCACACGCGTATTGACGTAGATGTCCTACTTGTCACCCATTCGGATCTTGCCGATGACATCGAAATCCGTCCCATTGGGCTGAAGAACAAAGAAATCACCCATCGCAATCGATGGTTCAAGAACGATGTTGGAGATGTTGAGATCGTGGGTAATCATCACCAAGTTCGCGGAAGAGCGGTGGTCCCGGATGTCTTGCAAGACCCGCTCCTGATTCGACTTGGCATGACTCTCGGATAAGACGCCCGGAGGCATCAGGTATTCGACAGGCGTCGCGCGACCGAACGCAAGCTTGCCGGTGTCGACGCAACGGCAATACGGGCTGGTCTGGACCTCTCCGACTGCAATGCCGTGAACACGGAACGCTTCTCCGATCCGTTTGGCCTGCTCAACGCCGCGGGAGGAAAGGTTTACTTCCTCGACGCAGTTTCCGGGCGCGAGGTGTCCTATCACTTCTCGCATGTCGACGTGGGTGTGGCGCAGCAGGATAACCATGCCGCCTTGCCTTAGTGCCGCCCAGACCTGTTCGTCGTCGCCAAAGGCCTGTCCGGCTGAGATTGCGAGCAAACACACCAAACAGAGGAGGAGCGTCGCTATCCGGCTGTTCAAGACTGTAAGCATGGGTTGGGACGCTTGAGTTCAACAAGGGCCTAACGATACCATGATCTCTCGGAATTGGTTCAGTTTGCGGCGTGCTATCGATGTCGCCTGTTGGCCCGAATGCGAAGTCCGCCGCCACCTTGCCAGGTCCGATCAACAAGGAAGAGCGGACGCGTTTTGCTCACCTTGAGTCCTTCGCGTTTTGACCCGAAACAGACATTGTAAGGTGCGTGTCAGGTGTCTGTCGTAGTCTTGCCTCCATAGGCTGCTAAAAGCGCCTCGTAGGGAGGAGCAAAATGACAACGCAAAGCGTGTCATGGGCCGCCGTCCTTCTGGTTTGTAGCGCGCTTCCGGCCGCGCCCAAGGGCAGCGCCGTCATCCACGACGATCCGTACAACCCGCACCACATCAGCGACCTGCCTTCCGAAGTCCGGCGATACATCGAAGCTATTTGCAGGGGACCGGCTCGCGCTGAACACGATTTCGCAACTTACTCACCTCGCGAAAGACGCTGGCGAATAAACCTTGAGTATCTTCAATGCGAAGGCTTGGTCGGGTTTCGACGGGGAAACCAATGTCTCGACGTTGATTTCATCGAGGTAGGTTCGGGTTTTCGGCTCGGATCAAAGCAGTACAGAGAGTGCGGCTTTTAATTAGGGTTCGCCCATTTCGATCGGATGTCGCTTGTTGGCCACTTAGCCGCTGGCGTCGCGAGCGCAACAGCTAGCTTTGTGACTAGGGTATCTGGGACAGCGCTGATCGCGAGTAACCCTGCCTTCGAGGAAAGAGGGAGGATAGTCCATGGTCGATTCCGATCTCACCCCTTCGGCAAGCTACGATGCAAAGGACTTGGTGGGTACCTGGATGGTCGTTTCGGTCGTAGCTGAGCGGGACGGTAGAGAGTTTGATAGTTACGGCCCGAATGTAAAAGGTATGCTGGTGCTCGATGCTAACGGGCGATATTCGATAATCTTCATTGCAGCTGGCTTCCCAAGTTTTGGGTCGGATATTCGTTCCCGCGTCACCGCGGATGAGGCCATGACAGTTGTAGCTGGCAGTCTCGCCCATTTCGGCACTTACGTCGTCGACGAGGCGGACAAGAGCTTAACGCTTCAGATCGAGCGCGCGACTTTTCCAAACTGGGACGGCAAGGGCAAGAGGCGCTCGTATGTTATCAGGGGTGAGGAGCTGCGGTTCATGGAACACCACTCTTCGACCGGAGGGCCGGCAACGACGATCTTCGAGCGCGCAAAGCCCCTGCCTTAGATCGCCCGGTCAAGCCGGGCGACCCAGCGAAAGCTGTTTGAAACTCGAATCAGAAAACGCGGAAACCTCTATCCCCGATACTCCCTCACGCGCCGCACCATCTGCTCGACATGCGCGATCGGGGTTTCCGGGGTGATGCCGTGACCGAGGTTGAAGATGAATCTTCCTTGCGCGAAGTTCGCGAGCACATCGTCGATGGCGCGGTCGAGCGCTGCGCCGCCGGCGATCAGGGCCAGCGGATCGAGATTGCCTTGCACGGCGACCCGGCTCTGGACGCGCTCGCGGATCAGGGCCGGCTCCGCCGCCCAATCGATCGAGACCGCATTGACCTTGGTCGCGCCGACATAGGCCGGCAGCAGCGCACCGGCGCCGCGGGGAAAGCCGATGATCTTCGCGTCCGGTTTTTTGGCGCGCACGCCCTCGACGATGCGCGCGGTCGGCGCGATCGACCAGCGCAGGAATTCGCGCGGCGGCAGGATGCCGGCCCAGGTGTCGAAGATCTGCACGCAATCGGCGCCGGCCTTGAGTTGCCCGAGCAGATATTCGATGGAGTTCTCGACGAGGACGTCGATGATCTTGGAAAATGCATCCGGCTCGCGATAGGCCAGCAAGCGCGCCGGCGCCTGGTCGGGCGTGCCCTGGCCCGCGACCATATAGGTCGCAACCGTCCAGGGGGCGCCGCAGAAGCCGATCAGCGCGACGTCATTGGCAAGCTCGCTGCGGACGCGCCGCAGCGCTTCATAGACGGGGCCGAGCTTGCGGAAATCGGCCTGCGCTGCGAGGCCCGCGATCTTCTCCGGCGTATCGAGCGGATCGAGCCTTGGGCCCTCGCCAACCTCGAACCGCACTTCGCGGCCGAGCGCATACGGAATGACCAGGATGTCGGAGAAGATGATCGCGGCATCGAAGCCGAAACGGCGGATCGGCTGCAGGGTGACTTCGGTGGCCAGTTCCGGGTTGAAGCAGAGATCGAGGAAACCGCCGGCCTTGGCGCGTGTCTCGCGGTATTCCGGCAAATAGCGGCCGGCCTGCCGCATCATCCAGATCGGCGGGGTTTCCCGCCGCTGCCCGTTGAGCACCTCGAGCAGGGGTTTTGTGGTGTTTTCTGTCAAAGCCAAACGTCCCGATTTTTGCGCCCCTGATACACGCCGCAAAGGGCTTGGCCAAGAAGGGATTGGAGGAGGGATTGGAGGAAGGATTGGAGCAAGGATTGGAGCAAGGATTGAAGGCGGGATTGGAGGCTGGAACTGGCGCGAATCCGGGGCGTTGGTTCGGCATCAAGGCAATGTGAGGCTGAGAGACATGGCTGAGAAATTCAATCCCGCACCCCACGACCGGCACGCCGTTACCCCTGAGGAAGCCGCGCGCGCCGATGCAGAAATGCATGCCAAATTGGAAGCCGGGCTGATCGACAGTTTCCCGGCCTCCGATCCCGTCAGCCACGCGCAACCGGCGCCGACCCGGCACGACAGCGACCGGGATGCACCTGATGCAGGCGACATCGAAGAGGATCATGAGCCGCAACCCTCGCTGTGGAACAAGGTCAAGGCCGTGTTCCATTGAGGGGCGCCGAAGGGTGGGCCCAAGGAGGTGAGCAAATGGTGCACACCGAGTTCAATCACGCCGCCAATGACTCGCCGCGCAGCGGCAGCAGCAAGCAGGTCGCACCGGTGGTGTGGTGCATGATCGTGGTCGCTGTGGTGGCGCTGGCGACCTATTTTGCGATGGGCGCTTAATTCTATCCCTCATCCTGAGGAGCGGCGTCTTCGCCGCGTCTCGAAGGATGAGGCCACCGGCGGGGCTTCACGGTTCTCCCGGCGATGCGATGCATCGTCCGGAGACGGCGCTCACGCGCCTCCTCACCATAAGGGTAGAGAGTTAATAGTGCGGCGGCCGCTCACTGGCGGGCGCCGGCGCATTGGCCTCGGCTTCCTGCAGGCGCTCGGTCAGCGCCGCGAGTTGGCGCGTCAGGACATCGATCTGCTTCCACTGCGCCGTGATGGTGGCATTGAGCTGCTCGATGGTCTCCTCCTGATACATCGAGCGCGCTTCCAGTGCGTCGATGCGCTCGCTGAGTTCTTTCTCACTCATCGGGAGCGCTTTCCTTGACGCGTTCACGCAAGCCATGGCCGAGGGCGATACGCTCGTCGAACACGAAGCATTCGCCGCGCCAGCGGCTCTCCGCCTCGGGGACCTCTTCCAGATATTTCAGGATGCCGCCCTTGAGGTGATAGACCTCGGCAAAGCCCTCCGCCAGCAACAGCGAGCTCGCCTTTTCGCAGCGGATGCCGCCGGTGCAGAACATCGCGATCTTCGTGTGCGTTGCCGGATCAAGCTGTTGCGCGACGAAGTTCCTGAACTGGCCGAAGCTCGCAATTTTGGGATCGAGCGCGCCCTCGAACGTTCCGATCGCGACTTCAAAGACATTGCGAGTGTCGATCACGAGCGTATCGGGTGCGGCGATCAGCGCGTTCCAGTCGGCCGGATCGACATAGGTGCCGACCTGCCGGGTCGGATCGGCCGCAGGCTCGCCGAGCGTGACGATCTCCTTCTTCAGCCGCACCTTCATCCGCCCGAACGGCATCGTATCAGCCCGGGAGAATTTCAGCTCGAGATGATCGAGCCTGCCGCCGAACAGCGTGCCCTGCTGCAACTCGGTCACCAGCGCATCGATGCCGTCATCGTGGCCTGCAACCGTGCCGTTGATGCCCTCGGCGGCGAGCAGGATGCTGCCTTTCAGGCCAAGGCCGGCGCAGAACGCGCGTAGGGGGTCGCGCAGTTCGCGAAAATCGGGTAGCGCAGCGAATTGGTAGAAGGCGGCGACCTTGAGGGACATGGCGGCGGTCTATCAGGCGGTTAGGTTGGGCGAAACCCCTGCGAATCCTGCATTGCCGCTGGTATACCAGCCCATTGCCGAGCGCCTTATGAATATGTCATGTAACGGCGCTTCACCCGGGTAAGCGCTGTCAAAACAACGATCAAGTGAGCGATTTCGCATGAGGAATTTCCATTTCGCCGGCCGGTCCACCGTCCACGCCCAGAACGGCATGATTGCGACCTCGCATCCGGCGGCGGCGCTGGTGGGAATAGAGGTGCTCAAGGCCGGCGGCACGGCGGCGGATGCGGCGGTCGCCGCCTGTGCACTGCTCGGGGTGATCGAGCCGCAATCGACCGGCATCGGCGGCGATTGTTTTGCGCTGATCCAGCCGCGGGGCGAGGGCAAGATCGTGGCCTATAACGGCTCGGGCCGCGCGCCGGCGGCGGCCACGGCCGACTGGTATCTGGAGCGCAAGATTCATTCGGTGCCGCTGACCTCGGCACATGCGGTGTCGATACCGGGCTCGATCGATGCCTGGGAAGTGATCCTGCGCGATCACGGCAAGTTCGGCCTCGATACGCTCTTGCAGCCGGCGATCAAGGCGGCGGAAGAGGGCTATATCGTCGCGCCGCGCATCGCCTTTGACTGGAAGAACCAGTTCGAGAAGCTGAAGAACGGCACCAACACACCGCGCTACCTGCTTCCGCATGGCCGGCCGATGCTGGCCGGCGAGGTGCTGCGCCAGCCCGAGCTCGGCAAGACGCTGCGCGCGATCGCCAAGAACGGCCGCGACGCCTTCTACAAGGGCGAGATCGCCGAGGACATGGTCGAGACGCTGCGCGGCATCGGCGGCCTGCACACGATGGAGGATTTCGCCGAGCACAACACCGAGACGACCTCGCCGATCGGCACCATGTATAAGGGCCTCGACGTCTGGCAGTGCCCACCGAACGGCCCCGGGATCACCATGCTGGTGATGCTCAACATCCTGTCGCGCTTTGACCTGACGAAATTCGCCCCGCTCAGCGTCGAGCGGTTCCATCTCGAAGCCGAAGCGGCGCGCGTCGCCTATATGATGCGCGAGCAATATATCGGCGATCCAGCCCAGGTGAAGGTCGACGTGGCCGGCATTCTCGCCAAGGAATTCGCCGACGAATATGTCGGCAAGATCCGCATGGACGGCATGCTCGATCTGCCGAATGTGGCACCGCCGATGAATCCATCGACGGTCTACATCACCGTCGTCGACAAGGACCGCAACGTCTGCTCCTTCATCAACTCGATCGCGCATTCCTTTGGCTCAGCGATCGTTTCCAACAAGACCGGCATCCTGCTGCAGAACCGCGCCGGCGGCTTCCGCATCCAGCCCGGCCACCCCAACTGCATCGCGCCGAGGAAGCGGCCGCTGCATACCATCATCCCGGCGCTCGCCACCAAGAATGGCCGCGCGGTGATGCCGTACGGCGTGATGGGCGGGCAGTATCAGCCGGTCGGCCAGACCCATGTGCTGACCAACATGCTGGATTATGGCTGCGACGTGCAGGAAGCGATCGATATGCCGCGCGGCCTGCATTACGAGGGCGTCTATCAGCTCGAGGACAGCGTCCCGGCCGAGATCGTCGAAGGTTTGAAGAAACTCGGCCACAAGACCACGAGCGTGGTCGGTCCGCTCGGCGGCGGTCAGGCGATCTGGATCGACTGGGACAAGGGCACGCTCACCGGCGGCTCCGATCCGCGCAAGGACGGTTGCGCGCTCGGCTACTGAGCGCGGCTCGCACCAGTGTTAGGTGTGCGAGGCCGGCTGCGACAGCGTCGAAGTCGCGGTTCGGACTTGCTTGATCGTTGTCACCGCGGCAAGAGCGGTGGCAATACCAAAAGCTGCAGCGAGTGCAGCCAACGCAATACGCATGCGCATGACACTGCCTCCAATATCAAAAAATTTACATCAGACTATCTAGCGAAGGCGCGAACAGGAGACGGAGAAATCTCTCCGTCCAGCCAGTCCTGCTCCTCGGCAAGCGCGCGCCAAGCCTGTGCCATTCGCGAGTAGCGCTTGTACGCCGGCTGGCCTTCAGCGCGCTCGGCCAATTGCAGGCAATTTTCGGCGTTCTCTCGGAAGATGTCTGATTGCTTCATAATCAGCACGTGGGGAGGGAACGCATCGATTGCAACGAACAATTACCCAATCGTAATGGGAACTATTCGCCAGCCTTCGGACAGCTCACACGACCGGCACGCCATAATAATCGTCAAGCGCCCGGGTCGTGCCGACGTCGCCCCAGTTCCAGTCGCGGTCATCGCGATATCTCGGGGCGCCGCGCAGCTGGTCCTCGGTAACGCCGGTGCGGTAGCCGCCGAGGCGGGTGTCATATTTCAGCGATTGCCAGGGCAGGGGGTAGTGATCGTTTCCAACTCCGAGGAAGCCGCCAAAGCCCAGCACGGCGTAAGATACCTTGCCGCTCATCTTGTCGATCATGACGCGTTCGATCGAGCCGATCTTGTTGTCGTCAGGGCCGAACACGGCGGTACCTTCGACCTTGTCGCTCCCGATCAGATTGCCGAACTCGCGTTCGTCCATCTCTCTCGCGCTCATAGCCATTTGAATCTCCATCGCCTTTCGGAGGCCAACGATGGTTGATAACAATCGTTCCTGTGCTTCCTAGTGGACGATATCAAGTGGCAGGCGGCAAATCTGTGCGCCCTCCTCATCCGTGACGAGAATAGCGTAGTGGCGATTCCGCGCCTCCGGCCGTTCGCGCAGTACGCGGCGCGCGATCAGATCGGCGATGTCTATCGCCTCGATATCGTCAGGCAAATCGGCGTCGCCCGCATCGAAGTTGGTCTTGGTATTCACAAGGTCAAAATGATAGAGCGGCATGGCGCGTGTCCATTGTCGGCCTCGGAGGTAATCAGACGCCGGGGCCTCTTCATTGAAACAACTCCCGCCAATCGGGGGGGGCGACGGACGGAGCATGAGGCTTACGCGGCGCGCGACCAAACGTTCCAGAATTTTGTTGCGTTATGGTGCGGCTTAGTTGCGCTTCTTGTCGAAGGGCTCTGCCGTTTCAGGCCGCCGATGGGGTAGCAACGCCAATCAGGTTGCGCTAAACACCCTCCCACGTTGAACAGGGAAGGTGAACGGATGCGCTTCCGTCGTTTGAGAGCCTCGTTTGTTTCGGCCGTCGCGATCGCGCTGGCCACCATCGTCATTGCGGGCGCAAGCGCGTTCGCTCAAGCGCCAGGAAAAGCCATGACCACAGCTTCGGGATTGCAGATCATCGACACCAAGGCCGGCACCGGCGCTTCGCCGAAGCCGGGTCAGATCTGCGTGATGCATTATACCGGCTGGCTCTATGAGAACGGGCAGAAGGGCAAGAAGTTCGACTCGTCGGTCGACCGCAACGAGCCCTTCGAATTTCCGATCGGCCAGAAGCGCGTCATTGCGGGTTGGGACGAGGGCGTCGCCAGCATGAAGGTCGGCGGCAAGCGGACGCTCATCATCCCGCCCGAGCTCGGCTATGGCGCCCGCGGCGCCGGCGGCGTGATTCCGCCGAATGCGACGTTGATGTTCGACGTCGAACTGCTTGCCGTGAAGTGAAGCCTTAAAGGGGGCGCATCGTGAAGGTCACGGTCCTCGACGACTATTTCGACACGGTGCGCACCCTCGATTGCTTCGCCAAGCTCAGGGGGAATGACGTCACGATCTGGAACGACCACGTCCAGGACGTCGACAAGCTCGCCGAGCGGCTGAAGGATACCGAAGCGCTGGTGCTGATCCGCGAGCGAACGCAGATTCGCGCACCGCTGCTCGAGCGGCTGCCGACGCTGAAGCTGATCAGCCAGCGCAGCGTGTTTCCGCACATCGATATCGATACCTGCACGAAGCTCGGCATTGTCGTGTCGTCGAGCCAGCACGCGGATACGCCGTCTTACGCAACCGCCGAACTGACCTGGGGCCTGGTGCTGGCCTCGGCGCGCATGATCCCGCAGCAGGTGATTTCGCTGAAGGCGGGCCATTGGCAGTTCGGCGTCGGCTCGACCGTGCGCGGCAAGGTCTTCGGTATCTATGGCTATGGCCGGATCGGCGCGGTCGTTGCCGGTTATGCCAGGGCGTTCGGCATGAAAGTGCTGGTCTGGGCGCGCGAGCCGGCGATGGCCAAGGCGCGCGCCGATGGCCACGAGACGGCCGCGAGCAAGGCCGCGTTCTTCGAGACCTGCGACTTCATCTCGCTGCATATGCGTCTCGTCGATGCCACGCGCGGCATCGTCAAGGCCGAGGACCTTGCGCGCATGAAGCCGACGGCGACGCTGGTCAACACCAGCCGCGCCGGATTGGTCGAGCCGAACGCGCTGGTGAATGCCTTGCGCGCCGGCCGTCCCGGCTATGCCGCGGTCGACGTGTTCGAGAAAGAGCCGCTGCGCGACACCGCCGATCCGCTTCTGAACATGGACAATGTCGTGGCGACCCCGCACATCGGCTATGTCTCGCGCGACGAATACGAGATTCAATTCACCGATATTTTCGACCAGATCGTTTCCTTTGCGGCAGGGGAGCCGATCAATGTCGTCAATCCCGACGCGCTCGGCCATCGGCGCAAGTGACGCACAAAAGAAAAGCGACATACAAAAGAAAAGACCGGCCGCGATGGGCCGGTCTTTCCCTCCTCAAACTCCAGCCTTCCGGGTCGGAGCTCATTGGCGTTAGAGCTTATTCGGCTCAGAGCTTCTTGTTGGCTGCGGCCGCCGCGCGATTGACCGCATCCTTGGCGGCTTCCTTGGCATCGCCCAGCGCCTGCTGGCCCTTGCCCTTTGCC
>Ga0210389_10001544_pt1 | contig 18654 bp, 16 predicted proteins | sample IncBWH28OmetaG_FD_160127 | JGI IMG/M metagenome (GOLD analysis project Ga0210389, IMG submission 160127) | Forest soil microbial communities from Barre Woods Harvard Forest LTER site, Petersham, Massachusetts, United States - Inc-BW-H-28-O ...
GCGCTGGATCATCGTCGGACTGGGTAACCCGGGGCCGGAGTACGCGGGTAACAGGCACAACGCCGGGCAGATGGTCCTCGACCTGCTCGCCGAGCGCATCGGCGCCCGCTTCAAGGCGCACCGCACGCGCAGCGACATCGCCGAGGGCCGGCTCTCCGGCCAGCCGGTGACCTTGGCCAGGCCCCGCTCATACATGAACCTGTCGGGCGGTCCTGTCGCCGCCCTGCTCGGCTTTTACAAGCTTTCCCCAGAACGACTTGTGGTTATTCACGACGAGCTCGACGTCTCCTTCGGCGTGGTACGCCTCAAGCTCGGCGGCGGCGACAACGGCCACAATGGCCTGCGCTCCATCACCTCGTCGCTTGGCACCCGTGACTACTACCGCGCCCGCTTCGGCATCGGCCGTCCGCCGGGCCGCATGGACCCGGCCGCCTTCGTGCTCAAGGATTTCTCGGCCCAGGAGCGCAAGGAACTCCCCTTCGCCCTCGACCGCGCCGCCGACGCGGTGGAGGCGTTGAGCACCAAGGGCCTGGCAGAAGCCCAGAACGAGTACCACCAGGACCCGGCTTAGGAACGTCCGCAGCAGGGCGCGGCCTGATCGTGCAGGATTTCGCTTTTCATGGAAATTCCGCAGCTAATAGGCTGCTTTCTTTCCGTGATCACGGATCGGGCCCCCCGAATCGGTATACGTCTGCTGGCCAGCTGGAATACAGGCGTGGAAGATACGGGAGCTTTGCGTCGTTGGGACACCTGAGTCCTGTCACCTGGAGGAGAGCGCCTTGTCGGCCCTTGACGACCATGCCCTAGCAGCCGACTTGGCCGAGCGGGCCGGACACCTGCTGCTCACCCTCCGCGCCGGGGGCGGTGACCCGGACGCCCTGCGGAAGGCCGGCGACCGGCAGTCCCACGAGTTCCTGATGGCCGAGCTGGCAAGGGAGCGCCCGGATGACGCCGTCCTCTCAGAAGAGGGCACCGACGACGAGGCAAGGCTGGCCGCCGACAGAGTGTGGATTGTCGACCCCCTCGATGGCACCCGCGAGTTCGGCGACTCCGGCAGGACCGACTGGGCCGTCCACGTAGCCCTATGGGCGCGTGCCGCGGCAGCGGGAAAGGGAGACCTGATCGCGGGCGCCGTCGCGCTGCCGGCACAAAACCGCGTGCTCTCGACAGCTGAAGGAGCGCCGGAGGAAACTTCCCCAGGTCCGGGTCCGCAGCGCCCACTCCGCATGGTGGTCAGCCGGACCCGGGCGAGCAACCTGGTCAAGGACGTGGCAGCAAGGCTGAACGCCGAGATGGTGCCTTGTGGTTCAGCTGGCGCCAAGGTTGCCACGGTAATAACTGGTGAGAACGACGTGTACCTGCACTCGGGCGGCTTCTACGAGTGGGACACGGCCGCGCCGGTGGCGGTAGCCAGGCAGCGCGGCCTCCACGTGTCACGCATCGACGGCAGCCAGGTCGTCTACAACCAGAAGGACCCGCTGCTGCCAGATATCCTGGTATGCCGGCCGGCAATTGCCCCGGTCCTGCTCAACGCCATCAGGGAAGCGACGCATGCGATCTGATTACCTGTTGTCACAGCTCGACGTACTCGAGGCCGAGTCGATCCACGTCATGCGTGAGGTCGCGGCCGAGTTCGAGCGTCCCGCGCTGCTGTTCTCTGGCGGCAAGGACTCGATCGTCATGCTCGCGCTCGCCGCGAAGGCGTTCTCGCCCGCGAACATCCCGTTTCCCGTCATGCACGTGGACACCGGGCACAACTTCCCCGAGGTCCTCGACTTCCGTGACAAGCGAGCGGCGGAGCTCAACGTCCGGCTCATCGTGGCCAGCGTCCAGGACTCAATCGACCAGGGCCGCGCCATCGAGGAGACCGGGCGCTGGACCAGCAGGAACCGGTTGCAGACGGTGACCCTGCTCGATGGTATCGAGGAGCACCGGTTCGACGCGCTCTTCGGCGGCGCGCGACGGGACGAAGAGAAGGCACGCGCGAAGGAGCGCGTCTTCTCCTTCCGCGACGAGTTCGGTCAGTGGGACCCGAAGAACCAGCGCCCCGAGCTGTGGAACTTGTACAACACGCGGATCAGGCGCGGCGAGCACATCCGGGTCTTCCCCTTGTCCAACTGGACGGAGCTTGACGTCTGGGCGTACATCGAGCGGGAGAACCTGGAGATCCCGTCCATCTACTACGCCCACGAGCGGGTGGTGTTCGAGCGGGACGGCATCCTGCTCGCTGACAACCCGTACCTGACGCGGTCGGAAGACGAGCAGACGTTCACCGCCTCCGTGCGGTACCGGACGGTCGGTGACATGACCATCACCGGCGCGGTCGCCTCGGCGGCCGCCACGGTCGGGGAAGTGATCGCCGAGATCGCCGCGACCAGGATCACGGAGCGCGGCCAGACCAGGGCCGACGACCGGACCAGCGAGGCAGCGATGGAAGACCGCAAGCGGGAAGGCTACTTTTGATGGACATCTTGCGGTTCGCCACCGCCGGCTCGGTCGACGACGGCAAGTCCACCCTGATCGGACGGCTGCTTTACGACTCGAAGGCCATCTTCGAGGACCAGCTGCAGGCCGTCGAGCGCACCTCACGCGACCGGGGCGAGGAGACTACCAACCTCGCGCTGCTCACCGACGGCCTGCGGGCCGAGCGGGAGCAGGGCATCACGATCGACGTCGCCTACCGGTACTTCGCCACCCCAAGGCGCAAGTTCATCATCGCCGACACCCCCGGCCACATCCAGTACACCAGGAACATGGTGACCGGCGCCTCGACCGCGGACCTGGCCATCATCCTGGTCGACGCGCGGAACGGCCTCAATGAGCAGTCACGGCGGCACGCCTTCCTGACCACGCTGCTCCGCGTGCCGCACCTGGTGCTCGCGGTGAACAAGATGGACCTGGTCGGCTACGACCAGGAGGTCTTCGAGGAGATCTGCAGCGAGTTCTCCAAGTTCGCGACGAAGCTCGACATCGCCGACCTCACGTTCATCCCGATCTCCGCGCTGAACGGCGACAACGTCGTCGAGCGAAGCGGGAACATGCCCTGGTACGACGGCCCTTCGCTGCTGCACCACCTGGAGCACCTGCACATCGCCTCGGACAGGAACCTCATCGACGTGCGGTTCCCGGTCCAGTACGTGATCAGGCCGCACGCGAGCAGCGACCCCGAACTGCACGACTACCGTGGCTACGCGGGCCAGGTGGCCGGCGGCGTGCTCAAACCGGGCGACGAGGTCGTGCACCTGCCGTCGGGGTTCACCACGCGGATCAGCAGGATCGAGCTCGCGGGGAAGGAAGTTGTCGAGGCGTTCCCGCCGATGTCGGTGACCCTTCTCCTCGACGACGACGTGGACATCTCCCGCGGCGACCTGATCTGCCGTCCCAACAACCGGCCCAAGTCGGCGCAGGACATCGAGGGCATGGTCTGCTGGATGAGCGCGGAACGGCCCCTCACCCCGCGTTCGCGGCTGATCGTCAAGCACACCACCAGGACCGTCAAGGGCATCGTCGGCGACCTGCTTTACCGGATCGACGTGAACACCCTGCACAGGGACGAGTCGGCGACGCAACTCGGCCTGAACGAGATCGGCCGGATCAGGATGCGGGTGACCCAGCCGCTCTTCGTCGACCCGTACTCGCGCAACCGGCTGACCGGCGGGCTGATCCTCATCGACGAGGCGACCAACACGACCGTCGGCACGGTCATGATTACCGACGCCAGCTGAAGGACGGTTACGTGACCGCGGACGCGCCGTTCCACGACCTGAACGACTACCTCGCGATCCCGCGGGTGACCGGGTTCCGGCTGGCGCCGGACGGCACCTGGCTGGCGGCGGCCGTCCAGTCCCTCGGCCCGGACAAGAAGAAGTACATCACCAGCATCTGGCGGATCGACACGGCAGGCGGCCCGCCGGCCAGGCTGACCAGGTCGGCCGACGGCGAGGGAAACCCGAGGTTCCTGCCCGACGGCGCGCTGCTGTTCACGACCAAGCGCCCGGACCCTGAGCGACCGGACAGCGCGGACAACGGCCGGGACGCCGACGACCACGCGGCGCTCTGGCTGCTGCCGGCCGGCGGGGGCGAAGCCAGGCAGGCGGCCGCCCTGCCCGGTGGCATCGCGGGCGCGGAGACAGCGGCCGGCGCGCCGGCGGTCATCGTGACCGGGCCGGCCCTGCCCGGCCCGGGCACGATGACCACAGTCGCCGAGGACGAGCGGCGGCGACAGGCGAGGAAAGACGCCGGGGTCACCGCGATCTTGCACGACACGCTGCCTGTGCGGTACTGGGACCACGACCTCGGGCCCGACGACCTGAGGGTTTTCGCGTGCGGGGAAGCCACGCCCAGGGACCTGACCCCGGATGCCGGCCGGGCCCTGGCCGAGCAGGCGATCGCGCTGAGCCCGGACGGCACGACGGTGGCCGCGGGCTGGTGGCGCTGGCGGGACGGCGTGCAGGCGCATTCGGAGCTGGTCACCATCGACGTCGCCTCCGGCTCGCGTACCGTCGTCTCCGCCGCCGACGAAGCTGACCGTGACGGCAACCGCGGGTTCGACTACGGCGACCCGGTGTTCGCGCCGGACGGTGACCGCATTGTCTGCCTCCGCGAGGCGCACGACACCCTGGACGCGCCCGGCGACAGCACCCTAGTGCTGTTCCCCGGAGGGACCGACCTACTGCCCGGCTTCGACCGGAGGCCGGGCGGGCCGGCCTGGGATCCCGCGGGTGGAACCGTCTACTTCACCGCCGACGACGCCGGCCGCAGGCCCGTATTCGCGGTGGACCTCGCGACCGGCGAGGTCTCCAGGAAGACCAGCGACGACGCGCACTACACGAACCTGTATGCCGCCCCGGACGGCACGGCGCTGTACGCGTTGCGGGACGCGATCGGCGAGCCGCCCGCCCCGGTCCGCATCGACCTGGCCACCGGGGAAGTCGTCCGCCTGGATGCGCCGGGTGCGGTACCTCGGGTTCCCGGGCGGGTCACCGAGGTTACCGCGACCGCCGACGACGGACACCCGGTCCGCGGCTGGCTGGTACTGCCGGACGACGCTAGCGGCGCCAGCCCCGCGCCGCTGCTTTTGTGGGTCCACGGTGGCCCCGTGTCCAGCTGGAACGGCTGGCAGTGGCGCTGGAACCCGTGGCTGGCGGCCGCGCGCGGCTACGCGGTGCTGTTGCCCGACCCGGCGCTGTCCACCGGCTACGGCCGGGACTTCATCGCCCGCGGCTACCAGGAATGGGGCCCGCGGCCGTTCGCGGACATCATGGCCATCACCGACGCGGTCGTCGGCCGGGACGATGTCGACGCGACCAGGACGGCCATGATGGGCGGCTCCTACGGCGGCTACATGGCGAACTGGATCGCCGGCCATACCGGGCGGTTCCTGGCGATCGTGAGCCACGCCGGGCTCTGGGCGCTCGACCAGATGTTCGGTACCACCGACGGCCCTCAGTTCTGGCAGCGCGAGTTCGGCCGCCCGCTCACCGATCCGGGCCGGTACGAGAAGAACTCGCCCCACCTGCACATCGACAACATCACGACGCCCATGCTGGTGATCCACGGCAACCGCGACTACCGGGTGCCGGTCGGCGAGGCGCTGCGGCTGTGGTCCGACCTGAAGCTGCACGGCAAAGAGGCGAAGTTCCTCTACTTCCCGGACGAGAACCACTGGGTACTCAAGCCGGGCAACGTCCGGGCCTGGTACGAGACCATCTTCGCGTTCCTCGGCCAGCACGTGCTCGGCGGTCAATGGGAGCAGCCCGACCTGCTATAGCGTTAGCTCCATGACGCGTGCGGATCTTGACAAGAAGCCGGCCGAGGTGGCCGCCATGTTCGACGCCCTGGCGGGCCGCTACGACCTGATGAACGACGTCTTGTCGATGGGGCAGGTCCGCCTGTGGCGCCGCCGGGTCCAGCGCATCCTCCAGGCGGGACCTGGCGACCGGGTGCTCGACCTGGCGGCAGGCACAGGGACCTCCTCCGTCACGTTCGCCGAGTCCGGCGCCGACGTCGTGGCCTGCGACTTCTCGCTCGGCATGCTGCAGGCCGGCCAGGCGAGGCAGGTCAAGCACGACCCCTTCCAGGCCAAGACGAGGGGCCGCGTCGCCTTCGCCGCGGGCGACGCGCTGCGGCTACCGTTCAAGGACGGCGCCTTCGACGCGGTGACGATCTCGTTCGGCCTGCGGAACGTGCACGGCACCAGGGAAGCGCTGGAAGAGATGCGCCGCGTCACCCGTCCGGGCGGGCGACTTGTGGTATGCGAGTTCAGTGAGATCACTATCGCGCCCCTCGATATGCTTTACAGGCGTTACCTGACCGGCGTCCTGCCAGCGATCGCCCGGCGCGCGGCGCGCAACCCCGTGGCCTACGAGTACCTCGCCGAGTCGATCAACGACTGGCCCGCGCAACGGGAGCTTGCCGACGTGATCCGTGCGGCCGGCTGGTCGTCGGTCCGGTGGCGGGACATCACCCTTGGCGTTGTGGCCGTCCACGTTGCCAGGAACCTCTAGTAATGCTCTGACCGAGGGGGCGCTAGGGTAGGGGCCGGACCAATGCCCCGAACAGGGCCAGGATTAAACTAACGGCAAAGATTTTGTGAAGCCGTTCACAAGAAACCCAGGATTGCATCAAGTGACGAAGCACGTGCCAGCCCAGCAGGACGAAGACGCCGACGTGATCGTGGTCGGCGCCGGCCCTTCTGGTTCCACCGCCGCCTATTACCTGGCCCAGGCGGGACTCAACGTGCTGCTGATCGAGAAGTCGCGGTTCCCCAGGGAGAAGGTGTGCGGCGACGGCCTGACCCCGCGTGCGGTGAAGTCCCTGGTCGCGATGGGCGTGGACGTCAGCGAGGAAGCGGGCTGGCTGCGCAACAAAGGCCTGCGGGTCATCGCCGGCGGCATGCGCCTCGAGCTTGACTGGCCGGAGCTGAGCAGCTGGCCGGGCTACGGCCTGGTGCGCCCCCGTACCTCCCTGGACGAGCAGCTGGCCCGTCGCGCGGAGGCCGCGGGCGCGAAACTGCTTGAAGGGACCACGGTCACCGGCCCGGTGGTCGACGACCGCGGTCGCATCGTGGGTGTCGAGACCACGTCCGAGACTGAAGAGAAGTCAAAGTCAAGGTCAAGATCTGATAACACCGAACGCGCGGATGGTTCCAGTGTCAGGTATCGCGCGCGCGTGGTCGTCGCGGCGGACGGGAACTCCTCGCGCCTGTCGATCGCCATGGGCCTGCGCAAGCGGGACGACCGGCCGATGGGCGTCGCGGTCCGCACCTACTACACGTCGCCGCGGCACGACGACGACTACCTGGAGTCGTGGCTCGACCTGTGGGACGGCGACCGGCTGCTGCCCGGGTACGGGTGGATCTTCGGCATGGGCGACGGCACGTCCAACGTCGGCCTCGGCATGCTGAACACCTCCGACGCGTTCGGCAAGACCGACTACCGCGAGCTGCTCAAGCGCTGGCTCAAGTCGATGCCGGAAGAGTGGGGCTACGTCGAGGAGAACCGCACCGAGCCGGTGCGCGGCGCGGCGCTGCCGATGGGGTTCAACCGCACGCCGCACTACCACAAGGGCCTGCTGCTGGCCGGCGACGCCGCCGGCATGGTGAACCCGTTCAACGGCGAGGGCATCGCCTACGCGATGGAGTCGGGCGAGCTCTTGGCCCGCGTGGTCGCCCAGGCCCTCGCGCGGCCGACTCGCGCGGAGACCGAGCGGGTGCTGCGCTCCTACCCGGAGGAACTCCAGATCGCCTACGGCCGGTACTACACGCTTGGCCGGATCTTCGTCGAGCTCATCGGCAGGCCGAAGCTGATGCGCTACGCGACAAGCCGCGGCATGCACCACCCGCAGCTGATGCGATTCGCGCTGAAGCTGCTGGCCAACCTGACCGACCCGCGCGACGGCGACGCCAGCGACCGCATCATCAGCGCCATGACCCGACTCGCACCGAGCTCTAGGTGACCCGATGCCTAGGATGATTGACCACAGGAAGGGGGCGAATTCGCGGTGAAGCTATACATACCGATCCTGGTGCTCGCCGTGCTCGCGCTGGGCTTCGCCGTGTTCTCAGTCGCAGTGGGGACCTTCGTCGCCGGTCCCAAGCGCTGGAACAAGGCCAAGCTCGAGGCGTACGAGTGCGGCATCGAGCCAACCCCGATCCCGCTCGGCGGTGGCAAGATCCCGGTCAAGTACTACCTGACCGCGATGCTGTTCATCGTCTTCGACATCGAGATCGTCTTCCTTTACCCCTGGGCGGTGACCTTCGGCAGGCTCGGCACGTTCGGCCTGGTCGAGATGGTCACGTTCGTGATCACCGTGCTCGTCGCGTACGTCTATGTCTGGCGGCGCGGCGGTCTGGAGTGGGATTAAAAAATGGGCATCGAAGAAAAGCTGCCGAGCGGCGTCCTGCTGACCTCGGTGGAGAAAATAGCCGGGTGGGCGCGGGCCCGCTCGGTCTGGCCCGCCACATTCGGCCTGGCCTGCTGCGCGATCGAGCTGATGATGACCGGCGGCCCGCGGCACGACCTGGCCAGGTTCGGCATGGAGAAGACCGGGTCTACCCCGCGCGAGGCCGACCTGATGATCGTCGCGGGCCGGGTCAGCCAGAAGATGGCGCCAGTGCTGCGGCAGATCTACGACCAGATGCCCGAGCCCAAGTGGGTGATCTCGATGGGCGTCTGCGCGTCGAGTGGCGGCATGTTCAACAACTACGCGATCGTGCAGGGCGTCGACCACATCGTGCCGGTTGACATCTACCTGCCCGGCTGCCCGCCGCGGCCGGAGATGCTGATGGACGCGATCTTCAAGCTGCACGACAAGATCCTCAACACGAAGCTCGGCCCCGACCGCGACGAGGAAATCACCGAGCTTGAAGAAGCCCGGCTGAACATGCTCCCGCTGCGCGTCAGCGCCGGGATCAACGACCTCGGGAGCGAGCTATGACACAGCCACCTCCCGGTGGGTCCTCCGGCGGGGAGCCCCCCGCCGAGGAAAACGAGTCGCTCCCCGCCCGGCTGGGCGAGGAGCGCCTTGCGGCCCCCGTGGTCCGCACCGGGATGTTCGGCGTCGAGGGCACCCCCGACACCTCCGGGTACGGCGGGCTGCAGGTGCTCACGCCGCCGCCGCTGGCCTCCGAGCCGCCTTACGGCGGGTACTTCGACGCGGTGGCCCAGGCACTCGGCGCCGCGCTGAGCGCGGAAGGAAGCGGTTTCGGCGAGGCGGTCGAGCGGGTCGTCGTGGACCGCGGCGAGCTCACCTTCCACGTCCGCCGCGAGCACCTGCTCGCGGTGGCCGACAAGATGCTGCACGACCCGGCGCTGCGCTTCGAGATCTTCTCCGGCGTGTCCGGCGTGCACTACCCGAAGGAGACCGGCCGCGAGTTGCACGCCGTGTACCACCTGGTGTCGATCACGCACAACCGGCGGGTCCGCCTTGAGGTGAGCGCACCCGACGCCGACCCGCACGTCCCTTCGGTGACGAGTGTGTACCCGGGGGCCAACTGGCATGAGCGGGAGACCTGGGACTTCTTCGGGATCATCTTCGACGGGCACCCCGCGCTTACCAGGATCGAGATGCCCGACGACTGGCTGGGCCACCCGGGGCGCAAGGACTACCCGCTCGGCGGTATCCCGGTCGAGTACCGCGGCACCAAGGTGCCGCCGCCGGATGAGAGAAGGTCGTACTCGTGAGTACCCAGACGCACGCGACCCCTGGCGCTAGCGACGCCGACGCGGACGCCACGGAAGGTCGCGTCTACAACGTGGCCGGCGGTGACTGGGACGAACTCGTCGCCAACGACGAGGACCGCGGGCAGAACGAGCAGATCGTCGTCAACATGGGCCCGCAGCACCCGTCCACGCACGGCGTGCTCCGGCTGGTCCTGACGCTGGAGGGTGAGACCGTCACCGACATCCGCGCGTCGATCGGCTACCTGCACACCGGCATCGAGAAGAACCTCGAGTACCGCACCTGGACGCAGGGCACCACGTTCGTCACCCGGGCCGACTACCTGACGCCGATATTCAACGAGACGGCGTTCTGCCTGTCCGTCGAGCGGCTGCTCGGCATCGAGGACAAGCTGCCCGAGCGGGCCAAGCTGATCCGGGTTCTCCTGCTTGAGCTGAACCGGATCGCCTCCCACCTCGGCGGGATCGGCCCGTTCGGACTTGAGCTCGGGGCGACGACGATCTTCCTGCAGGGCGTCCGCATGCGGGAGAACGTCCTTGACCTGTTCGAGCTGATCACCGGACTGCGGATGAACCACGCGTTCATCAGGCCAGGTGGCGTCGCGCAGGACCTCCCGGCAGGCGGGATCGAGGCGATCCGCGACTTCCTGCGCAAGGCGCCTGGATGGATCCACGACCTGCGCACGCTGATCGACGCCAACCCGGTGTTCAGGGCGAGGACCCAGGGCATCGCCTACCTCGACCTCGAAGGATGCATGGCCCTCAGCGTGACCGGCCCGATCCTTCGCGCTACCGGACTGCCCTGGGACCTGCGGAAGTCGCAGCCGTACCTGGACTACGAGACCTACGAGTTCGACGTCCCGACGGTCGACACCTGCGACACCTACGGCCGGTACCTCGTCCGGATGGCCGAGATGGAGCAGTCGCTGCGCATCATCGAGCAGTGCCTGGACCGGCTGGCCGACCGGGCAAACGTGCCCAACGACCCGTGGCTGATCCAGGACGCGAAGATCGGCTGGCCCGCCCGGCTGTCGCTCGGCCCTGACGGCCTTGGCCCGTCTCCCGAGCACATCGCGCACATCATGGGCCAGTCCATGGAGGCGCTCATCCACCACTTCAAGCTGGTGACCGAGGGCTTCCGGGTGCCGGCGGGCCAGGCCTACGTGCCGATCGAGTCGCCCAAGGGCGAGATCGGCTGCCACGTCGTCAGCGACGGCGGCACCCGGCCGTACCGCGCGCACCTGCGCGACCCCTCGTTCCACCACTTGCAGGCCGTCTCCCTGATGTGCGAAGGCGGCAACCTCGCGGACGTGATCCCGGCGATCGCGTCGATCGACCCGGTGATTGGAGGCGTTGACCGGTAATGCCGTTCAGTGAGGAAACGCTGACCCGGCTGAAGGCGGACGCCGCGGAGATCACCGGAAGGTACCCGCGGGCGCGGTCCGCGCTGCTGCCGTTGCTGTACCTGGTGCAGGCGGAGGAGGGATACGTCTCCGACGAGGGCATGGCGTTCTGCGCCGAGGTGCTCGGCATCACGCAGACCGAGGTGCGCGGCGTGGCGACCTTCTACACGATGTACAAGCACGAGCCCGCCGCCGAGTACCAGGTCGGGGTCTGCACCAACACGACCTGTGCGATCATGGGCGGCGACCAGATCTACGCCGAGCTCGCCGAGCACCTGGGCGGGGACGCGCACGGTAACGGCCATCATGACATCAAGTCGCCGGACGGCAAGGTCGCGGTTGAGCGACTTGAGTGCAACGCGGCCTGCGACTACGCCCCGGTGGTGATGGTCAACTGGGAGTTCTTCGACAACCAGACGCCGCAGTCGGCGAAGAAGCTGGTCGACGACCTGCGGGCAGGCGAAAACGTGAAACCGACCCGCGGCCCGAACCGGCTGTGCACCTGGAAGCAGGCCAACCGGATCCTCGCCGGGTTCGGCGACGGCCAGGCCGCAGAAGGGCCGTCGGCCGGGCCGGCCAGCCTGGTCGGGCTGAAGCTGGCCAAGGAACGCGGATGGAAGGCCCCTGAGCCCTCATGACAGACACCCTCACTCCGGTCCTCACTGCGAACTGGGACCAGCCGGACTCGTTTACGCTGGCCGGTTACAGCCGGTTCGGCGGCTACAAGGCGCTGCCCAAGGCCCTCGCGATGGGGCCGGACGACGTGATCGCCACGGTGAAGGACGCCGCGCTCCGCGGCCGTGGCGGCGCGGGCTTCCCGACCGGAATGAAGTGGTCCTTCATACCGCAGAACGACGGCAAGCCGCACTACCTGACGGTCAACGCCGACGAGTCCGAGCCGGGCACGTGCAAGGACATCCCGCTGATGATGGCCAACCCGCACGTGCTCATCGAGGGCATCATCATCACCTGCTACGCCATCAGGGCGAGCCACGCGTTCATCTACGTGCGCGGCGAGGTGCTGCACGTCATCAGGCGGCTGCAGTACGCCGTCGCCCAGGCGTACGAGGCGGGTTACCTCGGCAAGGACATCCTGGGCAGCGGCTTCGACCTCGAGGTCGTGGTGCACGCCGGGGCGGGCGCCTACATCTGCGGGGAGGAGACCGCGCTGCTTACCTCCCTGGAGGGGTACCGCGGCCTGCCGAGGAACCGGCCGCCGTTCCCCGCGGTGGAGGGCCTGTACGCCAGCCCGACCGTCATCAACAACGTCGAGTCGATCTCAAGCGTGCCGTCGATCATCGCCGACGGCTCCAACTGGTTCGCGGGGCTCGGCACGGAGAAGTCCAAGGGGTTCGGCATCTTCTCCCTCTCCGGTCACGTGAAGATCCCCGGGCAGTATGAGGCGCCGCTCGGCATCACGCTGCGGGAGCTGATCGACCTGGCGGGTGGCATGCTCCGCCCCGGTCACCCGCTCAAGTTCTGGACGCCTGGCGGCTCGTCGACCCCGCTGCTCACCCACGAGCACCTGGACATCCCGCTCGACTTCGAGGGCGTGGCCGCCGCCGGGTCGATGCTCGGCACCCGCGCGCTGCAGATCTTCGACGACACCACCTGCGTGCTGCGGGCCGCGCTCCGCTGGACGGAGTTCTACCAGCACGAGTCCTGCGGCAAGTGCACGCCGTGCCGCGAAGGCTCGTACTGGATGGTGCGGACGCTCCAGCGGCTGGAGAACGGCGCGGGCACCGACGAGGACCTGGAAACGATCCTCGACGTGGGCGACAACATCATCGGCCGGGCGTTCTGCGCCCTCGGTGACGCCGTGCCGGTCCCGATCACCTCCGCGATCAAGTACTTCAAGGACGAGATCATCCAGCACCAGAAGAACGGCGGCTGCCCGTTCGACCCGGCCGCTTCGACCGCGTGGGCGGTGTGACCAGATGACTGTTCAGCCAACAGCGACGGACACGGTGACGGTCACCGTCGACGGCTACCAGATCAGCGTGCCCAAGGGCACGCTGGTCATCCGGGCCGCCGAGATGATCGGGATCACGATCCCCAGGTTCTGCGATCACCCGCTGCTCGAGCCGATCGGCGCCTGCAGGCAGTGCCTGGTGGACATCGAGGGCCAGCGCAAGCCGCTGGCGTCCTGCACCACCGTCTGCACCGACGGCATGGTCGTCAAGACGCAGTACACCTCCCCGGTCGCCGAGAAGGCGCAGCGCGGCGTGATGGAACTGCTGCTCGTCAACCACCCGCTCGACTGCCCGATGTGCGACAAGGGCGGCGAGTGCCCGCTGCAGAACCAGGCCGTGGCCAACGGCCAGGGCGAGTCCAGGTTCCGCGAGGACAAGCGGGAGTTCGACAAGCCCGTCGCGATCTCGACCGAGGTGCTACTCGACCGGGAGCGGTGCATCTCCTGCACCCGCTGCGTGCGGACCTCCGAGGAAATCGCCGGCGACGACTTCATCGAGTTCCTTGAGCGGGGTCCTGGCCAGTACATCGGCACCGCGGCCGGCAAGCCGTTCAACTCCTACTTCTCTGGCAACACCGTGCAGGTGTGCCCGGTCGGTGCGCTCACCGGCGCGCAGTACCGCTTCAAGTCCCGCCCGTTCGACCTGGTATCCACGCCGAGCGTCTGCGAGCACTGCGCCTCCGGGTGCCACCAGCGCACGGACACCAGGCGCGGCGCCGTGCTGCGCCGCCTCGCGGGCGACGAGCCGCTGGTGAACGAGGAGTGGAACTGCGACAAGGGCCGGTGGGCGTTCAACTACGCGACCCAGTCGGACCGGCTGACGACGCCGCTCGTCCGCGACGCCGACGGCGTGCTCAGGCCGGCGTCGTGGCAGCAGGCCTTCGCGGTCGCCGCGGCCGGCCTCACCGCCGCCAGGGACGCTGCTCTCGCAAACACGGGGGAAGGGCCGGCCGGGGTCGGCGTGCTGGTCGGCGGCCGGCTTACGCTTGAGGACGCCTACGCCTACGCCAAGTTCACCAGGCTCGCGCTTGGCACCAACGACATCGACATGCGCGCCAGGCCGCACTCGGCCGAGGAGGAGCAGTTCCTCGCCGCCCGGGTCGCTGGCCGCGACATCGAAGTCAGCTACGCCGACCTTGAGGCCGCGCCCGCGGTGCTGCTCGCCGGGTTCGAGCCAGAGGACGAGTCCCCGATGGTGTTCCTGCGGCTGCGCAAGGCGGCGCGCAAGGGCAAGCTCGCGGTGTTCTCCGTCGCCGCGCTCGCCACGCCGGGGCTTGCGAAGGTCTTCGGCACGCTGCTCCCGACGGTGCCTGGCGCCGAGCCGGCCACGCTGACCGCGCTGGCGGCGGGCGGCGGCAGCGACGCCGACGTCGCGCGGGCGGCCGAGCTTGTCGCCAAGCCAGGCGCGGTGATCCTCGTCGGCGAGCGGCTCGCCGAGGTGCCAGGCGCGCTCGCCGCGGCCGCGCGGCTCGCGGACGCTAGCGGCGCGAAGCTGGCCTGGATCCCGCGGCGCGCCGGGGAGCGCGGTGCCATCGAGGCGGGCGCGATGCCCGGCCTGCTGCCAATCGGCCGCTGGGTCGGTGACCCGAAGGCCCGCGCGGAAGTCGCGCTGGCCTGGAACAAGGCCGCGCTGCCAGCGACGCCTGGCCGGTCCACCTCCGCGCTGCTCGCGGCCGCGGCCAACGGCGAGCTCGGCGCGCTGGTCATCGCGGGCGTCGACCCCGCGGACCTGCCGGACCCGGCCGGCGCGCTGCGCGCGCTTGACCAGACGCCGTTCATCGTCTCGATCGAGCTGCGGGCAAGCGCGGTCACCGACCGCGCTGACGTCGTCTTCCCGGTCGCCGTGGTCGCGGAGAAGGCCGGGACCTTCGTGAACTGGGAAGGCCGCGGCGGCACGTTCGCCCCGGCGCTCAGCGTCCCTGGCGTCCGCACCGACCTGTACGTGCTCGGCGCGATCGCCGAGGAGATGGACGTGCACCTGGGGCTGCCCGACGCGGCCGCCGCGCGGACCGAGCTCGCCGCCCTCGGCGCGTGGCAGGGTGCACGCCCGGCCGCGCCCGCGGTGTTCTCCACGCCGGCGACCATGCCGCTGACCACCGCCGCCGGTACCGGGGCGGACGTTAGGCTGGCCACTTGGGCGCAGCTCATCGACGCGGGCCGGATGCAGGACGGCGAGCCCTACCTGGCGGGCACCGCCCGGCCCACCGTGGCGCGGACCTCCGCCGCCACCGCCACGGCGGCGGGCGCCGTCGACGGCGACAAGGTGACCGTGTCGACCGCGGCGGGCTCGGTGACCGTCCCGCTCGAAGTCACCGACATGGCCGAGGGCGTGGTGTGGCTGCCCACCAACAGCTCGGGCAACGCGGTCCGCGCCGACCTCGGTGCTGGCCACGGCAGCAGGGTGACTCTGAGGAGGGCTGAATGAGCGAGCTCGCGAGCGAATCGGTAAGCACAGTGCGTCCGCGAATGCGGACTCCGAGCGCCAGCGAGGTGGCCTCATGAGCGAGCACGTGCTCGCGGTGGACTCGACGCTCGCCGACTTCAACCAGCTCATCTGGTGGATGGTGCTGCTCAAGGTCGCGATTGTCTTCGTGTTCCTGCTGCTTACCACCATCTTCATGATCTGGTTCGAGCGGCGCGTGATCGGCCGGATGCAGAACCGGCCGGGCCCCAACCGGGCCGGGCCCTTCGGCCTGCTGCAGCCGATCGCCGACGCGCTGAAGCTGCCGCTGAAGGAAGACATCGTCCCCACCGGGGTGGACAAGCTGGTGTTCTTCGTCGCGCCGGTCATCGCGGCGTCGGTGTCCTTCGTCGCCTTCGCGATCATCCCGTGGGGCCCGATGGCGTCGATCTTCCACCACTGGACCCCGCTGCAGGTCGCCGACCTGCCGGTCGCGGTGCTGCTGGTGCTGGCGATGAGCTCGATCGGCGTCTACGGCATCGTGCTGGCCGGCTGGGCCTCCCGCGGGCCGTACTCGATGCTCGGCGCGCTCCGCTCGACCGCCCAGGTGATCAGCTACGAGATCGCGATGGGGCTGTCGTTCGTCGCGGTCTTCCTTACCGCCGGGTCGCTGTCCACCACCGGGATCGTCAACGCCCAGTCGCACTTCTGGTACGCCTGGGTGCTGCCCCCTTCGTTCCTCATCTACCTGGTGACGATGGTCGGCGAGACCAACCGGATCCCGTTCGACCTGCCGGAGGGCGAAGGCGAGATCGTCGCCGGCCACATGACCGAGTACTCCTCGATGAAGTTCGCCATGTTCTTCCTCGCCGAGTACATCAACATGACCACCGTCTCCGCGCTCGCCACCACGCTGTTCCTTGGCGGCTGGCGGCCCTTCCCGCCGCTCACCCTCTTGGGCAGCTGGGTGTTCAACCCCTGGTGGTGCGTGGTCTGGTTCCTGATCAAGGTGTTCTTCCTGCTGTTCTGCTACGTGTGGCTGCGCGGCACGCTGCCCCGCACCAGGTACGACCAGCTGATGGCGCTCGGGTGGAAGATCCTAATCCCGTTCTCCATCGTCTGGCTGCTGATGGTCGCCACCGTGCAGACCCTCCACGTCCGCTCCTGGCACGATCCCGTCGTTGACGCGGTCGGCGGCGTGGTCCTCATCCTCTTCTTCCTGCTGGTCGGGTTCTGGGACGCCGGCTACCAGAAGCACCTCGCCAGGATCGCCCCAGAACCGCCTGCCGAGGACGAGGACGAGTGGGACTACGACGAGGACGGCGAACTGGTCAAGCTCGAGAAGCCGGTACCGAGGTTCCCTGTGCCGCCGCTCGACCTGCCGCACTACCACGGCCTTGAGCTCGGTGGCACGGCGCTGGCCGGGGCAGTGCCTGCGACCACGGCATCCGGCGATGGCGTGACGAAGGAGGTCTCCGGTGCCGATTCTTGATTACCTCAACCCCGTGAAGGGGTTCGGTGTCACCTTCCGTGAGATGTTCAAGAAGGTTGACACCGTGATGTACCCGGAGGACAAGCGGCCGACCGCGCCCCGGTTCCACGGACACCACCAGCTCAACCGCTGGCCCGACGGCCTGGAGAAGTGCATCGGCTGCGAGCTGTGCGCCTGGGCCTGCCCCGCCGACGCGATCTACGTCGAGGGCAGGGACAACACACCCGAGGAGCGCTACTCACCGGGTGAGCGGTACGGGCACGTCTACCAGATCAACTACCTGCGCTGCATCCTGTGCGGGCTGTGCATCGAGGCGTGTCCCACCAGGGCGCTCACGATGACCAACGAGTACGAGCTCGCGGATGACGACAGGGAAAAGCTGATCTGGACCAAGGAACAGCTCCTCATCCCGCTGCTCCCCGACATGGAAGCGCCACCGCACCCGATGCGGCTCGGCAAGGATGAGAAGGACTACTACCGCCTCGGCGGCGCCGGAGTTGTCGGGCTGCACAGCCAAGAGGACCGGAGCGAGAAATGACCCAACTTATTCTCGCGAATGGCGGTGCCGGGGGAACCAACCTAGACCCGCTCTTCGACGAGGCCTTGTTCTGGATCCTCGCCGTGCTCGCGGTCTCCGCCGCACTCGCGATGATCTTGGTTCGGCAGGCCGTGCACTGCGCGCTCATGCTCGCGGTGGTGATGCTCTCCCTCGCGGTCATGTACGCCATGCAGGGGGCGCCGTTCCTTGCCTTCGTCCAGGTCATCGTCTACACCGGCGCGGTGCTGATGCTGTTCCTGTTCGTGGTCATGCTGATCGGCGTCAACTCGGCGGAATCGCTGAAGGAGACCATCAGGGGCCAGCGGCTGTGGGCGAGCCTCGCGGGCATCGGCCTCGCGGTGCTGCTTGTCGTCGGCATCGGGCACGCGGCGATCGGCTCGGCGGCACCGACCACCAGCGCGCAGGGCAACGATAACCTCACCGGCCTCGCGCAGCTGATCTTCACCACGTACGTCTTCCCGTTTGAAGTCACCAGCGCCCTGCTGATCACGGCCGCGCTCGGCGCGATGGTCCTGGCGCACCGCGAGCGGACCTCGCCCAAGCCGACGCAGCGGCAGGTGGCCCGGCGCAAGATCGAAAGCGGCCAGGTGGCGCCGGAGCCGCCGCCCGGCGTGTACGCGTTGCACAACGCCGTCGACATGCCGGCCATGCTGCCCGACGGAAGCACCACCAACCGTTCGGTATCGGATGCGATAGCCCAGCGCGACCTGCAGCTCGGCCGCGACCCGCAGGGCGACCTAGCCTCCGATCTCGCCGCGGAAGAGCGGATCGAGGCGGAGCGCCAGCTTGAAGCATCGCGTTTGGGGCGAGTCACCACCAGCGCACCCGCACCTGGTCCGCAGACGGACGAGGGGACTGACCATGAGTGAGCCTTGGGGCCTGAGCGAGCCTTGGTTTTCAGGCGAGCGGGCCAGCGCAGCGCAGCTCGAGCGGGAGGTACTGCAGTGAGCCCGGCGCATTACGTGTTCCTTGCGGTCATCCTGTTCGTCATCGGCGCGGTCGGGGTGCTCGTCCGGCGCAACGCGATCCTGATCTTCATGAGCGTCGAGCTCATGCTGAACGCGTGCAACCTGGCGTTCGTCGCGTTCGCCAGGCTGCACGGAAACCTGGACGGACAGGTGGTGGCCTTCTTCGTGATGGTGGTCGC
>Ga0210389_10001545_pt1 | contig 18648 bp, 14 predicted proteins | sample IncBWH28OmetaG_FD_160127 | JGI IMG/M metagenome (GOLD analysis project Ga0210389, IMG submission 160127) | Forest soil microbial communities from Barre Woods Harvard Forest LTER site, Petersham, Massachusetts, United States - Inc-BW-H-28-O ...
ATCAACCGCATCAGCGACATCGCCGTGACCGACTTGCCGCAACCGGATTCGCCGACGATCGCCAGCGTCTCGCCCTCGTCGACATGAAAGGAAACGCCGTCGACCGCCCGGTTGATGCCCTCGGGGGTGCGGAAGTGAGTCTGAAGATCTTCGACCTCGAGCAATACCATCGGATCAGACCCTCATAGGTCTTTGGCCATGCGCGGATCGAGCGCATCGCGCAAGCCGTCACCAACCAGATTGACGGCGAGCACGGTGATCGACAGAAACGCAGCCGGGAAAAACACGAGGAAAGGCTTCACCTGCCAGAGCGCCCTGCCCTCGGCCATGATGTTGCCCCAGGAGGGAATTGTCGGCGGCGTGCCCGCACCGATGAAGGAGAGAATAGCCTCCACGATCATCGCACTGGCGCAGACATAGGTGGCCTGTACCAGGAGCGGAGCCAATGTGTTGGGCAGGATGTGGCGCAAGATAATCATCGGCATTCGCGTGCCGCTGGCAATCGCGGCGTCCACATAGGGTTGTTCGCGCAACGACAGCACGACGCCGCGCACTAGGCGCGATACCCGCGGAATTTCGGCAATCGTGATCGACATGATGACGTTGCGGACGCTACCGCGCGTCAGCGCCATCAGCGCGACCGCCAGCAGGATGGGCGGGATCGACATCAGCCCGTCCATGATCCGCATGATGATGGCGTCGGCCCATCGCACGAAGCCTGAGACGAGTCCGATGGCAAGGCCAGCGAGCGTGGCGAGCAGTGCCACCGACAGGCCGACGGTGAGTGACACGCGCGCGCCGAACATCACGCGCGAATAGACGTCGCGGCCGAGCGCGTCCGTGCCGAACCAGTACAGCTCTGACGGCGGGCGCATGCGCTTTGCGGGCGCTATTGCCGTCGGGTCAACAGTCCCGAGATAGGGCGCGAAGATCCCGATCAACATCAGGCAGAGCAGCAACGCCGCGCCGATTGCGACCGTCGGGTTGTTGCGCAGGAAGCCAAGCACGCCGCGCCGGACTTTCACCGGCTGCATCAGGTCCGGCAATTGCCGTGCGATGGCAAGGCCGGGCGGTACGGCTGCGGAGTTGGTGGCTGAGGCGCTCAATAGCGGATCCTCGGGTCGATCAGGGTGTAGGTGACGTCGACCATCAGGTTGACTAGCGTATAGAGGAAGCTGAACATCAGGACGATTCCCTGGATCACGGGATAGTCGCGCCGCAGGATTGCATCGACCGTCAGGCGGCCGACGCCCGGAATGGCGAACACACTTTCAGTCACCACCGCGCCGCCGATCAGCAAGGCGACGCCGATGCCGATCACGGTGACGATCGGCACGGCGGCGTTCTTCAGCGCATGGATGAACAGAATGCTGGGCTGACCGAGGCCCTTGGCACGGCCGGTGCGGATATAATCCTGCTGCAACACCTCAAGCATGGAAGCGCGGGTAATGCGCGCGATCAGCGCGATGTAGACGGAGCCGAGCGCAATGGTCGGGAGGACCAGGCTCTGCAACCACGGCCAGAAACCGTCGGCGAGCGGCGTATAGCCCTGCACGGGAAACCATTCGAGCTCGAGCGCGAACACGTAGGCCAGAATGTAGCCGACCACAAAGACGGGGAGCGAGAACGCCGAGACGGCAAATGCCATGATGACGCGGTCGATCAGGCTTCCCGCCTTCCAGGCCGCGATCACGCCAAGCGGCACAGCGATCACGAGGGTGAGCGCCAGCGTCAACATCATCAGCGAGAGCGTCGGCTCGATGCGCTGCGCGATCAGGGAAGTGACCGGCAGGTTAGTGAAGATCGAGGTGCCGAGATCGAAATGCAGGATACGCCAGAGCCAGCCGCCGAATTGCACCAGGAACGGCTGGTCGAGGCCGAGGCTCTGCCTGATCCGCTCCACGTCTGCCGGGCTCGCCTGGTCGCCAGCGATCACGGCTGCCGGATCGCCCGGCGCGATATAGAGCAGGCTGAACACGAACAGCGCGACGATCCCCATCACGGGGATCGTGACCAGAACGCGCCGGAGGATATACGAGGCCATCGCCCGTTACCGCCGCGTCAAGCGGTTTTCGATACGCCCCAGAAGAACGGCACCGGCCCCTTGACGATCCCGGACACGTTCTTGCGCCACGCCGTGTAGCTCAGGAAGAAACCGGTCGGCGCATAGACGACATCCTCGAGCGCGGCCTTGTTGAGACGCGCGACCGCGGCCTTTTCCTCTTCGAGGGTCTTGGCATCGAACCATGCGGTGACTTCATTTTCCACGGCCGGGCTATTCGGCCAGCCGTACCACGCCTTGTCGCCGTTGGCCCGAATGGCGATATAGACGGCAGGATTGATACAGTCCGCGCCGGCGTGCCAGGTGTGGAACATCTCCCAACCTCCCTGGTTGTGAGGCGCCTTTTGAGCGCGGCGCGTACCGACCGTGCCCCAGTCGGTGGCGACGAAATCGACATTCATGCCCATGCGCTTCAAGAGATCGGCCGTAACGTCGCCCTGGGCCTTGGTGATCACCTGGTCCTGCGCCACGATGCAGGACACCGGCTGGTTGGCGTAGCCGCTCTCGGCAAGAAGTTTCTTGGCGGCATCGAGATTGCGCATCTTGAGGATTTCGCCACCCTCTTCGGTGTAAAGCGGCGTATTGGGCGTGAAGAAACCCGGTAGCGGCTTCCAGAGCGACGTGTCGTCGCCGACCAGCGCGCGCATATAATCTTCCTGGTTCATCGCGGTGAGCACAGCGCGCCGCGCCTTCACATTGTCGAAGGGCGGGTGTGTATGATTCATGCGGAATGAGCCGATGTTGCCGAGCGGGTCGGCGATATCGACATTGATGTTGCGATTCTTCTTCAAGACCGGCACGAGATCGGGAAGCGGATTCTCCCACCAGTCGACTTCGCCGCTCTGCAGCGCGGCCGACGCCGTCGCGGGATCAGGGATCACTACCCATTCGATGCGATCGAACAGCATCTGCTTGCCGCCAGCAAAAAATGAGTTCTTTTCTTGCCGCGGCACGTAATCAGCGAATTTCTCAAACGCCGATCTGGCGCCCGGCACCCATTCGCTCCGCACGAACTTCATCGGCCCTGAGCCGACATACTCGTTGATCTGCTTGAACGGATCGGTCTGGGCGATCCGCTCCGGCATGATGAAGGCACAAGGCGTGTTGTTCTTGCCAAGCGCCAGCAGCATTTTCGGATAGGGTTTCTTCAGCACCCATTTGAAGGTTTTGTCATCGACCGCGGTGAGCTCGTTCTGGATCGCCTTGAGCATAAGCCCCATGGAATCGCGGTTCGACCAGCGGGTCAGGCTCGCCACCACATCCTTGGCGCGCACCGGCTCGCCGTCGTGGAATTTCAGTCCCGATCGCAGCTTGAAGGTCCACGTCAGGCCGTCGCTCGAAACTTCCTCGGACTCGACCATCTGCCGCTGCGGCTGCAATTTTTCGTCGACGCCATAGAGCGTCTCCCACACCAGCACGGCGGCGTTGCGCACCACATATTGCGTGGTCCAAACCGGGTCGAAATTCGCAAGATCCGCCTGCGGCACAAAGCGCAAGGTGCGCGCGGCAGCGCCTTGGGAAATCGCCGGCATCGGCAGGCCGCCCGTCGCCGCCAGGGCGCCTGCCCCGGCCAATCCCTTCAACACCGTCCTGCGATCCATGGAGACCTCCCGATTCAAAACCGATGCAACGATTGCGCCTCAAACGAGTCAGTCAGTCGGCGGTGCCTTTCGCGTGCAAATGACGTGCCAGCGGGCCGCCGTATCCGCCGCCGACTCCAGTCAAAAAGCCCTTCCTACGATCTCTCCTTCGCCGATCACATCATTTCCGGCCCCGCTTAGCCAGCGAGTTGTTTGAATTTCGATGACGGTTTCGGGTGCCACCAGCGTCCGCCAATGACGACGCCCTCAGACACGATCTTGCGGTCGCCGATCAGATGCTCGCCGACGACGTCCTCATAGTCGAACTTGCCTTCCTGGATCGAGATCAAGGTAGCGTCCCCGACGCTCCCCGGCTTGAGGCTGCCAAGTTCGGGACGCCGCAGCGCCATCGCCGCATTGACGGTGGAAGCCTTGACCACCTCGCCAAGCGGCATCCCCATGCACAGGAACTTGGACATCGTCGTCACCTGGTCGAACGCCGGGCCGTTGATGCAGAGGATGTGGACGTCGGAGGAGATGGTGTCGGGGTAAAATCCGTTGGCGAGCATGGCGCGCGCGGTCTTGAAGGCGAATGAACCCCTGCCGTGGCCGATGTCGAACAGCACGCCGCGTTCGCGGGCTTGCAGCACAACCTGTTTCACCGTGCCTTGCGCAGTCGACGGCGCATTGGGAAACGGCCGGAAGGCATGCGTGAGAACATCGCCCGGACGCAACAGGCTGACCACCTCTTCATAGGTCGGCGGCGGATGGTCGATATGGCACATCACCGGCATGCCGACTTCGCTGGCCACTTCCAGCGCGATCTGAAGCGGCACGATTCCCGAAGCTCCCGATGACGTGCGGCCGACCCGCACCTTGATGCCGACGATGAGATCACGGTTGGCGTCCGCAACCTGAACGGCGTCGATGGGATTCATCAGCCGGATTTCTTCGCTTTCGCCAACCATGACGCGATGCGAGAAGCCGTAAATGCCGGCATGCGAAACGTGCAAGTAGGCCAGAATGCGGACCTGGCTCGGCTCGATCACGTGTTTACGGAAGCCCGCGAAATTGCCTGGACCAGCGCTTCCCGTATCGACCGCCGTCGTGACTCCGGAGGTGCGGCAGAATTCCTCGGCGTCTATGCCCAGCGACGTACCTCCCCAATAAACATGCGTATGCAGATCGATCAGGCCCGGAGTGACGATATAGCCCGACACGTCGCGCACATCGGTCCCGGCATCCGCCTTGAGCGCGTTGCCGACCATGGCGACCTTGCCGCCAGAGAAGGCAACATCGGTGACGGCGTCGAGTTTCTGGGAGGGGTCAACCACGCGACCGCCGCGCAGGACCAGTTCGAAAGCCATTGTATTCTCCGAATGAAGGTAAGGATGACGGGAAGTGCCCAGGCACAATTGAGCAAATACTTGGCTAGCTGTCATCCCTGACGGTCTTCACCGCCGTTGCGTTTTTTGCAGCGCCGCGCTTCGAGCAGCATTTGGCGGCGCTCTGAGTGAAATCACGACTGAGATCGATAAACTGGAAAAACCCTCACGGGCTTTCTTCCTCCAGAGGTTGAGCCCTTCAAACCAAACCAGCTAACCCTCAGTTATGGTAATTTCTTTTTCAATCAGTATGTTGCTACTTTTCATTTTGCCCTAATACACGGAATAATCGTAGTAGTCGGAACGTTCAACGAAACGTTTCTTTGATCATTCAATCTAAGGTTGCCTAAAGCACATAAACCTTCGGTGTTGCCAAGATGAAACCCAAAAGGCTTCACGGTCCGGTATCGAAGTTGTCACACGGCCTTGGCGTTAATGATCTTCTGCGCTCTCTCACGCTCCAGCTGCTTATGTGCTTTTGATTCATAGAGACGGCGCAGTGCACGATCCTGGATCTGATCCAAACGCTCTTCTACCGCGAGATCGTCCATCATCTGATCAGCGGCGAGGAATTTAGCTGCCGCCTCCTTGTAACCCTTCGGGTCGGGCCTGCGATCCTTCGCTATTGGCATCAACACCGTCTGGACTTCCCTATGCAACACCACAATCCACTGCTCGGCCGTTTCATAATCCGATTCGCGCGATCATCGCCCAACAACCGCTGCGATGGCCAAGCAATTTAGCTCCACAATTTGTTTAGGTTTGCGAGGTCACGGTTCCGGCCGGAACAAGGACGCACGCGAAATGTTCTGAAAACTCGTCAGCCCGTTTGTCGCGATCGGCGTCATCTCGCTTTTAAGCGTTCCGGCTTTTCCCGCTCCGGCTTGCTTGAAGAACCACAAACCGTTCGCGCTCAGAGATACGATCAGTTGGACCATGTCGGCTGCCCCAGGATCGGAATGCATCGAGGGACTTCGTTGGTCCTCCATGCAGATCTACAACGTTTCGATTTTGAAGGCCCCCGCCAAGGGCAAAGTCATCATCGTCGGACCTGGTTTCCGATACTTCGCAGATTCCGAGAGCCGCGAAGCGGACAGTTTCACGTTGGAGATATTGGGAAAGAACCGATACGATGTCGGCAAATCGACCTTGGAAATTATGGTAAGACAACCTGCAGTAACGGTAAGCGAACTGCCTGAACGACCCTAATCCAATAAGATTGGGCCACCCCAATCCCATCCCTCTAAATCCTGGCGCCTATCGACCAGGTTACGCTGACGGCAGCTTGTAGTCCGGGAATCTGCTTAAGACCGCCGCCCTCAAAAACTTCAAATGGGTGATTGTTGCTGCGAGCGATTGCAGCCGCGCCTGGCCGTTGGAAATCTCTTTGCTGAACAGGCTCTGGTGATAGTCGTCCAGCGGCTCGCGATCCCTGTACTCGTCACTCGCATTTCCGACAGTTACCGCAGCGCGCGCCAAAACGTTCTCAACCCGTTCGTTTAGTCCCTTCTGCTCGCGCTCGACCGCAGCCAACGCTGCCTCGATCGCGTGCATGACGCCTTCGATGCGCTGGCGGTCGGTGTCCTCGTCCCGTTCGGGCGCGCGGACCTTGAACCGCTCACCGCCGAGATGATCTCGGGCAAAACTGCGGGCGCGGGCTCTTAAAAATAGCTGGAACATGACCTTCTTCGAACTCCCGCGGCAATTGGAAAAGCGGGCGAAAAATCTTTCAAGAGTAGTCGAGATTGAGATGAATCCCCCGAACTTGCTCGGCCTTACGCACTGCGACTGGATTCGAACCTCTGACCCCTTGCGTCCCGAATGAAAATAGCAAACGAAAACAACGACAACAACAATGAAGTTTACTTATACCAGTTGTCTTTATCGCGATTTGTTCACGAGGTTTCTGCACGCGAATCGACCGGCCACGCGCGCATCGCAAGCCGGCCGATTTCGGCCAGCGTTTTGCGTGACGCGCCATCACGGGCCTGCACCGCGAGACCGCGCGCCACCGCGCTGTAGTACGCCGCCAACATCTTGGCATCGGTATCCTCGGGCACATCACCCTTCGCGATGCCCTTGTGGATGCGTTCGGCCATCGCACCTTCCGAAAAGGCACGATGCTCCGCCATCATTTCGCGGATGTTCGTCATCCCCGGCGGGCAATGCGTACCCGCAAGCGAGATCATGCAGCCCAGCGGGTGGTCGCCGCGGGTGAACTCCTCGGCCGTCGCCTCGAACAGGTGTGCGAACGCCGTCTTTGTATCGATCGAAGGGTCATTGAGGATGGCGAAGAACCATTGGCCCGCCCATTCCAGATAGGAGCGCGTTGCCTCGCAATAGAGCGCTTCCTTGCTGCCGAACGAGTTGTAGAAACTCGACGCGCTGATCCCCATCGCGGCAATCAGGTCGTCGAACGACGTGCCTTCATAGCCACGCTCCCAGAATAGTTTCATCGCTTCAAGCAGCGCCTTGTCGCGGTCGAATACCGCTGGCCGTCCCCGGCCGCGCTTACTGCCTTGAATTATTTTTGGTGTCATCGCTCCAAAATTCCTTGAACGGCGCCTCCCCGAGTTTATATCGCGCCTGCATATTGGAGCGCCTGCTCCAAATATCAACCCCGGACACGGCCGAATTCAGCACTGGGCAGCCTCATGGACCAAATTAGCGATCATTCGAAGATTGAAAGGGAACTACTCGATGAGTCGGCGGCATTGCGCTCGCCTCGGCGGACATGGAGATCGTTTGCGATCGGCGCAGCAACGCTGCTTGCCGCGCTGCTCGCCTATCTCGGCCTTGTCCCCCATCGAGGAAACCAGGCGGCGGCCTTGCCGACGCCAGCACCGCAGGTGACGGTAAGCCAGCCCCTGCAGCGTGAGATCGATAGGCGGGTCGGTTTTCTCGGCCAATTCTCGGCGATCGACCGTGTGGAGTTACGCGCGCAAGTCGGCGGAACGCTGACCGAGATTCACTTCAAGGATGGCCAGCTCGTCCACAAAGGGGATCTTCTCTTCGTGATCGATCCACGCCCCTATGAGATCAAGCTCGAACAGGCCAAGGCGGCGCTGCAGACGGCAACCGCACGCGTCGAGCTTGCCAATACCCAGCTCTCGCGCGCGCAGTCGCTTCGGCGCAACGAATTCGCAACCCAGGAAACGGTCGACCAGCGCACGAACGAGCAGGATGCTTCGCGGGCCGCCGTCGAGGACGCCAAGGCACGCATTCGAGACGCCGAGCTCGACCTCGAATATTCGCAAGTGCGCGCTCCCTTCACCGGCCGCATCGGCGCCCGTCAGGTATCGATCGGAAGCCTTGTTGCGGGCAGCCGCTCCGCCACCAGCCCGACCACGCTTCTGGCAACCCTGGTTTCGCTCGACCCGCTCTACCTCGACTTCGATATGAGCGAATCCGACTTTCTCACCTTTACACGCGAGCGCGCCCGCATCGGCGGTCCGCTCGCCAACCAGGTCGCGATCGGTCTGAGCGACGAAAACAGCTTCGCCCGCCAGGGGACGCTCGACTTCGTCGACAACGCACTTGATCGCTCGAGCGGGACCATTCACGCGCGGGCCACGGTGCCAAACCCGGACCTGTTCCTGGCGCCGGGCCAGTTCGCCCGGCTGCGGGTCGCGATCGCGCCGCCCGCGCCGGTCTATCTCCTGCCGGACTCCGCGGTGATCCTCGACCAGTCGCAGCACCTGGTCATGACGGTCCAGCCCGATTCAACCGTGAAGCCCAAGATCGTGACGACGGGCGATCTTCGCGGCGGATTGCGCGTGATCCAGTCCGGCCTGGAGCCGACCGACCGCGTCATCATCAATGGCCTGGTGCGCGCGATGCCCGGCGCCAAGGTCACGCCGCAGGACGGCGCCATCCACTACGACCCAACGCCGGATGGCAACGGCTAAAGCCGCCGCCAAAAAAACGAGTGATCCCCCGGGCAGGAGCTTCTCTAATGACCCACAGCTTTATCGACAGGCCGATTTTCGCCACCGTCCTTAGCGTCTTCGTGACCCTGATCGGGTTAGGGGCGCTCGCGATCCTGCCGATTGCGCAATATCCGGAGATCGTGCCCCCCACGGTGCAGATCACCACGAGTTATCCGGGCGCCTCCGCAGAGGTGGTCTCGCGCACCGTTGCGACACCGCTTGAGCAGGAGATCAACGGCGTCGAGAGCATGCTCTACATCAACAGCCAGTCGACCGGCGACGGCAAGCTCACGATCACCGTGACATTCCGGATCGGAACCGACCTCAACGTGGCGCAGATGCTGACGCAGAACCGCGTTCAGGACGCGCTGCCACGCCTGCCCGAAGACGTGCAGCGGCTCGGCGTGCAGGTGCGCAAGGCAACGCCCAATATCCTGCTCGCCGTCCACCTCTATTCGCCCGATAGCTCGCGCGACCTGCTCTACACCTCGAACTACGCGACGTTGCACGTGAAGGACGTGCTGGCGCGGTTGCCCGGCGTCGGTGACGTGACGATGCAGGGCGGGCGCGAATATGCCATGCGCATATGGCTCGATCCGGACAAGATTGCGGCCCACGATCTCAACGCCAACGAAGTCCTCGCCGCGCTGCGCGCCCAGAACGTCCAGGTCTCGGCCGGCATCCTGAATCAGCCGCCGGTCGCCTCAAAACAGGCCTATCAGCTCAACGTGCAGACGCTCGGCCGGCTCTCCACGCCCGACGAGTTCGCCTCCATCGTGCTGAAGTCGGACAACCAGGGCCGCGTGACGCGCCTGCGCGATGTCGGCCGTGTCGAGATCGGCGCCTCCGATTACGGCTCGACCGCCTTCATGGACCGGCAGCCGGGTCTGCCGCTTTTGATTTTCGCCCAGCCAGGCGCCAATTCGCTGGCCGTCGATCGCGAAGTGATCGATGCGATGCAAAAGTTGGGCAAGGACTTTCCGCCCGGCCTCGCCTACACGATCATCTACGACCCCACCATCTTCGTCGGCAAATCGGTCGACGAAGTCGTCAAGACTATTTTCGTCGCGATCCTGCTGGTGGTCGGCGTCGTTTTCCTGTTCCTGCAAAGCTGGCGCGCGGCGATCATTCCGGTGATTGCGATCCCGGTCTCGCTGGTCGGCACTTTCACCTTCCTCTATGCACTTGGAATTTCGCTGAACAACCTGTCGCTGTTCGGCCTCGTGCTGGCAGTCGGCATCGTTGTCGACGACGCCATCGTCGTCGTGGAGAATGTCGAGCGCAATCTCGAGCGGGGCATGCAACCGGCCGAGGCCGCTCATGTCACCATGAGAGAGGTCGGCGGCGCGCTGATCTCGATTGCACTGACGTTGTGTGCGGTGTTCGTGCCCTCGGCATTCCTCTCGGGCATCACCGGGCAATTCTTCCGGCAATTCGCGGTCACGATCGCAGCCTCGACGCTGATCTCCTGTTTCGTCTCGCTGACCCTGAGCCCCGCTTTGTGCGCTGTCCTTTTCAAGGCCCATGAGCCCAATCACACCGCACGCCGTTCCTGGATCGCGCGGCAGGTGAGGGCAGGATTCGACCGCTTCAACTTCGGTTTCGAGTGGCTTTCCACCAGCTATGGGCGGCTGACCCGGCGCCTCGTGCAGATTACCGGTGTCGTGCTCGTGGTCTACGTGGCGTTGATCGGCATCGCCGGGATCCAGTTCTTCCGCGCCCCCACCGGCTTTATTCCGGAGCAGGACCAAGGCTATCTGATTACGGTCCTCCAATTGCCGCCCGGCGCGACGCTCGACCGGACCGAGGCCGTAGTCAAAAGAGCCATCGAGATCATCATGTCCACGCCCGGCGTCGAGCACGTCGCGCCGTTCGCAGGGCTCGACGCCACCACCTTCACCATCGCCTCCAACGCCGGAACGATCTTCTCAGGACTGCCGTCGCTTTATAATCACGAGGTCAAGGGTGTGACTGCGGCCAGCGTGCTGGTCGACCTGCGCAAACGGCTCTCGGTGATTGAGGACGCCCATGTGCTGACGATCCCGCCACCGCCGGTGCAAGGCATCGGCAATGCCGGCGGCTTCAAGATGATGCTGCAGGATCGCGCCGGTCTTGGGTCGGAAGCGCTCTCGAAAGCCGCGCAAGCGCTGGTCGCCGCCGCCAACAAGGACCCGAGCTTCGCCGGTGTCTTCACGCTGTTCGGCACGCGTTCGCCGTCGATCTATGCCGACATCAATCGCGAGAAGGCCGAGAAGGTTGGGCTCACGCCGACCGACGTGTTCTCGACCTTGCAGCTTTATCTCGGCTCGCAATACGTCAACGATTTCAATTTTCTGGGCCGCACTTATCAAGTCATCGCGCAGGCCGATGGCCGCTTCCGCCAGGATCCGCAGGACATCGCGCGGCTGAAGGCACGCAACTCGTCCGGCGAGATGGTGCCGGTCGGCACCGTGGCGCAGCTGAAATCCGAGAACGCGGCCTACCGCGTGCCCCGGTACAACCTGTTCCCCGCCGCCGAAGTGATGGGCGTGGCGGCCCCGGGCGTTGCGACCGGCTCCGCCCTGCACCGGATGGAAGAGCTCGCCCGCGAGGTGTTGCCGCCCGGCATCGGCTTCGAGTGGACCGAGCTCGCATTCCAGCAGCAGCTGCCGGGGACCTCATCGCTTCTGGTGTTTGGAGCCGCGGCGCTGTTCGTCTTCCTGGTGCTCGCGGCACAGTATGAGAGCTGGAATCTGCCGCTGGCGGTCGTGATGATCGTGCCAATGTGCCTGCTCGCCTCCGTCACGGGGCTGTTGATGCGCGGCATGCCGATCGACGTGCTGGCGCAGATCGGCTTCGTCGTGCTGGTCGGCCTTGCCGCCAAGAACGCGATCCTGATCGTGGAATTCGCGCGGCAGACCGAAGAAAGCGGCGCTAGCCCGGGCGAAGCTGCCGTGACTGCGGCGCGCACGCGGCTGCGGCCGATCCTGATGACGTCACTGGCCTTCATCTTTGGCGTCGCGCCGCTCGTTTTCGCGACCGGTGCGGGCTCGGAGATGCGGCAATCGCTGGGGACCGCGGTGTTCGCCGGCATGCTGGGCGTGACCGCATTCGGCCTGTTATTCACGCCGGCCTTCTACGCCGTTGTGCGAAAAATCGGTCGCGCGAAACTGACAGTAGCAAACAAGGCTACCTCACCCGGCGATATCACGCCGCCAACAAGCCCTCACCCAAGCGGTCCCTTGGCGATTGTTGACTAGGTGCGCGGGGTCGGCCCCCTCACCTTCGTTGAGGGGGTCCTGGAGCAAGCAGCGGCGATCGAACAAAAGCGTGGAATGCGAAAGCGAGCTCGGCGTTTTCATGCCGCGCGGTGTTTCCTCTGGGCTCGCCTCGCCTTCGGCTTGGTTGATTTGGCGGGATCGGTTGCGGTAACGCGACCAATTTCGGCAAGGGACGCGCTCAAAATGTCCCGTTGCGCGACGAGCCAGTGAGCGTCCGCGTTTCCCTCAGTGCGGCCGCTTTCAATCCAAAGATGATAGGCGCGCTCGCGAATAGCCTGTTCCGTGTCTTGCATTGCCAAACCTCCGTGCAGCCCCTCGCAAAGCTTGGCAGCGGACGGTTAGGAAATTCTGAATGCGAAGGATCTCGCTTGAGCGCCGCCGACCGCCGTCAGTTCGACAGTCGCTTGTTCGCCCTGTTCCGTGTCTCGGGCTGAACCGTAAGGCGCACCGCTACCTCGTGCGAGCCATCAAAAACTTCAAGTAAGTGATTGCAGGTCAAGCAGCGAAACTCGCCGCTTTCGCCCGGTCTGGATATCAACTCGATACGTCGATAGCCAGCATGGCACTTCGGACAGGTGACATCGGATTTTCTCATGGTTGCGAAAGGTATCACCTCAGCGAAAGGGATCACCTCGCTCCCTCAAACTCTACGCCGACGGTCACAGGTTATTCACAGGCATGTCAAAATAGACGACCATCCTAATTAGTTGGGAATACACGCTATTCTTGGCTTATGCTCGGAGTTATCCACATACGAACTTCCTGGACTCCGGCGGCGATCGAAACGGCCATGTTTGTGACGGCTGGGCTTGGCCGGCGCCGGAACGTGGGCGTCGGTTATCAGCCAGTCGGCGCAGCTGTCTGTGGCCTAGGGCAGCGAGAAGATCACGATGGTCGCGTTGCCTGTGCCGCCGAAAAAGCCGGAAACGACACCCGAGGTGGTCGCGACAAATTGCTTATCGCCGATGGCATAGCTGATGACGCCGCCGCCGACCGATCCGCCCGTGTTGAATTTGTAGAGTGTTTTGCCGCTCGCGGCATCGATCGCAAGGAAGTTGTTGTCGAGATCGCCGGTGAACAGCACGCCGCCCGACGTTGCCGTGACGGCGGCAACCAACGGCGTCGGCCACTGCTGTGTCCAATGCTCTTTCCCGCTCGCCGCATCGATCGCACGCAGCCAGCCGCGTGCCTGGTCGCGCGGATCCGGCGTGACCGAGCCACCATAATAGTGCGCGTTTTGGGTGTAGGACGGCAGGTCTGGCAGTCTCGTGAAAGTTCCGCACCAGTCGACGGTGGCGACGTAAATTGTCTTCGTATCGGGGCTATAGGCCGGGCCATTCCACTCCATGCCGCCAAGCAGGCCGGGGCAGCCGTGAGCGCCATCAAGTGACGGCTTTTCCTCAAAACCGGTGCGCGTTGTGATCGGCAATTCGTACAGCTGCTCGTGGGTATCGCGATCAAGCATGCGCAACAGGCCATCCTTTCCGCTGACCGTGACCAGATTGCGCGCGCTTCCCTTTACTGTCGTACTAAACAGCGGACTGACTTGAGAAAGATCGCGGTCGTTGACGTCGCCCGGCCCGAACTGGTGGAACCACAGGAGTTTGCCGGTCTTTACATCGAGCGCGACAAGCGAATTGGTATATAGATTATCGCCGGGTCGGGCCTGACCATAGAAATCCGGCGACGGATTTCCCACCGGGACGTAAAGCACGCCCTTTTCCGCATCGAGAGCAACGGGCGTCCATACACTGCCGCCGCCGTGTTCGCGCGAGGCCGGATCTTTCCAGGTATCCGCACCCGGTTCGTTCGCATCGGGAATCAGGTTGAACTTCCAAATCGGCTCGCCGGTGGCAAGCTTGAACGCCCCGATCCAGTTCTTGGCGCCCCAATCCGCGCCGGCCGGGCCGTAGATGATGGTGTCGCCAAAAATCAACGGCGGCATCGACAGGTATTGGCTGCGCGCCGGATCGGCGATCCTCTGGCTCCAGACGAGTGATCCGTCTGCCATGTTGAGCGCGATCAGAAAACCGTCGGGCGTGCCGCGCACCAGGCGACCGTCCGCGAGCGCGACGCCGCGATTGGCTTTCGACAGGGGCGTCGCCTTCAGCTCCCAGGTGTTCGTCCACTTCTCGCGACAGGTCGAGGCATCGATCGCAACCGTGACGTTATCGACGGTGAAATACAAAATGCCTTTGTAGACCAGCGGACTCGCTTGCAGCGAGCCTGTTGTATTCGAGCGATAGATGCAGGCTGCGCGCAACTGATGAGCGTTCGCCGCGGTGATCTGGTTGAGAGCGACAAAACGCTGGCCGGAATAGTCCTTGCTTGCATAGAGCCAGCCCTGGGTATCGGTTGCAGCGTGCAGCAGTTCCTCGCTCGTCGGTCCAGCCGGTAGCGGCGTGGCTGCCTTGGGCGGAGCCGCGGCACTGGCGGCGGTTGCGGGCGGGCCGGACAGAGTGGCCAGATAGGCGATCGCATTGGCACGCGTCGTTTCGTCGGCGATCTCAACGGGCATCGACGTCCCCGGCACCTTGGCCGTGGAGTTGGCGAGGAACTGATCGAGCGTGGCCGCATCCCAGATCAGGTTCGCATGCGTCATCGCGGGCGTGTAATTGTAGCCCGCAAGCGTACCGGATTTGCGACCGATCACGCCAGCCAGCGAGGGGCCGAAGCCGTTCTTGCCGACGACTGTGGTGTGACAGGCGGCGCATTGGTTTTCGAACGCGGCCTTGCCGGCGACCGGATCACCGGCCGCATGCGCGGCATTTCCGGCGAGAACCAGGGCAAAGGCCAAGACGAAGCTGGCACGCATGGCGTTCTCCAATTTCGGGCCGCTGACAGCCAGCGCGGTATTGTCTGTGCTCCGCTCGCGTCGCCCTATTGGTCCGTAAAGCGCAACTCAAGCAAGATTTAGGCTGTAAGCCGCAACTCGAGCAGGCGCCGATAGCCGGCCAGCAATGAGGCGCGCAGGGCCAACGCCCCCAAATCAGCGTGGGCGCGTTGCGGTGGTCAACCTTGAAAGCGCACGGGAAAACGGGCAAAACGCCCCGGAAATTGCTTGGTCGGAGTGGTAGGATTTGAACCTACGACCCCTGCGTCCCGAACGCAGTGCTCTACCGGGCTGAGCCACACTCCGACAAGAACGCGGCTTATAGCCTTGGCTTTCGCGCACCGCAAGAAGCCGAATTTGAGGACTTACACCCCGTGCAGGTTGGGCTGAAAACGCAGATTTTGCCGGCTGACGAGGCCGGCGTGGCCAAGGCCGCGCGTTGCCTGGCCGAAGGCGGCCTGGTCGCGTTCCCGACCGAGACCGTCTATGGGCTTGGCGCGGATGCCGCCCAGCCGCGGGCCATTGCCCGCCTCTACGAGGCCAAGGGACGCCCCTCGTTCAACCCCCTGATCGCCCATGTCGCGGACCTTGCGGCAGCGGCGCAAATTGCCCGCTTTGATGCGACCGCAACTGTGCTCGCGGAGGCCTTCTGGCCCGGGCCGCTCACCTTGGTGCTGCCCAAGACGGCGGACTGCACGGTCGCGGAACTGGCGACCGCGGGCCTCGATACGGTCGCCATCCGCATTCCCAGGCATCCCGTCGCACGGGCCATTCTGCGCGCGTTCGGCGGCGCGGTCGTGGCGCCTTCCGCCAATCTCTCCGGCCATGTCTCGCCGACCACGGCCTCCCATGTGGCCAGCGACCTCTCGGGACGGGTCGATCTGATCCTGGACGGCGGCGCGGTCGATGTCGGGGTTGAATCGACCATCGTCGCCTGTTTTGAGGCTCCGGTGCTGCTGCGTCCCGGCGGCCTGCCGCGCGAGGCCATCGAGCGCGTGCTGGGTCGCCCGCTACAGCGGCTCCCCGACGACGCCGTGAACGACAGCGCTCAGCCGCTGGCGCCGGGCATGCTGGCCTCGCATTACGCGCCGCGCGCACCCGTTCGGCTCGATGCCACCCATGTCGAGGCCAATGAGGCGCTGCTGGCTTTCGGCCGCGCTGACATCGATGGCGCGCGAGCCGCCAAGGCCGTGATGAATTTGTCCGCGATGAGCGATCTTGCCGAGGCCGCGGCCAATCTTTTCGGCTATCTTCGCATCCTCGATGCCGGGGATATCAGCGCGATCGCCGTCATGGCCGTGCCGCATCATGGTCTTGGCGAGGCCATCAACGACCGGCTTCGCCGCGCAGCGATGGGCAGATAAAGACAAGAGACGTCAATGAACATCGTCCAAGCGCCAATTGCTCCACTCTCGCCCGAATTGATCGCGCGCTTTCGCGCCATCGTCGGCGATAAATATGCGGTGACGGAGCCCGCCGACGTCGCGCCTTATGTGACCGAGGAGCGCGGATTGTTTCATGGGCGCTCGCCGCTGGTGTTGCGGCCCGGCTCGACGGCCGAAGTCTCTGCCATCTGCAAGCTCGCCACCGAACACAGAATCGCGCTGGTGCCACAGGGCGGCAATACGGGTCTCGTCGGCGGGCAGACTCCGCATCAGGGCGAGGTCGTGGTCTCGACCCGGCGGCTCGACAGGATCCGCGACATCGATCCCGCCTCCAACACCATGACTACCGAATCCGGCGTGGTGTTGCAGGTCGCACAGCAGAAGGCGGCCGAAGTCGACCGGCTGTTCCCGCTGTCGCTGGGTGCGGAAGGAAGCTGCACCATCGGCGGCAATCTTTCCACCAATGCCGGCGGCACCGCCGCGCTCGCCTTCGGCGTGGCGCGCGAGATGGCGCTGGGGCTGGAAGTGGTGCTGGCGGACGGACGGATTCTCAACGGCCTGTCGAAGCTGAAAAAGGACAATACCGGTTACGACCTGCGCAATCTCTTCATCGGCGCGGAAGGCACGCTCGGCATCATCACCGCGGCGACCTTGAGGCTGTTTCCGAAGCCGCGCGCGATCGAGACCGCCTTTGTCGGCCTGAAGTCGCCGGCGGATGCACTGAAGCTGCTGTCGATTTCGCAGAACGAGGCAGCAGGAAGCCTCACGAGCTTTGAATTGCTCGCCGATATCGCGGTGGATTTCAGCGTGCGCCATGGCATCGATATCCGCGCACCGCTTGCGAGCCAGCATCCGTGGTATGTGCTGATGGAGTTGTCATCCTCGCGCGATGACGCGCGCTCCACGCTGGAAGCGATTCTTGGCGAGGGGATGGAACAGGGCATTGTCGACGATGCCGTGATCGCCGCGAATTTGAGCCAGCGCTCGGCGTTCTGGAAACTGCGCGACGAGATGTCGGCGGCGCAGAAGCCCGAAGGCGGCTCGATCAAGCACGACATCTCCGTGCCGGTCGCCGCGGTGCCAGCCTTCATCGCGGAGGCGAACGCGGCCGTCGTAAAACTCATTCCGGGCGCGCGGCCGGTCCCGTTCGGCCATCTCGGCGACGGCAACATCCACTACAATGTCAGCCAGCCGATCGGCGCCAATGCGGCGGATTTCCTCGCCCGCTGGCATGACGTCAACGCCGTCGTTTTCGACATCGTGCTGCGGATGGGCGGATCGATTTCGGCCGAACACGGCATCGGCGTGCTCAAGCGTGACGAACTGCCCGAGGTGAAAGACAAGGTCGCGATCGAATTGATGCGCGCCATCAAGTCGATGCTCGACCCACTCGGAATCATGAATCCCGGGAAGGTGCTGTGACCGCCCTCCCCGCACTCTCGATTGCGGCGATTGGCGACGCCGACGTCGAAGATGTGATCGCGCTTTGGCAGGCTTGCGGTCTGACGCGGCCATGGAACGATCCGGCTGCTGACATCGCGCTGGCAAGAAAGGGATCGAACGCGACGGTACTGGTCGGCCGCGACAATGGCTCCATCGTTGCCACGGTTCTGGTCGGACATGACGGCCATCGTGGCTGGGTCTATTACGTCGCCGTCGATCCCGATTGTCGCGACAGGGGATACGGACGCGCGATCATGAACGCCGCGGAGCAATGGTTGCGCGGGCGCGGTATCGAAAAGCTGCAACTACTGGTCCGCCGCGATAACGATCAGGTGCAGACATTTTATCAGTCGCTGGGCTATGCCGAGCAGGAACGCATCATCTATGCCAAATGGCTTGATGGCCGCAAGCCAACGCCATAGGCAGGAACTCCGCGACGGATTGTCTTTGACCACAACGAGAAACAAGAAAATGCGCATCGCCCTCATTCACGCCCTGCAACATTCGCTCTCCCCGATCGCGGTTTCCTTCGCAAAACTCTGGCCGGAGGCCACGCTGATGAATCTGCTCGACGACAGCCTGTCGGCGGACCTGGCGCGCGATGGGCGATTGACGCCAGCGATGACCGATCGCTTCCTGGCGCTCGGACGTTATTCGGTTTCCACGGGAGCGGATGCGATCCTGTTCACCTGCTCGGCCTTCGGTCCCTGCATCGAGGCGGTCGCCCGCGAGCTTTCGCCGATGCCGGTGCTCAAGCCAAACCAGGCCATG
>Ga0210389_10001546_pt1 | contig 18642 bp, 27 predicted proteins | sample IncBWH28OmetaG_FD_160127 | JGI IMG/M metagenome (GOLD analysis project Ga0210389, IMG submission 160127) | Forest soil microbial communities from Barre Woods Harvard Forest LTER site, Petersham, Massachusetts, United States - Inc-BW-H-28-O ...
TAAACGAGACGAGGCCTCGCGCCTGGAGCGAACGAATTGTCGAAGCCAAAGCCTTGGCTCGCGCATCTGCGGCGGCGCCCTTGCCGGATGTGAGCAGGCCCAGGCGCGTCAGCATCCGCACCACGGTGGTGTAGTGCCAGCTACCGCCGCGAGCGGTCGGTATTCGTCTTCGGTTCAACTCTTTCACCAACGCCCGGCGCGCAACGAAGCCAGCCGCCCTAAGCTCACGAATGGTCGTGGCCAAAGCACGGGCGCGGGAGACAGCGGCCCGATTATTGGCCAACGCACGACGACGTCCGCGTCTGCGGGACGACCCTTCCCGGAGTAACTGCGCCATTGGGACATCATGGCTGGACTTTGATGTGCTTTGCTAGACGGCGGCTCAGTGGCAAAAGAGTGTCGCGGCGCGGGAGCCCATGCCAGTCGCCGGCGATGGTGAACGGCCGTTGCCGGATGCACGGGGGTGCCTCACCCGGCGCACCGAAGGGTAACCGGAATGCGGTCAAGCACGGCCGCTATACGGCAAAAGCAATCGAAGACCGCGACGGCTGCCAACCTGCGAAAATGCTGGAGGCGACGACTAGGCCAGCCGAATCGCAAAAAACGCGGGGCCTGATACGTGGGCTCTCCGTTGGGCGTCGAGGGGAGGTTTAGCCTCCGGTGACCGTACACTGCATAGACCACTCGATCGCCAGTGTTGCAGGAGTGCCACTCTTAAGTGTTCTTTGAGGGCAAGCCCTGGATTCGTGCAACAAAGGCGTGGCGAAAGCGTTCAACGCAAAAATATTGAGACCCGATTATGAATACGAATGCACTGGGAGAAACGGAATCGGGACGAGCAAATCACCAATCAGCTGAACTGGGGCGAGACCTCATCAGGGTCCTCCACGTCGAGGACGACCCGAATTGTCGCGAGGCCATTGCTGATCAGCTATCGGATCACGGGTTTGTCGTCCGCAGCTTTGCCGATGCCATATCTCTGGCTGACGGACTCGCCGTCTCCAGGGAGGCTGACATCATCCTTCTCGACTGGGACCTTCCTGACATATCCGGCATCGAATTGCTCGTCGAGCTGCGCCGGTTCGGTGTAAACCTGCCGGTGGTGTTTCTTACCGGTTATGGTTTCACGGCCCAGGAAAGCCTCGCGTTCGAGGCGGGGGCCGTCGATTTCATCGACAAGGCGCGGGGCGTTGAAGTTCTGGCCAGGCGTCTGCGGCGTCTGTTGAAAGCACCGAAACCGGCCGCAGTTCCCTCGGCCAGTATCGTCTGCGGAAAGCTCCTCCTCAATCCGAACGTCGGGCGGGCATATTGGAACGACCGCGATGTGGGTCTCACCCTGGGCGAGTACAACATTGTCCACCTCTTGGCGACGAACGCAGGTCGCTGGGTGACCTATCGAGCGATCTACGACCGCGTACACTACGAGGGCTTCATCGGAGGGAGCGGAGAAGACGGCTATCGGACCAACGTTCGAGGGACTATCAGGCACATACGCAAGAAGTTCCTCCAATGCGATGAAACATTCGACGAAATCCAGAACTTCGTGGGCCTCGGCTACCGCTGGGCCAACGCGAACGCCGCCGGCTGAGCGCGGCGCCCTGCCGGTCGGATGAGGAGGCATTTCCGCCCAATACGCGCCCGTAACCCTATCGTCCGAGAATGCTGCGCAAGCGATAGCTAAGATCTGAAAATTGGTAGGGTTTGCTAAGAAGCAGTCCCCACTCTTGGGATTCTGGGGCAGTCTGCTCGGTGCCCGAGGTCAGGAGGAACCCGACTTGTGGCCGCATTCGGCGAAGCCATTGCCCGAGTGCGAGGCTGTTCGCGCTTTCTGGCCTGCTTACGTCAGAGAAGACGGCATCAACCTCCGTGTACCCTAGAACGCGGATCGCTTGATCGGCGTCAGCAGCCTCGATTACATCGAAGCCTTCGTCGCGCAGATAAGAGGCGGTAGTTATTCGAAGCAGGCTGTCGTCCTCGACGATCAAGACAGCCGGTCTTGCTGGCAGGCCGGGGCGCAGATCGGTCGGCCGCTCGTCACGCGGCTCGATAGCTTCTCGATTACTGGACACCGCAGGAACCTCCATGGCCCTCTGCCATGAACGCCCGACCGGCCCGCGAGTTGCCGCTTTAAGCCATTCAGTCTCAAGCAGCGAGCAGCCGCGAGACTTGCTTGGCGTCCCAACGGTCACGACCTGCCGAGTCCGCCCAGCACGGCGGCGCTGAGCCCGACCACCCCAACTGTCGCAACTGTCGCAGTGTCGCAGGGGGCCTGCCTAGCCAAAATGGCGAGGGGGCCGGGCAGATCTTCACTGCTACTGGTAGAGGTTCTATGCCGTGCTACACTTGGGCGGCATCCGGTCGCCGCTAGACGCGGTGAGGGCGGCAATTATTGCGGAGCGGCATCATGGATGACGACAGGCTACAAAATGCCATTCTGCGGGGCATAAGACAGTGGACTGAAAGTGTGAGCCGCGACGACTTTCGGGCCGAATTGAAAGGGGATGATCCGAAGAACTACGCTCGACGTAATGAGCTAGCCTTCACAATAGTGAGATTCATCCGGCACGCAGAGGAACGCGAAGCGAAGCACGACAGCTCAAATTAGGACACTACCTGGCGGCGACTGCGCGCTATTATTGCGCACGCGGGGCGTTGGCCGTCGCCCCTTCTTATCGGGCATCTCGTGAAACGTGTTCTCCTGTTCCTTGTGGCGCTGGTCTTCGCGCCGTCGATCTCGGCTAATGCACAGGCCGACGACAAGGCCTATTGCGCTCAGCTCTCCGCTTTTTATCGCAAGTATGTCCAGAATACGAGCCGACGCGTCGACGTCGAGGCGTTGGCAGCGATCGACGACTGCCAGAAGGGCAACGCAGCGACGGCCATACCGGTGTTGGAGGATAGGTTGCGTCGGGGCGGCTTTTCGCTGCCGAAAGAATTTACTCCCTAGTTCGCAACATGGCCCGTGACGATGCTGCAGATGGCCAGCATAGGCGCCAAGAACTACACGCCGTTCAGCATGTGGCGGATGCTGCTGGCGTGATAAGGCTGACTCGATGGGCTGAGATGTCCGATCGGGCCAGTTCGCTGACTCTCTCAGTCAAACTGCAACTGTAGAGCGGCCCAGGACCAGATCTCGCGGCTGCCTGCTTTTAAACCGAAAGAGCATGGCACCCGAAGTCGCTACGCCCAAAGCTCAGTATCCCGATGAACCTTTGATGCGGTGAACCGCGGCCCGTAGCCTGCGTCCTTGCAGTAGGCTCGGCGTGCCTTCCCTTCCCAGTTTTGGCGTTTTGATAAGCTACCAAGGGGAAGTGATTTCAAATGACTGCCGCTTTCGATCAAGTTGCTATGGGCTTGGATGCGGGCACGCCTGTGCTGCTCGCCTCAGTCAGCGAACCGGACGCAATTCGCGTCCTTCTCATTAAGGACGGCGCGATCGATTGCGGATTCCTGGTCAATGAGTTGTCTGAGCAGGGCTTTGCCGTGCAGACGGTCGCCTCGCTGGCCGGCGCACCTGATGGTGTCGGCAATGCCGATGTCATCGTCTTCCATTGTGACTGGACGAAGGTGTCCAGCATCGACGTGTTGGACAAGCTGCAGCGGCAAGCCGCCGGCGTCCCGATCGTTCTGCTGACCGACGTGGCATCGCCAGCCCGTGAAGGTCAGGCTCTCGACAGAGGCGCGATCGACGTGATCGGCCAGTCACGAAGCTCGGGGGTTCTGGCCAGACGCCTCAAAGACGTCGTCAAGGCTTTCGGGCGTAGGGACCAACCGCAGGCCGGCGAAATGACCTGCGGCAAACTGCTTTTGCGACCCGATGTAAGCAGGGCTTATTGGAAGGACGCGGATCTCGGCCTCACCCCCGGCGAGCACAACATCGTCCACCTGCTGGCTTCGAACGCAGGTCGGTACATGACATACCGGGCGATCTACGACCGGCTGCACTACGAGGGTTTCATCGCCGGAGCCGGAGCCGACGGCTATCGGGCCAATGTGCGGTCCGCCATCAAGCGTATCCGGAACAAGTTCCGCAGCTTTGACCCCACCTTCGACGAGATCGAGAACTACAACGGCTTCGGATACTGCTGGCGCAAGCCAATCTAGGCGGGGGGACCGGTCCTCTGCGCGAGCCGGGAGACCTGGGCCGGCGCCCAGCGGTCGGCCCGCGCCCGCCTGTCTTCACGTCGAATAATGTGTCGAAGTGTGATGCCGGACACAGCGTGAACCGGGGCGGCCCCACACAGTGGGTGTCTGGGGAAGATCTGTGCGGGGCCTAACCGATCGCTGCTGGCTTGGGAACTGAGCAGCGAGTGGCTGACCCCGATATACTGTCAATTGCGGTTGCGATTGCCTGCGCAAACGGCGCGGTCGGCAGAGGTAGCTCCAAATACCCCTGCCATCACGACGACATTGGAAGACCTTCAGGCGGCCAGCAGCCGCGAGACTTGCTTGGCGTCCCAGCGGTCGCGACCGTTCAGGAAGCGACGCAGGGCAGCATGCGCCCGATGGCATTGATCCATATTTCGCAGGCCGCCTCGATCGACAGGCCGTGACCTTCACGCATCCGTCCCCAGCTCTCGAAATCAGTCAGAATGTCCAAGGCAACAAGCAGTTGGGTACGCTCCGTCTCTGATAGCGTTGAAAGTTCCGGTCCGTATACCAGCTCCAAACGCGCGACCATCGCAGCACGAATGCGTTTGATCCGAACTGCCAGCTCTTTCGATTCGCTTTGGTAACGCAGGAGCGCGCGCCACAATGGCAGCCACCGCTCGCAGATGGCGGCCCGCGTCTCGACCTGCGCCTTGAGCCGGGTGTGCAGGTCGGCATCAACATTCGGGACCGCAGCCTGCGCTAATACCTGGGCAGAGGCATAGTCGGCGGCTGCAAGGCTGAGCGTATGAAGGCCCGAAAAGTGCTGGAAGACCGACCGTATGGAGCAGCCCGCCCGCCTGGCAATCTCCGGCGCTGTCGGGGGCTTCTGCTTTTCACGCAGAAGATCCAGGTATGTCTCGACAAGCGTCTGCCTGGTGCGCTCGCTCCGCCGAAAGCGACCATCGCTGGGATGTTTGGGATCTGGCTGGTCCATTCGCCGCTCGATGCTTACTGCGGGCGTTGGCTGGCCTGAGCCAACCCTCGCTGAGCTTGCGCCTTGATTGATAGCCTCGGTTGGTTTTCGCCCGTGAAGCACAGCCACCTCAAATTGTTCTTGGTCGTAGCGCGGGCCGGCGCTGTCACCCGTCGGCCCGCGGGGCGGCAATTTCGGCCACCCTGTCGCTTCCTCCATCCAATCGAAGAGTGACACTCCGGCGGGGAGACGATACGGGGCAGACCTCCCAGCTATTACAGGATGGAACTCATTGCCTCGCAGTGGCTGTGTCATTTCTGTAGGAATGCAAGATAGCTCAGCATTCCTCAGGCGTGGCTTGAGGCCCTCAGCTCAACGCTCCGAAGCGTGCGCTGCACTGGATGGCGGCTTAGGCCGCACGCAACCGCGAGACATGCATAGGCGCCCAGCGGTCCCGGCCTGCCGGGGTTACCCGCTCGCCTCGGCGACCAAACAAAAAAGCCCGCCACCCCGAAGGGCAGCGGGTTCGATCAACGAGGTACGTACGCGACGTCTCTGAAGCGTCGCATCGCTGGTGTTGGCCCAGCGACTCGATGATTAGACCTTCCTGGGGGTGCGCCTTGTCCAATAAAGGTTCTACCCGCCAAGGCTGTCGGGCTCGGGCACCTCTCTCTCCGGCTTGTCGCCAGGCGACGTCCGGGGTGCCGCGCCACGCATGGCAAGTCGCTGCCTGCCGAGATCCGTCAGCCTGAAATCGGTTCCCGTCTCCTGGATCAAGGCGAGCTGCTTTAGGCGCGCCAAGTGGTGGGGTTCCATGTCCGCTGTAAGCATCATGCCTTGGGCGATGCGCTGAAGCGCGGTCTCTTCCTTCGGACTAAGCTCAACTAGTAAGCCTCGTTCCATCGGCGCCCCCTTGATCGTCCCCAGATTACAGAGAATCGTCCGAAAGCTGAAGGCGTCACTCCCCTCCTAGGCCTGGAGCAGAGCGTCGAGCATTTCCCCTGCAAGTCGTAATTAAGCAGCGGTATTCGACCGAGCTTAGTTCTTGGTCTTCTCGGGATCGACCGGCTCGGGTGACTGCTGTTGTTGCACCTGCTGCTGCTGATGAGTAACCGTCGGCTGAGACGGCACTGGCGGACCTTGGGCCGCTCGCGCCTCCAGCTCTGCCGCCTGCTTCTCCAGCTCATCGGCATAGTGGTTAACCCGGGCTCTGTCGGCCGCTTGGGACAGGCCCGCAGCCATACGCCTGGCACGCCTCGCTAGGTCGCGAAGGTCGCCAGATTTCTTCTCTGTCGGGTTCATGCGCTCCCCCGGGCGCCCAAGCCGATAGCCCAACGTAGGTGCGTTGCGGAGGTTGCAGGGTGGTTCACCCTAATGTCTGGAAAGCCGACACGGACAGCCCGCGCCGATCAGGCGGCCAGCAACCGGGACACCTGCTTGGCGTCCCAACGGTCACGGCCGGCTGGCATGCGGACGCCGCGCGCTTCAAGCTCGTGGGCTCCCTGAGGCCGCCAACAATCTCGCAACTTGAACCGGCTGCCAGCTTGATCGGCCGGCCGGCGTCCGCACCCCACGGGCCTCTAGGACTTTGGCGATGCCTGCCAGCGTCTCGACGCCGGTCCGGCGAATATCCTCGACCACGACTTTCGTGGTGGCGTTGGCTTTCGCCCGCCTAACAGTTCTGGCCGCTCGCGCCTTGGCTGCCGTCTCAGCATTGCCGGCGGTTCCCAGCTTGGTTCCTCGGGCCTTGGCTGCCGCCAGCGCCGAGCGGGTACGCTCGCTGATCCTGCGGGCCTCGTCCTCGGCAACCGCCGCCAGGATGTGCAGGGTGAGCCTCGACGCGAAGGGCTGGTCGCAGGCGACGAAATCGACGCCGGCATCCATCAACGCGGCAATGAACGACAGATTGCGGGCGAGCCGGTCGAGCTTCGCCACAAGCGAGGTTGCCTTGCCCTTCCTGGCCGCGTCGAGGGCCTTAGCCAGCTCGGGACGGTCCGACCGCTTGCCCGACTCGATCTCGACATACTGGCCGACGATAACGCAGCCGTGCTGTCGGACGAAGGCATCGACTGCGGTGCGCTGGGCTTCCAGACCCAGGCCGCTCTCGCCCTGGCGGACGGTGGATCTCGTCGACCAGGCGACGGGCCACGGTTTCGCTCCTAGCGCACAAAGTCGCCTCGCTGCTCCGTACGCAGCCCTCAGCGTTCCAGTCTGCCTCGTGTTCTACCTGACAGGCAGCAGCGCGCTTTCAACGACGTATTGGCCGACCTTCCTTCCCATCTCAGTGCCGACCACCGTCGAAAAGCGGTAGTGAAAGCCCGCCCAAATGCGGGCATTTGCGACTTCCTGCGTGAACGCCTCCAAGGTCGTCCAGCGATGGGTCACGTTCGGCATCGTCACGCTGGTCATCGAAAGCTCGGGCAGGGCGCTGCCACCGAGCTGCAACTCGATGACCCTGGTCACGGCGCCGCTCAGGATGCAATGGGCGCAAGGGTATTCCGGATGCCCCGGCGTGTCGGCGATTGGCTGCCACGTCGCATCGCGGGGCGTGTTAGCATTTCCAGTCATGTCGCCGTTGCGGATGGCCGTTATTGGCCGCCAGAACTCGTAGTGATACTTTGCGTCGTAGACGGTGATGTAGGCGTCCGTCAGCGATATCGCGCCGAGGGCCATCGTTCGGGCACAATCGACGACCGACAGAGCTTTCTTGGTGCAGATCTGGCGCAACAGCGGGTGATACGCTTGGGGTCCGACCATCAGCCAAAAAGTGGCGGTTTCGGTCTGTTCGGGCGAACGCTTGGTGCTTGCCTTTCCGCCGTATTCGCGCAGTTCATTGTAGCTGCGCGCAAACTCCTCGCTTTGGAGCGCGACAGGGGGCGCCGGACGGAATTGAGAAGGCTCCTTGAGAACGAAAGGCATCATTTGGGGCCAGACTGACCCGACCGTCAGGGCCGTTGGAATGTAGACGCCGGGCTTGGTCTTTGGCCGATAGGCGTCGGGCGCATCGCTGCCGTCGGTTTCGCATTTCTTGATGACGCTGCTAGCCGCCTCCTGTCCGATCTTGATCCCGAGTGTTTTTGCGTCGCCTGGCGCGATGGCCTCCAGATGGGCCGCGAGCGCCGCGCGGATGTCTGCCGCTGTCTTGCTGTCGGCCGAAACCAGACTGAGCAGCACCGTGCCGGCAGCGACCGCCGCAGCCGCTTCCTTCGAGGCACTGGACTGGGCGGGCGCTTGCGCGATGAAGGGGCGGTATCGCGGGTCGATTGCGTTGACCGCGTCGAACATAGCAACGTCGACCATCGTCATGGCGCGCTGGGCCATGTTCGGGCCGCCCCAAGCCGCCGTCAGCGGCGTGACGAAAGCCGTGCCCTTTTCATCCCACTCGGTGATGACGTCGGCGCGGGCTTGACGGGCAGAAGCCAACGCCAAAACGACTATAGCAACCGCGAATAGTCCAATAGTGCGCTTCATGGTCCGCTCCCTGTCAGTCCAGATGAGCGTTTCGTTGCGTCGATCTCGCTCGACGAGCAGGGCGAAAAGCACATCGAATGCAGCGGCAGTGAAAGGGGTTCCGGAGCGTCTCCCCGTTTCAAGGCTACGCGATCTGTGCAAATGCACAACGTCTGAAAGCATATGAAAGGCTAGACATCGAACCGAAATTGGCCCTGTCGTCACCCAAAACGTTACCCAATAAGTCAAAAAAGCCCGCAATTACTGTTTGCTTTACATTTCGGCCGGAATTGAGGGCCAAGGGCAGCCCAAAAAATTCGGAGAACGTTGGATCCGGGTTTCCAATCCTCCGCCATTACCTCCCACGCCAACGGTCTCTCCGGCTCCGGCCGCCTCCAAGAACCTAATTGCCGCGGGCGATTTGTGTTGGACCTTTCTTGCGCTATCACCTCAGGGAATGGTGCGTCGACCAGCGTACTCCCTACATCGTTACGTCGTCGCGACAGTTGATCACCAACTCGGCGATCGAGGCATTGTTGGAAAGCCCAAGGACCGTCAGCACGACCTCGGCAATGTCGCCAGGCTCCATCATCTGCTCGTGCGGGAATGTCTCGACGTCGGCCGTCATGTCGGTAGCGACGAAACCCGGACAGAGTGCCGTACACCGCACGCCGTCCTCCCAGCCGGCGCGGCGCGCCGCGTGAGACAAGGCGACGGCGGCGAACTTGGTCATGGCGTAGCCCGCATTGTTATTGTAGACAGCCTTGCCGGCGATCGAGACGACGTTGACGATGCGCCCGGCGCCGCAGCGTCTCAGGTGCGGCAACGCCGTGCGGATCATCGATAACGGCGCCTTCACGTTCACCGCCCACATGCGATCGAGCTCCGTGTCCTTTTCGTCCTCGATTCGCACCCTGACGACCATGCCGGCGTTGTTTACTAGCCCGTCGATGCGTCCGAAGCGCGACGCCGTGGCATCGACCCACCGGCGGTGCGTCGCCTGGTCCTCGGCGTCGTAACGCTCCATAAGGACTCGCCCTTCGGCCCACTTGCCGGCCACCGATTTAAGCGAGGCCGGGTCGCGGGCACCCAGGCTTAACGTGTATCCAGCTCGATACAGAGCCTCGGCGATGGCGTGGCCGATGCCTCGGTTCGCGCCAGAAACCATGATGACCCGCCCCTCGGGTGCGAGCATTTGCCGACGCCTCTCGCCGTCGTCTAGCTATACAGGGCCACGCACCGCACCTCGATGCTCCAGCGTTCCGGAGCGTCTGGCGGCGTAGCAGGATCCTCGAAGGCGCTGTGGAAGCTGAAGGTGCAGGGCGCGCTAATCGCCGCGTCGGCATCTGGCTGAGCTCCCTTCGTGCGAGCCAGCCGGCCGGCCGAATCCCACTGCTTGATCAACAGCGCTTCACTCCGGGTCAGCCCAGGATAGAAGTACCATCGGTGGCCGTTGTGGTGCTTCGCGAAATAGTTCTCACCGATGCGGTCGGCATAGTGGATCTCGAAGACGACCAGATGCTCTGGCCGCACGCTCGCTGCATCACACAGCGCCAGCGGTTGGGTCGCGACCGGCTCGGCGGCGATGTTGCGCCAAAGGTTGATGATCGCGAAACGGCCGCTCGCAAGTGCCTGCTCCACCGCGTCCGCGTCAAGCAAGGATTGCCCCTCGACCAGCACTGTCCGAAGCGTGTCGTTGCCGGTCGGCGGGCGCGCCAGGTCGCGAAGCCGTTGCGGCGCGCTGGTCAGCGTGTAGTCGCCATGGACCACCCGGGCGGGCCCCTGAACCTGCTGGCCGCCCTCGATGCGTTGTCCACTGCGCTTGCCAACCGCCGAGCGGATGTTGTGGTCGAAGGCCGCGGCAAGACTGGCCCCGCTCGCTTCACGCACGATCTCGGCGCACTCCGGGTAGTAGTGGCGCACCACCTGTTCGTGATCGAGAAAATTGAGGTCTTGCCGCGTCAGCGGACGCAGCCGCATCTCGAACCCACTCGTGGCCAGGGTGCAGGGCGACTGCGCTGCCAGAGTCCGCGCATTGGCGACGGACATCTGTCGTTCTTCCAGGTCGACGCCCTCCCAGCGCGCGTCACTGCCATCCCGGTTGCGACGCGTTAGGACCTTGCCGTTGCGGTAGAGCGAGGATTTGGCCGAATCGGCCATGTAGTTGAACAAGCCGGCCCGAGCTGCCGGAATTTGAGCGTCAGCCATCGATGCCATGATCGCCGCCTGTTCTCCAACTGCAATATAGCCGAGCATAGTCGGTCGGGGGGCGCAGGTGTACCATTGTCCGTAGCTGTGGTGGCAGGAGCGCCGCCGGAGCCAAAATGGACGGCGATTGACCGTCCAATTGCTACGTGGAGGATACGCCATGGAACTCTTTGCTGATCCCATCACGGTGAACTGCCGCAAGGTGGTCGCCGGCCTCAAGCTGTTGGGTTCCGACTACACGCTGACCAAGGTCGATTACTTCAAAGGCGAACAGAAGAGCGATGCGTTCAAGGCCATTAATCCGAACGCTGCGCTGCCGGCGTTGCGGGACGGCGATCTGGTGCTCTGGGAGTCCAACGCCATCTTGCAGTACGCGGCTGACAAGGGCGGCAAGGCTCAGTTTTATCCGACGGACCCGGCCAAGCGTGCCGACGTGAACAGGTGGCTGCTGTGGGAGGCGTCGACATGGTTTCCGTCGTGCTACGTCTATCTCGTCGAGAACTGCGTGAAGCCCCTACTAGGCGGCGCCCCCGATCCGGCTGTGCTGGCCGGCGAAGAAGAACGCTTCCACAAGCTGGCAGGCATCCTCGACAAGCGCCTGAGTCACAGCCCCTGGCTGGCCGGCGACGGTCCAACCATCGCTGACATCGCGGTCGCGGCGCCAATGCACCTGCATGCCTGGCAGCAGTTGCCACTGGCTCCACATCCGAACCTCGCCCGCTGGATGACCCAGCGGGTCGAGCAGCTCCCCTGCTGGAAGGCGACGCATGTCGGCGATGGCTTCAGGCTGGAGGAGGCGGCCTGACCGGCGGCGGCTTTGCGTTGTGTAGCTCTGGTGTAATCGCGCGGCGCTGAATCCCCGAGCCGCATGACTGCCATTTGGGAGGACGACGAGCGTTCGACGCAAGATTTGAACATCGTGTGCTCGTCGCCGCTATCCCCGCTTCCTGTACCGGTCATCGAGCTTGCTTATCGCCTCGGCGATGGCGCTCCCGACTGATGCGCATAGCGCTCGACCATGATCATGGTTTTGTGGCCGCTGTGCGCTTCACGGTCGGAAGATCGACTCCTGCCTGGACGACGTGCGTGATAGCCATGTGCCTCAAGGTGTGGCGAACCACCTGCCTTGAATCGAGGCCAGCGCGTTGGACGATCTGCCGGGGTTACTTGGCCAGCATGAGCTGATCGCCCACCTCAGCCAGCGCCCCGTTGCGGCACTGAACGATGTGCGCAAGCAGCGTGTAGGCGCGCTGCGCCATCGATATTGGACTCTAGTTGGACTCGCCGTTCGCCGCAAAATGCTAAGTGCTTGATTTCCTTGGCGCTCCCTACGGGATTCGAACCCGTGTTTCAGCCTTGAGAGGGCCGCGTCTTCGGTGTGAGTGCATCCGCCCCTCAACTGACAACTAAGTCCCCGGTTGGGGCTGCCTTTGGGTTACCCCTATCGCGTATCTAATCAGGCCTTGCGATACGGCGCAGACTGCAGCCTCCGAAAGGTATCCTTTCGCAAAGGGTAGTCGCACCATCGGGAGGGTGATGCCACGCACAGTTCTCTGGCTGATGGCAGCCGGCGCAGTCGTTACCGCCGCAGTCCTGGGCGAAGCCTGGCGCGGCGAGCCGGGCGAGCCGGCCATTCTCAGCCACGCAGCCAAAGCCGCCGCGACCTCGCCAGTTGCGTCGGCGCCAACCCCGCCGGTCGACGCCGCAACGCCACAGACGGCGGCACCGCCCTCGGTGTCACCGCCGACCGTAGCCATGCCCAGCTTCGACATTGCCCTGATCGGGCCGGACGGTCGTGGCGTGATCGCCGGGCGTGCCCAGCCCGGGGCCAAGGTCATCCTGCTCGATGGCGACAAGGAGCTGGCCCAAGATCAGGCTGATGCACACGGCGAATGGGTCATCATTGCACAGGATCCGCCTCTTGGCGCGGGCCAGCACGAATTGCGCGTGATCCAACATGTCGACGGCCGCGCGCCGGTGACCTCCGACCAGGTTGTCGTGGCCATCGTGCCGGACCAGAAACAGTCCGGTCCGGAGAAGAAGACGCTGATTATGATCGCGCCATCGTCCGGCGCCGCGACGCTCATGCAGCCGCCGTCCGCAGCCGGCGTGCCGAAATCCGGCGACCTCGTGATGTCGACGCTGGATTACGACGAAGGCGGCCATGTCACGGTCACGGGAAAGGCCACGCCCGGCGCGGTGGTGCGGGCCTACATCAATGACAAGATCGTAGCCGAGGGTCAGGCCGCTGCCGACGGAAGCTGGCGGCTCGTGCCGGCCACGCCCGTCGAGCCCGGCAAGTACAAGCTTCGGCTCGACCGACTCGCCAAGGATGGCAAGCCCGTGGTCCGCCTCGAGTTGCCGTTCGAGCGCATTCCCGTGCCGCCGGCTACGGACAACAGCGAACGCCTGGTTGTCGTGCGTGGCGACAGTCTCTGGAACATTGCGCGCGCGCACTATGGTACCGGCTTCCAACACACCCTGATCTACGGCGCGAATAAGGATCAGATCCGCGATCCGGACCTGATCTACCCTGGCCAAGTCTTCAGCCTGCCCAAAGTCAACTGACAGCGGGCAATTGAGAGCTCCTTCATGCTGGCGAATTTCTTCGTGCCGATCCTCGACGTCAGCACTGATTCGGACCCAATACGCGCGCGAGGCAGGGCAGGGCGAGAACCTGAGGAAAGCTGAAGCGGAGCAGGATGCGCTGAGGGTGGCGGCAGATTGGGCTCGAGCGACGAGGGGATGTCACAGCGTATCACGCCCGCAAAGCTCGCGAAATCGTGCGCGCTGCTTCCCTATGGCTTCCCCGCCAACTCTCGATAGACCGGTGCTGGACGCTAAATCTTTGATATTTATGGCGGACCCGGCGAGATTCGAACTCACGACCTCTGCCTTCGGAGAGCAGCGTCCAGACGTTTTAGGCCGCCGCGTTCAGCAGCAGGTAACGGCACCTCTGCCCACTTGGTCTAGACCTATCGGGCAACGGCCGTCCCTTCCGCCTCGTTTGCATCCCGCTTGGTACCAATGGGAACAGCTCGGTTTGGGCCGCCGCGCGGCATTCGCGTCCACTGTAAGTTCAGAACCGTCCGCACGCCGGCATTGCGGCTCTAAGCTGCATCATCCAAAAATACAACGCATGGCAACACAAGATCAGCGGCGCAAAGCGACGATCGGCGCTATCGTCGAGGCGGCTCGTACGCATTTCGGTAGGGACGGTTACGTGGCAACCTCGATCGACGACATTGCCAGTCGCGCCAGCGTGGCAAAGGGAGCCGTCTATCACCATTTCTCCTCGAAAGCTCAGGTCTTCGCAGCGGTCATTGGTGGCCGATGCCACCTCGCTTCTCGATTCGTTCGATAGTGCCGTCGAGGCCGACGTCATCATCCTCGATTAGAAGTTGCCGAAGACGTCGGGAATTGAGTTGCTGGGGCAATTGCGCCGGCAGGTCGTGAAATTGCCGGTCGTGTTCCTGACAGGCTTGCCTCCACCGTCCATGAAACCCTGGCCTTCGAAAGGGGAGCGATCGACTTTATCGACAAAACTCGCGGCGTTGATGTTCTGGTCAGTCGCGTTAAGCGCGTAGTCGGATCATACAGGCCTATCGCCGATCGCCAGGCTGACAAGTCCATCGCGTGTGGCAAGCTCGTTCTCAAACCAGAGATCAGCTGAGCCTTTTGGAACGGGGTGGACGTCGGCCTCACCATCGGTGATTACAAAATCACCCATTTGCTGGCGTCGAACGCCGGTCGCTATGTAACGTATCGCGCGATCTACGACCGCCTGACCTACGAGGGGTTTATCGCGGGGGTAGGAAATACTGGCTATCGGGCGAACGTCCGATCGGCAATCAAGCGCATCCGAAACAAGTTCCGCGCGTGCGATCCGGCCTTTGTCGAAATCGAGAACTACACAGCTTTTGGATATTGATGGGCAGTCCCGCAGGCTACCCAAAAGAAGGAGGGGTGGTTCAAGCTCTGGGAAGCGGATTGGAGGACAGCGAGGATTAGCGGCGGATCGACCGACGTCCAATTAGCGTCGGTACATTCCTGTGAGTAGAGCCAACTGAATCGGAGGAGCGACGCGCAACTCCCTCCACGCTTGCACGTCGGAGCCGCTGCGCGGCACCTCATCAAGAGGAAGTTGGGGCGCGCTTCTACTTGGCACGCTAGATCACATGCGAACGGCACAGACCGCTCCGAAGAGCAGTATTGGCGATGGCGACATGGGCAGTCGCTTCGTCGATACCGACCGGTGCGAGCACAAATTGCAGCTGGTTAGAAAACAAAGGAACAGTCACCGGATGGTCGCAACCCGCTTCTATGTTAATCACAGCGCGCCCTTGCACAGAGAATCGCTGTGTGAGACTCCCCATACGGATGCATAAAGCAACAGTGCGCAGCCGAAACGCCTTGGCATGTGTGCTTCTTTCGCGACTGAAAAAGGGAGCGTCCAATGGCTCAGTTAGTGGTGTCGTGGTTTATCTGTGATGGCAGGTTCTGCGTGCACGCCATCAACGCTTTAGGCAGCAGGAGCGGCAGGATTATTGAAATCGAGGACATCGACACCGGCGAGCGCGTCCATGGCTCGGCCCGAAGATTGGAGCGATTGGTGCAGGCGCTTCGAAGCTCCGGTGGCGAGTTGGGCCGAGTCTCGCCAGCGTCACCCGACACGACCTCTTGAGGCTTAAGGTCAGCGGCATTGCGCCGACGCCCATTGCTTCAAAGGTGAACTTTGCACTCGGAACAACAACACACCGATCAACAACTTCTCCGCGATGAGCTGAAGCTGCTGCGCCGCCTCAGCATCGCTCGCCGCAGCGCTTCTACTCGCCTGCCGATAGTTCGACGTACCGGGCTCACCCGCCTGCCAACTCGCAGCGATTTAACTGCAAATAGCGAAGTGGTTCTCCGACATCGTCGCTAGGGCCAGTGAGTCGGAGTCTGACTCTGCGGGCGGTCCAGCCACGGCCGCCAGGGTGGTGACAGCGCCAGACCTCGATCTTGTCACACGCCTCGATGCTTCGGGCGTGATGTCATATTGGAGGCTGCGTCTTCCGCTGCTGTGCTTCGATCGACCTGACCGCTGATGTACCGGCACGTCCGGGCTTACCGACTTCCGGGGCGCGCCTTCGCTTGTATGCGGTTGGGTGCGTCGTGGGGGGAAGGATGGCGGCAGTGCCGGTAATGACATGGGATGAATTCTTGGACACCTATCCCAGGTCACATCTGGTGGTTGCGTGGCTGCACGTGCGGCAGCGGACCGGTGAAGTGCGACGGGCCCGGTTCGATCTGCGGATGATGCCGGCTACTGTGAAGCGCTGAGCACCACAATAAATAATCGCCCGTTAAGCGGTGGTGCTCAGGGCGATGCTAACGCCAGCGCCGCCGAGTTGGCGCGATCCATTGCGCAGGCCACGGCTCAATGCAAGGCTGGCAACACGGCGGCCGGCATTCCGACGCTCGAGAAGATCCTGAAGGAAAACAAGGTTACGCTGCCGCCACGCACCTGACATCTCTAGTCCTTGGTCCGTGAGGGCCTTTGCTCAGAATACCGCGGCGATGCCAAACGGCCGATGCCGCAGCAGCATTCGCAACTTGCGATTTACCCCAGCGAAGGGCCCTCGGGCCGCTTGTCAGTCCGCCGTTGAGCTTAGGTCGCCGCGCTGAGCCCGTCGTCGCGCGTCGGCCCGTGGCGTCAGTCGGCGAAGGCTGCGCAAAAGGAAAGATTGACCGTTTCGGGTGCGCGAGCGGCCTTCAGCCTCGCACGCCAATCTTTCCAACCGTTTGGGATCAGTCGAGCACGGGATCTGGGCGCGCAGTTGAGCGGCAATCGCGGCAGCGCCTGGGGTAGGCACGCGCAAATGCGCCCGGCGGCGGCGCAAGAGGCGGCACTTCATGTAATCTCCTTGGATTGACCCAGGGCTTTGTGTCGTTTCAGCCCGGCAGCGTCGGTCGTTCTACGATTTAAGGCGCGGCGTGCTACATCGCGAATTTCATCGGCGTCTGTGACGCCCATCACGGGGCGGCGACTCGCCGCACTTGGTGGCGCTCGACGAAACGCGGTCACCAATGCGGGGGGCTGTAGTGCGCCGGCTGTTTTCGTTAGGTGTTGAGGGGGGAGGTTTAGCCTTCGCTAACCGTACACTGCATAGGTCTCGGCAAGTCTGCGAGGGCTCTCGCAGATGTCGGGTTCGAAAAATGGCAAAGCAACCTCGCAACAGTATTCCCGCCTTGGTCCTTGCAGTCATTGCTCAGGTTTACGAACTCTCGGGGCGGCGGACGCAGCCATGGTACATTGATCGCGCTGCGCTGGACTTAGGCCACGCATCCGAAAGCGTGGCTTCTTCGATCTACTACGCCGAGGTAAGCGGCTGGTTGGTAGGAGCTGGTGAACCTCCGAAGAGCGTTGCGATAACAGCCGACGGTGTACGACTGTTGGAGGAGTGCGGGCTGATCTGAAGGCAGGCGTGCAAGTGAAAGTGTGGTTGGCATTAATCGCACTGTGGGCTGCAGCCGTACTGTCGCTAATCCCTCATTATCCAATGACTTCGAAGAGCGGTCCGTGCAAGCCGAGCAAAGCATGGGCTTCATCAATTGAATCCACTACGGTCAGGTGATTGTCTCCAGCCAGTCTCTGGCTTTGCACGAAAGCTTCCACGAGGGTGCACGCTGTTGTTCGGGATTGCACCAGCACTCGCTGTCCACGCACGATTGAGGAGCGGCTGCCTCGCTCCGCGGCCTTTGTCTGCGGCACCGCCATCGCAGCAATCTCGCTGAAATCGTAGAGGCCTCGGATCGATGGCTTATCTGCCGTCTCCTCGCGGGCGAGAAAGGCGATCAATGCAATGTCGAGATCCAACAGATCTTGAGTAGCAATCACCCCTGCAGCCTTCGCCTTAAGCACCCTATGCCTGCGCTCGAAAGTCAAAAGGAACTTCATGAGTTGTGCGACCGGGTTGCCCTTGGCGGCTTTTGTCTTAGCCCCACCTCGATCAACTTCCGCAGCGCGACCGATCGGCCAAGACCGGCCGCAGTGGCCCATTTGTCGATCATTTGCTCTGTCTCTTTGCCTTTTTGAGGCACGCGCGTTCACCATAGTCAGAAGTGAAATATGCCGGGATGATGGAGGAAGTAGCCATGCGGCACATTCTACTTGCGTTAGTGATGCTACTCTTCCCGGTCAGCAGCGACGCTTGGGCTGGGGCGATGAGGGTCACAAAGTCGTCTGTGAAATAGCCTTTCGCCTGGTCCAACCCAACACGCGCGCCAAGATCAAGAAGCTGATCAGCACCGACGACCGGTTCGACTCCTTCAGCGATGCCTGCACATGACCAGATCATCCCCGGCAAAGAGCAAGCGAGCACTTCCTGAACCTGCCGAGAGATGCGGATGGGCTCCTTTCCGAGAGCTGCCCAGGTGCATCGGCCTGCGTCGTGACGGCAATCAAGAGGGACTTTGAAGTCCTGTCGTCCAACAACGCGAGCCAGGCGCAGAAGCTCGCATCGTTGAAATTTCTCGGCCACTGGGTCGGAGACATTCACCAGCCGCTCCATGTCTCCTTCGAGGACGATCGGGGCGGCAACGGCGTCCTGGTGACGGGAGAAGGCGGCACCTCCAATCCGCATTCCGCCTGGGATACCTGTCTTGTGACCAAGGCCGTGGGCGCAGACGTGGGTGAAGCTGCTACTGACCTGTTAAAGTCGATCACGCCGGCCAAGGTTGAAAGCTGGACCCGTTCGAAGCCGATGGACTGGGCCTACGAGTCCTTCGTCATCGCGGAACAGGCACAGACGAAATACTGCGTTCGACAGGTGCGTCCTGTGAACACGCTGCGGGGAAAGTGACGATCGACGCGGCCTATGTCGTGACGAACGCCCCGATCATCCGCGAGCAATTGCAGAAGGCCGGTGTCAGGC
>Ga0210389_10001547_pt1 | contig 18641 bp, 14 predicted proteins | sample IncBWH28OmetaG_FD_160127 | JGI IMG/M metagenome (GOLD analysis project Ga0210389, IMG submission 160127) | Forest soil microbial communities from Barre Woods Harvard Forest LTER site, Petersham, Massachusetts, United States - Inc-BW-H-28-O ...
CCAACTGGGATTGTCGGCTCAAGCCCTGGAAGATGGAAATCCTCTCGATCGAATCATTACATTCTCGCTCATCCTATTGGCGGCGGGTGTCCTGATATCGAGATCTTTCAAGTGGAGCAGCTTCTTTCAGCGCAACCTGGCTTTGGTTGCATACATTTCTTTCGCTCTAGTGAGCGTCCTCTGGTCCGATTTTCCCTTCATCGCTATAAAGAGATGGATTCGAGACCTCGGTAACTATCTGGTCATACTCGTCGTTCTATCAGATCCTCGACCAACCGAGGCTGTTCGTATGGTGCTTCGCCGTCTTGGCTTTTTATTAGTGCCACTCTCCATCTTGCTCAATAAATACTATCCCCTGATCAGCAAACAGTACGACGTTTGGACTGGTGCAGACTACTATGTAGGCGCTACAACCAGCAAAAACATGCTTGGTGTGATGTGTCTGGTCATCGGGCTGTCCTTCTTCTGGGACACGGTGACGCGCTGGCCCGAACGCAAACAGAAGAGAGCAAAGCGGATCATACTGGCAGACATTGCACTGTTTGCGATGACAGTCTCATTGCTAAGAACTGCTCATAGTACGACCTCAACCGTATGCCTGATTGTTGGATGTTTAGTCATCGCAGCAGCTCACACAAAATTCGTCAAACGCCATCCTACAATCCTTAAAGTGCTGGTCCCTGCGACTTTTTGTCTATATCTGATTTTGTCCCTGGGTCTCAATATGAACGGAGCGATGGCTGGAGCCATTGGCAAGGATCCGACACTCACAGATAGAACCAAGATTTGGTCATTTCTTCTTAACATGCATACTAATCCCCTTGTCGGTACCGGCTATGAAAGCTTCTGGCTGGGTTCTCGCCTCGAAACGTTCTGGGAGACGTCCGGTGTCGGCCACCTCAATGAGGCACACAATGGTTATCTAGAGGTTTATCTCAACTTGGGTTTAATTGGGCTTCTTCTTCTTATGGGATTTGTAATTGCCAGCTATAGAACTATTTGTAAGAGGCTTAAACCATTTTCTAACCTAGCTTCGTTAGGTTTAGCTTTATGGATTACCATGCTCTTCTACAGCGTCACAGAAGCTGGTTTTAGAGGCGGCTTGATGTGGCTTATGTTCTTGCTGGGAGGTATTGCGATCCCAGAACGTGCTATGTCTCGTGTGCGTAGTGCTGTCACGCTTGATGGCGTAGGTACAGTCGAGCGAGTCGCCAGTCTTCCCTTAGGAGCAACATGCCAACGGAGGTAATCATGAGCGAGGCCACGCGGCCTCTGACGCCGGGTTCTGAAGCTCTGCCAGAGCTTGAGGGATCAGCTACCCGTATCGTACGCAGTGAAGTTGGGATTAAAGGAAAAAATGTAGTTGTTCCGTCGGTTCAGGTCGAGGACAGGACAGTGATAGCTACCGGCAAGTGGCTCAAGGTAGCGGCTGTTCGCCACGAAGAACTGGTAGATGGTGCCACGGTTGCAGATCCCGAGTCTTTTGTTTCTCAGTTAAAGAAAAGTGGATTGAAAGCGGATCTCTTTACTTTTGCGCAGCGGCTACCCGATAGCGCGCCAAAGTATAGCTACCAGAAGGAGTGGGAAAACGTCGCCGCGGTTCCAACCACCGATTTCTCATACTGGTGGAAAGAATGTACGGAACACAGCATCAGGAAAGCAGTAAATCGAGCAAAAAAACTTGGCGTGGTGACAAGAGTTGTGAGCTTCGATGATGAATTTGTGGAAGCCACATGTCCGATCTACAACGAGATTCCCGTGCGGCAGGGTAAGGCGTTTTGGCATTATGGTAAGGATTTTCAATCGATAAAGAGCGCACTCGCGACATACCTGGAGAGAAGCACCTTTATCGGTGCGTATTACGAAGACGAACTAATCGGCTTTATGAAAATTACCTGGGTAGATACAACCGGGACTATAACGCAGATCCTCAGCTTGAAAAAGCATTTTGACAAGAGACCGAACAACGCCTTGATCGCGAAGGCCATTGAGATTTGCGAAGCAAAGGGCAAATCTCATTTCATATATGGAAGTTTTGTGTATTATGACGCGAATAGCAGTCTGACAGAGTTCAAACGACGAAATGGTTTTGAGTCAATTCCTTTACCCCGCTATTACATCCCATTGACACTTAAAGGCGCGATTGCTCTGAAAATGGGATTTCATCGTGGTGTCGCAGCGAATACTCCAAAGCCAATCATGAGACTGTTCTTAAAAGGAAGAAAGCTTTGGTTCGAGCATAAGTTGAAAAATAAAGAGCAGACTGCTTAGAGGAAAGTCTGGAAGATGAAAGTTCACGTTGCAAGCAGTTAGGAAGAAATGCTGAAGTGCAATCGTGGATAACACACGGTTAGATGAGATGGGCCGGTGTAGCTTAACGGTAGAGCAGCCGATCTGTAATCGGCAGGTGGAGCGTTCAAATCCTTCCGCCGGCTCCAATATCTAATCTTGAGACCAACCTATTGACTACCCCTCTAGCTGAGATGCCATTTGGGTTTGTGCCTGAACCTATTCTGACCTAATCAAAATATGCCTGGAATCGTCGGACTTATCACAAAGATGCCACGAAAGTTGGCCGTCCCTCAGTTGTTGCGGATGGTGGAGTCTCTGCGCCACGAGTCTTCCTATACAACGGGGACCTGGATGGACGAGTCATCCGGAATTTATGTCGGATGGGCTGCGAGGCAGAATAGTTTTTCCGCAGAAATGCCCTTGCGAAACGAGCGGGGCGATATCGTTCTTGCGTTTGCCGGGGAAGAGTTTCCAGAGCCGAGCACGATTCAACGTCTAAAAGAGCAAGGACACGAGCTGGATGCAGATGGGCCCTCCTATCTAATTCATCTTTACGAAGAAGACCCATCATTTCCTGCGGGATTAAACGGAAGATTTCACGGGCTCCTGGCAGATCGGAATACTGGAACTGCTGTGCTTTTCAACGATCGCTATGGGATGCACCGGACCTACTATCACCAGTCGAAAGATGCCTTCTATTTTGCGGCTGAAGCGAAGGCGATTTTGGCTGTGCGTCCTGACCTCAGGAGAATCAATTCCAGAGGACTAGGAGAGTTCGTCTCCTGCGGGGCTGTTTTAGAGGACCGAACGATCTTCGAGGGTGTCCAACTTTTGCCGCCCGCTTCGGCCTGGGATTTCCGCAATGGATTACTTGAACGGAAAGGCACCTATTTCGATCCGCGTGAGTGGGAAGAACAGGAAACGCTCGACCCAGAATCTTATTATCGAGAGCTCCAGCAGACCTTTACACAAAACCTTCCTCGATATTTTGCGGGGCGCGAGCGGATCGGAATGTCACTGACCGGCGGCCTGGACACTCGAATGATCTTGGCTTGCCGGAAGTCCGATCCAGGGTCCCTCCCTTGCTACACCTTCGGTAGCATGTTTCGAGATAATCAGGATGTCCGTGTGGCACGTCGCGTCGCGGACATTTGTAAACAGCCGCATCAAACCATCACTGCCGGGCAGGAATTTTTGTCGCGATTTTCCGATTACGCCGAACGTGCTGTATATCTCACAGACGGATGCGTAGATGTTGGGCGTGCCCCAGACCTCTATTTAAATGAAAGAGCGCGCGAAATTGCTCCGGTCAGAATGACGGGAAACTACGGCGGGGAAGTTCTGCGTAAGGTTCGCGCCTTTAAGCCGATGGAACCCGCTGCAGGTTTGTTTTGCCCGGAGTTTCTCTCTTGTATCCATCAGACGGCAGAGACGTATGCCGGAATCGTTAGTGGCCACCCAGTTTCATTTGCCGTCTTTAAACAGGCACCCTGGTATCTCCATGGTGTGCTATCGCTGGAGCAGACGCAGCTCTCCATGCGCTCTCCATACCTCGACAATGACTTTCTACAGACCGTTTTTCGGTCGCCTGCATCTGCTCTTAGTGGCAATGAGATCTCTTTGCGGCTCATTGCGGATGGTAGCCGGGATCTGCTGGACATCCCGACAGACCGTGGTCTAACGGGAAATCAAGGAAATATCTTAGATGTGATTTCCCGAAGCGTTCTCGAATTCCTCTTCAAAGCGGAATATGCGTATGACATGGGCATGCCACAATGGTTAGCACGGCTTGACCATGCCTTCTCGCCGCTCGGGCTGGAACGTATCTTTCTGGGACGGCATAAGCCCTTTCATTTCCGCGTCTGGTACCGCGATGCCCTTGCTGGGTATATTCAGGAAGTGTTGCTCGATCCTCGCAGTCTCACAAGAAATTACGTGGAACGAAAAGGGATTGAGGCTATGGTACGAGGTCATCTGAGAGGAAATGCGAATTTTACTACAGAATTGCACAAGGTGCTAACGCTTGAGCTTATTCATCGCTTATTCATAGATGTAGATGATGTTCAGGCGCGGTCTTGCCTCGATCCGGTTTGTGTGGCGTCGGCTTAAAGGTTAGAATTTTATAGAGCACCCAAGCCTCCGAGTTTGGATCCTGTTGGCTCCTGCGCGCACGTCTGTAAGTTCAACAAATATCTAAAAAGGAATGGTGCCCCCCTCACCATGGCAGTAAAAAGATGGATTACGCTCGTATTCCTATTGAGTGCCTTTACCGGCGCTAAAGCCCAAACAATTAAAGCTGCAAGCTGTTCTGCGTCAGATGTGCAGAAAGCTTTTAGTGCAGTCACAAGCTCTACAACTACGGTCAGCATTCCTTCGTGCAATGGCACAAGCTGGTCGAGTCAAGTCACGCTTAACGTACCATCCTCAAGTTCAACGTTCTCCCTCATTGGTGCTGGAAGTCAGTCAACAACCGGCGGCGGCGATGCAACGGTTATTATTGACAACTACGCAAGCAGCAATCCATTGCTAGTCATCAATACGGCTGGCTCGTCATCTGTGCTTCGTATATCTGGTATCAGTGTTGAAGCCGGTTCAGGCACCACCAAGTACAACGGGATCGTCTCAATCGGAGGCGCTTCTCAGAATGTGCGCCTTGACCATTCGCATTTTTCTTCCACATCCAGTTCAATGGTTCAATTCCTTGGTTGTATTAACGGGGTTGTGGATCATTCAATTTTTGATGGTGGCGGTGTAAGTAACGCCGTCAGAGCGTACAACGCTGGGACCTGTTATAACGACAGTCTCGGGGTTGGCGATCAGTCATGGGCACACAGCACCTCTCTGGGATCGTCTAATTTCCTTTTCATGGAAAACAATGTATTTAACAGCGGCGCCTCCAATGACTGCACAGATGGTGGGAGATTCGTCTCGCGGTTTAATACATTCAATACCACGACTCCAGCTCCAACCGTACAGACCCATCCTACCGGCGGTGGGCAAAGAGAACGGGGATGCAGGGCATGGGAAGTTTATAAAAATCAATTTGCCGCGGTTAGCGGAAACTACATAAACGCCGGCTTCTTTGTGAGCAGTGGGACTGGCGTCATCTGGGGAAATACAGCCCCGTCATCGTCTGCTGGTGGAGGTACGGGGTATCAGAATTTCATCACCGGGCATGTGATGAGAGCCAACAACAATACCTATCCGCAATCTGCTCCTCCGAATGGATGGGGGTATTGTGGGACTGCTCAGACAGGATCTCCAAGTGAATGGGACCAAAACACAGATTCGAGTGGTTATGGCTGCCTTGACCAAGTAGGACGAGGTGTTGGACAACTGTTGGTCAACGATTTCCCGAATATGACCAATAATTCGACAGGTAACATCACGTGGCCAAAGCAGGCACTCGAACCCGTGTACGAATGGCTCGATGCATGGACCCCCGTGCCGAACAATCCAGGCGCCGTATGGGGAGAGTACGAGTCGCAAGCACAGCAGAATCGGGATTACTACCTTGGCACTAGCAATTCAGGCGGTCAGATATCGTTCAATGGCACTTCGGGTGTAGGGAACGGAACACTGGCTGCTCGTCCTTCAACCTGTACGAAAGGTGTGGCTTATTGGGCCACAGATCAAGGGAATTGGAATCAGAGCGGCAGTGGCGGACAGGGCGAGTTATATGCCTGCACGGCCACAAACACATGGACGCTCTATTATTCTCCTTACACCTATCCGCATCCCCTTGTTTCGGGTTCACCCTCTACGCCTTCTGCTGCCCCATCTGCTCCAACGGCTCTTCAAGGGGTTGTTCATTGATCTATCCGTGGAGAGAGTCAAGCAATCTCTCTCCACGTTAGTATCAATTTGACAAAGCAATCACAGGCCTGATGGACAAGGTCTTCCCATGAAACCTCTAGTCTCCATTCTTATTCCTGCCTATAACTCCGCGGAGTGGATCGCCGAAACGATCCATTCCGCGATTGGTCAAACCTGGCCACACAAAGAAATCATCGTAGTGGACGATGGTTCGACTGATCGGACAGCCGAGGTGGCGCGACGATTTGCTTCGAAAGCAGTTACAGTCGTGTCTACAAAAAACCAAGGCGCTGCTGCGGCTCGCAATCATGCGTTACAGCTCAGCCAAGGGGAGTATATCCAATGGCTGGATGCGGATGACCTTCTCGCTCCAGACAAGATCGAACGGCAACTTGCGGCATTAAGAGAATCTGACAGCAAGCGAGTACTTCTTTCCTCGGCGTGGGCCTTCTTCAACTATCGAATTAACCGTGCCCGCTTCATCCCCACATTGCTATGGCAAGATCTTTTCCCTGCCGAGTGGCTTCTGAGGAAAATGGATAACAATCTACACATGCAAACGGCGACGTGGCTGACGAGTCGCGAACTTGCAGAAGCCGCGGGGCCTTGGGATAAACGCCTCCTGAGCGATGATGACGGAGAGTATTTTTGCCGTGTGCTTCTGGCATCCGAACGAACCCGTTTTGTGTCAGAAGCAAAGGTTTTCTACAGAATTACTCAATCGAGCCGCCTTAGCCACATTGGAGCGTCAGATAGAAAAAAAGACGCAATGCTAACTTCAATGAAACTGCACATTCAATACCTCCTGTCGCTTGAAGATAGTGAACGAGTGCGAAAGGCCTGCTTGACGTACATGCAGAACTGGTATACCCATTTCTATCCGGAACGGCCAGACATCATATCGGAATTGCAGAATCTGGCCGGCCAACTTCAAGGACATCTGGTCGAGCCTTCTTTGCGCTGGAAGTATGCCTGGATGAAGCCGGTATTCGGATGGAAAGCTGCAAAATGGGCTCAAAGAGAGCTTCCGCAGTTCAAGGCCTCATGTGTCAGGCAGTGCGACAGGGCGATGCATCGGTTGGAAACCCAAGGCACGTCGTTTCGGTCTCTACCAGCAACTGGGAATGCGGCTCAAAGGGATTAAAGAGCTGTCGTTTACCGAAAAACACCATCTGATTGTTTTAGCGCGGGCATGCGCTAGCTCTTCCATTTCTTGGAACTGACCACTCCGGTTCAGAAAACTGAAACATAACCAGGATGAAACCAAATTTTCAGCGCCATAAAGACGATGTCCGTTGGAAAAGTGCTGAAGTATCGCCGACTTTGATGTCTCTGGATACAGTCTCTAAAATCAAAATAGCCCTACTCACTGGCGGTAGTGACAGGCCCTACGTGTTCGGTTTAGTCACATCGCTTATAACGCAAGGCGTGAGTCTGGATCTGATTGGAAGCGATGAACTCGACTTCCCAGAATTCCGCAGCAGGTCTGAAATCAACTTTCTTAATCTGCGAGGCAGTCTCCAGTCGAACGTCAACTTCTTAAGAAAAATCTTTAGAGTTTCAAAGTACTATGCCAAGTTGGTCCACTACGCCGCGACAGCCAAACCGAAAGTTTTTCATATCCTGTGGAACAACAAGTTCGAGTACTTCGATCGGACTTTGTTATTGCTTTACTACAAGCTTCTAGGCAAAAAGATTGTCCTCACCGTGCACAACGTGAATGCGGACAAACGAGACGCGAAGGATACATACATCAACCGGCTTACATTGCGGATCCAATATCGGCTCGCCAACTGCATCTTTATTCATACGGAAAAGATGAAGATGGAACTCATCGAAGAGTTTGGCGTGCGGTGCACCCGGGTCACGGTTATTCCATTCGGTATCAATAATGCTGTTCCTGATACATCTCTTACAGTCGGCGATGCAAAGCGGCGGCTGGGACTCCGAGAAGATGAAATGGCTATTCTCTTTTTCGGTAGAGTCACACCCTACAAAGGTCTTGAATACCTGATTGCTGCGTTTCGGAAGGTTCTAACCACGCGCGAGAACTATCGCTTGGTCATCGCTGGCAGGCCCGATAGATGTGAAGAGTACTGGAATGCGATCATGGAAGATATCCGTGAAGATTTGCTAAAAGGGAAGATACTACTTAGACCAGATTTCATACCTGATGAAGAGACAGAGGTCTATTTTAAAGGAGCAGATGTTCTGGTTCTACCTTATCGGCATATCTATCAGAGTGGCGTTCTATTTCTGGGACACAGTTTCGGCCTTCCTGTTCTTGCGGCTGACGTGGGCTCTCTCAAGGACGAGATTGTTGAGGGTAAAACTGGGCTTGCATTCAAACCAGAAGATCCAATCGATTTGGCGAGAACCATTGAACAGTATTTTACTAGTAGTTTGTATGCGGACTTGGATAGCCAGCGGCAAGAGATAAAAGATTACGCGAATGAGCGGCATTCCTGGGATGTAGTCAGTCAAAAGACCATGAATGTATACGCCAGATGTCTTCGCATGCCATCGTCAGAGCAATTGCCTGAGCATACGGTATCGGACACTGCATTTGATGCAAAAATCCCATCATAAGGTACTACTGGGAAGCTCACATTCTACGACGTCACAAGCATCGGCCCGAAAAGCCAAGCCTGAATAACTCCTTATGTCAAAACAAAAAACCGCATTTGTTACGGGTGCAGAGGGTTTTATCGGCTCTCACCTGGTCAAATTCCTGCAAGCTAAAGGCTGGCAAGTCATTGGCACCTATCGGCTGCATGGTTGCAATTCATTCCCTAAAATTGAAAATCTGTCTTTTGTGCAATGTGACCTGCGTGATGGGCAACGAATAACGCAACTCCTAGCAGAGTATCAGCCATCGCATATATTTCATCTCGGAGCACAAAGTCTGCCGACTGTCTCTTGGGCAGATCCGGTCGAAACATTCGAATCGAATGTCATGGGCTCACTGTACCTATTTGAGGCGGTGCGCCGCATGAAGCGTATTCCGATCGTTGTATCGGCTTGCTCAAGCGCTGAATATGGGCATGTTCCACCATCGGCCATACCTGTCACGGAAGAGCAGCCACTTCGACCGCTTCACCCCTATGGAATCAGCAAAGTGTGTTTGGATCTTCTGGCGCGAGAATATTTTTTAGACTATAAAATTCCGGTAGTCAATCTGCGGCTTTTCAATACTACTGGCCCTGGAAAGACGGGCGACGCACTTTCCGACTTTGTGAGGCAGTTAGTTCAAATCAAGAAGAATTTCCAGCCACCTGTGGTCGAGGTTGGTAATCTGAAGCCCCGCCGTGCATTCCTAGACGTCAGAGACACAGTGCGTGGTTTCTATCTGGCTGCACAAAAAGGAAAACATGGAGAGGCTTACAACCTGTGTGCAGCTGCGACACAAGAAATCGGCGAGTTATTGCGTATCGCAATCCGACTATCTGGAGTAAAAGCAGAAATTCGGCCCGTGGCCCACTTGATGCGGCCGTCAGATGAAAAGATCATTTTTGGCAGTATATCTAAAGTCAGCAAGGACATCGGTTGGAAGCCGACGCTGTCTATCGAGCAGACATTATCTTCAATGTTGGAATACTGGGATCAAAAAACTTTAGGATCTTCAAAAATCTGAAGTGAGTACAAAACGATCCATAACGGCCCGAGGTGACTTAATGGGTAATCATCCCATACCTTATGTTCTCATTACTCCTGCTCGGAATGAGGAGACATTCATTGAGAAAACAATTCAATCGGTGATTAAGCAAACTATTTTGCCCGCCAAATGGGTGATTGTAAATGATGGATCAACCGATGCCACATCCAGCATCGTGCGTCCATATCTTGCTGATCATCAATGGATTGAATTAATCGACCTTCCCATACGCAAGGAACGCAACTTCGCCGCGAAGGTATATGCATTCAATGCCGGACAAGAGAAAGTTAAAGATGTCAACTATGAAATCATCGGTAATTTGGATGCCGATGTTTCATTAGATGAGGATCACTTCGAGTTCTTAATGAATGAATTCGACAAAAACTCTCGTCTTGGAGTTGCAGGAACGGTTTTCGAGGAGGATGGAGGATATAGCTCGGAAACGGACAGTTTCGAAGGGCGAAATCACGTTTCAGGCCAATGTCAGATATTTCGACGTAGTTGTTTCGAAGAGATTGGCGGCTATCGTGCGAACAAGGCTGGAGGCATAGACTGGATGGCCGTTACGACCGCGCGCATGATGGGCTGGACGACTCGGTCATTTCGAGAGAAGTCGTTCTTTCATCACCGAACAATGGGAACGGCCGAGCGTGGACGACTGGCCTCAAGTTTTTCATACGGGGAAAAGGACTATTATCTCGGTGGCCATCCCATCTGGCAGATTTTTCGAGTCGCTTACAGAATGACGAAGCGTCCATATCTCCTGGATGGCATTGCGCTGGGGTCGGGATATCTCTGGGCTCTGCTGCGCCAGACAAAACGTCCCGTATCTGATGAATTGATGCGATTTCACCGCAAAGAACAGATGCAAAAATTGAAAACTATTATTAGGTCGTTAGCTACATTTAGACATATCGATAGCTTCGAAGTTAAGACAAGCTAGCATGTTGGTTATACAGCTGCAATGATGAAAACAGAGACGATACAGCCGGCAGTGCTTAGGTTTGTGGAGTGGCTCGACCGTTACGGTGAGACTTCGTACGATCATCAGAGTTTTTTTGCAAGCGATTTAGGGCGTGGTGCGAAAGCTCTTTACTACAGAAGACCATTGCTCGGGAAGCTTGCAGTAGCGCCAATGATCTTATCCGAGGCATTTCTCCCCTCTGCGCGGCGGCTTTTCTGGAAACCGCAACGATTTCCCATAGCTGACGCTCACTATGCGATGGGTTTTGCTTTTCTCTCACGAATCGCCGATGGGGAGCAATATTACCTGCGCGCAGTTCACTTCCTTGAGGTTCTTAAAGAAACCCGGTCCGCAGGCTATAGCCATTATTGTTGGGGATATCCATTTAATTGGGAAACAAGGCGCGGCACAATGCGTGAGGGAACTCCGCTCATAACAACCGTGCCATATGTTTACGAGGCATTCCTGCAAGTTTATGAGATCGATGGCAATCAAAAATGGCTGGATATTATGCTGTCAATCGCTCAGCATGCTTTTTATGACTATCATGATTTCCCCACATCAGCGAATGCCTCGAGCTGTTCCTATAATCCTGAACCAGGTGAGCCGGGTGGCGTCATAAACGCCAGTGCCTACCGTGCATTTCTTCTGACGAGAGCAGGGCTGGACTTCTCGCAAGAGCAGTTTCTTAAAGTTGCGGAGAGAAATTTAAATTTTGTTCTTGAATCTCAAAATGACGATGGTTCCTGGTACTACTCCACGGACGGGGAGAGGGATTTCGTAGATCACTTCCATACATGTTTTGTTCTTAAAGCATTAGCAAAAATAGAGGCTCTCACCGGAAATCATCTGTGCGCCAAAGCTATCGAGCGTGGTGTCAACTATTATGTAAAAAACCTGTTTGACAGTGAAGGTCTACCTAAACCATTTTCTCGTAAGCCTAGGTTAACGGTATATCGGCGCGAGCTTTACGACTATGCGGAGTGTATTAATGTAGCTGTGCTGTTGAAAGGACGGTTCGCAGCACTAGATGACATCTTGTCATCGTGTGTGACCAGCCTAATGGAGTGGCAGAAATCTGATGGATCCTTTCGGAGTCGCCAACTTCTTGTGGGCTGGGACAACACTCCTATGCACCGTTGGGCTCAATCGCAACTATTTAGAAGCCTCTGTCTCCTGCTCTATGCGAATGAACGCAGCTTTAACCTCGAACCGATAGCACAACTCTAATCGATCAATATGTGTGGAATCTGCGGACAATACAACTTCGGAGATCGGGCTCCGGTCTGTCGCTGGAAGATCGAACGGATGGCGGCCAGCATCTCACACCGGGGTCCCGATGATGAGGGCTACCACATTGCTGGTCCACTCGGACTAGGATTTCGCCGCCTCTCGATTATCGACCTTGTGGGCGGTCATCAGCCCATGTCTGATCAAGAAGAATCAGTATGGGTCATCTTTAATGGGGAGATATATAACTTCCCCGAATTGAAGGCTGAATTAGAACGACACGGTCACATATTTAGAACTAAGTCCGATACGGAAATTATAGTTCATGGTTATAAACAGTGGGGTGATGATGTACTGAATCACCTGAATGGAATGTTCGGCCTCGCGATCTGGGATGTACGGCAAGAAAGGTTGATTCTTGCCCGTGACCCATTCGGCATTAAGTTAATTTATTACAAGATTGAGAATGGCCGTTTGTATTTTGGCTCGGAAATCCGCGCTGTCCAAAGTGCCATAGGCGAAACGCCCGAGGTTGATCCAAATTCGCTGAATCTATTTCTCCGGTATCGCTACACTCCCTCGCCACATACGATGTTTAAGGGTATTAGCAAGCTTGCATCAGGGACGATGCTGGTGTGCGAAAAAGGAACCATTGTCTTGCGTCAGTGGTACCAGTACCAGCCATCGCCATTTTCGCCAATGAAGTCCGTGGATGAGGCGCAGGAAGAATTGCTCGAACTATATAAGCAGTCAATGAAACGACATCTCCTGAGCGATGTGCCCGTTGGCTTGCTGTTGAGCGGTGGCGTCGACTCTGGGTTATTGCTTGCATTAATGAATCTATATGGGAAGTCTTGGCGCACATACACAGTAGGTTATGGCTCCGGCTTTTCTGATGATGAGTTGATAGATGCGGCAGAGACAGCTACTCAATTCTCCTCACAGCATACAGAGGTTACGCTTGATAAAAAAACTTTCGAGGAGATGCTGCAGACAATTGTGACATGTCTGGAAGAGCCGATCGCGTCTTCCTCAATTGTCCCCATGTATTTTGTCTGTAGACGTGCCCGCGAAGATGTGAAGGTCGCCCTGATAGGGCAGGGACCAGATGAAATATTCGGTGGCTATCGTCGTCATCTTGGGGTGAGGTATGGAGCATACTGGGGAGCGATTCCGGGTTGGATGCGTACCCCGATTGCCTCGGCGATTGCGATGCTGCCAAGAAACGAAACCCTAAAGCGGGGTGTTTATTCGTTGGATGTTAAGGATCGGATGCAAAGGTATCAGTCTGTGTTGTCTTTGCTTCCAGGTAATGAGATCGACGGTCTTTTTAGAGATGGGATGCTGGATCCAAAGGCAGGAGATGAGATCTTGGAATGCTGGAAAGCTCTGTCTCCACTTATGAGCGAAACGGACGAGCTCGGTGGTTTCCAGTTTTTGGAAGTGAGATCTACTCTTCCCGACGAGCTCCTGATGTTCGGAGATAAGCTATCGATGGCACACGGTCTCGAGGTGCGAGTACCTTATTTGGATAAAGAGATAGTCGAATACGCCGAAAGGTTGCCGGCGCGTTTCAAGGTGCGGAGGGGCTCTCAAAAGTGGCTACATCGAAAGGTGTGTCAGGAGCTCCTCCCAACATCAATCTTAAAACGAAAAAAAAGAGGATTTGCTGTGAATGTTGTTGATGATTGGTTCCGCGGAGCCGTGGGCAGCAAGATGGAAGAAATACTGATGGATAAAGGTTCTTTATTGTATCGGTATTTGCAGCCATTGGCAGTACAGCGAATCTTCAAGCAACATCAGTCAGGTCAGAATGACTATCACAAGATATTGTTTAGCCTAGTGGTTTTTGAAGAGTGGCTTAGAGCTCAACTCTCGCAGGGTGCGAGGATGGGACAAGAAGTTTCAGCTTAGTATTAACACTGCGAGCAAAATGCTTATTTTCGAACAAAAAATGGACGGCTGCACGGATCGATACGAAGAGCTTGATGATCCAGCTTTGATTGTTAGTGCTAAGCATACATGGATAGGTCAGTTCAATAAATGAAAGCTGTTCTACTAGTTGGAGGATTGGGTACGCGACTGCGCTCCGCTGTGGCCTCGCTACCGAAGGCGCTGGCCTCGGTAGGCGATCGGCCTTTTCTAGAGCTGCTCGTGCGGCAATTAGCCAGGCAAGGGGTTAGTCAGTTAGTAATGTGTACAGGATATCTCGCAGCGCAAATCGAAGAGACACTAGGCGACGGAGATAGATTCGGGGTCAAGATCGAATACTCGAGAGAAGTTGTCCCTCTCGGGACAGGAGGAGCACTAAAGCTTGCGCAACGTTATATGCAGCACGAATCCGAGTTTCTTGTATTGAACGGCGACTCCTTTTTACAAATTGATTTCAGCGAGCTCATTAGCTTTCACCAAAAACATGACGGTCTGGCGACAATAGCGGTTGTGCCGGTTCAGAATGCGAGCCGTTATGGGACCGTACAAGTGGAAGCAGATGACCGTGTGTTAAGGTTTGCGGAAAAGACCGGCGATAATGTGCCTGGGATCATCAACGCAGGCGTATATGTTTTCGGGAGTGCGATTTTCACGGAAATTCCGGAAGGGCCAACAAGCTTAGAACGAGATGTTTTTCCCAACCTCCTGGAACAAGGTGTTTATGCGTTTGAGCAGAACCGATTGTTTATCGACATTGGTACTCCCGACGACTACGGACGGGCAAGAGAGATGTACAACCGCTTAGCCGATGCTGCTCTGTATAAACATTGAAATACCGCTTTTTTGTTTCTCATCATGAAACCAGCCAGCAAACCTAATAAAGTCCCGGGCCGCTCTTTAGTCTGTGAAGATCTACCTGCACTCATAGGAAAAGACGTGAGACGAACAAATGATTTTGAAGAACGCGTCATTGGGTTGATAAAAGCATCGATTGCCGTTAAGCAGAAGCTTTTTCAGGATGCCGTGCTCGTTTCAATGATGGCCGAAGTCAGCAGAGTTATCGTAGATGCCTTGCAGCAGGGAAACAAACTGTTTTTGTACGGCAACGGAGGCAGTGCGGCTGATGCTCAGCATATCGCGGCAGAGTTTGTAGGACGCTTTGCCTTCGACCGGCCTGCGCTTGCCGCCTTGGCTTTATCAGTCAACACATCCTGCGTGACAGCTATCGGCAATGACTATGGTTTCGATCTTGTCTTCTCACGGCAGCTCGAGGCTTTGGGGCGAAAGGGCGATGTTGCGATAGGCATTTCAACAAGCGGCAATTCGCAGAATGTACTGTGTGGCATGTCGACCTCTAAAAAGTTGGGTATACATACGATCGCTTTTACAGGTCATTCTGGAGGCAAAATCCGAGATGTAGTAGACCATTGCCTCTGTGCGCCATCAAATGAGACGCCGCGGATCCAGGAATGTCATATTCTGATGGGTCATATCATTTCCGAACTGGTAGAGAAGACGATATTCCATGAAAAGAGCGGTATTTCTGGATCGTGATGGAGTTATCAATCGCGCGGCTTCGGAGGGTAAGTACATTACCCGATGGGAAGAAATGTGCTTTTTACGTGGGGTGGTGGAAGCGATTCGTTTGCTGAACACGAGTGGCTTTCTTGTTATCGTTGTTACAAATCAACGCTGTGTGGCGAAAGGGCTGATTACCGTAGAAGATCTAGAACTTCTCCATCAGAAGATGTGCGGAAAATTGGGCGTGATGGGCGCGATGATTGATGGTGTGTATTTCTGCCCTCATGATATGGAACCTCCCTGTAGCTGCCGAAAACCGGCGCCGGGAATGCTGCTCGAAGCAGCGCTCGATCACAATATCACACTGTATGAATCGTGGATGGTCGGAGATTCTACAAGCGATATCAAAGCTGGTATAAATGCTGGCTGCAAAACAGCCCGAGTCATTCGTAATCGTAAATTATCAGGAGATAGCGGCGACGTTAATGCTCCATCGTTGCTTGGTGTCGTCCGCAAAATTGTTAGATCAGCTAAACGCGCCCAAGCTGACAATGCAAGATGACCGCCTGAACATTCTTCTTAAAAATATACCCCGCCCACACAAAGTTTCGATTTATTGCAATAGGCCATTCTGGCCCATCTCGATGTCACAAGTAGGGTAAAACATGATCATAACCAGCACGCCTCTGCGCATTTCATTCTTCGGTGGTGGTACCGATTATCCAGTATGGTCCCGAGAGTATGGTGGTTCTGTACTGTCTACGACCATCGACAAGTGCTGCTATATAACCTGTCGGCGATTACCGCCTTTTTTCGAATATCACAGCCGCATCTCCTATTCAACGGTCGAAAATGTTAACAGGAATGATGCCATTCAGCATCCATCGGTTCGTGCGTGCCTTCAATACCTGGGAATTGATGAAGGGGTTGAAATTCACCACGTGGCAGACTTGCCTGCTCGCACTGGCTTAGGCACAAGTTCCGCGTTTACTGTAGGGCTTCTCCACGCTCTCTATGCGCTGAAAAGCCGGATGTGTGATAAGCATACGTTGGCTTCGGAGGCTATACATATAGAGCAGGAAATGCTCGCTGAGGCAGTGGGCGCCCAAGATCAGGTGAGCGCTGCGTATGGGGGCTTTAACCGTATCAACTTTAATAAGGATGGCTCAATCGAGGTGAAGCGTATCTTAGCTTCACAAAATAGGATAGCGGAGCTCGAACAACACCTGGCGCTTTACTTTACGGGGTTTTCGCGAATCGCCTCTGAAATTGCCCAAGAACAGTTAAAAGTTACACCTCATAAAATGAAGGAATTAAACACCATGCTTCAGTTCGTAGATGAGGCTGAAGCGATTGTTGTGAATCCCAATCGCCCACTGCATGAATTTGGTCGACTCCTGCATGAAGGCTGGCAAATAAAGAGGACGCTGACACAGAAAATATCAAACGCCAGCATTGATGAAATCTATCAAGCCGGGCTTGATAGTGGTGCCCTGGGAGGTAAACTCCTGGGAGCCGGAGGCGGGGGATTCATGCTGTTCTTCGTGCCGCCCGAACGGCGTGAAGCATTGAGGATGCGTTTGAAAAAACTACTATGTGTCCCGTTCACCTTCTCAAGCAAAGGTAGCGATGTCGTCGTCTACGAACCAGAGGAGCGATATGATCGGTCGCTAACGGCGGAACGTGAGTTTATATACGCTCAAAGCAGCTATTGAGACCCTGAATGATTCGACTTTTCAAACAGTCAACCCCGAGACAGAGTTTGTGGAAACAGAGTGATCGCGCGCTTTGAGCCGATCGCAGGTGGAACTTGCCTGTGTATATTGGGAATAATATTAACAGCTGGGTTGTGGCCGTTTCATATTCCTAGCAATCAGGTGAAATGGCTTAAAACAAGGAATGGGCTTCAATTCGGACGTCATGGCAGTGCGGTCGCTTCTAAGCCCATCCAATGTAGTAGCCTGGACAATGCTTCAGCGACCCTAGAAATTTGGTTGAATCCAGCCAGCAGCGAAAATAGCAGTACAATTCTTTCCTTTGACGCATCGGGCCACCCGGGAGAACCGTTCTCGCTTCGTCAAAGAGGAGAAGCGTTGATCATTCGTCGGAACAATGTCGACCCTCAGGGTATTTCGCGAACGGCCTTATTTTATTTGGATCACGTCTTCCACCAGAACAACGCAGTTTTTTTGACGATTGCTTTGAATAGCCGGGAAGCCCTGACTTATGTGAATGGGACTCTAGCAAAAATCTCTCCTCTTTCGGGAGCATGGAACGACTTAACGGGGAGGGCTGTGCTTGCTAACGTTCCAACAGCCAACGATAGCTGGTCAGGAGAAATTCTTGGCCTGGCCATTTATCAATATGAGCTTACAGCCTCCCAAGTAACTGCCAATTACGAAAGTTGGAAGACAAGATCGAAGCCTGTACGGATATCTTCCAAAGCAAACGCGGCCGACGTATATTTGTTTGATGAACACAGTGGGGCAATAGCGCATAATCTATATGATGCGTCGACTTGCTTCATTATCCCAACTCACTACTTTATTTTGCACCCTAGATTTCTACTTGTGCCCTGGAAGGAATATCATCCAACAGTGCGCGGATATTGGTATGATATCGGCATAAATATTATCGGATTTGTTCCTCTTGGCCTTTGCTTCTTTATGTACTTCTCGCTGTTTGGATGGGTTAGGTATCTCTGTATAGTCACCGTCTTCCTCGGGCTGTTCACGAGCCTTGCTATTGAGCTCCTTCAAGTGTTTCTTCCAACGCGCAGCTCTGACATGACAGATGTAATTACTAATACTCTAGGAACGACTATCGGAGTGATAATTTCTCGCAGAATTGTCGCACAGATTCGGATGCAAACTAGCGACTATAACAGCCTAAAAAATTATTGAAGAATCAGGTGGTCTTTACCACTTAGAACAACTGTCGATCCATGGATGATTCCACGTGTCACCGGCGCTTGAATATGATCTTTCAGAAAACCAATCTAGATGGGGTTGTTGAAATTTCCCCGGAGCCTAAGAGCGATGAACGGGGTTTTTTTGCCCGCTCATGGTGTCGGCAAGAATTCGAGCAAGAGGGTTTAAATCCAAACTTGGTGCAATGCAGCATCTCATTTAACTCAAAAAAAGGTACATTGCGCGGTTTGCATTACCAAACAGACCGCTATGTGGAGACAAAGTTAGTACGTTGTACCAGAGGCGCGAACTACGATGTTGC
>Ga0210389_10001548_pt1 | contig 18629 bp, 15 predicted proteins | sample IncBWH28OmetaG_FD_160127 | JGI IMG/M metagenome (GOLD analysis project Ga0210389, IMG submission 160127) | Forest soil microbial communities from Barre Woods Harvard Forest LTER site, Petersham, Massachusetts, United States - Inc-BW-H-28-O ...
CATCAGGTTTGACCTCCCGCCAGGCTTGGTGGGCAGCGCGGTCGGCATGCCGCGCTGCACGATGAATAGTGTCGAGCGTCAGGTCGAAGAAGCGACGGCCTGTCCAGGCGACACGATGGTAGGCATGGCGACGCTGTGGCTGTTCCTGGGTAGGAGAGCGGGGGAAGCCCCGCGGATGTACCTCACGCCCGTCTTCAACATCGAGCCGGCGCCGGGTGAGCCGGTCGCCTTCGCCTTTGACGCGGTGGTGCTGCCGGTACGCCTCGACACGAGTGTGCTGTCGAATGGTGACTACGGCGTGCGCGTCACGGCGCCGAACCTCAGCGAGGCGGCCGGTATCCAGGCGACCTCAATCACCATTTGGGGTGTGCCGGCGGATCACAATGGCCCAGGTAGTGGGCAGTCGTTCTACACGCTGGTCAGCGGCGCGCAGACGTTCGGCGGTCCCAGTCCCGGAAGCGTGCGCACGCCGCTGCTGACCAACCCACAACAGTGCAGCTCACCGCTGAGCGCGACGATGGAAACGGACGAGTGGGGTAGCGCAGGGAAGTTCTTGTCCTCTGAAGCGTTGCCGATGGGTACTCTGAGCGGCTGTGAATTAGTGGGGTTCGAACCGTCGTTCTCGATGCTGCCGGACACGCTCGAAGCGGGCGCTCCGGCCGGCTACAACTTCTCATTGAGTGTCCCCCAACGCAACGAACCGCAACTGCCTGCCAGCTCGACGGTCGAGAACGTGAGCCTGAAACTGCCGGTGGGGACAGTCATCAACCCCTCTGCCGCTTGGGGCCTGAGGGCCTGCAGCAACGAACAGTTCTACGGCCCCGACCATCCCAGCGAAGAACCCGCGACGCTCGGCAACTGTCCACGTGAGGCGCAGGTCGGGACGGTACGAGTGAAGACGCCGGCACTCGAAGAAGCGCTCGAAGGACAGGTCTACCTGGCGACCCCTGAATGCGACCCCTGCACGGCGTCTGACGCCGAAAGCGGGAAAATGGTGCGGCTGTTCGCGCAGTTCGTGAGCGAAGGCGAAGGCGGGATCGTCATCAAGCTGGAAGGTCGAGGTCACATCGACAGCCGGACGGGTCAGATCACGACGGTCTTCGAAAACAACCCACAGCTGCCCTTCAGCGAATTCAGGCTAAAACTCACAGGCGGTCCGCGCGCGGCGCTTGCCAACCCGAGAAGTTGCGGGCCGGCGAGCAGCGACCTCGACCTGACCCCGTGGAGCTCACCCACGATCCCGGACGTTGAACGCTCGTCGGTATTCGACGTGAGCGAAAACTGCTTCTCGCCGTCGTTCGCGCCGAGCTTCGTCGCGGGTATGCCCAATATCCAGGCGGGCGAATTCGGCGAATTCACGCTCGCTTTCGGCCGCTCGGACGACGACGAGTATCTCGGCAAGATATCGATGCGCACACCGCCTGGTCTACTCGGGAAGCTCGCGGGCGTCGAACTGTGCAAAGAACCGCAGGCCAATGCCGGCACGTGCGGCGCCGGGAGCTTGATCGGCAGCACCGCGGTGCTGACCGGTCCTGGCGCCGATCCGTTCCTGGTCGAAGGCGGCCGTGTGTATCTGACCGAAGGCTACGGTGGCGCGCCGTTCGGCTTGTCGATCGTCGTGCCCGCGGTCGCAGGCCCATACACGCTCGCCGGTCTCGACGGTCGTGGCGATCCGAGCGGGAGCGGCACCGTTGTCGTGCGCTCACAGATCTTCATCGATCCCCACAGTGCCCAGCTGACGGTGGTCAGCGGCTCGCTGCCCAGCATGCTCGACGGGATCCCGCTGCAGCTACGCGCGGTGAACGTGAGGATCGATCGACCCGGATTCACGTTCAACCCCACGAACTGCAACAAGATGGCGGTGTCAGGGACGCTTACCTCCGTCGAAGGAGCCTCCGCGACGGTGGTCGATCCCTACCAGGTGACCAACTGCGCGAGCCTCGCGTTCAAGCCGAAGTTTGCGGTCACGAGCACGGGTAAAACCTCCAGGGCGGACGGGGCGAGCCTGAGCGTGAAGCTCAGCTTCCCCAGCGCCCCGCAGGGCTCAGAGGCAAACATTCATTCGGTCAAGGTCGAACTTCCCAAGCTGCTGCCCTCGAGGCTGACGACGCTACAGAAGGCGTGCCCCGCGGCACAGTTCGAAGCTAACCCGGCGAGCTGCCCCTCAGCGTCGATCGTGGGGCACGCCGCGGCGATCACGCCGCTGCTGCCAGTCCCGGTGCAGGGCCCGGCGTACTTCGTGAGCCATGGCGGAGAAGCGTTTCCGAGCCTGGTCCTGCTCCTCCAGGGCTACGGCGTGACGATCGAACTGGTCGGCACGACCTTTATCAGCAAAACGGGGATCACGAGCTCGACCTTCAAGAGCGTGCCCGACGTCCCAGTCAGCAGCTTCGAACTGACGCTACCCGAGGGCAAATACTCCGCCCTAGCGGCCAACGGCAATCTCTGCGTCCAGACACTGAAGATGCCAACCGAATTCATCGCCCAGAATGGCGCACAGACACACCAGACGACAAAGATCAACGTCACGGGGTGCCCCAAGGCGCATAAGGTGAAGCACAAGGCCAAGAAGGCAAAGCACAAGGCTAAGAAAGCGAAGCGCAGGGCGAAGAGACGCAGCTGACAGTCACGAGCACCTCGACTTCGTGGCCGCTCGTACCGCTCAGTGGCCCGAGGTTCAGCCGTTTGTCGAGAAGGGGCTGACGCGTCTCATCGAAACTGGTCCGCGTGCTTTTCCGCCCACTCGCTGAAGGGTCGAGCCGGCCTGTGCGTTATCGCCGCGACGGTCTTCGTGACGGTCTCAGGTCGATCGACGAATGAGGCCCAAGTGTCGAGGGCTGTCGCGGGAATGCCTGCGAGCTGCTGGGCTATCTCCTTGCGCGAGATCTCCTCCCAGCGCAGCGTGCGGCCGATCGCCTTGCCGAGCTCCCGCACCTGCTCGATCTGAGTCAGTGCTTGGGGGCCGGTAAGTGTGTAGCGCGCACCACAGTGCTCTTCGTCGGTGAGCGCTTGGACGGCGACTGCGGCGATATCCCGCTCGTCGATCAGCGAGCGAGCGGCTTTGCCGTAGACCCAGCGTACGACGTCCGCGGTGCGTATCTGATTGGCCCACATGAGTGTGTTGGCAGCGAACCCGGTCGGCCTGAGGAACGTCCAATCATCCGTGTAGCGTTCGATCGCGAGCTCCACCTGGGCCCAAAATGAGCTCGAGCGATGAGCTGCCGCCTCGGCCGAGAGGTAGACGATCCTGCCAGTGTGCCTCGCAAGCATCTGGATGAGCTCTTGCACTCCCTCGGAGCTGAGAAATGGCCACAGTAGGAACAGCGCATCGATCTTGTCGAGCTGCTGGGCGAACCCGGCTGGGTCACGTATGTCGCCGGATACGAGCTCGACCGCGTCCGGCAAGTGCGCATCGGCCCGGTCGCGCACTAGTGCGCGGACCTGGTGGCCGCGCTCTAACAACGCCAAGACACATGATGGCCGACCCTGCCCGTCGCGCCGGTGACCATGATCGTGCTCACACAGATTTAGTTCCCGGCGCTGCGCCAGGCCAATCAGCAATCGTCTACGCTGCGGATGCGCTCGCCGAATGACCGCCACGCGGCGTCCAGGGATCCATCCATCCGTCGGTCACATCCGCTCCGCGCGAGGTGTCATAAGCCCAGATAGACCAGACGGCGCCGAGGCGATGACGCCATCGCGGGGATGAAGGCCCCGCGCAGCGGGTTGGAACCAAACAGCGACCCATCGGAGGATCCCCATGCCAGCAAGAATCAACAATCCGGTAATGACAGTCCCTGGCGCGATGTCGGCGCTACAGCGCCTCGGCAAGGCAGCCAGGCAGGCCGGTTTGCCCGCGAGCACGCACTATCTCGTCGAGCTGCGCGCCAGCCAGATCAATGGCTGCGCGGTGTGCGCGGACATGCACTCGCGAGAGCTGAAGGCGGCCGGAGAGCCGGACGAGCGCATCTTCACGCTCGCCGCATGGCGAGAGACGCCTTACTTCACCGACGCCGAGCGCGCCGCGCTCGCGTTGACCGAGGCCGTTACGCGCATCGCTGACCGCCCCGACCCCGTCCCCGACGATGTCTGGGCAGAGGCCGCCCGCCATTACGACGAGCAGGAGCTCGCGGCGCTCGTCCTGACGATTGCGGGGATCAACGCGTGGAACCGCATCAACGCCGCGACCAGACAGATCACGGGCGATTGGGTGGCCCAGTTGATCGACACGGGCGAGCCTGTCGGCCAGGCGTCCTGACGACAACCAAGCTCCCGCCGCGCCGATGTACGCGCGGCGGGAGCCGATGATTAGCGGCGATGCCGCAGTTGTCTACGCTTCGGCGCTCGCAACCGGACTCAGCTGTTCCTTCAGCTGCGGGTTCGTGGTGGTCTTCAGATACGGCTGCACCCGCGGATCGAAGAACACTTTGATCAGCTTCTTCACCTGCGGGTCGTTGCGGTATGCGTCGCCCACGACGAGCTGGCCGGCGAAGCTGCGCGGTGCGGGTGGCGCGTAGATCCTGTCCTTCGCCGGGATGCCCGCGGCAATGAACTGCATGTTGTAAGCGATCACGGCAGCTACCGAGCTGAGGGTGCGAGGCCCGGCGCCGTAGTCGACGAACACGAATTGCAGTTTGTGCGGGTTGGCGGCGATGTCGCTCGTGGTCGCCGACCACGGGACCGTGCCGGCCTTGAACGTGATCTCGCCGGCCCGCTCCAACAACCACAGCGCTTGTGCTGTGTTGGCGGGATCGTTCAGCAGCGCGATCTGCGCTCCGTCGGGCAGGGCCGAGAGGCTCGGGTACTTGGAGGAGTACACCGAGTACGCCCACTGGAATACCGGCCCGATGGCGGTGAGCTTCATGCCGGTGGACTGCACGACCTCGTTGAGCCAGTGAATGTGCTGATAGATGTTCGCAGCGAACTGACCGTGCGCGGTGGCTTCGTCGAGCTGGTTGCCGTCCTGGATCCCGACCGGTTCGATCTTGAGCCCGTAGGTCGGTGCGATCGCCTGATCGAGCCACTGCAGGAACGCACGCTCGGAGCTACTGGAGGCTTCGTATGCGACGGGCAACGTGGTGCCGAAATGGCTGCCGCTGACGGTCTTTGCCGAGGACCCTTTCGCGAGCAGCACGACGAGCAGCACGATTATCACCCCCAACACCGCGGCAGCTACCAGCCAGTTACGGCGCTTGGAACCGCCGCTCAGCTGGAAATCCTGAGGCGGCGGGAAATTCGGGGTTGGCGATCTAGTCTTCACATCGGTCGACATATGGCCTGCTCCTTTGCTGGGGGTCAGTGTGTGAGCGACCGGACGATGCGGTCGCCGCCGAACTGCACGATTTGAACGATCAGCACGAGCAAGACGATGCAGCTGATCATGATGTGACTGTCGAACTGCTCGTAGCCGTAGTTGACGGCGAGGTAGCCGAGACCGCCGGCCCCGATCGCGCCGGCGATCGCCGAGTATTCGATCATCGCGATGACGTTCAGGGAGAGCCCCGCGACGATCCCCGGGAGCGCCTCGGTGAGCTGGATGGTTCTGATCACCTGCGCGACGCTCGCGCCGGAGGCGATGCCGACGTCCAGACGCGTGCGAGGGATCTCGCGGACCGCGTTTTCCACCAGCCTGGCGAAGAACGGGATGCCGGCGAGCGACATCGGGATGATCGCCGCCTTGATCCCGATCGTCGTGTTCACCACTAGCTGTGTGAAGGGGATGACCGTAGCCATCAGTACGAGGAACGGCAGCGAACGCCCGAGGTTGGCGATCCAGCTGATCGATGCGTGCACCTTCGTATGCGGTGTCAGCCCCCGCGGTGATGTGTTGAAGATCAGCAGCCCGAGCGGCAGGCCGAGCGCGACGACGATGCTCATCACGATGCCGACCATCGCGGCCGTCTGCCCGAGCGCCGGCAGCAGCAGCGAGGAGACGCCGGACCAAGGCGTTGCGGTGGCGAGCACGCTCATGCGGCGCTCCTGACGAGCGTCTCGTGCGGCTCCTCGGGGTCGACCTCGCCGGCCGGCGCGATTTCGCCTGTCCGTGCGATGCCGGCCTGTCTGGTGTCCTCGTGCTCAATGTCGCCGGCCCGGGCGTTGCTCGTTTGCGTGGCATCGAGGCCCGCCTGCGTAGCGTGGATGCCGCGCGAGGCGAACGCCTCCCGCACGACCGCGATCGCCAGCGGCCGCTCGATGCGCACGGTTACGCGTCCCGCGGCGCCGCCGTCGTCGATCGTCTCGATTAGCCCGGCCAGCACCGAGATGTCGGTATCGAGCTCGCGACCGACCGAGGTGAGCCACGCGGGGTCGACGTCGGGGCGCTCGTAGCGCAATTGCCACACCTCGGGCTCGTGGTCCGGAGCTCTTCCGGGAGGCAGCGGCAGCAACGCGCGCGCGAGCTCAGAGTCTGAGGAGCGCACCACTTCGGCGACCGAGCCGCGCTCGATGATCTTGCCCTCGTGTAGCCTCGCGACGCTGTCGGCCACGTTGCGCACGACGTCCATCTCGTGTGTGATCAGGACCACCGCGACCCGCAGCTCGTCGCGCAGTTCCGCGAGCAGCTTCAGGATCGAGGAGGTCGTCTGCGGGTCGAGTCCCGAGGTCGGCTCGTCGGCGAGCAGCACCGATGGCCTGAGCGCGAGGCCGCGCGCGAGGCCGATCCGTTGCTGCTGCCCACCTGAGAGCTGCGAGGGGTAGTGGTTGGCGCGATGCAGCATTCCCACTCGGTCGAGCAGCTCGCGCACGCGCCCGACCCGCTCGCCGTGGGAGATGTCGAGGTAGCGCATCGGCAGCGCGACGTTCTCGGCGGCCGTCATCCGCGCCAGTAGGCTTGCCGACTGGAAGACCGTGCCGATCGCGCGCCGCGCGCTGCGCAGCTCGCGGCGTGAGAGACGCGTGAGATCTTTGCCGTCGACGCGGATCGAGCCCGAGGTCGGCTGCTCGAGCAGGTTGATGCAGCGCGCCAGCGTGCTCTTGCCGGCGCCGCTGGGGCCGACCACCGCGGCGATTTCACCGGCCTGCACCGCGAAGTCGACCCCGTCGAGGACGGTGAGCGATCCGTAGCGTTTGGTCAGCGCGGTTACTTCGATCATCGGGGCGGGCTCCTTTCGCGAACGCCCCAGAAGGCATTCTCGATAATTTCAGTCGGAAAAGCGCCCAAAGCATCCCTATCAATCGGCGCTCCGTCCAATAGACGTTCGCGAACGCCCGATAGCCGTCTCCTATCGGGGGCAGCGCGCGTGGTAGGCTTCGCCCATTATTTGCAAGCTTCCCGATAGAAATTGTTGACAACGCGCCGTCATGCGCATCGAGCAGATCGAATACGCGGCCGCGGTCGCGCGCTTTGGATCGTTCCGCCGCGCCGCCGAGGAGCTGCACATCTCCCAACCGGCGCTGAGCGAGACTGTGCGCAAGCTGGAGGCCGAGCTCGGCGTCAACATCCTCGACCGCCAGCGCACCGGGGCGATCGTGAGCGCCGAGGGACGCGAGCTGCTGCCGCATCTGCTCGACGTGATCGAGGCCGCGCGGCGCCTGCGCTCCGCCGCTGACGAGCAGCACGAGAGCAGCCGCGCGATCAAGCTCGGAACGGTTAGCGCCGCGACCTCGCCACTGCTGACCGCCACGATCCGCGCGTTCCGCGACACGCATCCCACCACGCAGGTCGATGTCGTGCTGGTCCAGCAGCAACTCCTGCACCGCGCGCTGCTCGAAGGCGGCCTCGATCTCGGGCTCGTCAACTATCTCGACGGCGACGAGGTCACGCCCGAGCTCCACACCGTCGAGCTCCTGCGCGGGCAACCCGTCGTCTGCATCCACAGCGACAGCCCCCTCGCAGGTTGTCTGTCGGTGAGCACCGCCGAACTGATGGCCCAGCCGCTGATCGCGATGCGCTCCGGATACGCGATGCACCGCTACCTCAACCGCCTGCTCGGAGGAGAGAAGCCCGCCTTCTCCTACTCCGCCGACGGAGCCGAGATGGGCAAGCTGATGGTTGCCGCCGGGCTCGGCGTCACTGTGCTCCCGAGCTACAGCGTGTTCGGCGACCCACTCGAGCAGCGCGGTGCGATCACCGCGCGCAAGCTCGCCGACGACGACACCGGCGTGCGTCTCGTGGTGCAACGCCGCCGCTCCAGCTCGCCCTCGCGTGCCACGCGCGACCTCCACAAGCTGTTCACCTTGGAGGCCCTCGCGTATGCCGCAGCCGTCGCCTGAGGGTGAGAGGCGCTCCCTATCACCCGCTCCACGATCCCTATTTGACCGCGCCCCTCGCAGTCACCATGCTCGTGCTCGTGAACGCCACGCCAAAAGGCCGCCTCGCATGAGCCCGACGTTTGACTCGATCGACGAAGCGATCGCCGACATCCGCGAGGGTCGCACCGTGATCGTGTGCGACGGCGAAGACCGCGAGAACGAGGGCGACCTGGTGATGGCCGCGCAGTTCGCCACGCCCGAGTCGGTCAACTTCATGGCCAAGGAGGCGCGCGGTCTAGTCTGCCTTGCGCTCAGTGCCGAGCGCTGCGAGGAGCTCGGGCTCAGCCCGATGACGCGGCGCAACCAGTCGCTGCACGAAACCGCGTTCACGGTCTCGATCGAGGCGCGCCACGGGGTCACCACCGGCATCTCCGCGCACGATCGCGCGCGCACGATCCAGACCGCCATCGACCCCGCATGTGGCGCCGAGGACCTGGTGCAACCGGGTCACATCTTTCCGCTGCGCGCGCGCCGCGGCGGCGTGCTCGAGCGCTCCGGGCACACCGAGGCGGCCGTCGACCTCGCGCGCCTGGCCGGCGTGCTGCCGGCGGGCGTAATCTGCGAGATCCTCAACGACGACGGGACCATGGCCAGAGTCGGCGACCTGATCCCCTACGCCCGCCGCCACGGCCTGCACATGATTACGGTCGCCGAGCTGATCGCCCATCGCCGGCAGTCCGAGAGCCTCGTCGAGCGCGTCGCCAGCGCGCGCCTGCCGACGCCCTTCGGCGTCTTCCGGCTACACGGCTATCGCTCGCTGCTCGACGGCGGTCAGCACCTCGCGCTCGTCTACGGCGAGGTCGCGGGCGTGCCCGATGTGCTCGTGCGGGTGCACTCCGAGTGCGTCACCGGCGAGGTGTTCGGCTCGCTGCGCTGTGACTGCGGCGCGCAACTGCAGCAAGCCATGCGCCAGATCTCCGCGGAGGGCGCCGGAGCGATCGTGTATCTCGCGCAGGAGGGGCGCGGGATCGGGCTGCTCAACAAGGTGCGCGCGTATGAGTTGCAGGACACGCAGGGGCTCGACACCGTCGACGCCAATCTCGCGCTGGGGTTCGCCGCCGATCTGCGCGACTTCGGGATCGGCGCGCAGATCCTGGCCGACCTCGGGCTCTCGACGATCCGTCTGCTGACCAACAACCCGCGCAAGCTCATCGGCCTGGAGGGCTACGGTCTGGAGGCAGTCGACCAGGTCCCGATCGAGGTCGAGGCGCACCCCGAGTCAGAGCCGTACATGCTCTCCAAGGCGCTGCGGCTCGGGCACACACTGGAGCGGGCCGCGTGAGCGCCAAGCACGACATGCGCACCGTCATGGGTCACTTCGCCACCGGCGTCTGCGTGCTCAGCACGCGCCGCGGCGACGGCAGCCCCGTCGGCACGACCGTCAACGCCGTCACCTCCGTCTCGCTCGAGCCGCCGCTACTGCTCGTGTGCCTCGCGCACGACAGCGAGACGCTAGCCGCCGTGAGCGCGTCCTCGCGCTTCGCGGTCAGTGTCCTCGCCGAGCACCAGCGCGAGCACTCCGACCGCTTCGCCGCCAAGGGCGAGCAGGCGCGACCGCGGGAGGTCGACTTCAGCGAGCACGAGCCGGGCCTGCCTTACCTGCCCGACGCGCTCGCGACACTCGCTTGCCGTGTCGACGCGATCCACCGCGCCGGCGACCACATGATCGTGATCGGCGAGGCACTGTCGATGTCGAGCGCCCAGGAGGACCTAGCGCCCCTGCTGTTCTTCCGCGGCCGCTACTCGCGGCTGGAGCGCCATCCAAATCTCATAAAACCAATAGAAAAAATGAGAGAAAGAGAGGTTCGCAGATGACCATCGCCAGCGACGATCCGATCAAGTTCGCGTACTGGGTGCCCAATGTCAGCGGCGGCCTCGTCGTCTCGAAGATCGAGCAGCGCACCGACTGGGGCATCGAGTACAACCGCGAGCTCGCACGGCTGGCCGAGAATCGCGGCTTTGAGTACGCGCTCAGCCAGGTTCGCTACATGGCCAGCTACGGTGCCGAGTACCAGCACGAGTCCACCGGTTTCAGTCTCGCGCTGCTGCTTGCGACCGAGAAACTGAAGGTGATCGCGGCGATCCACCCCGGCCTGTGGCAGCCGGGCGTGTTTGCCAAGCTCGGCGCCTCCGCCGACGTCATCTCCGGCGGGCGCTTTGCCGTCAACGTCGTCTCCGGCTGGTTCAAGGGCGAGTTCCAAGCACTCGGCGAGCCGTGGCTCGAGCACGACGAGCGCTACCGGCGCGCCGAGGAGTTCATCCGCGTGCTCAAGGCCAGCTGGACGCAGGACGAGGCGGAGTTCTCCGGCGACTTCTACAACCTGCACGGCTACACGCTCAAACCGAAGCCGCTGCAGAAGCCGCACCCGGAGATCTTCCAGGGCGGCAACTCCACCGCGGCGCGCCAGATGGCCGGCCAGGTATCCGACTGGTACTTCATGAATGGCAACTCCTTCGAGGGCGTGCGCAGCCAGATCGAGGAGGTCTCCGCCTACGCGCGGGACGCCGGACGCACGCCGGGGAGCGACATCCGCTTTGGCCTCAACGCCTTCATCGTCGCGCGCGATAATGAGACCGAGGCGCGCGCGGTCGTCGAGGAAATCGTCGCGAAGGCCGACCGCGAGGCCGTCGAGGGCTTCGGCGCCGCCGTCAAGCAGGCCGGTCAGTCGACATCCGACGGGCGCGGCATGTGGCAGGACTCCGAGTTCAAGGACCTCGTGCAGTACAACGACGGATTCCGCAGCGGTCTGATCGGCACGCCCGAGCAGGTCGCGCGGCGCATCGTCGAGTACCGCCAGCTCGGCGTCGGGCTGATCCTCAGCGGCTTCCTGCACTTCCAAGAGGAGGTCGACTACTTCGGTCTCAAGGTACTACCGATCGTGCGCGAGCTCGAGGCCGAGCTCGGCGTGCGGGAGCCGCTCGCGCTTGCGAGCCCCGCCCCGGTCGCATGAGTACGGCCGAGATTCACCGCATCGGCGCCGGCGGAGACGCCGACGCCGAGCCGCAAGTCAATGGCGCGAGCGCGATAGCAGACGGCGCCCAGCGCATCGGCTCCGACGAGGAGGCGCTGGTGCGCACCGAAGCCGTGCTCGAGCGGATCGCGGCGGGCGCGTCCGAGCGCGACCGTGAGCGCCGGCTGCCTGTCGCGGCGATTGAACTGCTCTCCGCCGAGGGCCTGCTCGCGATCACCGTCCCAGCCGAGTTCGGCGGCGCCGGCGCCGGCGCCGAGACGCTGGCGCGGGTCTTGAGCCTGCTCGCAAGCGCCGACCCCAACGTCGCGCAGATCCCGCAGAGCCACTTCGTCTACCTGGAGCTCGTGCGCCAGCTCGGCACGAGCTTCCAACAGGAGCTGCTGTTTGGCGAGGCGCTCGCCGGGCGGCGCCTGGCCAATGCGCAGTCCGAGGCCGGGTCGAAGACCGTCGCCGACATCCGCACCAGCCTGCGCTCGGCAGCGGAGGGAGATGGAGCGGCGGCGGGCTTCGTGCTCGAGGGCGAGAAGTTCTATTGCACGGGCTCGCTGCTCGCGCACTGGCTGACGGTGCTCGCCAAGGACCAGGACGCCCGCACACAGGTCGCGATCGTCTCCCCCGACGCTAAGGGTCTCAGCATCGTCGACGACTGGACAGGCATGGGGCAGCGGACGACCGCCAGCGGCACCGTCAAGCTCGACCGCGTACGGGTGCCCGCCGAGATGGTGATCCCCCACCACCGCATCTTCGAACGGCCGCAGGTGTATGGCGCCCGTGCGCAGCTGATGCACACGGCGATCGACGTCGGCATCGCCGACGGCGCGCTGCGGGACGCCGTCGAGTTCGTACGCAGCTCCAGCCGCCCCTGGTTCGAGGCCGGAGTGCAGCGCGCAGCCGACGATCCCTTGCTGATCCAGCGCGTCGGCGAGCTCGCGATCGGCGTGCGCGCCGCACAGGCGCTGCTCGCCGAGGCCGGACGCACGATCGACGCGGTGCAGCGCCAAGGGGTCGACGAGACCGGCTCCGCACGCGCCTCGATCGCGGTCGCCGCCGCCAAGGCGTTCGCCGATCGCGTCTCCGTGGAGACCGCCAGCGCCCTGTTCGAGCTCGCCGGCACGCGCTCCGCCGCCAACGACCTCAACCTCAACCGTCACTGGCGCAACGCGCGCACGCACACGCTGCACGACCCCGTGCGCTGGAAGCTTCAGCACATCGGCCGCTACACGCTCAACGGCACGCCGCCGCCAGAGCACGGGCAGCTATGAGCACGGCGCGCGAGGGCATCCGACTCCACTGGTTCCTGCCCACGCAGGGCGATGGGCGCAGATTGGTCGAGCAACCGCGCCCCGCGGGCCAGGCCGGCGGCCCGCGCGCGGCCTCGCTCGGCTACCTCACACAGGTCGCGCTAGCGGCGGAGGAATTGGGGTTCGAGGGAGCGCTCACACCCACTGGCCTGTGGTGCGAGGACGCGTGGGTGACGACCGCGATGCTCAGCCAGCGCACCGAGCGGCTCAAGTTCATGATTGCGTTCCGGCCGGGGCTCGTCAGCCCCACGCTCGCTGCGCAGATGGCCGCTACGTTCCAATGCCAGAGCGGCGGGCGGCTGCTGCTCAACGTCGTCACCGGGGGCGACCGCGAGGAACAGCGCGCACTGGGCGATCACCTCGACAAGGACGCGCGCTACGAGCGTACCGCCGAGTTCCTCGCGATCGTGCGCGAGCTGTGGCGCGGTGAGCAGGTCGACCTCGATGGCGCGCGGCTCTCGGTGTCCGGCGCGCAGCTCGAACAGCTGCCGGCGCCCGCGCCGCCGATCTACTTCGGCGGCTCCTCCCCCGCGGCGCTCGACGTCGCTGCGCGCCATGTGGACGTGTACTTGAGCTGGGGTGAGCCACCTTCCTTGTTGGGCGAGAAGCTCAGGGCCGTAGAGGCGCTCGCGGATCGGCAGGGACGCCGGCTGGGACTCGGTATCCGTCTGCACGTGGTGTCGCGTGACAGCGCCGCTGAGGCGTGGCGCGAGGCCGAGCGGCTGCTCGACGGCATCCCCGCGGAGACCATCGCGCAGATCCAGGCCCGCTTGCGCCGTAGCGAGTCGGAGGGGCAGCGACGGATGATGTCGCTGCACAACGGGATTGCATCAGAGCTCGAGGTGGCGCCCAACCTCTGGGCTGGAGTGGGCCTCGCGCGTGGCGGCGCCGGGACGGCGCTGGTGGGTAGCCACGAGGAAGTCGCAGACCGCATCGAGGAGTACGCCGCGCTTGGCATCAGCGAGTTCGTGCTCTCCGGATACCCGCATCTGGAGGAGGCCTACTGGTTCGGCGAGGGCGTGCTGCCGTTGCTGCGGGGCCGCGGGCTGCTTGGGCAAGCGGCTGTGCCGTCCGACGAGCTCGACGGCGCAACCCCGCGGGGGGAGGGTCTCCCGCATGTCCCCTTCGCCGTGCGCGGCGCGAGCTCAGCGCAAGATACGGACGTCGAGCTCGTCGGAGGAGCCGATGGCCGTCGCTGAGCACCGCGGCGACCTGCGCCTCGTGACCGTCGTTGGGAGCGTCACTCCGCCGGGGCGCCTGCGGCGAGCTGTCGAGCAGGCATCGGAGAGGATTCGCCCGCACGTGGCCGACGTCGAGCTGATCGATCTGGGCGAGCATCGCATGTCCTTTGCGGGTGGCCCCAAACCGGCCGGCGCCGCTGACGACACCGGCGCGGTGGTCGAGGCCATCGAACGGGCTCACGTAGTGGCCTTCGCCACGCCCGTCTACCGCGGCTCGATGACGGGTGCGCTCAAGAACGTCTTCGACTCGCTTCCCGTGCACGCCCTTGCAGCGAAGGTCGTTGCGCTCATTGCGATGGGCGCCAGCGACCACCACTTCTTGGGTGCAGACAGGCACTGGCGCGACGTTCTCACCTTCTTCGGAGCTCTACCGGTGCCAGTCTCGGTCTACCTCACCGGAGCGGACTTTACGGACGGCGTCCTCCGCGAGCAGGCCACCGCGACGCTCGACGAGTTGCTTGGAGGAGCCGTCCGCCTCGCGGCGACGCTCAGTCAGGGCGGAGGCGGTGAGCTCGGGCCTCAGTCCTTGGGTGCGCGAGTCGAACGGGCGCAAGTCAGCGCTCTCAGCTGAGCCGGCTGCCGCTGCGTGACCGGGTCGCCAGCGGCCGCTCGCGCTAGCGAAAGATATGCGCGCACCCGATCAACCGGTATTCGCCGCGGTGGGTCGTGTAGACGATCGCGCGCGAGGACTGGCAGTGGATGACGCCGTGCCGGTGAGGGCCTCTGCGGGCAGCTGGCACCCGACGAGTATGTTATCAGATCTGATAACATACTCTGTATGGAGCCGTCTCTGGAGGAGGTCTTGGAAAAGGCTGCGCAGCTACAGGCGCTGGTGCCCGGCGCCGTCCTGGTCGGAGGATCCGCGGCGGCGCTGCATGCGCACCATCGGCAGTCGCTCGACCACGATCACGTCGTCGCTGACCTCGCCGAGCGCTTCGACTCGATTCTGGAGCACCTGGAAGCGCTGGGGGACTGGTCGACCGCCAAGGCACAGCCTGGGAAGATCATTTTGGGCGAGCTCGGAGGCATCGAGACAGGCGTGCGCCAGCTGTTTCGTAGTCGGCCGTTGGAGAGCACCGCGATCGAGGTGCAAGGCGAGCGGCTTGTCATACCAACCGCTGCTGAGATCCTGCGGATCAAGTCGTGGCTTGCCCTGAACCGCAATCAGACTCGCGACTACCTCGACGTCGCGGCGCTCGCGGATCGCATCGGCCTCGACAAGGCTGCTGGCGTACTGCGCAGCATCGATGAGTACTACGCAGACATCAACGATCGCCCCGAGGCAGTTGCCACGCAGCTCGTCAGGCAACTGGCAGATCCTCGACCGCGAGACGCCGAGGTAACTACGCAGCTCGCGAGTTACAAGGCATTGGACCCACGTTGGCGTGAGTGGTCAACAGTTACCGCTGTGCTCGCAGACCTAGCGCAGCGAATAGTGCGCTGACGATGCGCTTTCGCAATCTCGACTTCGATTCCACCGCGCCCATGGATGAGTGGCCGGCCGAGGCGATCGAGACGGTCATCGACCGCGGTTCACTGTCGGATTGGCGGCGTCTAGTCGACGCGATTCGCGACCAACCCTGGGGTCCCGCCGCACGCACGGCCGACGCGGTGGTCTCGTGGGGTGAGCACTACGGCGTCGATGTGCTGATCGGCAATGCGATTCGACACGCCCGCGAGGATGTCGCCCAGTGCGGTCGCGCCGAGTATGCCGCGCAAATTCGCTCCTGGCGCGCCGAGACCGGTATGACACTACGCCAATTCGCAAGTGCGGCGGGCACGTCCGCATCGCGACTGTCCGACTACGAGAATGCCAAGGTCGCCCCCACCACCGACGTGCTTGGGCGCCTAAGCCACGTCGCGCGGACTAGCGCACGAGCCGTGGGCTAGTGTTGCCCGCATGGCCCGCGTCGCCGTAGCAACCGCGTTCGGTGGACCGGAGGTCCTCGCGATAGTGGAGCAGCCCGTGGCGCATCCCGGCGCCGGCGAGGTCCGCCTCGCAGTGCGGGCCGCCGGCGTCAACCCCATCGACTGGAAGCGCTACAGCGGCCCGATGGGAGCCGGCGCCGAGCTGCCGATGCGCCTGGGATTCGAGGCCGCCGGCGTCGTGAGCGAGATCGGCGGTGAGGCGACTGGTCCGGCCGGGCCGATCGCCGTCGGGGACGAGGTGATCGCCTTTCGCGTCGACGGCGCCTACGCCGAAGAGCTCGTGGTACCGGCCTCGGCGGTCGTCCCGAAGCCAGCCGCGATGAGCTGGGAAGAAGCCGGGGGGCTGATGCTGGCCGGCGCCACCGCGACCCATGCCGTGATCGCGACCGGCGTCGGCGCGGGCGACACCGTGCTGGTGCACGCCGCGGCCGGTGGCGTCGGGCTGATGGTCGTCCAGCTCGCTATCGCCCGCGGAGCAAGCGTCATTGCGACTGCGAGCGAGCGCAACCACGAGTACCTACGCGAGCTAGGCGCCGAGCCGACGATCTACGGCGTGGGTCTCGCCGAGCGCGTGCGCGCGCTGGCGCCGGGCGGCGTCGACGCCGCGATCGACTGCGTCGGCACCGACGAAGCCGTCGACGTGTCACTCGAGCTCGTCGCCGATCGCGAGCGGATCGCCTCGATTGCGGCGTTTGCGCGCGGAATCGAGGCCGGCATCAAACTGCTCGGGGGCGGCCCCGGCGCGGACCCCGGAACCGAGTTGCGCGAGGCAGCCCGCTTGCAGCTCACCGCGCTCGTCGAGCAGGGCAAGCTCAAAGTCCGTGCCCGTGCGTTCGCGCTCGACGATGTCGCCGCGGCTCACCGCGAGGGACAGGCCGGTCACGTCACCGGCAAGCTCGTCCTCGTGCCGCGCTCCTAGATCTGCCCCAGCCACCCGCGCAGTGCCTCGTGCATCGCTTCGACGCCGACGATCGGGACCTCCAGCTCGCGCCAATCCGCTGGCACCACGGCAAACGGCTTGGTCTGCGGTCCGCCGAGACCCCCATGCGAGCCCATGAACTCCTCGAACGGCGCTACCTCGTCGGTGCGCGGGTCGTACATGCAGTTGACGAGGATGTCGGGGCAGTGCGGGAAGCGATCGTGGCGGCGCAGATGGTCGGCCGCCGTCGCGTCGAAGTGCGCGAGCGGGTCCTGACCCTCGACGTCGTCGTCGCTCAAGCGCCGCCGTCCGCTCTCGCCGATCACCAGCGCGCCGTGCGCGTCGGAGCGCACCATCACGAAGCCGATCCCGGGGTGCGCTGTCAGGGTGTCAACCAGGCGCGGGTGCGCCGCGGCGATTTGCTCGAGCGCGAGCCGCTCGGTGCTCGACGGCAGGTAGATCAGCGCGAGACCGCCGGAGACCATCACGACCGCTTCCTCGGAGATCTCCCTGTCGGGAGCGTCGCGCTGCTGTTCGAGAGCCTCCCGATTCGGCCCCAGCGCGACGGTGCCCTCGACCGATCGGCCGCGGGTCGCGCGGGCCAGCATGCGTCCCCCCACGCTCGGGTCCTCGCGCGCGTCGGCGAGCACAGCGCCCACGTCGCCCCAGGCCTCGTCGACTGCCGCCGGCGCGTACACCTCGCCCTGTGCGAGCGCCTTCTGCACGACCTCCTCGAGCGTCTCGCCATAGCGCTGGCGAAACGGCGCCCCTTGTGTCTGACCGTGGTCGGAGAGCACAATCAGGTGATAGGGGCGCGGCGACTGCGCCGTCGCGTGCTCCAGCCGCGCGAGCTGGCGATCGTGGCGTTCCAGCACCGCCAGCGCGTCGGGCTCGCGAATGCCCGAATGGTGCGCGACCTCGTCATAGCCCACGAACGTCGCGTAGCTGACCGGCACGCCCTCGACGATGTCCGCCATCAGCAGCGCCGTGACCAAGTCGCGCATCACCACTGCGATCGCGGCGCGAATCAGCGGATACGTACCTTTCCGGTTGACGTGCTCCGCGCCGGCCCGGCGCTGGCGGCGGGCAGCGCGGCGCTCGTCCGCGATGTCGGCGAGCGAGAGCACGATCGTGCGCATGAATCCATAGGGATCGGAGAAGTAGGCAAACAGGTCTCCCGCCTTCGAGCGGCTGCGGTCACGGATGACGCTCATCGTCGCCGTGCAGCGCGGTGCGTCACCGGAGAACATGTTCCCGCGACTGGTCCCCGCTGCTAGCAGCCCAGCGCCCGTTGATCGCCGACGCTCCATCTCGGCTGCGTCGGCGGGATGGTTGGAGACCATCGTGCGCCCCGACTCCTTCTCATACCAGCGGAAGGCCGGCATGTCCCAATTGCTGCCGAGCAGCAGCCCCGCCTGGCTTGCTCCCGTCTGCGAGGAAAGGTCGCACTCCCAGCTTTGCAAGCGGTGTGTGCCATCGGCGAGCCAGCGCGCGATCGTCGGTGTGTGTCCTTCGCGGATCGCCTCGCGCAGGACGCCCTCTCCCAATCCATCGATCTCGAACAGGATCACCCCCGGAACGTCGGTGTCGTTATTTCGGCGTGTGCGGCGCAGCCTGCGTCGGACGACGCGCAGATGGCGGGCGTCGCCATCGACGTCGAGCAGCGGCGCCACGAGCATTGAGACGAGCGCCAGGCCAAACGCGATCGCGAGGTCCACCCAGAATGACGGTGTCTTGCCGTCCACTACGTAGAACGCGAGCGCAACTACACCTGCGCTGAGCACAAGTGAGCCCAATCCGAACGTCACAATCGTGAGGGGCAGCGCGATGCGGATCAGCAGCGGCCACAGGACGGCGTTGATGATCGCCATCGCGCCGGCAACGAAGACGGCTGCTTCCAAGGAGAGCGAGTCATCGCCCGGTAGCAGCGCGGTTAGCGCGACCAGCACCAGCGCTTGGATCCCAAGCATGATCAGAGTTCTGATGGCGAACCCCAACAGCCGCCGCCCGCTGCCCA
>Ga0210389_10001552_pt1 | contig 18609 bp, 21 predicted proteins | sample IncBWH28OmetaG_FD_160127 | JGI IMG/M metagenome (GOLD analysis project Ga0210389, IMG submission 160127) | Forest soil microbial communities from Barre Woods Harvard Forest LTER site, Petersham, Massachusetts, United States - Inc-BW-H-28-O ...
TTGTGCATGATCGCGATCGCCAGCGGCTGCTCGGCGACGAATGGCGGGTCGCCGGCCAGGCACTCGTACGCCACCACGCCCAGGGAGTACACGTCCGAGGAGCCGGTCACCGGCAGGCCGGTCGCCTGCTCGGGCGAGACGTACAGCGCCGTGCCCATCACCAGCCCGGTCGCGGTCAGGTTGACGTCCTGCACCTTCGCCTTGGCGATGCCGAAGTCGGTGATCTTGGTCGTGCCGTCGGCCATGATCAGCAGGTTGCCCGGCTTGATGTCCCGGTGCACGATGCCGGCCCGGTGCGCGGCGTCCAGCGCGCGGGCAGACTGCGCGACGATGTCCAGGACCACGTACGGGTCGAGCCGGCCGTGCCGCTCGAGGATCTCCGACAGCGCCTGCCCGTCCACCAGTTCCATGACCAGGTACGGTCCGCCCAGGGGGCTGTGCTCGCCGTAGTCGAAGACCCGGGTGATCCCTGGGTGCGCCAGTGAGGAGGCGAACCGCGCCTCGGCCCGGAACCGCGCACGGAACTGCTCATCCCCCGCGTGCATGGCCGCCAGCATCTTGACCGCGACCGGCCGGCCCAGGATCTGGTCGCTGCCGCGCCATACCTCCCCCATGCCGCCGGAGGCGATCCGCTCGATCAACATGTAGCGCTCGTCGAGAACAAGGTCGGCGATTGTCACTAATTCCCCAGAGTTGCCAGATAGACGTTGGTAACACAACGACGATCGGTACGGCCGCAGCCGCACCGCCTAAGCCCCGCATCCTTTAAGACGCTCTGGGGGGCCTTCAGGTTGCAAGCTTGGGCAAAACCGGTGAAAACAACATCAGGTTAACTGCGGGTAACGCGCTGCCGACTTGAGCCGCCCGCGGCGGCCAGAACGGCCCTTGACGATGCCGCGACATTAACGTTACGATCCGGAACGTAACGTATATAGAGAGGGTGTCTCATGACCGATCGCCAAGTCACCACCACGACGGGGCAGGCTTCCGGGACCGGCAGGCCCGTGAAGCGGCACTTGATGGTCATCACCACGCTGGCGGTTGCGGTGCTGTTCCAGCTCGCGCTCATGGCGTCGTACACCGGGGCCTACGCTCGCCCGGTCCTGCACCATGTCACCATTGGGCTGGTGGGATCATCACCGACACCGGCCGGCGACGTCAGCCCGCTTTCCGGCAACGCGGTCAGCTACCAGACCTTGCCCGACGCCGCGACGGCACGTCAGGAGGTCAGCGACGGGCGCCTGCCTGCCGCCCTGATCGTGGCGGGCAGCCACCAGACGCTCATGGTCGCCGGGTCCGGCGGGCTCACGCTCGCCGCCGCGGTCGAGCAGGTTGCCACCGCTCAGGCCGCGGCCGCGCACGCCACCCTGTCCGTCCAGGACGTCCGCCCGCTGCCCTCGGGCGACCCGAAGGGGTTCGCCAGCTACCTGCTCGTCATCGGCTGGATCATCGGCGGCTACCTCGGCCTGACCCTGCTGACCCGGGTGCTCGGCCCCCGGGCCCGGGGCAGGCGAGGGACCGCCACCCTCACTGCCTGGACCGCCGTGTACGCCGTGGCGTCCGCCGGGCTCGGCGTGGTCCTGATGGACCCGCTCATGGGGACGCTCACCGGCCACCCCTGGGCGCTGCTCGGGGCGGGCACGCTGATCGTCTTCGCCGCCGCCATGTCCACCGCCGCGCTGATGTCGCTGTTCGGGATCGCCGGCGTCGTGGTCGCCATCGTGGCTCTCGTCGTGCTCGGCAACCCGACCTCGGGCGGCTCGGTGCCTGAGCAGATGCTCTCGGGCGGCTACCAGTTCCTGGCGCGGATCCTCCCCAACAACGCCGCCGTCGCCCTCGTCCACCGGATCGCCTACTTCGGCGGGGGCCAGCTCGGCCACCCGCTCGTGGTCCTCGCCCTCTACGCCGTCATCGCCACGGCGGTCTGCTTCGCGCAGGCGCTTCGCCGCTCACGGCCCGCGCCCGACCTGCAGCCGGCCGCGTCATGAGCGGGGCCCGAGCCAACCCAGGGGCCCAGCCGGCGGCCGCGGGCACGCCGGCGCCCCGCGGCCGGCCCCGTAGCGCCGAGGCCGAGGAGGCCATCCTGCGGACCGCCCTCGAGATCCTCGACGACGTCGGCTACGGGGCCTTCAGCATCGAGGCCGTGGCCGCCCGGGCCGGCGTCGGGCGGCCCACCATCTACCGGCGCTGGCCTTCCAAGCTTGAGCTGGCCATCGAGGCCGTTATCCGCCTGGCCCCGCCCCTGAAGGTCACCGACACCGGCGACCCGCTGGCGGACTTCCGCCGCCTGGTCGGCGTGCTCCTCCCCGACATGAGCAGTTCGGCGGCCGGGCGGGCAATCATCGCCATGGCAAGCGACCCTGAGGTTCACGGGGGACTGGCCCGTCACCTCGACGAGCGCTATCTCAGGCCCCGCCGGGCCGTCTTCGTCGACCTGCTGCGGCGCGCGGCCGACGCCGGCCAGATCCGCCCCGACCTCGACTTCGAACTGCTCATCGACTTGGTGGTGGGCGCCGCGCTCTACCGCTGGCTGGCTACCGGCCAGCCCGTCAACCGCCAGGCGGCCCGACAGATCATCGACACGGTCCTTGACCTCGCCGCACCACGTCCATGACCGCCGCCCGCTCCGCTCACCAAGACGCTGACAGCGGCTTAGCTGAGGGTGTTCTCGGTGGAGACCACGAAGGCGTCCGCATAGTCCCTGCAGGACAGCGACGCGGGAGCCTTGTCCCGAAGGATCGCGGCGGTGCCGCCGTGGGCGGCCAGCGTCTCGCCCAGTTCGGCGAGTAGCGCCTGCACCCAGGGCCGGGGCTGGTCATCCCAGTCGACGGTCACCGTCTGGTCGATGACGAATGGGTCGGTACCGGATATGGCGCGGAAGTGCCACCCCATGGGAATCCAGTCGTCGGTTTTGATCTTGCTGGCGTGCCCGTTGCCGCACCAGACCAGCAGCGGCTCGGCCGGGGCAGCCGCGGTCAGCTGGCACAGGTTGGCTGCCTGCTCGCGTTCGCGCCAGTTGGTGAACTCCATGGTCCGGAACTCGGCCGGGTCAGTATCCGAGGTCACATTGAACGCCGCCTCATAGGCCCACAGGCTCCAGTCCAGCTCCAGCGCCGTAGCAATGAGCCGCCGCATATCGGGCTGGCCAAGGTAGCCGTCACCGGCGGGCGGGATATCCCGGATCGGACCCGGGCTATCCCTGGCCGGCCACGGCAGGGCTTCCATTGCTAGCCGTCGCACCCCGGCAACGTGCGCCGCCCGGATCACGCGAACGCCTACGTCACGGGTCCGGATGCAGCGCGTCAGGCCGTCGTGCGCCTCGTTGGCCATCACCACCCGAGCGCGCGCGAACCCGCACTGGACCAGTTCCTCTACTGAGCACCAGCCCTCCACAACCGCCTCCCTCAGCCGGCAGCGACACACATATCATCCCCCTACTAAGAGCTCGGTCGCCGGACTCGGCCGCGGCTCGCGGGGGATAGGATCGCGCCGGTGGATGAGCAGAGGCAGCTGAACGGCGGTGCCGTTCTGCGGTGGGCGCGCCGCGGCGACGAAGACGGGATCCTGGACTGTATCCGCAGGCTCGCGGAATACGAGAAAGAGCCGGACGCGGTACGGACGACAGCCGACGACCTGTGCCAGACTCTCTTCTGCCCCTCTCCCTCGGTGTTCGCGCACGTGGTTGAGAAAGGCGGGCAGATCGTCGCGGTCGCGGTCTGGTTCCTGAACTACTCCACGTGGACCGGACGCAACGGCATCTACCTTGAAGACCTGTTTGTCCGTGAGGGCGAGCGGCGCCACGGCTACGGCCGAGCGCTTTTGAAGGCCCTCGCCGAGGTGTGCGCGGAGCGGGGGTACCGCCGCCTCGAATGGTCGGTTCTCGATTGGAACGAGCCTTCCATCCGTTTTTACCGCTCGATCGGAGCCACTGGCATGGACGAATGGACCGTGCAGCGGCTCAGCGGTGATGCCCTGGCGCGACTCGCCGCCAGCTGACTTGTGCCCGGGCACGAAGAGTCGGTCGAAGTTTGGGAAACCGTCCACCGAGAGCGGCGATAGATTCCACGGCGTGAATAACAGCCCCGTCGCCCGTCTGGGCGGTTCCTGGATATGGCACTTGCTCTACGGCCTGATCTCGATCGGCACCGGAATCATTGCCGTGGCCTGGCCAGGCCCGACCCTGATCGTGCTCGCGGTAATCTTCGGCGTCCAGCTGATCGCCACGGGAATGTTCCGCCTGGTGGGGTCGGCCAGCCTAGGGGAGGCAGGCACCGCCAGGGCCCTGACGGCAATCCTCGGCGTGGTCAGCCTGCTGCTCGGGCTGTACGCCCTGCGGCACGTGCTGATCACGGTCCTCGCGCTGGGGCTGTTGCTCGGCATCTACTGGATCGTCGACGGCTTCACCGCCGTCTTCGCGGCCGTTGACCATCCCGGGCTGCCCGGGCGGGGCTGGAACATCTTCAGTGGCCTGCTCGGCGTCATCGCCGGCCTGATGCTGCTGGCCTGGCCGTCGCTGTCGCTGCTCACCCTGTCGTTCCTGGCCGGGCTCTGGCTGATCATGCTCGGCGCCATGCAGCTCGGCCTGGCGCGCGATCTCCGGACGCGCCCCAGGGCGGTAGTGGCCTAGCGACTGGGATCGTCTTGCTCTCCTGAGGCCGGCCGGACGTCCCTCGCAATCGCCTCCCATGTGACCGCGAGCAGCACGAGCGTCCGGTCCCGCTGCTCCCTGAGCGACAGACCGGTCAGCTTCTCGATCCTGGCCACCCGGTACAGCAGCGTGTTGCGGTGCACCGGCAGCGCGGTCGCGGCGGCCGCGCTGTCGAAGCCGCTGGCGGCCAGGCTCCGCAGCGTGATCACCAGGTCCGCGGCCTCGGCCCGCTCCAGCGGCCCGAAGACCCGCCGGACGATCCGGTCGGCGATGTCAGGTGAGTTAGCGAGCAGCAGCTCAGGAAGGAAATCCTCCGCCCGCACCCGTCCCCGGCGCCCCGACCCGGCCGCGATTGCGACCATCGCGCGCAAGCCCTCGGCCGCCGTGCCGAGCCGTGCCCGGGCGACCGGCGGGTCCTGGGCAAGCAGCAGCCGCGGGTCGTCGAGAAACGAGGCCCAGTTGAACCGCGGCGGAGTCAGCCCGGAGACGCGGACACCTTCGGTGAACGCGAGCGCTCCCGCCGCGCGCAGCCGCGACGCGAGGTCGGCATGCCCCGCGACCGAGGCCCCGGCAAGCTGAGCGGAGAACGGGCAGTACGGTCCCGCCAGGTCGAACCCGAGCCTGGCGGCCCGGTCCCGGTCCTCGATCGTGACCGGCAGCTGCGCGCACAGCCGGTCGAAAAGCGTACGGGCGCGGCGGTCACCCGCCGTGGACGGCGCGTCCTCCTGGTCCGCGTACGCCTGCGCGAACACGTTCACGACCAGGTCGAGGTAACCCTCGAGATAGCCCCACACCGTGTCCGACTGCGCGATCAGCAGCGCCCGGTCCTCGTCCTTGGCCAGGTCGAGCAGGGCGTCCCAGAACATCCGCGCCCCGCGCCGGTAAACCAGGATGCTGTCCTCGATCGGCTGCCCGGCGCTGGCCCGGGCGCGCAGCAGTTCGTGCAGCTCGGACCGCACGTACTCATCCGGCGCCGTCCCGTTGATCATCCACCGCAACGTCAGGTCGACATTCCACCGCACCACGGCGCCCCGGTCCTCCGGCCAGGAAAACCGCGTGTAGGCGGGAAGCTGGTCAAGCCCGGCCTGCATCCGGCGCACCACGACGCCGACATCGAACCGCTGCAGAACGCTCCGCAGTTCATCGTCTGCCTTGCCAGCACCAGAAGGGGGGTGTGCGCTCACCCGCACGATCCTCCCACGCCGCAGATCACGGGGATAGCACGAAGAAAGAGGGGACTTCCGTAAAAGTGGCCACGCCTTAGCATCGACTCGTGGACCGGTCACGGCGAGGAGATTGGCCGCCGATGCTGTGGGTCGGTGGCGGGCAGGGTGCGGGGAAGACCACCCTCTCGTGGCATCTGTCCCGGGCGAATGACCTGCCGCTGCACCGGGTCGACTTGTCGGCCTACGATCACCAGGCAAGGCTGCCCGCAGGTGACTCGCTTGACGAGCAGCTCGCCAGGGGACCAGAAGCCGCCGCGGATGCATTCGAGTCCGCCAGCCGGCTCCGGCTGGAACTCGTACTCGACGACATCCTGGCCCGTGACCTGGACGAGGTTCCCGCCATTGTCGAGGGCCCGCAGCTCATGCCCGGATTCGCGGACCAGCTTCCTCCCGGGTGGGCTGTCTGGCTGGTGCCCGACCCGGCGCGTACCCGCCTGGTGCGGGAGGACCGGCTGGCCAAGGAGGAGGCACTCGCGGGCCGCCCTACGGCCGGCCGCTCCCGCCTTCATGGCATCCTGCAGCGTGATGCCCTTATCGCCGAGCGCATCCGTGCAAGCGCGGCGCTTTCTGGCAGGCCGGTCATCGAGGTACCGCCGTCGCCGGACTGGACCGCGATCGCGGCGGCCGCCGAGTCAGCGCTCACCGCGGGACTCCGGTCCGCGCCTCGCCTGCCCCCGGGCAGCGAGCTCAGCCGGCAGCGCCGCCACGAGAACAGGGCAGCCGAGCGCCAGGGCAGGCTCTGGATGCGGGATGCCGGACTCGCCGTGATGCCCTCCTACCCGTTCGGCTGCGAATGCGGCAGGAGCGGGTGCCGTGCGGCCTGGACGGCCACGCCCGATGACTACGCGGCCAGGACCGCGTCCGAACGACCGCTCATCGCCCACGGAAACCAGATCCTCCAGTTACGGTCGCGGTGGGAATTTAAGTTCCGAGGCTGGCTGAGGCGCGCCAGTCCGGCTACTTGGCCGGGCTATAGCCTGGCTGCGTGAGCAACCTCAATGGGCACGAGACTGCGTTCGCCCGGATCGATGAGGTGGTCGAGCGCGCCGTAGAGCAAGGCCAGGCGCCTGGAGTCGTCGCGGCTGTGGCCCGCGGTGAGATCGTGCACGTCGCGATGGCAGGGGTCATGGCGGTCGGTGGCGCGCCGATGCGGCGGGACACGTTGTTCCGGATTTCGTCGACCACCAAGCCGATGACGGCGGCGGCCGTGCTCTCGCTGGTGGATGACGGGCTTGTTGAGCTGAACGGGCCCGTCGACGAGCTGCTGCCAGAACTGGCCGGCCGCCGGGTGCTGCGCAGCCCGGACGGGCCTCTCGATCAGACGGTCCCGGCTGAGCGCTCTATAACCGTCCGCGACCTGCTCACGTTCACCTGGGGATTTGGGATGCAGGGGGCGATGTTCATGGCCCCAGAGCCATGGCCGATAGTCACCGCGGCAATGGAGCGGCAGCTGTCGACCTTCGGGCCGCCGCAGCCCGGTGCCATGCCCGACCCGGACACGTGGATAGCGCGGCTCGGTGAGTTGCCGCTGCTGGCTCAGCCGGGGGAGCGGTGGCTGTACCAGTCCGGTTCCCAGGTGCTTGGTGTCCTGGCGGCTCGCGCCGCGGGTGTCCCGTTTGATGTGGTGCTGCGCGAGCGGGTGCTCGGCCCGCTTGGTATGAAGGACACCGCGTTTTACGCGGCGGATACCTCACGGCTCGCGACTGCGTACGAGAATCGTGACGGCCTGCTCGCCGTCAGCGACCCGCCGGCCGGGCAGTGGTCACGTCCGCCGCTGTTCCCGGACGGCAGCGGCGGACTGGTGTCATCGGTTGATGACGTGGTCGCGTTCGGCCGGATGCTGATGCGCGGAGGCAACCCGGTGCTGAAGCCGGCGACGGCCGCCGAGATGACCCGCGATCAGCTGACCGCCGAGCAGCGAGCGAACGTCTGGCCCGGCTTCAGCTTTCTCGGCGACCGCGGCTGGGGCTTTGGGCTGTCGGTGCTCGATGACGGCCGCTACACGTGGGAAGGCGGATTCGGGACCGCGTGGTCGAATGTGCCTGCGCAAGACCTGACCGTCGTGGTCCTGACCCAGCGTGCCGCGGACGAAACGGGGATGCCTGCCGTCTGCGACGAGGTGCTGTCAGCCGCCCGCAGCGCTAACTAGCATGGTTTCAATTTCCTATGAAAAGAGTTCTGCTGCCCCGCCCCCAGGCGACTGGTACCCCTTCTGCAAGCTGGCCCGGCCAGGTTTGGTCTCCGTCCAGAGCATTTTCAGATGCTTTGAATGTCCCGGCCTGCGCCTGGCGTCCTACCTTAAGCCGTGGCCTGGAGAAATAACCGCAGTGGCGGGTTCCCGGCGCCCGTTGTGCTGCCGTCGAGCGCGACCGCGCTGTCAGTTACGTTCACCGCCCCGAGGCAGCCTCAGGCGCACCAGATAGCCACCGCCCCGTCAGGCACCGCCGCCGTCGGCACGACTTCGCACGCCGGTGCGAAGACATTTCCCCCGGCGCGGCCATACCCTGTCGAGGGAATGCGGTAGTCGGCCGTGACCGCACCTGCGCCGCTACTTCATCGCCGTGTCCGCCCGCCCAGTACATGGCAGCCGCTGAGGCCAGCTCTGCCTGGGCTCGGCCGCAGAGCTCGTACTCAGTACTGACCGGCCGGACGCGCCGAGGAACTTCCCATGACCATCCCGCCAACCAACTGAAACGGGCGCAATGACGCTAGGACCTGACTCACAGCTGCTGACCGCGCTGCTGATCGCCGGCAGCGCCGCCCTGCTCGTGGCTGTCTTCCGGCTGCGCGTGCTGCCGGCCAGGATCGCGTGCGGCGCCTTGTCGATCGTGGTGGCGATGACCGGCGGCGTCGCGGTCGTCAACTACTACTACGGCTACTACACGACCTGGGGGCAGATGTGGGCCGACTTCAACGGCGGCACCGGCAACCTCGGCGTCATCACGCCTGCGACTAGCGCGACCGTGCTCGGGTCGGGCCGCCTTGGCTGGACCGACCTGCCCGGCAAGCTCAGCGGCTATGACCGGCGCGCCCTGGTGTACCTGCCGCCGCAGTACAGCCAGGCCAAGTACGCACGGATACGGTTCCCGGTCGTCGAACTGTTCCACGGCACCCCCGGCACTAACCCGCTCGCGTGGGACACCAGGCTGCATATCGGCCAGGTCGCGGACTTGCTGCTCGCCAGGCACCTGATCGGGCCCATGGTGCTGGTGATGCCGACCATCAACGGACCGGGCCACCAGTTCCAGGACTGCGTCAACGGGCCCGCTGTCAACGACGAGACCTACCTGACCAAGGACGTGCGCACCGACGTGTACGCCCGCTACCGGGTCAGCCACGATCCCTACGAGTGGGGCCTGTCGGGCTACTCCTCCGGCGGGTACTGCGCGGCCAACCTTGCTCTGCGCCACCCCGGCTACTATGGCGCCGCCGCGGTCATCAACGGCTACTTCCGGGCCGCCGACGGCCCGGCCGCCGGCGCGCTGAACAACAGCCAGCAGCTGGAAGCCGCTAACAGCCCGCTGTACCTCGCGGAGAGCCTCACCCTGAACAGCAGCCCCTTGCCCGCCTTCTGGGTCGCCGCCGGCACCAACGACAGAGCCGACTACAGGCCCGCGACCATGTTCGCGGCCGCGATGGACCGCGTACAGCAGGCGCCCTTCGTCAAGCTCAACAACGTCGGCGACACCGCCAATGGCTGGGAGGCCGCCTTGCCCGCCGCGCTGACCTGGCTATGGCAGCAGCTGGCACCGCCCGACCTGCGGGCCATGTTCCCCGTCCGCGCCGGCGCCCACGGACTCTTCAGCACGCTGCCCGTCCCTCCGGTGAAGGGGCACCCAAGCCCGTGCGTGCCCGCCAAGCGACTCGGCCCCGCCGTCCTCCCGTGCGGCAAGCTCCCACTCGGCCCGGCACGGAAGGCGTGAAGTCAACCGGTGCGCTCGGCCAGCGTGACGATAAGGTCATGGACCTCGAAGGCCACGTCGTAAATTCCGGAGCAGTTGCGTCGCCGGTGCGGGCGGTTCAGTCAGTGCGGCGATGCATGCGGTGAGCAGGCGCCGCATCTGATCTTGTTCGCCGGCATCCAGCTCGGCCAGCATGTCTTGCTCGACGCGGCGGACCGCGGCGCTGGCCACCGTGAGCTGGCGGCGCCCGCGGGCGGTCAGCTCGGTCGGCAGGGCTCTGCCGACGGGTGCCTGCGCCGGGCGGACGACGAGTCCCTGGCGTTCGAGGGCCTGCAGGAGCACGTTCATCGACTGGCGGGTGACGAAGGCGCCGCGGGCAAGCTCGGAGTTCGACAGGCCCGGTCGCTGGGCGAGCAGCTCCAGGCAGGAGTAGTGGGTGATCGTCATGCCGAGCGGCCTCAGCACGGCCTCCATGGCAGAGTGCAGGGCACTCGCGGCCGCCTTCAGCATGTATCCCAGTGATGTGTCCAGCTCGATTACTGGCTCGCCTTGACTCATGTCAGTAGTCTGACATACATTGGGGTGTGTCAGAAGACTGACATACCATCAGGAGGTAAGGATCGTGGCCGTTACCGGACCCGACTTCATTTCACTGCAGGTGCGCGACCTGGAGCGTTCCGCCGCTTTCTACGAGCGGTACCTGGGGCTGAAGCGCTCCGACGCGGGACCGCCGCACGCCGTCGTGTTCGGCACCAAGCCGATCGCGTTCGCCGTCCGCGACGTCGTCCCGGGCACCGACCTGGACGCGATCGCGCAGCCGGGCCAGGGAATGGCGCTGTGGCTGCACGCCCCCGACGCGCAGGACATCCACGACGCCCTCGCCGCCGCCGGCACGACGATCGTCTCAGCGCCCGTCGACGGGCCGTTCGGCCGCACTTTCACGTTCGCCGACCCCGACGGCTACCAGGTGACCCTCCACGACCGCGGCTGAGCCGCGCGTCAGTGGATGCGAGCCGCCAGTTCGGGCAACGCCTTGGCTCCGAGCACGGCACGGTTCGTGAAGTCAGCCGCGCTGTCACCGAGATCGTGCACGGCGTCGGCGAAGATGTCCATGTCGACCAGTTGCATCTCGCGCAGGTGGTCGGCGTTCTCTGAAGTGACGGCCGAGCCGAGCAGCTGCAGGGCCCGGCTGGAGGAGGTGCCGGCGCGCAGGACATCGACCAGGGCGGAAATCTCAACGCGCATGCCGTCGGCGATGGCCAGCATGTCGCGCAAGTTCTCCTGATTGGCCATGAGCAGCGCGTTGTTGATCAGCTTGGCCATCTGTCCGGTGCCGGCGCCGCCCATGACCGCGACTTTCGATGAGAATGAGTTGAATACTGGCCGGCATCGGTCGATGACCGCTGGCTCCCCGCCTACCAAGGTGACCAGCGTCTTGGCGACGGCACCGGCGTGGCCGCCGCTGACCGGCGCGTCGAGCACCTCGACGCCGTACTCCTTGGCGAGGCGTGTCATCTCGAGTGCGAAGGCCGGAAGGCCGGTCCCGTGGTTGACCAGGACCGAGCCGGGCCTCATCGCGGCGAGCAGCCCGCCTCTGGTCATGACCTCGCGGACGTTGTCGTCGACATTGAGGCACACCCCGACGATGTCACTGAAGGCACCGAGCTCAGCCGGGCTCTCATGTGCGACGTAGCGCACCCCGTCGAGCGCGTCGAGGGACCGGGCCTTCCTGGCCCAGGCGTGCAGTTCAAAGCCCGCTTCGGAGATGGCGCGTGCGATAGGGGCGCCCTGGTCACCGAGGCCGATGAAGCCGACCGTCGCGGTGTGCCGGTTTGTGGTCATGTTCTGGTTCTCCTTTTGTGATTGGCGTTGCCAGGCGTGAAGTCCGGCGCGGTTCATGCAGGCAGCAGGTCAAGTGCGGTGTCCCACAGCCGCTCGGCGTTGGCCCGGTCGACGGCGTACCAGGCGACGCCGGCGTAGTCGGCGGGGCGGCGGGTGACGGTCTCGGCCTCGTTGCAGTCCTCGAAATAGCGGCCGCCGACCTTGTCAAGCAGCGGCGACGCCGCCAGCAGCACGGAGGTCGCCGCGCCCTGCTGGACGGTCTTCTGCCGCTCCTTCGGGGTCTTGAGCCCGCCGGTGTGCTTCTGCAGGCCGGTGGCGATGGCGCCGGGATTGAGGGCGTTGGCGTAGATGCCCTCGCCGGACCAGCGGCGGGTGGCCTCGACGGCGAGCAGCGCGTCGGCGGTCTTGGACTGGCCGTAGGCAACCAGGGGGTCGTAGGGGCGGAAGTCGAAGTGCAGGTCGTCGAAGACGACCGGCGAGAACAGGTTCCCGCTTGAGCTGACGGACACGACCCTTGCGCCGTGAGCCTCAGCGAGCGCGTCGTGCAGCCTCACGGTGAGGGCGAAGTGGCCGAGGAAGTTCGTGGCGAACTGCATCTCCCAGCCCTCGGCGGTGCGCTCCAGTTCCGGCAGCGCCATGATGCCGGCGTTGTTGACCAGGATGTGCAGCGGCTGGTCCCAGGCGGCGGCGAAACTCCGGACGGAGGCCTGGTCGGCCAGGTCCAGGGCGCGCACCGAAACTTTGGCGTTGCCGGTGGACTCGGCGATGCCGGCGGCGATCTGCCCGGCTGCCCGCGGGTGCCGCACGGCCAGCACGACCTCTGCGCCGGCCGAGGCCAGGGCGCGTGCGGTTTCGGTACCGATGCCGGAGCCGGCCCCGGTCACGATCGCCCGCCTGCCGGACAGGTCGACCCGGTCGATCACCTCGCTCGCGGTGGAGGTCCGGCTGAACGGGGTCTGGAAAAGCTGTGACATGGAACTTCCTCGGTCGACTGACACGCGCGGCCGGCTGACCACACACTGCAACTGTGCGTCATCAGCCGGACACGGACCAGGACTGGTCAACCCTAGGAGTGCCAGGGCCACCCGGCCGGTAGCAGGAGTGTTTAGCCTGGGTGTATGCCGGCCACCGCGGATGCCAACGCCCTGGGTAGGTACCTGCGCGTCCGCAGAGCGCTCGTACGCCCCGGCGCCGCCGGGGTGCCCGGCCAGGGCAACCGCCGTGTCCCTGGCCTGCGCCGCGAGGAGGTCGCCTTCCTCGCCGGGGTCAGCTCCGACTACTACGTCCGCCTCGAGCAGGGCCGCGACCGGCACCCCTCCGACCAGGTGCTGCTGGCCATCGCCCGGGCGTTGCAACTCGAGGAGGACGCCACCGCCTACCTGCTCCAGCTCGCCAAGCCGCCCAGCCCCCGCAGCAAGCGCACCCGTAGGCCGGAGAAGGTCAGCGACGGCATCCGCACTCTCATTAGCAGCTGGCCGGTCACCGCCGCCTACGTCCACGGCAAGTACATGGACGTCCTCGCCGCCAATAACCTCGCCACCGCGCTCTGCCCTTTCATCACCCCCGGCCGCAACGCCATCCTCGACGCCTTCACCGAACCGGAGATGCGCGAGCTGCGCCTGGACTGGGACGCCATGACCGCCCGGGCCGTCCCGCACCTGCGCTCGATCGTCGGCGCGGAGACAGACGACCCCCGCCTCGTCGAACTCGTCGGCGAGCTGTCCCTGCGCAGCGAACGCTTCCGCACGCTGTGGGCCAGGCAGGACGTCAAGCACAAGGCCATGGGCACCAGCCTGTTCAACCACCCGCAGGTCGGGCCGCTGGAGCTCAACTACGAAAGGCTGATCATCCCCGGCAGCGGCATGCAGGCCCTGGTCACCTACCACGCCCAGCCCGGCAGCGACTCCGAAGAACGCCTGCGCCTGCTCGCCAGCATCAGCGCACCGGGAGCTGTCCCCGGCTCCCCGGCCCCCACCCGGGCCAGGTGAACGACCCCGGCCCCGGGCTGATGCGGCGCGCCGGCAGCCTCATTGCCGAATGGCGCTTGTTGCGCCCGGATGATGCCGGGCGCCGGATGAACGGCGTGGCTTCTCGCGTCGTGTCAGGCTCGGGTCATTCGGGCATGAACTGGTAGGAGCCTGCGATTGCCGCGCCCGCCGCGGCGGGCCCCTCGACGCACCGGTCTTGGATTCCGGCCTGGAACTTGCCGAACGCCGCCGATGCCGACAGCGGGTTGGCCGCGCCCTCGGTCACGGCGACGTGGACGAAGCTGACCCCGTCGTCGAGCCGGAAGGCGGCGTAACGCAGGCCCGGGGGCTGCTGCTCCGCCAGTTCGGCGAACACGTCACGGATCAGGCGCTCGTTCTCGTCGGCGCATTCTGGATGGGTCTTGTACCGGATCACCCTGGTGACTGTCATGGTCAGCTCCGTATCGCTCGCATGCGTTGTTGCGGGGGTGGCGGGTGACTTCGGCGAGCCCGAGTGTTGAGGTCATCGGCTGCCTTCCTTCCCGGTCACGGCTCGTTTCTCGATCTCGGCCAGGTAATACGGCAGCAGGGTTTGCCAGCCGGCGCGATTCCGTTCGCGCCATTCCGCGGCCGCGCTGCCCAGCCGCTCCCAGCCGCGGTGCTCGATCTCGATGCGGGTGGCGGCGGCGCCCTGAGCGATGAACCGGATCTCCACCTCGGTGGCGTCCGCCCGGTCGCGCCGCAGGTGCCACAGGTAGACCAGCCGCTCGGGAGGCTCCCAGACCGTCACCTCGCCCCAGTCGTGCTCGACGCCGTCGGATGTGCGCTCGTAGATCCGGCCTCCGACGCCACCCTCCAGGACGATGAGGTCGGCCTCCCCTGTCGCGGTGTGGTCGGGCGGCCACCAGGTGCCGATCCGGTCGGTCCACACGTGGAACGCGTGCCCGGCTGAGCAGGCGACGTCGAAGGACGTCAGCAGCGGGGCCGTCACCGTCCGGGCCCCTGGTCGGTACTCTCGGCCAGGTTCTCGGCCAGCAGCCGGAACCGAACGGCGGCCTCGCCCCAGATGCCCTCAAGATAGGCCTGCACGGCGCGCATCCCCTGCTCCTGCAGGTGGTAGATCCTGCGTGTGCCGCGGGCCTGCTCCGCCACCATCCCGGCGTCTTTCAGCACGCGCAGGTGGCGCGAGACCGCGGGCCGGCTGATGGTCATCGCGTCGGCGATCTCCCTGACCGGCTTGTCGCCGGCGCTGAGCAGCCGCAGGATCTCCCTTCGGTTGGGGTCGCCGAGCGCCTCGAACGGATCGCCGGCCGCAGGCACCTGGGCCATCTGCTCAGCCGCCCGACTCGACGCGCAGCTTGAGCCCGCGGGCAAACTGGTCGAAAGACGGCCCCAGGTCGGGCATCGACCGCCAGATCAGTCCCAGAAGCGGGCCGGTGTACTCCTCACGAACGTGAAACGCGGTGCCGCCGCCCACGGCCGGCGCCAGCTCATAGGTCCGGACACCGCGGAAGAGGCCGAGCGGCATGCCGCCGCTGAACCGCAGCCGCGCGGGCGGCTCAAACGCCGTGACCTTCACCGGGAAGGCCCGGCCCGGGGCGGCCTGGCTGCGGATCCTCACCGTCCCGCCCGCCGCGATACGGCCCTCAACCCCGTCGACGCCGGAATCCCAGGCCGCCCAGCCCGGCCCGTCGCTCAGCACTGCCCACACTGCCTCCGGGTCGGCGGCAATAACCGACGACGCCTCGTAGTACCGCATCCCGCTCCGCTCCCAGTGTCGGTAACACTCCGGCTACCGTAACACGGAAGTTACCGATGCGGGGAGTGCCCCGGCGCGCAGGAGTGGCTCACGGTGCGTCCAGGAACGGCGGGATCATCGTTGTGAGCATGTCGGCGCGGGCGGTGACCCCGATATGCGAGGTGCCCGGCAGTACGGCGAGCTGGGCGCGGGGCATTGGCGCGAGGTCGCCAAGCACTCCTCCTCCAAGCAGCCGGAACATCGCCACCGCGTGCTCGGGTGTGACGATGTCGCTGTCGCCGATGATCAGCAGGATGGGAACGCTGGTCGCGGCGATGTCCTGCTGGGTGATCTCGGGCAGTTCCATCGCCTGGACCTTGGCGAGCAGGGCTGGCCAGTGACCAGGGTCGGGCGCCAGCGCCTGGTATTCCCGCTCGAAGGGAGCCTGCAGGTCGTGTCCTGGCGCGTCGGCGGATTCCCCTGGCTCAGGCCCGCCGAGCATTTCCGGGTGGAAGCCGCTCCTGTCGTAGGTCACCGATGCGAGCACGGCCTTGCGGACTGTGGCGGGATGCCGGGTGATGATGTTCAGCGCGATGCCCGCGCCAAGGCTGTAGCCGAACAGGTCGGCCTGACCGATGCCCAGGCGGGCCAGCAAGGCCAGGGTGTCATCGGCCATCGCCTGGACCGACATGGGCCGGTCGATGTCGGCGGTCCGGCCATGACCTTGCTGCTCCACGGCGATGACCTGGCGGGTTTGCGCCAGCAGGTCCGGCATGGGGCCGAATGAGGTTCCGGTGGCGGAGATGGCGCCGTGCAGCAGCACCAGCGGGACCTTGACGGGATCTGGTGTGCCATGGATCTCGTAGAACATCTTCAGGCCGTTGATGTCGGCGTACACGCACCTGCCCTCCTACGCGATCCCGGCCAGGACGGTGGAAACCCGCCCGAGGACCTCATCGACGCTTTCTGTGACCATCGCGTGCATGGGTTCGTCGACGTCGAAGGCATAGGCGATCTGCGTGGTGTCGTCCGGAGCGGATGCCAGCGTGATCGCGGTGACCGCATCGCCTGGGACCGTCATAACCAGCCGGTCTGGCTCGGATACTTCGTCGTAGCGGCCGGTCAGCGCGATCTCGTCGCCGGCGGAGGAGATAACGGTCGCCTGCCAGGACCCTCCGGTCCGCACATCCAGCACCGCCGTCCCCGGCTTGGCGGGGAGCCAGCCTTCGAAGTGGCTGGGCTGCGTGAGGACCTGCCAGACTCGTTGACGCGGGGCCTTCAGCGTGCGGGTGACGGTGAACTCGCTCATCGTAATCCTTCCTGTCTCGGCGTTGACCACACTAACTGGCGAGTGGTCTAGTGGACTGGTCCAATCACCGGCGCAAAATCGAGTCCAATCGGCGTCCTGCGACGTGGTCCCCGGGTAGTTTCTGGGCGTGGACCTGCAGATCGAGTTCAAGGCTGGTGTCCCGCTGCGCCGACAGCTTGAAGGCGCGCTGCGTGTGGCGATCCGTTCCGGGCGGCTGGAACCAGGGACGGCATTGCCGCCAAGCCGGGACCTGGCTGACCAACTCGGCGTATCGCGTGGCGTGGTCGTCGATAGTTACTCGCAGCTGGCCATCGAGGGTTACGTGACAGCGAAACGCGGATCGGCTACCCGCGTCGCCCTGGTGCCGTCGTCCGGCCCGCTGCCGGTGCGGCGGCAGGTACGTCCACCGGAGCGCTTCCTGTACGACCTGCGGCCAGGACAGGCCGATTTCCACGCCTTCCCTCGCGCCCGCTGGAAGGCGTCGCTGCTGCGTGCGATGCGTGAACTGCCTGACAGGCGGCTTGGCTACGCGAACCATTGCGGCGTCGCCGAACTCAGGAATGCGGTCGCGGGATACCTGGCCCGCGTGCGCGGAGTGGTCGTGGAGCCCGACCAGGTCGTGGTCTGCTGTGCCGCGTCCCAAGCGCTGACGGTGCTCTGGCAGGTCCTTCGGAAGCAGGGAGGCCGTCGCGTCGCGATCGAAGATCCTGGCTGGCGCTGGCAGCGGTACACGGTCGAGCACGCCGGGCTTGAGGCGGTCCCCGTGCGGGTGGACGCCGACGGGCTGGTCGTCTCCGATCTCGCTGCCGCCGACGTCGATGCGGTAGTCATGACGCCGGCGCACCACTACCCGACCGGAGTCGTCATGACGGCGCAGCGCCGTGCCGCCCTGATCACGTGGGCGCGCGAACGCCGGGCGCTGATCGTCGAGGACGACTACGACGTCGAGTACCGCTTCGGCCGGGAGCCGGTGGCTTCCCTCCAGGGCCTCGCACCCGACCTGGTCGCGTTCGTCGCGACGACGAGCAAGACGCTTGCACCCGCATTGCGGCTCGCGTGGATGGTCCCTCCCGCGCACCTGATCGACGACGTGGAGAATGTGCTGCTAGTCACCGGCGTCACACCACCGACACTCGACCAGATCGCCATGGCCTCGTTCATCGAAGACGCCGCGCTCGAGCGTCACCTGCGATCAACACGCCGGCGCTACCGCGCCAAGCGAGAGGTCCTGATCGACGCACTAGGCAAGCACATTCCAGCGGCACGCGTCAGCGGCACCGCCGCTGGACTGCACCTGCTTGCCTGGCTTCCTGACGGCGCCGACGAGTACGGGACGGCAATGCGAGCCAGGCGTTCCGGTGTCGGCGTCCACGAGCTGCACCGCCACTGCACAACTCACGCGGCAAGTCCTCCGGCGCTCCTGCTCGGCTTCGCGCTTCCGAGTGAATCCGACCTCAGAACGGCAACCCAGCTGATCGCCCAGGCGCTCAGCTGACTTGCGCCTGCTCAGCCGGCCGTCAGGTCGTCGAGACCGTACCGCTCGACGTGGCCTGGATCGGTCGGGTCGATCGTCCGCAGGCCCTCCGCGGCGAGACGCTTGTTGATCTCGGCCAGGTGCTCGCGGACGAGCTGCTTCTCGGCATCGGTGGTCTTGCCCTTGTGCGGCTTGCCCGCGTGCTGCAGCGTGCCGTAGTCGGGCCGCTCGCCGCCGGCCGTGGCGGCGGTCCGTGGCTTCGGTGCCCGCTTGGCCGGCGGGGCGACGATGAGCAGTTCGCTCATCGGGCGGGCAGTGGCGAGCTTGTCGAAGACCGCGGCGTCCAAGGTCACCCGCCGGGGCTCCGCCTCGCCGACCGTGTAGATGTCGACGACGGCGACCTCCAGCGCCGCGTCCGTGATGACCCGCGCCTCGTCAACGTGGGCCTCGATCTCGACGGCCTGACCGTCCAGTTCAGGATGCTCGTGGATGACGATGCGCAC
>Ga0210389_10001553_pt1 | contig 18607 bp, 20 predicted proteins | sample IncBWH28OmetaG_FD_160127 | JGI IMG/M metagenome (GOLD analysis project Ga0210389, IMG submission 160127) | Forest soil microbial communities from Barre Woods Harvard Forest LTER site, Petersham, Massachusetts, United States - Inc-BW-H-28-O ...
GATCCGATAAGTGGACATTCTCGTTCGCCATAGTTACCTCTGATACGCATCCGCCCGGGCGAGACGCGAAAGCGCGCGCTCCAGGCAATTGGCTACCGAGCCAAGAGAGATTCCGAGTACGTCCGCAATATCCCGATACCTGAGCCCCTCTGCCCGGAGCGACAAACAGCACTGATCCTGCTCGGGCATCGCTCGCACCACGGCCAGCAATCGCTGCTGTCGTTCAATGCCTTCCAGCCGCTCCTCAGGTCCTGGTGTAATTTCTCCGGCAACGTCACCTAGATTGGCTATTTCCGTGAAACGATCCAAATGACGCCGGGCCCGCGCACGATGTTTCAGTGTCAGATTGTGCGCCACCTTGAATACCCAACCCTGCAGATTCGTCCGCGATTTGCCCTGACGCAGATGCCGGAACAGCAGCAGGAATGATTCCTGGACGATTTCTTCCGCATCGGGCGCGGCGACACACATCGAAAGCAGATAGCGCAGAATGGGAACGCGCAACTGATCGAACAGCGCCACGACGTCCTCTTCCAGACGGGAAGGTCGCGCCTCGGTGGCCGTGGCAATCACGGGAAGGGCGGCGATCTTTTCCCAGAGCGTCGAAGCCATCCGTTTTGAATATCCCTCGAACAGCGCCTTTGTTCAGAATAAATACTGAACGAAACCGCTACAGCAAGGATATTCCAGAGAAGGGGCAATGAAGAGAACGATCCAGCCGCGGATAAAGGCCGATGAACGCGGATAACCCGCTCATTCCAAATCCGCGTTTATCCGCGTTCATCTGCGGCCAATTGATCTTATGGGGCATTGCGCTGCATGCCCAGGCTCAATCAGGTGAGGTCCGGCTTACAGTCGAGGATCCTTCGGGGATGGCCATGCCGGCCTCGGGTAAACTCGATGCCCGCGCCTTTCAGACGGATGCGCAAGGCCAGTACACGTTCGAAAACGTTCCCTCCGGTCGGCATCGCCTGGAGATATCAAAAACCGGCTTCGCGGATCAGGTTCTCTCCATCAATGTGAGACCCGCCGCTCCTGTAGTTCGCATCGTGCGCATGGAACTCGCCAGCGCATCGAGCCAAATTGAGGTGGTGGAGACCACGCCGCTTGCGGGTGTCGACCTCACCAAAGAGCAGATTGCAACCCCGGTGCAAACAGCCACGGATGAAGACATCACCAACAGCGGCAGCCTCGATCTCTCCGATTTTATGAACCGCCGGCTCAACGGGGTTTACGTGAACGAGATCCAGAGCAACCCTTTCCAGCCGGATGTAAATTTCCGCGGATATACGGCGTCGCCGCTTCTCGGAACGCCGCAAGGGATCTCTATCTACCTGGATGGTGTCCGCCAGAACCAGCCGTTCGGCGATGTCATGAGCTGGGATCTGATTCCGCAAAATGCGATCTCAGAGATGACACTCATCCCCGGCTCGGACCCGTTGTTCGGCTTGAACACGTTGGGCGGCGCACTTTCGCTCCAAAGCAAAGACGGCACCACCAGTCCCGGTCTTGGCGGAAAGCTGACTTACGGAAGCAGCGGGCGCAAAGCAGTCGAAGCCGAGTGGGGAGGCGGCAAGCCGACGGGCTTCAACTGGTTTCTGGCGGGCAACGCGTTCCACGAGTCCGGTTGGCGTTACGATTCGCCATCCGACGTGCGCCAGGAATTCGCGCGGCTCGGATGGCGTACCGCCAAAACCGACCTGGCGTTTACGGCCTCGTACGCCTACAATACTTTGCTCGGCAATGGCTATCAGGACTACCGGTTGCTCCAGCAAAATTACGCCAGCGCCTACACAGTAGCCGATGTCACCGCGAATCGGGCGCCGCAGTTCAATTTGATCGCAAGACACACTTTGACGAGCGCAATCACGTTCTCTGGCAACGCATGGTACCGGAACATTCGCACCGAAGGCATCAATCCCAACATGAATACAGATGCTTTCAATCAGCCCGTTTATCATCTCGACCCGGCGGATATCGCGGCGCTGTCCGCCGCCGGATACACGGGGTTTCCGCCAGCGGGTGACACATATTCGGCATTCCCAAAATGGCCCTGCATCGCCCAGGCCCTGGAAATGGCCAACCCCGATGCCTTTTGCAACGGCGTGCTCATTACCTCGAAGGACGTGCAGAACGAATACGGAATTTCGGGCCAGGTCACATGGCTCGCCAACACACGCGCGGGGCGAAACCAATTCACCGCGGGCGCGGCGCTGGATCGTGGCAGCGTCGACTTCACCCAAAACACCCAGTACGCATACATCAATCCCAACTACTCTCTGACCGGCGCTCCTGCCTGGCAGGATGGTTCAACAGGCATCGACTCCCGCGTGAATCTGCACGGCCTGACCCCCAACTGGAGCCTCTACGCCGCCGACACACTCACCTTCGCGAAAACGTGGAATCTCACGCTGTCCGGCCGTTACAACCGGTTCACTATCGATAACGCTGATCGCATCAATCCCGTCTCAGGCCCCGGCTCGCTCGACGGCAACTACATATTCCAGCGATTCAATCCCGCAATCGGTCTGACTTGGAGCCCCGCTTCCTGGGTCAATGCTTACGCGAGTTATACACAAGGAAGCCGCGCACCCACCTCAATTGAATTGGGTTGCGCGGATCCGAACAATCCCTGCAGCCTGCCAAATGCGCTCGCCAGCGACCCGCCGCTTCGTCAGGTCGTGACGGGAACCTGGGAGGCCGGCCTCCGCGGCAAACCGGAGGTTTCGTTTCTGCGCGGTGTGAATTGGAATGTCAGCGCATTTCGTGCCGAAAACCGGAACGATATTCTCTTCGTGGCCTCAGCCCAGACTGGCACTGGTTATTTCCAAAATTTTGCGAAGACTTTGCGCGAAGGAATCGAGGCGGACGTGAACGGCCGCATTCACCGCGTGAGTTGGGGCCTGAACTACACGTTTCTCCAGGCAACTTACCAGAGCGTGGAAACGCTCGATGGCTCGGCCAACAGTACCAATGTGGATGGCCTCATTACCGTTCAGCCCAGCAACCGGATTCCACTGATCCCGAAGCACACCGGAAAAGCCTGGGCAAGCATCCAAGCCACTTCGAAGTTCGTGCTGGATCTGGATCTGCTCGCCAACTCGAGTTCGTACGCGCGTGGCAACGAAAACAATGCAGATCCGGCGGGTATCTCGCCTGGCTATGCCGTACTCAACTTTCTCGCGCGTTACGATCTGACGAAAAGGTTGCAAATAGCCGTGCAGGCCGATAATCTGCTCGATCGGCACTATTACACGGCAGCGCAGTTGGCCGCTTCGGGATTCACAGCCCAGGGAGCGTTCACTGCAACGCCGCAGAACGTGCCGTTTTTTGCACCTGGCGCGCCGCGACGAGCCTGGGTCGAACTAAGGCTGAAACTTTGAGGTGGGGCGCGGCTTCAGCGATGCCGCCATCCTTGTGGCCGGCGAAATTAATGCCGAGCGAAAACTCGGCGGCAAGCTGAAAGCCTGCGCCACCCGAATTACTGAAAGCTCTTTACCGCTTCTCGCTCATCCTGGAAAGTCGGAATCAAGGTACTGATCCCGGTCATATCCATCAGCTTCTTGATTTCAGGAGTCGGGTTCAAAACTTTCAACGCACCCCGATTCTTGACCAGGTGTGAGTAGCAACTCATCAACTGGCCCAAGCCTGCGCTGTCGATCCGGGTAATGCGGCTCAGGTCGATAATGACCCGGCTGTCGCTCTGTTCCAGAACCTCGCGCCGCAATTCCTCCAGTTCCTGGGCGGAATGCGTCAACTCGGCGTTGGCTTTAAACTGAAGTACGGCAACGCCTTCGGTTTGCTTCCAGGCCAGATTCGAAGCGCGCAGATCCGCCGCAAGGCGTTCGCTCACCCGCATCTCCTCAAAGCATTCATCACAGCCGAGATAATGAGCTTCGAATTCCTCAACAGCCTCGGCATTCAGCGACCGCGAAAGATACTTGGCGATCACCTGCTCGCGTTCTATCGGTTCCTTTTTGCAAACCATGCCTTCGTCCATTCACCTAGTGCTCTGTCGCCGTGGTTCGTTTCATTTCCGTGCCATACGCGCGCCGAAACCGCTCTTTCGCGCGAAACAGCACTACCCGGAACTGAGCGTCGCTCATTCCCCATTCTTTGCAAATGGCTTCTTTATCTTTACCTTCGAGGTAAAGGGAGCGCAAAATCATGCGATCGCGTTCGGCCAGTTCCCTAAGGCCGTTATCGATCGCATCCCGCATTTCAAGGATCTCGGCCTCCGGACGGATGCCCGCATCCGGGATCGGTGTGTCGGGATCGTATGCCGGTTCCCGCCGCAATCGCCGCCGGTATTCGAGGATGACATTCCGGCAGACACCGTTCAGAAACGCGCCTAATTCGTCGGTATTTCGAATGGTTTGCCGCTGTTCGGCGCGAAAAAATCGCACCAGCGTTTCCTGCACGAGATCGTCCACATCGGCGCAACCATGGCCGACGTGGTACAGCACCTTGTAACGGAGCTTCAGCCGCAATCGCTGGATGGAGGATTCGTTCAGGTCCATTTGTTCACGGGCGTGGCTTTACCACGATGCCGGGAATCCTTCATCGGCGCTCTCTGCTGCTTTTGGGGATGAGATGCACTCGCTGCCGTTTTATCCTGCCGCCGCTCCTGTCGCCTTGCGGCTCTGGAAACATTCCCGGCAGAATACCGGACGTCCCTGGGTAGGCCGGAATGGAACCGTGGTTTCGCGTCCGCATTGAGAGCAGACCGCCGAAGTCTCGACGCGCCCGGGCGGGCCGCCCCGCTCCGAAGGACTGTTCTGTCTCTTTACTTTGCACGCCTTGCAGCGCTTCGGCTCATTCTTGAAGTTCTTTTCGTGATAAAACTGCTGTTCGCCTGCGGTGAAGACAAAGTCCGAGCCGCAGTCCACACACTTTAGCGCCCGATCCTGAAATTCCGGCATGACACCATCCTGAGGGGAGGAGACGGGGCGCTTGCCATTCGCCCCGTCCGGTTAGTGTTCGCTGGATGCCGAAGGCGCAGCAGATTCTACCGCGCTTATTCGACCTCCCGGCGACTTTTCTTCCGGTTGCGTTTGCGCGCCAACGCCTGCTTGACGCGCAGCTTCTCGCCCGGCTTCAAGTAAAAGGAGTGCCTTTTGACTTCTTTAATAATGTCTTCCTGCTGCACCTTACGCTTGAATCGCCTGAGGGCATTTTCCAGGGTTTCACCTTCCTGGAGTCTTACTTCAGCCAAACCTTACAACACCTCCAAACCGATCAAAGATTAACTTTGGCCGCTTTCGGCCAAGGTACTGATATCATATGAACTTGACGGAAAAAGTCAAGCCCGAAGCCCGTTTTGCCGCCCCCGTTCCGGTAAACAGATCACAGGATTGGCGGCTTCAGCCCACCGGCAGACACTGACCCTATCGGAATCCCCTGGTTATGACGAACGTTCTGGCGATACTGCTGGCTGGAGGAGCAGGCGAACGGCTACACCCTCTTACGCGCAATACCGCGAAACCGGGCGTCCCCTTCGGTGGCGTCTACCGGATCGTCGACTTCACGCTCTCCAACTGCATGAATTCCGACGTACGCAGAATTTTCATACTAACACAATACAAGTCACTGGAACTAAACAGACATCTCCGCGAGGGCTGGCAGATCTTCTCTACCGACATGGGCGAGTTTGTGGAAATCCTCCCGCCGATGCAGCGCGTCGGCCCCGATTGGTACCAAGGCACCGCCGACGCCGTCTTCCAGAACATCGAAAGCATCCTCACTGAAGCTCCGACTCACGTCCTCGTCCTTTCCGCCGACCACATCTACAAAATGAACTATCAGGACATGCTGGAGTGGCATCGGGAGAAGGAAGCTGACGTCACCTTGGCCACAATTCAGGTTGCGCCGTGGGAGGCAGGCCGGTTCGGCGTCGCCGACATCGACCCGGACTACCGCGTGCGCGGTTTTGAGGAGAAGCCGAAACACGGCAATCCTCGCCGCTCGGTATTCGATTCCGACATGGTCAGCGCGTCAATGGGCATTTACATGTTCGAAACGCGTGTCCTCGTGGACGAACTGATCGCCGATGCCGCCGATCCGTCCTCGTCGCATGATTTCGGCAGGGACATTCTGCCAAGATGCCTCGATCGCCGCCGAGTCGTGGCCTGGGATTTCCACGATCTGAATGCGAAAGCCGCCCGCTATTGGCGTGATGTCGGAACGCTCGACGCCTATTACGACGCCAACATGGACCTGGTTGCCGTAACTCCCGAGTTCAATCTCTACGACCAAAGCTGGCCGATCCGGACCCGCGCGTTTCAGGCGCCCCCTGCCAAATTCGTTTTTGCCCAGGAGGGCCGCCGCATGGGCCTTGCGGTCGACTCGATCGTCTCGCCCGGTTGCATCATCTCTGGCGGTCGCGTCAACCACAGCGTTCTGTCGCCATTCGTGCGCATCAACAGCTACTGCGAAGTCGACGAATCGATTCTGCTGCCGCGAACCTCCATAGGACGATACAGCCGGATAAGACGGGCGATCATCGCCGAAGACGTAGTCTTACCCGAGAACAGCCGCGTCGGATTCGATCCCGAAGAAGACCGCGCGCTGGGCAGGGTAGTAACAGAATCTGGGATCACCGTAGTGCATTCTCAAAGCAACTCGGGGACAGACACAGGTTCGTACACCCGTCAATTCGCGGGAACCGGGTCGGTGTAGCAACGGCGTGCAAACTTTTTTGAGCCACGAATAAACACGAATCAACACGAATGAAATCCAGGACAGGCATCAGTCTGCTGGATTCGTTCCGACCCGTGGCCGTGAGGGACTGGTTGTGAGAGCGTCGGCTGGCACGACTTGCGGAGAAAAGTAGCCATGAGTGCCTTCCCCGGTTTTTCATTCGTGTTGATTCGTGTGCATTCGTGGCTGAACTGCCTTTCCGCTCAAGTCCCGGCAAGCGCTAATCCTGTTCCCCAATCGTTTTGGCGTAGGTCTTGCCGTAGGGATAAAAGAGCTCTTTCCGCCCCTGTTCCCACGCCTCTTTCAGTTCGGGCGTAGTGATGTCCCAGTCCGGTCTGCATTTCCTGGTAACCACGCGCAGATCCTGGCGGAGATCCTCGAGTGTAGGCCTCCCGAAAAACCAGTAGCCGTTGTAGATCTTGTAAATCACAAGCCCGGGCTCGAGAACAATCGTGTGCGGAATCATCGGATTATTCTGTGGGTCGGTATATTCGGCGATATCCAGATCTTTCTGGACAACCCGGCCCGCATCGGAGAGAAAAGGCCAGTGAGCGCCCACTCCGCTGCGATATTCATTGGTCTGAACAATATTGTCGGTGCTGATCGTTACCAGTCGGCAGTATCCCACCTCCATCTCGCGATGCAGTTCCACCAGTCCTTCGGCCTGCCGACGATCCTTGGGACAGAATCCGCCGCGGCTTAGGACGACAATCATCGGACTCTGGCCCTGTAGTTCAGAGAGTTTTCGCCGCTTCGCCGTGTGGTCTGTCAGCTCGTAGTCGGGGAACACAGCCCCGGGGACCATTTCAGATCGCACTCGACGCTCTCTGTCGTGTCCTGCCGGCAAAACCCTGTACCAGCACAGCGATTTCATCGGCGGCCGTGTCTAACGCGAAATGCCCCGCGTCCAGCACGTGAACTTCAGCGTCCGGCACATTGCGACGATAGGCCTCCGGCTCGGAGAGTTCAAACGAGAGATCATGCTTGCCCCAAATCACCAGCAGGCGCGGCTTGGCCTCTCTCATCCAGGCCTGCCATTTCGGATAGGCATCAACGTTTGTGCGGTAGTCATAGAAGAGGTCGCTTTGAATATCCGCCTGGCCCGGCTGGCTTAGGAACGCGAATTCGTCGGTCCACAAATCCGGGTCGTACCGTTCCACGTTCGGATCGTTTCCCACGTGCCGCGTTCGCGTTGTCGCCAGAGATAGAAGGTTCTTTCGCAGCATGCTCTCGTTGGCCGCGCGATCCTCCCAGAACGCCCGCCGCGGTTTCCAGTTCTCGCCGAGGCCCTCGTTATGCGCGACAGCGTCCTGCACGATAAGCGCCTCGATCCGCTCCGGATGCGCCAGAGCCATACGAAAACCCACCGGTCCGCCGTAATCCTGCATATATAACGTGTAGCGCGTGAGTCCCAGCAATTCCGTGAACCGGTTCATGATTTCCGCATAGTGATCGAACGTGTATGCGAATTGTTTCGGGTCCGGCCAGTCGCTGTGTCCAAAGCCGGGATAATCGGGCGCGACCAGATGAAACTGATCGGAAATCCGCGCAAAGAGCGGTTCGAACATCCGCGACGACGATGGCAGTCCGTGGAGCAGCAGAATCGTCGGGGCGTCCTTTGCTCCGGCCTCGCGATAGAAAATCGAGAGGCCGCCAACTTTCAACGTGCGATAGAGAACCCGCTGGGACATCCGTATTTGCTCCCGATCAATGCATCTTCACATCGTGAGCACAACGCGGAACTCGGCTTTGCCGCTCAACATGCGGTCGTAAGCCTCGCCCGCGCGCTCGAGCGGATACGTTTCGATCATTGGGCGCACGCCAGTCAATTCGGCAAAGCGCAGTGTGTCTTCAGAATCCGTCGGAATTCCCGACCACCAGCCCTGGATTCTTCGGCTCCCGGAAATAAGTTGCAGTGGCGTGACCTCGATCGGTTCAAACGCCGCTCCAATCACCATGAGCGTTCCGTTGGGCCCAAGGCCGTCGACCAGTTCGGACATGGCTTTCGAATTCGGCGCCGTGGACAGAATCACCTGTGCTCCGCCGAGGGCTTGCAACGCGTCTGCCGGTTTGGTGGCAGAGCTGTCGATATAAACGTTCGCGCCAAGTTTCTTTGCCAGCGTCGCATTTGCGGATCCGCGCCCGATGGCCGCGACCTTGTACCCAAACTTGCTCGCGAATTGAACTCCGAGATGTCCCAATCCGCCGATACCCTGCACCGCAACCAGATCGCCTGGCATTGCGCCGCTGTGCCGCAGCGCATTGAAGGTGGTAATTCCCGCGCACAGCAGCGGTGCGGCTTCGGCAGCGGTCAGGCCAGACGGAATCGCAGCAAGCGACTCGACCGGAGCCAGCATGTATTCCTGGTACCCGCCGTCATAGCTGATGCCCGGAATCTTAATATTCCGGCAGTTTCGAAAATCTCCGCGCCGGCACGAAGGGCATGTGTTGTCCTGGCCGCCGTGCCAGCCTACACCCACGCGCTGTCCTTCCTTCCATTCGGAAACATCGGGACCGATCTGGTCGATAACACCCGCGACTTCATGGCCAGGGATTCGTGGAAACTGAATACCCTGCCACAGGCCGTCCTTTGTGAGGACGTCACTGTGGCATATCCCGCAAGCCTGCACTTTGATTCGCACTTGCTTGGGACCCGGTTTGGGAATCTCGCGATCCACGATCTGGAACGGTGCTCCCGCCTTCAAAACCTGCGCCACCCTCATGGGCGCCAGGGCGACTCCGCTGCTTGACATATGGACACCTCTCGATTCGCAATCTCACCCCGCCACTTCGAAAATCACTTCCAGCTCTACCGGGGCCCGAGCGGAAGGCTTGCCACGCCAAAAACCAGGCGGCAAGGACTTTTGTCTTTTCCGAAAATGTCACGAAGCAATTCCGAGGCCGCGTCAGCCACCTTCGGGTGATCGCGAAAATCGCCCGAGGTTGCCACCGAGACGCCCAACCGCACGACGCGCGTCACTTTGTCCAGCGATCCCAGGTGCTGCCGCGCCACAGCGAGAACGTTGCGTGCTGCGAGTTGAGCCGCCTCGCGTCCTGTGTCGATATCCAGTTCCGCGCCGAGTCGACCGGTGAACTTCGCGCCACGCCCCTCGGTGGGAAGCATGCCGCTCAGAAAAAGAAGATTGCCGGTCTGCACGGCTTCTACATACGCACCAAATGGCTCAGGCGGCTGAGACAGGTTGATTCCAAGCTCACTTAACCGCCGTTCGGCGCTGCCAGACACTACAGGTCGCTGTTTCGATGTTGCGCTCATCCATCCCTCCGTCGAGAGGTTCGCGGGGGCGAAAGCACGGACCCTGCCAATTCTCGCTCCGCCACCGATGCTCGTGCAATCGGGGACGGTGATGAAGAACACGTGTGGCCTGCCGTTTTACTTCTTCGGCTGGGGCTGAATCCCGAATCTGCGGTCGTTGCGCGCCATCGCTTCCGCCACGCGTTCCATCGTTGATTCGAAGTCCTCGTGTCGCGAGTCAATGTATAGCCACTTCCTCAGGATTTCGTGTGGTGCCAGTTGGGGGAACTCTTCGATGATTGCGGGCTGGTGCGCATAATCGGTGCAAACCAGGACGCCATGCCACTTCCACCGGCCGCTTTTGGTCGGTTCAACGAGGAGCATCATCTGCCGGCCGAACAGGTACGCAGCCAATCCACCGAACATCCTCTTTGTAAAGAAGCTGGGGTGGCTCGAGAACAACTGAAAGATCCATTCATTGTCGAACGTTTTCATCGAACTCATGGGAGTGCGGCCGCCGCTCACCGACAAGTATCGCGCCTGGTCCCACCATCGATTCGCGACTCGGCGGTAGCTGAAGCACGTCTGTGAATCCGGCGCGTCTCGATTTTGTGCAGGCCAACAATGTGTGTATCCAGTGCCATTCGCAGGACCAGCCCCTGACCACCGTATTTCTCGCGATATTCCGGAGAGCAAGCCGGTCTGATTGCCAAAGCGGCAGACGGGATGTCTGCGCCGCGATCCCGTGGCGCAGGCACTCGTGTGTCAAGCCGGGACTCTTCCCGGCGCTTGGGCTGTGAGAAATCCAGACTAACGACGACTGGCCAGTTGGACTTGAAGTGGGCAGGAATCGTCAGGACTACTGGAAACTTGAAGAGACGAAGCTCGGCGAATAACCATTCACGTATTTCGGCGACGGCACGGCGACCAAAATCGGATGCAGGGCAACGATTTCGTCACCAGCCAGATGTACTCCCGCGGCGTCGTCTGTTTCAGCTGCCATGACGTCCATGGCACGGAAAACAATGCCGGCCTCGTGAAACCGGCCAATGTACTGTCCCTCGAAATGCCACGGCCCGGACTCACCGAACGGACCGCGAGCCAACCACCGAAGCGCACACGCATCACAAAATCGGCAGTGTCGGGAACGATTGCGTAAGCTGTCACATGCCGAAGATCGAGCAAACGATCTCGGACGTAAATGTCCGCGCGCATGCCTTCCGGTTCATCACGCCCGCGACGACGGCTTCCGTGAAAGTACCGATCGCCTGCGCCGGCTGCCATGCGAACGAAGCTCCGGACTTCGCGGCCAAAGCCCTTCAGAACTGGTCCAACGCTTATCGCGAATTCATCGGGAGCCGCACATTCACAAACTGATTGGGGAACAATGATTCGTCCTTATTGTCGAACATCGCCTTCAGCTTCACGGTTCCGCTCGACTCGTCGATCAGGTTGTCGATAGCGATGAGCCTGCCTGTCGCATATTTCACCGTCATGTCCCGGCTCCATGCCTCGACCTCGATGGTCGCGTTTTCCCTCAGCCCCGCCTGCAGCCGAGCCAGATAGTCTTCCGGGATCGTGAACACCACTGCGATCGGCTGCAGTTGAGTGATCACGACCAAAGTATCGCCGACGCGCACGAAATTGCCGGGATCGATTTTCCTCAATCCCGCGACTCCCGCCAGGGGAGTTCTTACCTGCCCGTACGCCAGCTCAGCGTTCAGGTTGTTGACCTCTCGCTGGTCGGCATTCACGTGATCCTCGATTTCGACAACTGTACCTGACGGCATGCCGGCGCTGTTGGCGAGCCGCTGTTTGTCGCGCGCCAACTCCGCCTGGGCGGTCTCCAGTTGCACCCGGGCGTTGTTGGGATTGATGGACGCAATCAACTGGTCCGCCGCAACAGGCTTTCCTTCTTCGAAGCCTACCGATGTCAGCTCTCCATCCACCCTCGACCTGATAGTGACCGTCATCGCGCTGACGGTACCCAGACCATTGAGGTAGGCGGCGCTCGCCGGGCGTCTCGGCGCGGGGACGGGCGGCCTCGCCGGGGTCGCCGCAGGCGCGGCTTGAACTGGCGCGGGCGCCGCGGGGCGGACTGGCGCTTGCGATGCGGCCTGCGAAGTACGCGCCGTCGCCACCAGATATGCGCTCGGCACTGCTACGGCCAAGATGGCAGCCAGGCTCCATCGCGTCACTCCGCGCGACACCTGCGTCCCATCCAGGATGCGGTGAATTCGCCGGTCAGCGCGGCCATATCGCGCCATCGGGACGGCCAGCCAGTTTACTCCTTCCACGCCACGTTGCATGAACTCCAGCAGGACCTCGGCGTAGAGGCTGCGATCCCGCACCACGGCAATCGCAGCATCGTCGCTGACTTCCTCCGCGAGACGCACCATCTGTCGATGCAGAAACCAGCTGAGCGGGTTGTACCACAAAAGCGCCCGATGAATGGCCGATAGAACTTGCAGGGCGGGGTCATGCCGCTGTACGTGCGACCGTTCGTGCGCCAGAATCGCTTCCAGTCTGGCGCCATCCCACTCGCGCCAGTCGACGGGGAGCACGATCACCGGGCTCACGAAGCCGAGCGTCACCGGAGCTGCAACGCGGTCTGATTCACGAATCTGAATGCCATCGATCTCCCTGCCCGTCAACGAACTGCGACGCAGCAGACGCACGGCCATCACGATGCCAACGACGAGCCGCAACAGGAATGCGGCCACCACGACGGCCCACACAAGCACAGCCGCCCGCTGCCTATCGAAGCGCCTGTGGATGGCCGGCGCTTCTGTCACGGTGACCGCACGGCTCACGTCAGTGGACGTCTGCACGAATAATTCGAGCGGACGCGATTCAATCCTTGTCACCGGTATCGGCACTTTCGGTAGTGCCGCGGTGAGCGCCGGAATCGCCAGGGATCCGGCCAGCATTGCCGTCCACGCTGCCAGCCGGATCGAAGCATCCTTCACACGCAATATCCAGAGCAGCAATGCGCCGCCGGCAATCAGGATTGATGACCGAATCGCCCATTCGGCCAGGAACGGTAGTATCGTCATGCCTTCCTCTCGCTCTTCTCCCGGCGGGAAGCAATCTTTTCCGCCAGGCGCTGGAGTTGCTTCGGTTCGAGCACCTGATTATCGACCAGGCCAACCAGCAACTCCTCCACCGAGCCTCCGCAGAAGCGCTCGATGAGTTGTTGCGCCGCCAGCACCGCAACGTTGCGCTGCGTGTCCAGGGCGCGGTAGACAAAGGTGCGTCCATCGACTTTATGGGTGACGTAACCTTTCTCTTCGAGTTTCCGCAGAATCGTGCGGATGGTGGAATCCTTCAGGGCGCGCGCGCCGCTGACGCCTTCACGGCAGGTTTCCGCCGTACAGTCCGGGTGCGCCCAGACGTAGTCCATGAGCAACTGCTCCAGCTGAGTCAGGGGCCGGTGATAGCCATTACCGTTAAACATTTTAATGTTAAAGTATATAACACTTGATGGGGCGCAGATCAAGCCCTTTGCCTTTACCTGCCAGCCGAGAAGGTTCGATCGATCACGCGTTTGCCACCGCGGCGTCACGTGAATGCTACCGATTGTCTAGTTATCAGTGGTACTGGCCCCGGGAAAAAAATGGAAGCGCCGTCCGATAACTATAGTTGATAATGCGCTTCAGTCGCGGCCACGACGCTCCGTTGACTCAGGTTGTCTCCCTGCTGCTGGAAAAACTGATCTCCGGTGCGGTGATAGCTGACGACGACGAGTACGCCGCCTTCCGTGCCGACATCAACCGGATGCAGGGTTTCGTTCGCCAGGACCCCAGCCCCGAAAAAATCGTATTTACCGCCGGCTCTGCAACGCTGGTGATGGAGGCCTACAACAAAAGCATCACGGATACGGTTCGCAAGGAGCGGCGGGAGCTGAAGAACATTGTGAACATGCTGACCGAGACGGTCGCCGCCATCGCGGGCGAGAACACCAAATCCGTCGAAAGACTCCGCGATATCCGGAGCCTTTTGGAGTCCCGCGGCGCTGCCGATCTGGAAGCGCTGAAACAGCAGGTCGGCGAATGTCTCCGCGTCTTCCGCGAGGAGACGATGCGCCAAAGGGAAGAAGCCGAAAGCGAGATGATGGCGTTGCGCCGGGAAATCGAGTTGGGCGCGCGCCCATTGGCGACGCCCGAGCTTCATCCACTCGATCCTGCCACGAATCTGCCCCCGAAAGACGCGTGCGTCGTGGCCATGCATGAACCGATACCGCCGGGCAAGCGCCGCTACGTGGTGGTGATGGTGGTGAATCGACTCCAGGCCATCAACGCCAGATTCGGCTACGAGGTTGGCAGCCGGGTGCTCCGGCATTTCGGCGAATTCATCCAGCAGCAACTGCGCCCTGAAGACCGGCTATTTCGGTGGCGCGGCCCGTCGCTCGTCGCCCTGCTGGAAAGCAGCGAGCCGCTCGATCAGATCCGCAACCGAATTCGGCGCATCATGGAACTGCGGGTCGAGCAAACGCTGGACATTGAAGGCAGATCCGTCATGATTCCCGTCTCAGCGGCGTGGTCCGCATTTCAGATCATAACCACGGTAGCCGCCGCGGAGAAACAAATCGAGATCTTCACTGCCAGCCAGTCCAGCCATGAATACGTCTGAAAAGTACGAACCGCCGGCGTGCTGCGACTGCAAAACTCTGGTTGATGATCTGACCGGGCAGATATCGGACCTGATGCAGGAGAACCTCCGGCGTCTCGATGAAGCTCTGCAGCGGAACAGCGCACTTTTCGAAGCATTGCTGGCCAACAGTTCCGCTGGAATCACGCTGACAGGACCGGACCGAAGAATCGTGCGCGTTGTTCACGGCCTCACCGGACTCAGCACAATCGATCTGACGGGCACTCTGATCGAATACCTGGCAGTTCCCGAAGATCAGGAACTGATTGTGGGCTGTTACAAGATGTTGCTGAGCGGATCTTGCGGTCAGGTGAAGCGGGAAATCCGCGTGCCGCGGGCGGATGGAACAATCCGATGGTTCGCTGTAACGGTGACAGATATGCTGGACGATCCCAACGTTCAGGGCATTGTCTGGAACTATCTGGACATCACAGAGCAGAAGCAGCGCGGCGTGTCCGAATCTTCGTAGCGGGAAGCACGGCCGCGGATCTGCGCCCGCACGCGCTCAGAACGGTAAACCTCGAGTCTATTGAAGTGGACCATCAGGCACGAATCGGAGCCGATCGAAATGGTCGCTCGTCCATTTGAAATACCAGGTTCCGCAGTTTCTTTCCTCCGGGCATTCACCGCCCTCATACTGGTACGGCTCATCATCCAGCGAGAGTTGAAAACGGCCCGGGACAGATCGTGCCCGTCACCAGATCGAACGACCGCAACGGAGACACAAGAGGAACCCGCAGCCCCATTTCGCAAGAGCCAACTAGCCGGCAAAATTGGGACCGTGTGCTGCGGCTTCACGAATTCGCGTTCGAAACATTCGGTCAAATCGCGTGGCCACCAGCGGCCGCGCCGGACTTCCTTTGAAAACGGCCTTGACCGCGTAGTCGCCGAACTGTGGAGGGCTCGCTCCCGCGCAAATAGCATTCGACAGTAGCCCAACCGCCAGCAAGCAGCTGCACATCAGCTCTAATAGAGCGCAACTGATACGCGCTCAGTGGATTCCTGTTATTGCGTCTTTTGCTGAACTTTCGACGCCCCTTTTTCGACGCCCGAAGCTGCTGCGTGAGTTCCCTTTTTCACGCCGTTCTTCGTTTTTCTGGCACCGGTTTTCGCCGCTTTTGCTGTGCCATGGGCCGTATCTTTCGCGGCTTCTTTGGTATCGTGCCCTGCATTTTTGAGATCTTGTCCCGCCGTTTGGGCGAAGGCTCCGGCGGCAAACCCGAGGCTGAAAGCGAGGACAGCGGCTCTAACAAAAGACTTCATGCCCGAGCTTCGAGCATGCCGATGGCCATTCGTCCCAGGCTTCGTGCCAAGGACCGCGATCACCACAAAAAGCCAAAGAATTACGAAGTTCTTCGGGCTAATTCAGCGAGCCAGTCGAGATTGCGAGCTCAAAAGCGGTTCGATCTTCGAAACCAGCAATTGATAACTCGCGGCGCCTGGGTTGTATAAACGAACGATGCCCTGGCCATCCACCAGCACCATCGTCGGTGTCGTGCTGACACCAAAACGCGCGAAATTCGTTTCGCTCAGAGGGACCTCGACGGATCCCAGCCCCGCGTAATATTTCGCGAAAATCTCAGCGATGTACTTCGTCTCAACATCGGGCGGCGCCGGTTCTCCCTGCGCGACATATCCGTAATGCTGAGTAGGCGCGACGACCACGAGCCCGCGCGAGCCGTAGTTTGCGATCAGCTGATGCACGATGTCGACTTCGGCTTTACAATCCGGGCACCAGTGCGCCCAAAGGAACAGCAACACCGGATGGCCGCGATGCGCCGAAAGCGGTAAAGGCTTGCGCGACCCGATCCCCTGCGAAACATCCAGCATCGGCGTGGGCTTTCCCTCAAGCGTCAGCAGATTGATGTTCTTCTGGATGCGGTCACGGATCGATGTGCCTTGCCACTTCGTCATCTCTCCGCGCAGGAATACCATGGCTTCATCGCGCCGATTCTCCGCCGCCAGGGCCTGTGCATACACTTCGATGGAAGCGCCCAGCGCCAGCGGTAAGTGCGGCTCCTGATCGAGCTTGCGGTGGGTAAGTTCGGCGAGGCACTTCGCACGCACGTCCTGTGCGTTTTTGTCGGCGGCGTCGTAGTTATGCTTCGCCAGCTGACCGCGTCCGACCCAGGCCAATGCGTCAAGGTACTCGGGTGTTTGACCAAGCGCCTTTCGGTATTGCCCCAGAGCGTTCTCGGCAGCGGCGAATTCCCCAGCCTGCGTGGCAGCCTGTACGTATTGGACGATGGTGAGCCTTTGCTGCGCGAATGCGGGCTGCAGCAGTAAGGCGACCGCACCGATCGCCAACGGCTGAAGCCTGCGCCAGCATCTCATGTTCACCATCTTACAGTTTCAGTGATTTCAGATACTGACGAAACGGCGCGCCGAGATCGTGACGCTGCAGTGCGAACTCGACTGTGGCCTTCAGAAAGCCCAGTTTGTCGCCGGCATCATAGCGCTTGCCTTCGAACTTGAACGCGTAGATCGGGCGGCTGCGCAGCAAGAGACGCAGCGCATCGGTGAGCTGAATCTCGCCGCCGGAACCCGGTTCGACTGCGCTGATCGACTCGAAAATATCCGGCGTGAGGATATAGCGGCCAATGATCGCCAGGCTCGACGGCGCGTCCTGTGGCTTGGGTTTTTCGACCAGGTCTCGAATCCGAAAGACCTTGTCCTTGCTTCCGTTGTGGGCAACGGGCTCGGCGTCGATACAGCCATAAGCCGAAATCGACTCCTTCGGAACCTCCATCACAGCCAGTACGGGCGCTGAGAAAAACTCATATATATCCAACAGCTGGCGGACGCACGGAGTTTCGGCGTCGATCACATCGTCGGCCAGAATCACGGCAAAAGGTTCGGGGCCGACCAGGTCCTGTGCTCGCAGGACAGCATGGCCCAGTCCCAGGGCTTCCTTCTGGCGGATATAAGAAACGTCGATCAGGTCCGAGACCTGGCGGACGATCTTCAAGGTGTCTTTTTTATGACGTGTTTCGAGCAGATGCTCGAGTTCGAAACTGACGTCGAAATGGTCTTCGATCGCCGACTTGCCGCGGCCCGTAACGATGATGATGTTGCGGATTCCGGAATGGACGGCTTCTTCGACGCCGTACTGGATGATCGGTTTATCGACGAGCGGCAACATCTCCTTGGGTTGGGCCTTGGTGGCAGGCAGAAAGCGGGTCCCGAGACCGGCTGCGGGGAATACGGCTTTGCGAACTTTCGCGACAGGCATCGTTACTTATCTTGCTTGGCCGGGGGCCGTATGTGCAACTCTGTCAGGGCCTTTCAGGACCAGTTCCAGCCGGAGCAGGCCGTGTGGTACGTTTGAAGGTTTCAGACATATGGCATATGTAATTGCGGAACCCTGCATTGGCACGAAGGACACGGCGTGCGTTGACGCCTGCCCGGTCGATTGCATTCATCCGAAAAAAGAAGACGCGCGATTCGCCGACGTTGAAATGCTCTACATCGATCCGGTCGAGTGTATCGATTGCGGCGCGTGCGTGCCGGTTTGTCCCGTGTCCGCCATCTTCGCGCTCGACGATCTGCCCGAGAAGTGGAACGAATTCACGAAGAAGAACGCCGATTTCTTCGGCCGTTAACGTCAGGGTTGATCGCTGGCGTGTTTAGCCGCTGCCGGCGCTAATTCTGAGACCACTTCTTTCCCCTGTGCGAAGGCCCGGGCGTAGGCGTCCTTCTTCTCCATCCTCGACAGGCCTGTGCCGGTGCGGTTGACCTTCTCCAGACCCACACCAACCACATAGGTTCCGGCAAATGCCACGGCCGCCTTGGGGATCAGTCCGCCGCCCAGCGGAATCTTGCCCACCAGTTCGCGCGCCAGAGCACGCCAGCCGAAAGCTCCTGCCACGATCGCCGCAATCTGCGCCTTTTGCTCCGTATATCCGACGCTCTGCCCGTGCACGGCGGCCATCAACAGCGCCATGCGGATCTGGTTCATGGTCAGAAACGCGGTGTCGGTCGCGAATTCCTCCACCGCCCAGGGAA
>Ga0210389_10001554_pt1 | contig 18602 bp, 19 predicted proteins | sample IncBWH28OmetaG_FD_160127 | JGI IMG/M metagenome (GOLD analysis project Ga0210389, IMG submission 160127) | Forest soil microbial communities from Barre Woods Harvard Forest LTER site, Petersham, Massachusetts, United States - Inc-BW-H-28-O ...
GATCGTCAGGGTGATTCGTGGTTGCGTTCTTGCAGCACCCAGGCATTGCCGTCGGGGTCGCGGAAATCGGCGAAGCTCGCGTAATCGGCGCGGTCCGGGTCGAGGCCCGGGAGGAAGCCGCCGCGCCAGCCGCCGTCGGTGTCCTTGTGCCGGATCTTGCTGACGGTTACACCGTGATCGGTCAATTCCCGGCAGTACTTTTCGATGTCGGGGACTACCAGATACAGACCCTGCAGCGAGCCCGCCGACGCGTCGGTCAAGCCGACGCCGAACTGGATGGAGGCGCCCGACCCCTGGGGTGTCAACTGGATGACCCCGAAGTCGGGTGCGGATTCGTAGTCGACGTCGAGTTCGAAGCCGACTTGGTCGCGGTAGAAACGCAGCGACCGGTCAGGATCCGAAACAGGCAGGATGACAACTTCGAGCAGGGCTTTCATCGGATGTTCCCAGTGGGCTTTTTCCCGAGCACCTCATCGGTTTCAAGCCCCCGGTCAACACCGTGGGGAATGACGGTTTGGCCCGGCTCGAGCTGTAGCTGTTTGCCGTCGAGGTAGACGTCGATCTTGTCGGGTTCGAAGGACACTAGGTCGGTTACCCGCCCTACTTCCGACCAGGCGTTGATGTAGGACCACGCCGCGCGTTTGTGGCTGCCGACGTCGTAGTAGGAACATATCCCTTTATACGGACAGAAGGTCTGTCCCTCAACGGGTTTGAGCGCCGATTTGTCGATATCTGCGCGCGGTACGTACCAGCGGGGTGCAAAGCCCGATTCGTACAGCGCCAGCGGGTGGTGTGTGTCGGCGATCACCTGCTCGCCGTCCCGGACGACAAGATGTCGTGAAGTAGAACGGATATCGATGCGGTGATAGGCATCGGCGGCATGCCCGACGATGCGTTCGTTTTCTTCGTAGAAGGCGTCCATGGCGCGCCAGGCGAATGCCAGCCGCCCGTCGAGAACCGCCGCATGTTGTGGCAAGCCCGTGTGTTGCCACGCGCTGTGATTGGCCTCTCGCTCCGAGACCTTGATGGTGAACCATTGTGTGTCGCCGAGGTCGTGGTGCTGCGTCACCCTGTTCTCAGCGATCAAGATCCCCGCTTCGATATCGCCGAGCGGGAAGTAGGCAACCGGATAGCGGCCCGGCTCGTGCAACAAGATGACGTCTTCGCTGTCGGCGATCCACCGGTCAGCAAAACGCACCCGCATGCGGCGACGCAACGGCTCAGCGAACAGCAGTCGCGGCGGCAGCGGCTGCTCGGTGAGGAAGTGCCCCACCGACCCGGAGGCCAGCGGGCCTTGCTGCCATGCCAAACCCATCGTCGCATCCTCTCCTAGCGAAATCAGTTACCAGAGCGTGTAGTTGCGGCCTGTGTCAGTCCAGGACTCAGTCCATCACCACGACCATCTTGCCGCCGGCTTCTCCCGCCTCCATCACTCGGTGTGCCTCACGAATCTGGTCGAACGAGAAGACACGCGACGGCTTTGCGTCGAGCTTTCCCTCGGCCACCTGCCGTGCGATGTCTTGCAGCGGCACGTCGGAGAGCGGGAAACCTGGAGCTCCAAACACAAAGCTGCCGAAGAAGTTCCAATTCACGCCGCTGGCCATGCGGAGCAGCGGGTTGAAGTCCCCGATGGGGTCGAGTCCGCCCAGCCATCCGGCCAGGCAGGCTGTGCCGCCGCGGCGCAGCATGTCCAGAGAGTCGAGGATGGTGCTGTTGCCGACGAGGTCGAGGACGGCGTCGATCTGTTTTGATTCGGCTAAGTGGGCGGCCAGGTCACGCCGCTCCACCTCGACGCGCGAAGCGCCCAACTCTTCGAGCATGGAGAAGCGCTCGCGGCTGCGCGCGGTGGCAATGACGCGCGCGTCGGCAGCGACCGCGATCTTGAGCGCCGCCTGGCCGAGCGATGATGTGGCGCCGCGTAGCACCAGTGTCTGTCCCGCGGTCAGGTTGAGGTTGCGGAACAGGCACGTCCAAGCGACCGCATAGGTTTCGGGCAATGCCGCCAAATCAGACCAGGGCAGGTCGGATTCGATGAGGGCCACGTTTGCCGCGCGCACGCGGGTGTACTCGGCGTAGCTGCCGTTGATGGTTCGCCCCAGGCCACCCATCAGTGCCGCTACCTTGGCACCGATCGGAAACTCGCCGCCTGGGCAGGAGTCGACGATGCCGACGCATTCGATGCCGCTGACTTCGGCGGCTTCGGCCCATTCGCCCCGACGCATGTGCAATTCGGCATGGTTGATTCCGAATCCCTTCACCTTGATCACCACTTCGCCGTCCTTGGGCAGCGGCTTGGGGATGTCGGTGTATACCAGGCTGTCGAGCCCGCCGAACCCCTTCAGGATGATCGCGCGCATGGTTTCCCCGCCAGGCCGCTCACGTACTACGGCCGGCGAGGTGGGCAGCGTGCTGGTGACACTGGTGCTAGTGGTTTCCATCGCCATTTGCCTCCCTAGAAGTTTCGGGGTCCTCGCTGGAACAAGTTCGTCGATGTCAGCCGGCGGTCAAGTCGTAGTACCTGGCCGACACTACCTGCCTCTTTCTAAATCGTTAGTGGGCCTTACGATATCGGCTTGCCAGGGCCGGCCATCGTCAATGATCCCCGCCGTCCGCATCAAACGAATGGGCCAACTAACCCATTATTATGGGCTAGTAAACCCAAACATGTCTAGGGTGTGGGGGCGGGCGGGCTGGATTTGCGCCGGTCAGGATTTGGGTCTGCGCTGGGATCGGCTGCTGCGAGCCCTGGGCTGCGGCGCAAACGAGCGCACGTAGTCAACTGCGGCATTGACGGCGACCTGTAGCGGTTCCGCGTCGCCGGTGGCGTGTGTGATCATCGCGCCGCCCTGGTGGGCGATGACCAGCGCTGCGGCGAGGTGCCGCGGGTCGGCGTCGTCGCGCAGGTCGCCGCGGCGCCGCATCGCCGTGAGCCCGCTCTGGAATAGCTCGAGCCACTGGTCGTACCCGTCGGCGAGATCGTCGCGGATTTCATCGTCGGCGTCGATCAGTTCGCCGGCCAGCGAACCGTAGATGCATCCGCCCAGGCGGTAGACGGTGTCGATGTCGGCCACGCAGGCGTCGGCCCATGCTTGCAGGGCAGCGAGACTGTCCAGGGCGCCGAGCTGCGGTTGAGTGTGAAATACCACGACGTCGTTGCGGCGTGAGGCGATGACCTGGCGGGTCAAATCGCGCTTGTCGCGAAAGTAGTGCGAGATCTGGGATCCGCCCACTCCGGCGGTTGTGCGCACCTCGTCGATGCTGGTGTTGGCGACCCCGCGCTCGAACATGAGCTTTGCGGCGGCGCCGACGATGCGCGCCCGAGTCGCCAATCCCTTGCGGGTGAACCGAGATGTGCTGTCTTCGTTCATCAGCTGGCTTTGGTGGTGGCACGCCGGCGGCGCGGGCGCCGCGGCGGGCGCGCGGCGCGTTCGGCGGGGTCGCTCGCGAACATGCGCAGGTAATTGACCGCGAATCGAATGGCATCGGCGTGCGGCCATTCCGCCCGATAGGTAAAGGCCAACGTGCCGCCGCCCTGGTGAGCGCAGACGATGGCCAATGCGAGCCGTCGCGGATCGGCCTCTGCGACCAGAACGCCGTGATCCTTCATCCGCTGGATCGCGGCTTCAAGCAGCTCGATCCATTGCCAATAGCCCGCGGCCAACGTCGCGCGCGTCGCGGCGTCGGACTTCGCCAGCTGTGCGGTCAGCGCGTGGTAGGTCGGCGTGCCGCCCGAGGTTCCGATGCGCCTGAGGTAACGCATGTTGAGTTCGATCCACCGTTCGAAGTCGTCAAACGAGTCCAGGTCCCGAAGCTTGGGCTGGCGATGAAAGTCCAGCACCACCCCGATCTGGCGCCGGACGACCGCGCGGATGAGCGCGCTTTTGTCCGTGAAGTAGTGGGCAAGTTGAGAGCCGCTGACCGACGAGGCCTTGCGCACACGTTCCATGTTCGACGCCGCCAAGCCCTCGGTGACGATCAATTCGGCGGCTGCCTGCACGATTCGATCGCGGGTGGCACGCCCTTTGGGGGTCAACCGTTGTTCGTCCTGAACGTCGGGATGGGCCATCGCGTCAGGCTAACCCGGGGGCACTTCCGAATATGGGATATCCAGCCCATTAGAAGGGTGGGTCGGAGCGTGCCGCCCGCGGTCCGCGTCAGGCGGGCACGTGCACCTTGGCGAGGAAGTTTCGGATCAACTCGGCGACTTCCTCCAGCGCGGACTCCAGTAAGAAGTGCCCACCGTCGAGCAGGTGGATCTCGGCATCGGGCAGGTCGTCGGCGAACGCCTCAGCGCCGGCCGGACCGAATATCTCGTCACCGCGACCCCACACCGCCAACAGTGGCACCCGCGTGGCGCGAAAGTATTCGTGCACGAGCGGGTACAACGGCGCATTGGTGGCGTAGTCGCGCAACAGCTTTAGTTGCACCTTGTCGTTTCCGGGCCGGGAGATCAGTGCGTAGTCGTGATACCAGGACTCGGGGTCCACCAGCGTCTCGTCGGACACGCCGGTGAGGTATTGCCACCGAGTGGCGCCCAACGTGAGGAACTGTCGCACTGCGGCCTCGGTGTCGGGCGTCTGTGCCGTTTGATAGGCCTGGACCACCTTCCAGAAGCTTTCGACGAACCCGGCGTCGTAGCCGTTGCCGCTTTGGCTGATGATCGCCGTGATCGCGGCCGGGTCGCGCAGCGCCAGTCGCCATCCGATGGGGGCGCCGTAGTCCTGCACATACATTGCGTACCTGTCGATGCCGAGCGTGCGTAGCAGGCCGGCGGTCAGGTCGGTCAGGGCATCGAAGGTGTAGTCGAACTCCTCCACGGGCGGCGCGTCAGAAAGTCCAAAGCCGAGATGATCCGCCGCGATTACGTGGTAGCGCTCAGCGAGCGCCGGAGCCAGATCCCGGAACATGTAGGAGCTGGTCGGAAACCCGTGCAAGAGGACCACTGCGGGCGCGTCGGGATCGCCCGCTTCACGATAGAACAGCCGATGACCGTCGATTGTGGCGTAGCGGTGATGAACAGCCGGCATGACGCACCCCTCTGCAGTTCTGGGCTATATGACCCAGTATGCACCAAAACAGTCGGCGCGCAACAGTGTCCGCAGCCAGCTGTTGCGACGTGCGTCGGGTTGCAATATTCTGGGCTGACCATCCCAATTTAGGTTCAATCCGAGGTAGTAGCTACGGGGAGTAAATACGCGATGGGTAACGCGTTGCGGGACGAGACAGTCGTGGTGGTCGGACGCGGCAGCGGGATCGCGCGCGCGGTCGCTTTGCTGGCGCAATCGGAAGGCGCGCGGGTCATCGCGGCCGCACGCGACCAAGCAAAGCTTGCCAGCGCCTACAGTGGCAGCGATGTCACGGCCGAAGTCGTCGACATTACCGACGACGAGTCGATCGCCGCCTTCGCCGACCGGGTGGGTGCCGTGGATCACGTGGTGTCGACCGCCTCGGCCCGCGCTCGCGGGAAGCTGCTCGACCTGCAGCGCCACAACCTGCAGCAATCGTTTGACACCAAGGTCATCGGCCCAGCCATGCTGGCTAAATACTTTGCCCATCAGGTCAATCCGGGTGGCTCGTTCGTGCTGTTTTCGGGTGTGCACGCCTTCAAACTCAACGTCGGCTATCTCGGGGTGGGGATCACCAATGGCGCCGTCGACTTCCTCACCCGCTGGCTGGCGGTCGAGCTCGCTCCGATAAGGGTCAACGCGATTTCACCCGGGGTTATCGATACGGGCGCCTGGGACTCGCTCGGCGACGACGGCAAGCGGGATTACTTCAAGCACATCGCCGACAGCAACCCGGCGCGGCGAATCGGAACACCCGAGGATGTGGCCAGCGGCGTGTTGTTTGCGATGACCAACACGTTCATGACCGGCATGACGTTGAAGATCGATGGTGGCGAACCGCTTGTCTGACGCTGAGGAGACACCGTGGGCAGGCTTGTCTCGGTAAACGTGGGGATGCCCAAGGACGTGCAATGGCGGGGCAAGGCCGTGTATACGGGGATATGGAAGACCCCGGTCGAGGGTCCGGTCATGGTGCGCCGCATCAATATCGATGGCGACGGCCAGGGTGATCTCGCCGGCCACGGGGGCGAACAACGCGCGGTCATGGTGTATCAAACCGAGTCGTACGACTTCTGGAAGGCCTACCTGAGTCGCGACGACCTTGTGCCGGGTCACTTCGGGGAAAACTTCACCGTCACCGGGCTCGCCGACGACGAAGTCTGCGTCGGCGACCGCTACCGCATCGGGGACGCCGAATTCGAAGTCACCCAGCCCCGGGTCACCTGCTTCCGGATCGGCCTACGCCTCAACGAACCCGATATGCCCAACCTGCTTGTCGCTCAGCACCGTCCAGGCTTCTACTTCCGCGTCATCACCGAGGGCCACGTCCGAGCCGGTGATGATATCGTCCGGACCCGACGCGGGCGTCACGAGCTTAGCGTCGCCGACGTCGACGCACTGCTCTATCTGCCCGACCGCGACATCGAACGGCTTCGCAAAGTCGTCGACGTTCCCGCGCTGAGCCCGGGATGGCAGCAGTCGTTCAACGACATGCTGGCGGCGCACGAGAACTCGAACACCGCCACGGCACCGCCAATTGGAGTCGAGCCGGGGTGGAACGGATTTCGCGCGTTGCGGGTCACCGCGATAGACCGGGAAAGCGAGAACGTGCTGTCGATCCGTCTAGACGCTGACGACCAGACCTCGCTGCCGCGGCCGCTTCCCGGTCAGTACCTGACCGTGCGAATCCCCGGCGCCGCCGACCCGGCGCCACTGCGCAGCTACTCGCTCTCCGGCGACCCCGGTGCAGGGTTCTACCGCATCAGCGTCAAACGCGAAGAACACGGCCTGGCGAGCCGATGGCTGCACGCTCACATCCAACCGGGATCAGTCGTCGAAGCAGCCGCACCCCGTGGTGACTTCTATCTGGCCGATGACGGCACTCCCGCCGTTCTGATCTCCGCGGGAATCGGTGCCACTCCCGTCCTTGCCATGTTGCATGCGTTAGCGGCCGCAGGCAGCGAGCGCGACATCTGGTGGTTGCACACCACCCGTAATCGTGAGACCCAGGCGTTTGCAAGCGAAGTCACGACGCTCATCGATTCGTTGCCTCATGCTCGCCAGCAGGTGTTCTACACCGAGCCGCATGGGCGGTTGGAGCAACGGTCTATCGCGGCGCTGGGCTTGCCCACCGATGCCGCCGCTTATCTCTGCGGTCCAACGCAATTCATGTCCGATATGCGCGATGCACTGACATCGATCGGATTTGACCCCGTACGCATCCACAGCGAATTATTCGGTGCACTGCCGGCAATCAACCCCGGCGTCGTCGACACGGGCCAACGCAGGCCGCCGCACCCGCCGGCCGGAACGCCAGGCAGTGGACCTTCGATCACGTTCTCGCGCAGCGGACTTACGGTCAACTGGTCGTCGGACTACAACAGTATTCTCGACCTCGCCGAAGCGTGCGACGTACCAACCCGATTCTCGTGCCGAAGCGGGGTCTGTCACGTGTGTGTCACCGGGGTCGTGGCCGGAGCGACAACCTATGTCCAGTCTCCACTGGAGCCGCCTGAGCAGGGTACGGTGTTGATTTGCTCGGCGGCCCCAGAAACTGACGTCGTGCTGGATCTTTAGCGAAAGCGCGTGAATTAAGCGGCAATCCCACGCTGACCGCCGGTCGCGTGCAAGACCGCGCCGTTGACATAGCTGGCATCCGCGGAGCTCAGAAAGACGACTGCGCTGGCGATTTCGCCAGCCTCGGCCGGCCGATTCAACGTGGTGGTTGCCGCCACCGCTTCCAGGACGCCTGGGATCACGGCCACTCCGGGTGTGTCAGTCGGCCCGGCGGCCACCGCATTCACCCGTACCCCCGACCTGCCGAACTCATCGGCCCACACGCGGGTCAGCTGTTCCAGGGCGGCTTTGCTTGCTCCATAAATCCCAGCTCCGCTGGTAGGGACCGAAGCAGCGAGAGTACTCACATTGACGACGGCGCCGCCACCGCGCCCGACCATCCCCGGTACCAATTGCTGGATCAGGATGTACGGCGCGTGCAGGTTAACGTTCACATGTTCGTCGAACGTCGCGTCGTCGACGTCTAAGGTCCCGCCAAATTTGTAGATGCCGGCGTTATTGATCAAGATGTCCACGGGTCCCGCCTCGGCGGCCAGCCGGCGGACGTCGTCGGCGATGGTGAGATCAGCGGCGACGAAACGCACTTTGCCACCGGAATTTTCGATATCACGGACGACCTTGGCGCTGCGCTCGGCGCTGCGCCCGTGGATTACGACCACGGCGCCGCGCTGGGCGAGTTGCAGCGCTATTTCGCGGCCAATCCCAGATGTGGCGCCGGTGACGAGTGCGGTAGAGCCGGCCAGTGTGCTAGCCATCGAATCCTGCCTCCAGGAGGGAAGTTCACTAACTCCTCCGCAAGCGCACGCACGCCGGCATTTATTCCGGCTACGGGCTGAGCGCGACCGACGCCTCGGCGGTGTAGCACAGGAATGTCAGCGTCTCCTGCAGATAGAGTTGCACGGTGTCGGCGTCATGGCTCAGGTATCCGATTGCGACGTCGGTACCCAGCTGCAAGTCGAAGTCGCCACCCCGGGTGGTCAGCACAAACGCGCCGTCGATGGCGGGAGCCCAGATGATGTCACCGTTGACCAGGCGGTTGATGTGTTCCAGGATCGGATACCCGTGTTCGGTGGTCTCGCTGACCTTGGTGTAGACGTCGGCGGCCAGCAGCACCGAATATGGGCCGTCGACACCGGCCAGCCGCAGTTCGGAGAGCGCCTGCGAGATGACATCGGGAATTTCACGAGGGTCGGCGGGCAGCGTCAACGGCGGGTTCGAGCTCGCGCCGCGGATGCCTTCGATGGACGCAGCGGCGTACCCCTCGAAGATGGCGCGGTCCTCAACGAACGCCAGCTTCTTGGCGGCCGCTTTGACCGGGTCCCAGTCCGAGTCCTGCGAGCCACGCTCGACATCGTCGATCTCGCTACGCGAAAGCGTGAACGGAACCCGTAGCCGGACAAGCGGTTTGCTTGCCCGTAGGTGAGCCACCACACCGTCGGTAGGTGCCTTCACGTCGATCAGCCGACCCGTGCTGACCGCCGCGGTCACCGGCCCGCCCGGTTCGCTGACGTCCACCACCCGGCGCCCGGCGATATGGCGCTTGAACGTTCGCGTCGCTTCCAATTCGATTTCGGCCCAAGCGGATTCGGTGACCGGTGCCAGATCGCGATACAGGTTGTTCATTGAGAGGTTCCTTTCAGGCTGCCGATCGAAAGTGAGCCGTCAACAGAAGCGGGTGTGACCGGTCGCGCGGTCACCAGCGGCGCGGGCAAAGGCGGTGGATCATCGAGGAAGTCGATGGTGGGGGAGAAGAACAGTCCGCCGGTCGACGCGGTGGAGAAGTCAAGGATGCGGTCGGTATTGCCCGGCGGATCGCCGAAGAACATGTTGTGCAGCATCTGTTCGGTGACCTGCGGTGTTCGCGAATAAGCGATGTAGTACGTGCCGAACTCGCTGGTACCGAGTTCGCCGAAGGGCATGTTGGCCCGAACGATCTTCAGCTCGTTGCCGTCGTCGTCTTCGATGACGTTGAGCGCCACGTGTGAATTGGATGGCTTCACGTCATCGCCGAGCTCGATGTCTTCCAGCTTGGTCCGCCCGATCACCCGTTCCTGCTCGGTGACCGATAGCGCATCCCACGACGACATGTCGTGCACGTACTTCTGTATGTGGACGTAGCACGAGCCGGCGAAATCGGGATCCTCGTCACCGATGGCGGTGGCGCTGATTGCGATTGGGCCGTCAGGGTTTTCGGTGCCGTCGACAAAACCCAGCAGGTCACGGTTGTCGAAGTAGCGGAAGCCGTGTACCTCGTCGACGACGGTGACCGCGCCGGCCATCGACTTGAGGATGCGGCTGGCCAGCTCGAAACACACATCCATCGTCTCGGCCCGAATGTGGAACAACAGGTCACCGGGCGTAGCCGGCGCCGTGTGCCGCGGTCCGGTCAGCTCGATGAACGGATGCAACTCGGCGGGCCGCGGCCCGCCGAACAATCGATCCCAGGCATCGGAGCCGATCGAGGCAACCAACGACAAGTGCTTGGTGGGATCGCGGAAGCCAATAGCGCGCACTAGCCCGGATAGGTCGGGCAGCGCGTCGTGCACGGTAGCCTCGCCGCCATCGTCGATCGTGACCACGAGGAATATCGCGGCAGGAGTCAACGGCACGAGTACGGGTTGGGGCTGAACCGGAGGCACTCTGCTGACCCTAGCGGCAACCCCGCCGCCGCGGACAGCCATGATGTTGAACATGTCGGCCAGCGCCGCAGGCCTCTGCGAATTCATCGACGCCTCACCGTCGCCGTTTCATGTGTGCGCGACGGTGGCCGCACGGCTGCTGGACGCCGGGTACACCGAACTCAGCGAAGCCGATCGCTGGCCGGACCAACCCGGCCGATACTTCACCGTCCGCGCCGGTTCACTGATCGCCTGGAATGCGGTGCGGCCGGCGAGTGCATTCCGGATCATCGGTGCCCACACCGACAGCCCCAACCTCCGCGTCAAACAGCATCCCGACCGGCTGGTCGCCGGCTGGCGGGTGGTGGCGCTGCAGCCGTACGGGGGAGCATGGCTCAACTCCTGGCTGGACCGCGATCTGGGTATCAGTGGACGGTTGTCGATACGCGACGGCTCCGGGCTAACCCACCGGCTGGTCCGGATAGACGATCCGATTCTGCGGGTGCCGCAACTGGCCATCCACCTGGCCGAGGATCGCAAGTCGCTCACGCTGGATCCCCAGCGACATGTCAACGCGGTATGGGGTGTTGGCCAAGAAGCGTGTTCCTTCCTCGGGTATGTCGCCGAGCGGGCCGGGATGGCCGGCGCCGACGTGCTGGCTGCCGACTTGATGACTCATGACCTGACCCCGTCGACGGTGATCGGCGCCCCAGTTAACGGAACTGCGAGCCTGCTGAGCGCTCCCCGGCTGGATAACCAGGCCAGTTGCTATGCCGGGATGGAGGCGTTGCTGGCGGCAGAGCCGCGCGGTTTCCTACCCGTGCTGGCCCTCTTCGACCACGAGGAGGTCGGCTCGACCTCCGACCACGGCGCGCAGTCCAACCTGTTGACCACCGTCCTGGAACGCATCGTGCTCGCCGCCGGCGGCGGCCGCGAAGACTACCTGCGTCGGCTCCCCGCGTCGTTGCTGGCCTCGGCCGACATGGCACACGCCACCCACCCCAACTACCCGGAGCGTCACGAGCCTGGCCATCTGATCGAGGTCAACGCCGGGCCGGTGCTCAAGGTGCACCCAAATCTGCGGTACGCCACCGACGGACGCACGGCAGCGGCGTTCCAGCTGGCTTGCCAGCAGGCCGGGGTGGAATTGCAGCGTTACGAGCACCGAGCAGACCTGCCGTGCGGTTCGACGATCGGGCCGCTGGCCTCGGCTCGGACCGGCATCCCCACCGTCGACGTCGGCGCCGCCCAGCTTGCGATGCACTCCGCGCGTGAGTTGATGGGCGCTCACGACGTGGCCAAATACTCGGCGGCGCTGCGCGCGTTCCTTTCTCCCGAGTGACGCTCTCAGTCGGTGCTGCAGGCGCCGTTGAGTATCGCGTCGAGAACGCCGTCGAATAACCTTGCTGTACAACGGAATTAGCAGGATCGTGCTTTCAGCCGTAGGCGAGCGGCCCGGCCCGCGCGTTATAGGCCGTATGTCCCGGTCCTGCCGATCAGCACCCCGCCGGCGCCGCCGCTGCCGCCGGACCCGATGCCAAAGCCACTGCCGCCCTTGCCGCCGTTTCCGAGAATGCCGCCGTTGCCGCCGCCACCCCCGCCGGTAGTGGGATCGGCGTTGCCGCCGTTGCCAGACAGCCTGCTGGTGCCGCCGATGCCGCCGTTGCCGCCGTTGGTGTTCAAGCTCAGCGTGGCGTCGCCGCCGTTGCCGCTATTGCCACCGCTGCCGATCATTCCGCCGAGGCCGCCGGTGCCGCCGGTCCCACCTATGGTGCCCGGCGCCACGGCTTTGCCGCTCACGCCGCCGGCCCCGACGCGACCGAATAGCCCGGCGTTGCCGCCGCTTATCGCGGTGCTGTCGGCGCAGGTTTCGCCGGTCCCGCCGTTGCCCCACAGTCTCCCGCCGGCGCCGCCGTTGCCGCCGGGTTGGCCGAAGAACCCGCCGGGCCCACCGGTTCCGCCCGCCCCGGCGTTGCTCAAGAGCCCGGCAGGCCCCCCGAATGCGCCTGCCCCGCCCCTGCCTCCGTTGGCGAACGGTATCCCGGCGACCCCGCCGGAACCGCCCGTACCACCATTGCCGTACAAAATCCCGCCTAGACCGCCGGTCTCTCCGGTGCCCGGGAAGCCACTGGTCCCGCTGCCAAATATCGGACGCCCCAGCGGCGCGTCGGTGGTCGCATTCGCCATGTTGAGGGCGGCCTGCTCCATGGTCTGCAAAGGCGACGCATTGGCGGCCTCGGCGCTGGCATAGGCGTTCGCGCCACCGGTCAGGGCCTGGACGAACTCGTTATGAAATCCCGCCAGCTGGCTGCTGAACGCCTGATATGCCTCACCGTGCGCCTCAAACAAAGCCCCCACCGCAGCCGAGACCCCATCAGCGGCCGGTGCCAGCATCCCAGTTGTCGGGACCACCACCGCCGCATTGGCGGCGCTGATCGTCGAACCGATATTCGCGAGATCCGTTGCCGCTGCGGTCACCAGGTCCGGCGTGGTGATCACAAACGGCATCTCGCACCTCCATCAGATCGCCCGCATGATCTGAGGCGCCACGGCACAATCTGCAGGTGCAGATCATATCGTGATCAAACGTGACTCATAGCGTTATCGGCATTCGGCGGGCCTTTGCCTGTGGCGGCCCCCACTGCTGCGGTTTTCCCGTCCCGGCATAGAGTTTGCTGATATGACGCTCAAGGTGGAAATGGTCACGTTCGACTGCGGTGATCCCGCGAAGCTGGCCGGCTGGTGGGCCGAGCAGTTCGGCGGCACGACCCAGGAACTGTTGCCCGGCGAATTCGTTGCGGTGACCCGGCCCGAAGGCCCCCGGCTCGGATTTCAGAAGGTGCCCGATCCCACCCCCGGGAAAAACCGCGTGCACCTCGATTTCAGTGTCGCGGACGTGGATGCCGAGGTGTCGCGGCTGACGGGAGCCGGGGCCACGGAGGTAGGCAGGCGCAAGATCAGTGACAACTTCCGCTGGGTGGTACTGGCCGACCCCGAAGGCAACGTGTTCTGCGTGGCGGGCCAATAACGGAGCCCAAAGCGCGCTCGGCATCGCTCGAAACCCTCGACCTGCACCTCGAGTGCGCGATGCCGCTGCCAATCGTGGCGTGTTAGCCAAAACCGCAACTGACGCTGTCAGCCTCTTGCCTTAGCGGCTGCGCTTCGGGGCCGATCGTCGCTTTGTTACTCCCATCCCTTGTAGCCATTGGTCGAGCAGCAGCTGTGAGAGCTGGTCGACGTCCACGTCCTGGCCGGCCAGTGCGTAGGACATGGGCGCGATCAATTGGATCAGGGCCAGCGAGGCGGCCAGATCAACCGGTACGGCATCGGTCAATTCGCCTGACTCGACCGCTGCGGCAATGGTGTCGACGATGATTCCGAGCAACTCCGGATGCGCCGAATGCGGGTCGTTCGAAGGCGCCGCCCGGACGAACTCCTCGGCCATCCGCACGTGACCGGGGCCCGCCTCGCGCCAAGCGTCGTAAATCGCGGCGCGGATGTGGCCGAGCCTGGTGCCAACGGCAGCGGCTCCCGCCCCGGCGACCCGCGCCGCGGCATCCTGCGCGAGACGGCGGTTGAACTCGCGCAGCAGGCCCGCCTTGGTTGCGAAGATCCGGAAGAACGTTGCCCGACCGATGCCGGCGTGCGCGCAGATCTCCTCGACGCTCAGCTCGTCGAAGGAGCGTGAAGCGAGGAGATCGTTTGCAGCGTCGTAGAGCTGCGCGGCGTTTCGTTGCCGGCGGTGCGAGCGACCGTCAAGCTTCTCGGTCGTTTCGAGCGACACGAAAGCCTCCCCTTTCGGTTATTGAGACTTGACTCGCCAAATCAAAACTAGTGATACTTAAGTCTCAATTCAAGGAGGATCGCATTTGCTGGCAGAGCCGGCGGTCATCGAGACGGTTGAGCAAATCGATGCGGAGTGGCTGACGACCGTGCTTGGTCGGGCCGGTGTTGCCGCAACGGTGCGCAGTGTGACACCGGAACGCGTCGGCACCGGGCAGATGGGCTCATGCTTCCGGTTGCGGGTGGAATACGCCGACGGCGACGGGCCGGCACGGTTGATCGTGAAACTGCCGGCCACAGAACCCGACAGCCGGGCCGCCGGGACCTTGGGATACCGCTGCGAGACGAGCTTTTACCGGGAGCTCGCCGATCGGATCAGCACGCGCGTTCCTCGCTGCTTTTTCACGGCCGCCGACGTTGCGACCAACGGGTTCACGCTCCTGCTGGAGGATCTCGCTCCAGCAGAGCCGGGTGATCAGATCGCGGGCTGCACCGTCGGCGAGGCGCTCGCGGCAGCGGCGAACGTCGCCGGTTTGCACGCAGCGACGTGGAACGACCCGTCGGTCCGCGAGTTCGACTGGCTCATCCCAGATCTCACGGCGATGCCGGAGTTCACGGCCGATCTTCTCGCCAAAGCGACGCAGCAGTTCCTGCAGCGCTACCCGGTTGAGCCGAACACGGCGTCGGTGTTGCGGCGCTTCGCCGACCGATTTGTGGCGTGGGCGACTGGGCGCCCCGAACCTTACTCATTGCTGCACAGCGACTACCGACTCGACAACCTGCTGTTCGCGCCGGCCGGCGCAAACGATCCGGTTGTGGCGGTGGACTGGCAGGTGGTGACCGTCGGATTGCCGCTGCGCGACGTTGCCTTCCTCCTCGCCACCGGCCTTTCACCCGACAACCGTCGCGCCGGTGAACGAGCGATCGTGGGCGCCTACCACCGCCGGCTCGCGGAGCACGGCGTGACGGGTTATGATGCCGAGCGCTGCTGGGACGACTACCGCTACGCGTTATTCCAGGGACCATTCATCACCGTCCTCGGCGCGTTCGTCGCGCAAAACACGGAGCGCGGTGACCGAATGTTCACGGTTATGGCGGAGCGGTCGGCGACCGCGATCAACGATCTCGACGCTTTGTCGCTGCTAGCAGATGTGGAGGGACACTGATGCGCGCCGCCGTCCTGACCGAAAGCCACACTTTCGAGATCGCCGACGTCCCCGATCCGTCGCCCCGGCCCGACGAACTCGTGTTGCGCGTGAACGCCTGCGGCATCTGCGGTTCGGACCTGAAGATGCACACGATGCTGCCGGCCGGTGTGGTGCTGGGTCACGAGTTCTGCGGAGAGGTCGTCGCCGTCGGAGCCGACGGTCGCGAGAAGTGGCGGGAGGGCCGACAGGCCGCAGCCCTGCCGCTGACCGCGTGCGGAACGTGTCGCTGGTGCCTGGCCGACGAGCCCGCGCACTGTGCGCGTGTCGATTTGTTGGGGGTGGGCGCCTCGCCGGGCGCTTTCGCCGAATACGTCCGCGTCGCCGCCGACCGAACGGTCGCGCTGAATCCGGCCGTCGGCCGGTTCGGCGCGCTGGTAGAGCCGCTCGCCGTCGGCCTGCACACGGTAGCCATGGGATACATCAGAGCCGGCGACAATGCGCTGGTGATCGGCGGCGGGAACATCGGGCTCGCGGTGACCGTGTGGGCGCGCCGGCTCGGCGCCCGCGAAGTGGTGGTCAGCGATCCGATCGCGGCGCGCCGCGCCATCGCTGGGACGTTCGGCGCCACCGGGGCACACGACCCGACCACCGACGAGCCGCCACGCAATTTCGATGTGGTGTTCGAGTGCGTCGGCTCGACGGGCATGGTGCAGGCCGCCATCGACGCGGCGGCCACGCGCGGCCGGGTCGTCATCGCCGGCCTGTGCATCGCACCGGACACCGTCGTGCCGGTGACTGCGCTGCTCAAGGAGGTCGAGGTGCGTTTCGCCGTCTACTACCGGGGCAGTGAATTCGCCGCGGCGGCCGCGCTACTCGAGTCGGGCGGCATCGACGCCGACGCCTTCGTGACCGGCCAGGTCGGTCTGGACGGCGTCAGCGGCGCCTTCGAACGCCTGCTGACATCCACCGGCGACCGCAAGATCTTGGTGACCCCCCATGGCTGAGCGCTTTACCGACCGCGTCGCCGTGGTCACCGGCGCCAGCTCCGGCATCGGCCAGGAGATGGGCGCCGGAATCACTTTCGTGACAGCCGATATCAGCGACGAGCCCTCGGCCACGGCGTTGCTGGACACCGCGGTCGATCGCTACCGCCGGGTCGACGTCGTGCTCGCCAATGCCGGCATCGAAGGCCTGGCCAAGCACCTCGCGGGCCGGGGCGGCGAGCACGGCGTGCGCGTCAACGTGGTGCGCCCCGGCCGCATCCTCACCGACAATCGCATCCTCACCGACAATTGGGAAGGCGTCCTCGGCCGCGACGGCCTGTTCTGGTCGCACTACGACAAGATCCAGCTATTCAAGCGGCACGGCCGTACGCAGGACGCGGCCGCCCCCGTCGCGTTCCTGGCCAGCGACGAGGCGACGTTCATCAACGCCGCGGTCCTCGACGTCGACGGCGGCGCCGTAGTCAAGCTCTAGTCAAGATTTGTACCGGAGGAATCTTGCTCAGTCCGTTCGACGACTTCCCCATCCACCCGTCGGCCGACCCTATCGCCACACCCGCGACCGGCGACCCCAACCACTACGACCGCTACTGGTTCAACGGCCACCAGCGCGACGGCGCGTTCTACTTCGGCGCGGCGATGGGTCACTATCCCGTCCGCGGCGTCATCGATGCGGCCTTCAGCCTGGTCATCGACGGCGTCGAGCACTCCATCTTCGCCTCGGGCGCGATGCCGCTCGACCGCTCGACCACGGTCGGTCCGATCCGCGTCGAGGTGCCCGAACCGATGCGGACCATCCGCTATGTCGTCGAGCCCAACGAGCACGACATCTCGTGCGACCTGACCTTCCGGGCCACCACCGTCGCCATCGAGGAACCGCGTCAACAACGGCGCAGCCCGGAAGGCATCCTGCTCACCGACCACACCCGGCTCACCCAGTGGGGCACCTGGGAGGGCACGATCACCGTCGACGGCGACGAGCTCCGCGTCGACCCCGCCGAGGTGTCCGGCACCCGCGACCGCTCGTGGGGCGTTCGGCCCGTCGGGGAACAGCTGCAGGTGCTGCGCCAGCCCATGCCGTTCCAGGTCTTCTGGGTGTGGGCGCCGCTGCACTTCGGGGATCGCTTCACCCACTTGGCGTTCCACGAGCACGAGGACGGTCGGCGATGGCTGGAGACCGCGCTCGTCCTCGACCCTATCCCGGACGGCGCATCCGCGTGCAGCACCGCCGGCGTGCGCGAATGCCACGGCATCGGCTACGAGCTGGAATGGGAACCCGGCCGCCGCGAGATTCGGCGAGCCCAGCTGTGGTTCGACGATCCCGTGGAAGGTGAGACGCACATCGAGGTCGAGAAGAAGTTCACTTTCCGCATGCGCGGCATCGGCTACTGGCACCCGCACTGGGGCCACGGCAGCAACCACGGTCAGCTCGAAACCGGCCGCGAGTCAATACGACTCGACGAGTTCGAACCGACCGATTTTTCGTCGATCCATCTGCAGAATCTCGTCATCGCGAAGATGGGTGACCGCCGCGGTGTCGGCGTCGTCGAACAGATCGCGCTCGGGCCGCACCGGCCGAGCGGGCTTAGCGGATTTCTGGACGGCCACCCGTGACGGTCGCTGAGGTCGGCCGCCACTCATAGACTGTCACCGTGACGAGCGCGCGCACCCAAGTGATTGACACGGTCGACCAAGCCGCCACCACCCCCGACCAACCGCAACCCTTCCACGAGCTGGGCCTCAAAGACGACGAGTACCAGCGGATTCGCGACATCCTGGGCCGCCGGCCCACCGACACCGAGTTGGCCATGTACTCGGTGATGTGGAGTGAGCACTGCTCGTACAAGTCCTCCAAGGTGCACCTGCGCTACTTCGGCGAGACCACCACCGACGAGATGCGCGCCGGCATGCTGGCCGGCATCGGCGAGAACGCCGGCGTCGTCGACATCGGCGACGGCTGGGCCGTCACTTTCAAGGTCGAATCGCACAACCACCCGTCCTACGTCGAGCCGTACCAGGGCGCGGCCACCGGTGTGGGTGGGATCGTCCGAGACATCATGGCCATGGGTGCGCGGCCGGTCGCCGTGATGGACCAGCTCCGGTTCGGTGCCGCCGACGCCCCCGACACCCGCCGGGTGGTCGACGGCGTGGTCCGCGGCATCGGTGGCTACGGCAACTCGCTGGGCCTGCCCAATATCGGCGGCGAGACTGTCTTCGACGCGTGCTACGCCGGCAATCCATTGGTCAACGCGTTGTGCGTCGGCGTATTGCGCCAGGAGGACTTGCATTTGGCGTTCGCCTCGGGCGCCGGCAACAAGATCATCCTGTTCGGCGCGCGCACCGGGCTGGACGGCATCGGCGGGGTGTCGGTGCTGGCGTCGGACACCTTCGACGCCGAAAATTCGCGTA
>Ga0210389_10001555_pt1 | contig 18592 bp, 19 predicted proteins | sample IncBWH28OmetaG_FD_160127 | JGI IMG/M metagenome (GOLD analysis project Ga0210389, IMG submission 160127) | Forest soil microbial communities from Barre Woods Harvard Forest LTER site, Petersham, Massachusetts, United States - Inc-BW-H-28-O ...
TTCTCTACCTTCGCGCGAAAAGTGGAGGAGCCGCGATGGCGTGGAAATTCAGAAATCCGGTCCAGGTCGAATTTGGCGTCGATAGTTTCGCCAAGCTCCCGGAACTGATTGGAAAGCGTCGATATGCGCTGGTGACCTATGGGGAGCCGACCTTCGACGAACTTGCGCGCAAACTGGAAGAGAGCGCCGGCGCGCCCGCTCTGGTCATACGGGACGTCGCGCCCAATCCCGACTATCGATTGCTGGCCGACCAAACCCGTCGCTTCGCCGAATTGAAGATACAGCCTGACGTCATCGTCGCAGTCGGCGGCGGGTCTGTTATCGACTCGGCCAAAGTGTTTGCGGCCGCAGGCGGCGACTTCAACAAGATCATTCGGTATCTTGAAAGCCAGGAAGGCGAGGAATCGCTTTCGGCGACCCCGATCATTGCCGTTCCGACCACTGCGGGGACCGGGAGCGAAGTGACCTGTTGGGCCACCGTCTGGGATGAAGCGAACCAGAAGAAGTATTCGCTGGCACGGCCGAACCTTTATCCCACCTACGCCGTCATCGATCCGCGGATTATGCTGGGCAAACCACGTCTGTTGACGATCAGCACGGGTCTTGATGCGCTATCCCACGCGCTGGAAAGCTTGTGGAACGTCAACAACAACCCTGTGTCGGCCAATCACGCTGTGTCTTCCGCACGTCATGTACTCGACGTATTGCCGAAGCTTGTGAAGGACCTCGGCAGTATCGAGTTGCGGAGCCGTATGGCGATGGCCGCGCTGTTTGCAGGGCTGGCGTTCTCCAACACCAAAACGGCGATTTCCCATTCGATATCCTATCCAATCACGCTGCGGCACGGTGTTCCGCACGGAATTGCATGTTCGTTCTCGTTGCCGATGGTGCTGCGTAGCGTCCAAGGGGTTGGCGGCCTCTGTGAAGATAGCCTGAAGCAGATTTTCGGCGCCGATCTCGCGCGAGGTGCTGACGAGCTGGAAGATTTCATGGGTAAGCTCGGCGTCTCCTGCGATCCCGCTTCGTACAAGGTCGACCAAAGAGAATGGCGCCTCCTGATCGAGGATGCGCTTGAAGGCGAGCGCGGCAGGAATTTTCTTGGTTCGAGGGACAGGCTGATCGAGGCCTCGCAAACGCCACACATGCCGATCGCCAAGACCGCGTGACGGCGACGCTACCGGCGAGACCTGAGACGAAAGAGCGTCTTCGCCAGGACGCCACAAGGAGAGCACGATGAAGACGGACGAAAAGACGATTGTCGTTAATGGCCGTAGCTATAAGGCGCCCAGGCGGCCAACCGTCGTCATCTGCCTCGACGGCTCGGAACCCGGGTAGATCGAAAAGGCGATCGAAGCCGGCGTCGCCCCGACTTTTGCGCGTTTTATGCGGGATGGCGCGCATGTTCATGCGAACAGCGTCATTCCGAGTTTCACCAACCCGAACAACCTGTCGATCATCACGGGGCGGCCGCCGTCGGTGCACGGCATCGCGGGAAACTACTTCTACGATGTGGCCAACGATCGTGAAGTCATGATGAACGACCCGCAATTCCTGCGGGCGCCGACCATTTTGGCGGGCATGTATGACGCCGGCTTCAAGGTTGCCGCGGTCACCGCAAAAGACAAGCTGCGATCATTGCTCTCATACGGGCTCGATCATTCGGATGGCCGCGCCATCGCGTTCTCGTCCGAAAAGGCTGACCAGGCCACGATGAAGGCCAACGGAATCGATGATGTCCTGAATTTCGTCGGCTTGCCGTTGCCCGAGGTCTACTCCGCCGATTTGTCCGAGTTTGTCTTTGCCGCCGGTGTCAAACTGGTCCAGCACCATCGCCCGGACCTGATGTATCTGTCGACCACCGACTACATCCAGCACAAGGTCGGCCCAGGCACCAAGATCGCCAACGATTTCTACGCCATGATCGACCGCTATCTGGCGCAACTGGATTCGCTCGGCTGCAACATTGTCGCAACGGCGGACCACGGCATGAACGACAAATTCATGTCCGGCGGCCAGCCCGACGTGCTCTACCTTCAGGATTTGTTCGACGAATGGCTCGGCAAGGGGAACGCTCGTGTCATTCTGCCGATCACAGATCCCTATGTTGCCCATCACGGCTCGCTAGGCTCGTTTGCAACGATTTACCTGCCGGCGAATATCGATGCCGAACCGTTGATCGCCCGGCTCAAGGCCACGGCCGGAATCGACGTCGCACTGACGCGCAAGGCGGCTTGCGATCGTTTCGAGTTGCCGGCCGACCGGGTCGGCGACATCGTGGCGATTTCATCCAGGCATAAAGTGCTCGGAACCAGCCGCGACCGGCATGACCTTTCCGGGTTGACGGAGCCGCTTCGCTCGCACGGCGGGCTTACGGAAGAGCGTGTGCCGATGATCGTCAACGGCAAGATCGCGCTGCAACCGGGGCATCTCCTGCGAAATTTCGATGTCTTCGACGTCGCTCTCAATCGTATTCAATGAACCGGCAGGAGCGTCAGATGAATATTCAAACGCAAGCCGTGCGCCACGAGAAGATGCGGATCGCAGGCGCCTTCGTCGATACCGATGAGCGTGTCGAGGTCTTCAATCCCTACACCAACAAGATCATCGGCACGGTTCCTGCCGCGCGCTCCGAGCATGTGCGGGATGCTTTTGCGAAAGCCAGGGCATTCAAGCCGAGGCTGACGCGGTATGAGCGCCAGAAGATCCTGCTTCGGACCGCGGATATCCTGGCTGAGCGGAAAGAGCAGTTTGCGCGGCTAATCACGGCCGAGTCCGGCCTTTGTTGGAAGGATTCGCTCTACGAGGCAGGCCGCGCCTACGACGTCTATTCGTTCGCGGGCCAGCTTACGATCAAGGACGACAGCGAGGTGTTCTCGTGCGACATCAGCCCTCAAGGGAAAGCGCGCAAGATCTTCACGATGCGCACGCCGCTTCTGGGCGCGATTTCGGCCATCACGCCGTTCAATCATCCGCTCAACATGGTGAGCCACAAGATTGCGCCGGCGATCGCCACCAACAACCGGATTGTGTTGAAGCCCACCGAACTGACGCCGATGACCGCGCTGGCCCTCGCCGACGTGCTCTATGAGGCCGGCCTGCCACCGGAAATGCTGTCGATCGTCACGGGAAATCCGCACTCCATGGGCGATGCCATGATCACCGATCCCGATGCCGACCTGATTACCTTCACCGGATCGGTGCGTGTCGGCAAGCACATCGCGACGAATGCCGGCTACAAGCGCCTGGTGCTTGAACTCGGCGGCAACGATCCCTTGATCGTCATGGAGGATGCCGATCTGGAAAAGGCGGCTGAATTAGCGGTAGTTGGCGCCACCAAGAACTCAGGGCAGCGCTGCACGGCCGTCAAACGCATCCTTTGCGTCGAGGCCGTTGCGGACGAATTTGCAGCATTGGTGCTGGCGCGGGCGAAAAAGCTGAAATGCGGCGATCCGATGGATCCATCCGTGGACGTCGGGACCGTCATTCATGAGCGCGCCGCAACCGAATTCGAGCGCCGCGTCAACGACGCCGTGCAGAACGGCGCGAGACTGTTGCACGGCAACGATCGCAAGGGCGCGCTTTATCCGCCAACCGTGGTCGATCACATTCCCTACACCTGCGAGCTGGTCATGCAGGAAACCTTTGGGCCGGTAATTCCGATTATCCGGGTCCCCAACGACATCGATAGCGTCATCCGGATTTCCAACGCGACGGCGTTCGGCCTCTCGTCGGGCGTTTGCACCAACCGTCTTGATTACATCACCCGGTTCGTCAACGAACTCGATGTTGGAACGGTCAATGTCTGGGAGGTGCCGGGTTATCGCATCGAGATGTCGCCGTTCGGCGGCATCAAGGACTCCGGCCTTGGGTACAAGGAAGGCGTTCAGGAAGCGATGAAGAGCTTCACCAATGTGAAAACCTACTCGCTTCCCTGGTCCGGCTAGGCATCGTTCGATGTGAAGTAAATCAGCAAACCCGCGCCTGACAAAAATAGTTCATCGAAGTTTCATAATAATAAGTGCGGAGAGACGGCGAGGAAATTCAGTTAAAAATCAGGGGGAGGCTTGCAATGTCGACGGTATCTGATTCGGCGGGCGTAGGCTCGCTGGGCGTGGCGCATCCGGAACTGATGAGCTCGTTCCGTCGTGCGCAGTGGCGAATGCTGCTTGCGGCGATGTTTTGCTACCTTTTCTTCTATACGGGGCGGCAGACCTTCGGTTTCGCTATTCCCGGCATTCAGGCGGAGTTCGGCGTCAGCAAGGCCGCGCTGGGATGGGCCAGCGCGGCGCTATTGTGGTGCTATGCCGTCGGCCAGGCGGTCAACGGCAACCTCGGCGACAAGTTCGGCGGCCGGCGCGTCATGAGCGCGGGCGCGATCCTGTCATTTATCATGAACTGGGCCACCAGCCTGTCGACCGGCGTTGTCAGTCTCTCGGTGTTTTGGGGCATCAACGGCTATTTTCAGTCGATGGGATGGGCGCCGGGCAGCCGGTTGTTGTCGAACTGGTGGGGCCGTCACGAGCGCGGGACGGTCTACGGCCTCTATACTTTCGCAGCCGGGCTCGCTTCGGTGCTTTCGTTCGTGACCTCGCTGATCGTGGTCGGCCACTTCCAGTTGGACTGGCGTTGGATATTCAGAATACCGGTCACGCTCTTGCTGGTCGGCGGCATCGCGTTCTATCTGATCGCCCGCGAGAAGCCGGAAGACATGGGATTCGATTCACCGCATGACGACGCGGTGGATGACATGGCCAGGGAAGCCGCCGCGGTCATCGATTCCGAAAGCTCCTTTTCGCGGTACAAGGCCGTGCTGTCGAACTGGCGATTGCTGGTCGCCAGCGTTTCCATCGGCTTTCAGAACGCCGCGCGCTATGGATTGCTGGTGTGGGTTCCCGTTCATTTCCTCGGCGCCGACTGGTCCAAGGCCGACGCCAGTTCGGCCGTGATCGATCCGCGCTGGATCAGCATTGCGCTGCCGGTCGGCATGGCCGTGGGTGCATTCACTAACGGCTGGGTGTCCGACCATATCTTCAACTCGCGCCGCTATGCTGCCATCGTGCTCTACATGGTGCTGGCGTGCGTTACCGCGCTCTACATGTCTACCATTCCGACCACGGCCGTCTACCAGGGCCTGGTCGTGCTTTTCCTGTGCGGCTTCTTTGTCTATGGGCCGCAATCATCGTTCTGGGCGTTGTGCCCGGATCTGGTCGGGCACAAGCGCGCGGGAACGGCGACGGGCGTCATGAATTTCTGCGCCTATTTGTTTGCTGGGCTAGGCGAACCGATAATCGGACATTTCATGGATAGCACCCAGCAAACCTCGGTCGTGTTTGTGATCGTTGCAGCATGTTCCGCCGCAAGCGCTCTGGTCGCGATGTTCATCCGGCGCTAGGTGCATGAGCCGGAAAAGTGTGTAGCAGTTTTCCGTCGCGACAAACGCGAAAGCGTTTGCGCGGAGATCATGCGCAATAGGCCAGGATGCGGCTTCCCAATGCGCGGAGAGCCGCGTCCGGTTGAAGCGACCATGTCCATTCAGATCACGCCGGCCGCCCCGTAAGGCGGCCGGCATTTTAAGCGCCTGGATCAACGGCGCGTGCCAATCATATTCGCCTTAAGCCGTGGCGCGGTGGCCTTCAGCCATCTTGCCGGACTTCACCACCGTGGTCGGGGACCGAAGCCATGCCTCGCGAGTAATTGCGATCATCGAAGGCTGATCGACAATGCCGATGGAGTCCCACGTGAACAGGGCGTAGCCCGGCTTGGTGCCGTCGACTCCGGCCGGAACAGCGACCTTGAGCTGCCCCGCGAGCCAGGCGAGCGAGCCGTAACCGCAGAGGCTGACGCAATGGTCCTCGGCGTCGTCTTTCTGGAAGCCGAGGCCAAACCATCCCGTCTGACCGTTGGTGGTTCGCCAGGCCGTTTCGAGCTGGGTCGCGGCAACGCCGATCTTGACCGGCCCTCTCGAGATCGCGCTGTCGAGCGTGGATGGATTGGTCCAGTCGACCGAGAAGATCTGACCGTCATCGAAAGTCTTTCCGTTCTCATGGAAGCCGTCGGTCTGCATCCACTGCATGACCTGGTGGAGATTGGCGCCTTCGAGCACATGATGCTTGGTGGCCCAGGCCATCGCAATCTGGTCTGTGATGAAGATTTCCGGCTGATGGCAGGCTTTTGCAAACGCTTCTTCGGCCGTGACGCAATCGCCGTGATCGAAATTGCCCCACGATGAAATCTGATGGGGCAACGTCAGGAAGTTCGGCGGTGCTCCCGCAATCGCGGTATGCGGCGTGGCGGCTGCCAGCGCGCTCCTCGGCGAGGGAGCTGCTCCGCGCTTCGGGGTCTTGTTTCGTCCACTTCCTCCAAGTTCAATAGCCATTGTGTTGCTCCTTGCTTGAATGAACGAGATTATTTGTCCGTGTCCTTCTGATCGTCTTTAGGTTGAGCAGGGTCCGGCGAGCGGCTTTTGGCGTCTTGCTGATCGTCCGCCGCATCGTCGTCAGGGATGTAGGGTGGCGCCTTGTCGCGCACGTCCTTGGGTGTCGGAAAAGCACCACGCTTCGGAACGGGAGGTTTGCCGCTCATCCTGTGCCTCACTCCCGTTTGGAAAATTATTCTATCAATGGTTGAGTGAGATCAGCTAAGCACGAGGCCGAAGCGCAGCGTGTGAGCTTGTTCACACGAGCTTGCTTTTTCTTGTGGGCGTTGAATGGCAGTGCTGCTGTCCGAACTCACGCCGCTTGCTAGATCAACTTCATCCCCTTCAGGCTCGCATGCCCGCTCTTGCCGACAATGATGTGGTCATGCACGGCGATGCCGAGCGGTGAGGCAATGCCTATGATCGCTTTCGTCATCTGGATATCGGCCTGCGAGGGCGAGGGATCGCCGGAGGGGTGGTTGTGCACCAGGATCACGGCGGTCGCGGACAATTCGAGTGCCCGCTTGATCACCTCGCGCGGATAGACCGGCGTGTGGTCAACCGTGCCGGTCTGCTGCACCTCGTCTGCGATCAGCTGGTTGCGCTTGTCTAGAAAGAGAATGCGAAACTGCTCCTTGTCGGCGAAAGCCATGTTGGTGCGGCAATAGTCGATCACCTCATTCCATGAGGATAGCAGCGCGCGCTGCTGAAGCTCGCCTTTGGCGATCCGGTGCGCGGCCGCAGCGATCAGCTTGAATTCCGTAATGGTCGCTTCGCCAACACCCTTGATTTCGCGCAGGCGCGTCTCGGGGGCATGGATGGCTTCGGCGAACGAGCCGAAGGCCTTGATCAGGATCTTGGCCAGCGGCTTGACGTCGCCGCGCGGGATGACGCGGAACAGCACCATTTCGAGCAGTTCGTAATCGCTGAGCGCGCCGGCTCCCGCCTGGCGAAAGCGTTCGCGCAGGCGTTCCCGATGGCCGTGGTAATGCGGCGGCTCCTCGCGCGCCTTTTGGTTAATCGGATTGTCCGTCTCGCTGCCCTTCGGCTCAATGTGCCGAGGTAATCAGGTTTTGCAACCGGGAAGTACGGCCATGCCCAAGGGCAGCCCACGCAGCTGTGCTTTGAACAGAGAGTAACTGATCCCTATATATCGCTGCACTCGCCGACCTTTTTGGCAAATTAGAGAACGGATGCTCCCAAAATAGAGCATCCCAAAACAAGGAAAAGACGTGACAACGATCGCCTCCGATCTTCCCGACCGCTCGCCCTCGATCTCGGGTGGAATCACTTTCCTGCTCGCGCTGTCCTGCGGCCTGATCGTCGCCAATATCTATTACGCGCAGCCGCTGGTTGGCCCGATCGCGGCCGAACTAGGCCTGTCGCCGAAGGCCGCGGGCCTTGTCATGACCATGACCCAGCTCGGTTATGGCGTTGGGCTGTTCTTGATCGTGCCGCTCGGCGACCTGATCGAGAACCGCCGGCTGATCGTATCCGTGCTTGCGCTTGGCGCGATCGCACTGGCCACCGCTTCCTACTCGACGCATCCCATTCCGTTCTTTGCCGCGGCGTTGTGCGTCGGTCTCGGATCGGTCGCCGTGCAGATTCTCGTGCCCTATGCCGGTCACCTCGCGCCCGAGCGGATTCGGGGCCGCGTGATCGGCAATGTCATGACGGGGTTGATGCTGGGCATCATGCTGGCGCGGCCGCTGTCGAGTTTCATCGCTTCCGTCTCGTCGTGGCACGCGGTCTATGCCATGTCGGCCGGGACGATGGTGCTGCTGGCGCTGTTGCTGCGCCAGACCTTGCCGGTGCGGAAGCCGCAGGTGCGCCTCGGCTACGGCGCCTTGCTCGCATCGATGCTGCATCTGGCACGGAACACACCGGTATTGCGACGCCGCGCGCTCTATCAGGCCAGCCTGTTCGGGGTATTCAACCTGTTCTGGACCACGGTGCCGCTGGTGCTGGCCGGCCCCGCCTTTCATCTGTCGCAGACCGGGATCGCCGTTTTTGCACTTGTCGGCGCTGCCGGCGCCGTCTCGGCGCCGCTCGCGGGCCGCGTCGCCGATCGGGGCTGGACGCGGCCGGCAACGGCGGTTGGCATGCTGCTGACGTCAGGCGGTTTTGCCCTGACGCTGCTCGCCGCTCCCGGTTCGCCGCTTTCGTTGGCCGCCTTCGTCGCCGCCGCGATCGCGATCGACTTCGGCGTACAGGGCAACGTCGTGCTCGGCTACCGCGCGCTATTCATGCTCGGCGCGGAGCACCGCAGCCGGTTGAACGGCCTCTACATGACGACGTTCTTCCTGGCGGGCGCGGCAGGTTCGGCTGTCGGCACCTGGGCCTATGCCCACGGCGGCTGGACGCTGGCGGCTATGATCGGAGGCTCGTTTCCGATGCTCGCGCTGATCTATCTCGCAACGGAATGAGAGAGGATCACGTCAGGCCAGCGCCGGCGGCTTCTCCTGGTGACGCTCCGACAGTGTGAAGATCTCAAAGCCGGTCGCCGTCACGCCGACCGAGTGCTCGAACTGGGCCGACAGCGAGCGGTCCCGCGTCACCGCTGTCCAGCCGTCGGACAGGATCTTCACATGCGGCTTGCCGAGGTTGATCATCGGCTCGATGGTGAAGAACATGCCAGGCTTCAGTGGCACGCCTTCGCCCGGCCGGCCGACGTGAATGATATTCGGCTCGTCGTGGAACAGCCGGCCGAGACCGTGGCCACAGAAATCGCGTACCACGCTCATGCCCTGCGGCTCGACGAAGCTCTGGATCGCGTGGCCGATATCGCCGGTGGTGGCGCCCGGCTTCACGGCGGCAATGCCGCGCATCATGGCCTCATAGGTCACCTCAATCAGCCGCTCGGCCTTTCGCGCGATCGGCGCAATCGCATACATCCGGCTGGAATCGCCGTACCAGCCGTCGACGATGAAGGTGACGTCGATATTGACGATGTCGCCTTCCTTCAGCGCCCGGTCGCCGGGCATGCCGTGGCACACCACGTGGTTGATCGAGGTGCAGGTCGAATAACGGTAGCCCCGATACATCAGCGTCGCCGGAAAGGCGCCATGGCTGAAGGCAAACTCGCGCACGAAATCGTCGATTTTCGAGGTCGGCATGCCAGCCTTGACGATGTCGGTCAGCTCGTCGAGGCACTTTGCCACCAGCGCGCCGGCCTTGCGCATGCCGGCAAAAGAGCTCGCACCGTGTAGCTTGATCTGCCCGGTTTTACGCAGGGACGTGTCGGAGGCCTCAACATAACTCATCGGCGGATCGTGTATCGGTGGGAAGGTGGGTTGAACGGTCTAATTTAATGATTGGCGCTCGCGACGCAAGCGATCAGGGGGACGGAACTGAGGTCAATTGGAGACCTCGACCGTGGTATCGACCGGCAGCGCCCCGCCACGAACACGGAGTTCGCGCACCGGGTAGGGCACCCGGATGCCCTCGCGCTTGAACGTGTCCCACAGCGACAGCATGACGTCGCTCTTCACGTTATCCATGCCGTCGGGGTCGGCGATCCAGAAGGTCAGCGAGAACTTCATGCCGGCCTCGGCGAATTCGGTCAGGATGCAGTTCGGCGTCCGGGACTTGATGGCGCGGGGCGCTGAGCCGGCGATTTCGGCCGCCAGCCGGCAAACCTGCCGCGGATCGGATTCGTAGTTCGTGCCGAAATTCACCTTCACCAGCGTATTTTTGTCGGTATAGGTCCAGTTGGTGACCTTTTGCGTCACCAGATCCTCGTTCGGGATCAGGAATTCGCGGCCGTCGCCGGCGGCGACCGAAATGTAGCGAGTCTTCATCGCGCTGATGCGGCCGGAACTGTCACCGATGGTGACGAGGTCGCCGGGTTTGACCGACTTGTCCGCGAGCAGGATGATGCCGCTGATGAAGTTGGCGACGATCTTCTGCAGGCCGATGCCGATGCCGACGCCGACCGCGCCCGAAAACACCGCCAGCGCCGACAGGTTGATTCCGACCGCACTGAGCGCCACCGCGACCGCGATGATCAGCAGCCCGATCCGGATCATCTTCACCAGCAGCACCTGGATCGACGGCGTCAGGTCGGTCGACTGGTTGATCCGGTTTTCGGCAAAGTTGCTGGCGACATTGGTGAGCCAGAGCGCGGCGATCAAAAGCAGCCCGAGCTTGATGACGACCAGCGGCGTCAGCCGCAATCCACCCAAAACGATCGACACCGAATCCAGTGCATCGACCGCTGGATCGAGTTGGTTGATCACGCTGAGCGCTGCGATCACCCATGCCGACACCGATATCAGTTTGACCAGGAACGCGTTGCGGATAACCGAAGTGACAAGCCGGATGATCAGCCAGGCGAGCGCGAGCTTGGCCGCGACCACCAGCATGTAGCTGCGGCTCGGCCAGGTCGAATGGTACATCGCGATGCGCGCGGCAATGACCAGAACCGCAAAGACGATGGTGGAGAAGCTTTCCACCAGCACATGGGCGAGGCGCCGCAGCGGAAGTGGCCAGCGATTGGCGAGCGAGTCGGTATTGACGCGCGCCTGAAGCGCGGCATTGGCCGCCAATGCGATCCCGGCTGCGGTCAGGATCAGGCCGAATTGCAGATAGAAAAAGGGCGAGGAAATCTCAGCGCCAACGGAGCGCGCCACCATTCGCAGGTAGTCGATGATGTCGTTTAAATCCATCGTCAAAATCTCGGTTCGGGGCGATCGCTATGGGGGACTTGATTCGAGTGTGGGCGAGATTTTCACATAACAGGGCTTTTGGCGCTATCGCGGCGACGTCCACAAGGCGCGATTGCGCCCGCTAGCCGCACCACGGCAGAAATGGGTTGGCGTCGAAGTGTGGCGACGATAAGGATGCTATCGCAAGGATTTACATAAAACCCATGGCCTCTCTCGACTCGGTCAGCATAGCCATTCTGCTTGGTGCGGTGCTCGTGATGGCCGGCATCTTGTCGAGCCTGTTGGCGCTGCGTTTCGGTGCGCCGCTGCTGCTGGTCTTTCTTCTGATCGGCGTCATGGCGGGAGAATCCGGCCCCGGCAAGCTCCAGTTCGACGATCTGCGCACCACTTATCTGGTGGGGTCGGTGGCGCTGGCGCTGATCCTGTTCGACGGCGGCCTGCGAACGCGTTTCCAGAACATCAGCGCCGTGATTGCGCCGTCGATGGTGCTTGCGACCGCCGGCGTGTTGCTGACCGCGCTGATCACCGCGCCGGTCGCCAAATATGCGCTCGATCTGAACTGGACCGAAGCGTTGCTGGTCGGCGCCGTGGTGGCCTCGACCGATGCGGCGGCGGTGTTTCTGCTGGTGCATGCGCAAGGGTTGCGGCTGCGTCCGCGCGTCGGTGCGACGCTGGAAGCCGAATCCGGCACCAACGATCCGTTTGCGGTGTTTCTCACACTGATGCTGGTCGAACTGATTTCCGTCGGCGGCAGTTCGTTCACCCATGTGGCGGTCGAACTCGGCCGTGAGGCGGTGCTGGGAGCGGTCGCCGGCATTGTCGGCGGCAGGCTCGTGGTATTTTCGCTCAACCGCGTGGCGCTGCCGCAGGGCCTGCACGCGCCGTTCGTACTCACCGCCGCGCTTGTGATATTCGGCGCCGCGCAGATCGCGCATGGCTCGGGATTTCTCGCGGTCTATCTCGCCGGCATCATCATCGGCAACCAGCCGACGCGGGCGCATAATGCCGTGGTGACGTTCCTGGATGCCGCGACCTGGCTCGCGCAGATCGTGATGTTCGTGTTGCTCGGGCTTCTCGCCTCGCCGCAGCGTCTGGTGGGAAGCATTGGACCGGCGGTGATTGTCGCTTTGGTCCTGATGCTGGTGGCGCGCCCGCTCGCGGTATTTATTTGTCTGGCGCCGTTTCGCTTCAACTGGCGGGAGAAGATTTTCATTGCCTGGACCGGCTTGCGCGGTGCGGTCGCGATCTTCCTGGCCTCGATTCCGATGCTGGTCGGCTTGTCGAAGGCTTACCTGTATTTTGACGTCGCGTTCGTCATCGTCGTCATTTCACTTCTGTTGCAGGGATGGACGCTGGCAGCGGCGGCGCGACGGCTGCATGTCGCGTTGCCGCGTGCCGATCGCGGCCCGCGGCGGGTCGAACTCGACCTGCCGGGGCAGCTTGAGCAGCAACTGGTCGGCTATTCCGTGCGGCCGAAAAGCCTGTTCTTCCGGCGCGGCCTGACCCCGTCCTGGTCGAAGCCGACGCTGGTGATACGCGACGAGCACATTCTTTCACCCGTGGAGGCCGATCCGGTTCGTCCAGGCGATTATATCTATCTGCTGGCGCCGCCGGAGAAGGCCGAGTCGCTCGACCGCTTCTTCGTCGATATGCCGCCAAGTTCGGCACCCGACCCGCATTTGCTCGGAGATTTCACGGTGTCCGGCGAGCACACGCTCGGTGAACTGGCCGAGGTCTATGGTGTCACGGTCGGCGCCGATCAGGCGGGCCAGACGCTCGCGGATTATTTCGATATCCACCTTGACCATGCGCCGAAGGAGGGAGCGACGCTCGATCTCGACACCATCGTGCTGGTGGCGCGCAGCATCAGCGGCGGGAGGGTGAATATCATCGGTCTTCGTCTGCCCGAAGATCCGGAAGACCTGCCACCGGCCACAAAGCTCGATTCCCTGAAAGAGAAGCTTGCCAGCCTCTGGTCGTCGGTGGCCGGGGTTTGAAAATAAAATGGCGTGGACCGCATCCGGCCCACGCCATCGATCGATTCAAAGTCTGTTGGTATCAGTAGCCGCAGGAACCGCAGCGCGGCATGACCGGGGCGTAATAGGTTCGGGCAGGGGCAACCATCTCGACGCGCTCGCGGACGGCGTATTGCGGCGCGAGGCGCTCGTACTGAACGCCCTCGGGGGCGACCATCACCGTCTGCGGCACCATCACGGTGCGGTACTGCGCGGGCGTGCGGTGCGCGATGACGCGGCCGGGCTCGACCATCACAGTTTCCTGCACGGTGCGGTATTGCGGCGGAATGACTTGCGGCTGATAGCAGGTGCCACAGGGCTGCGGCGGGGCGTAGCAGCCATAACATCCTGCGGAAGCAGTGGTCGGAAGGGCGACGACGGAAAGGGCTGAAACAATCAATGCGGCATAAACGCGAGACATTTTTATGGCTGCCTTTGGGTTTGTGATGTCATCAGCAATAGGCCCGCGATGTCAGGCGTCAACGACCGTCGCGCGTTTACCTTTACGGAGATCATTAACGGAAGATGCGGCGCATCCGGCGAAGTGTCCGCAACTCGATCAGCGCTACGCGGGTACGTTCGCCGTCGGTAATACCTCGGTGCCGCCAAACGCCGTGACGCGGCCGCGTTTGATGATCGCGATTTGTGTTGCCAGCTTCCGCATCTCGGAGGGATCGTGGCTGACATAGACCATCGGGATGCCGGCTTCGTCGCGCAGGCGAACGAGATAGGGCAGGATTTCTTCCTTGCGCTCCTCATCGAGCGATCCCAGCGGTTCATCCATGAGCAGCAGTCGCGGTTGCGACAACAGCGCCCGCCCGAGCGCGACGCGTTGGCGCTCGCCGCCGGATAATTTTCCGGGACGGCGATCCAGCAAATCACCGATGTCCAGAAGCTCGGTGACGCGCCGCCATTGCGCGCCATCTTCGGCGAGGCGGTTCATGCGCCGCCCGTAGTCGAGGTTTTCGCGTACATCGAGATGTGGAAACAGCCGCGCGTCCTGGAAGACGTAGCCGATGCGGCGGCGGTAAACGGCGACGTGTGTTCGCGCGGACGTGTCATCCAGTGTCTCGCCGTCGATGGCGATGATACCACGGTCGGGCCGCAGCAGGCCCGCGATCATATTGATCAGCGACGTCTTGCCGGCACCGGAGGTGCCGAACAACCCGGTGACGCGGCCTTCGCTGGCAAAGGCAGCTTCGACGGTAAATTCACCCAGTCGCTTGGAGACTTCGACCCGCAGCATCGTCAACTCCCGTGCAGGCGCAGCAACGCGCGCCGGGAAAACCATTCCGAAGCAACAAGGGCTGCCGTCGAGATCAAAACCGATATCACCACAAGCCGCAGCGCCGCCGTATCGCCATCCGGGGTCTGAATCAGCGAATAGATCGCAGACGAAATGGTTTGGGTTTCACCGGGAATATTCGACACAAACGTAATGGTCGCACCGAATTCACCGAGCGCCTTGGCAAATCCGAGCACCATTCCGGCTAGCACACCCGATAAAGCCAGCGGCAGGGTCACCGTCAGGAACACTTGCCACGGTGCGGCGCCCAGCGTCGCGGCGGCCTGTTCCAGCCGCCGGTCCACGGCCTCGATCGAGAGACGGATCGGCCGTACCAGCAGCGGGAACGACATGATTCCACAGGCAAGCGCCGCTCCGGTCCAGCGAAACGCAAAGACGAGGCCGAGATGTTCGGCAAGCCACGCCCCGACCGCGCCGCGGCGGCCGAAGGTGAGAAGCAGGAGATAGCCGGTGACGACAGGCGGCAGCACCAGCGGCAGGTGAATCGCCGCGTCGAGCAGGGCCTTGCCCCAGAACTCACGGCGCGCCAACAGCCACGCTACCGCGATGGCGAGCGGCGTCGCCACCAGCGTGGCGACAGTCGCGACCCGCAGCGAAAGCAGGATCGCGGTCCATTCCGTGGGTGAAATGTCGAACACGCGGATTAAAAAGTGCTCAGGACGAGGGGCGGATCAGGAAAGTAAATCCGTATTTTTCAAAAATGGTCTTCGCGGCTTGCGAATGCAAAAAAGCAAGATAGCCGGCGGCGCCTGCGCCGGCGGTCGTGGTCGCGGCAACCGGATAGATGATGGGAGGATGGGAATCGGCCGGGAAGGTGCCGACGATCTTCACTTCCGGCTCGACCTTGGCATCGGTGGCATAGACGATGCCGAGCACCGCCTCGCCGCGCGCCACCAGCGTCAGCGCCGCGCGCACGCTTTCGGCCATCGCGAATTTCGGCGCGGCCGCTTCCCACGCGCCGAGCTTTTCCAGCGCGGCTTTGGCATATTTGCCGACGGGGACCGAGTTCACATCGCCGGTAGCAATCCGGCCACTACCGGCGAGCTTGGCCAGATCGAAGCCCTGACCGATGGTCACGTTGCCGATGGAAGAGTCCTTCGGCGCGATCAGGACGATACTGTTGCCGAGCAGGTTGGTTCGCGTTTCCGTGTTGATGGTTTTTTGCTTGGCCGCATAGTCCATCCAGTCGGTATCGGCTGAAAGAAAAATATCGGCCGGAGCGCCCTGGTCGATCTGCTTGGCCAGCACGGAGCTTGCCGCATAGCTCGCAACGACCTTGACGCCGGCCTTGGCGGTGTAAGCGGCGTCGACGTCGTCGAGCGCGTTCTTCATCGAGGCCGCGGCAAATATGGTCAGGGCTTTTTCCTCGGCGAAGGCCGCCGGAGAGGAAAGGCCGCCCACGATCGCGAGGGCGAAAAGAAGTTTGACAAGCCGGTCCATGGCAGCGCTCCGCGCCCGAATGCTGGCCGCCACACGGCGTTCGACATCAGGCCTTGGTCAATCCTGAGATGCGACAAAGCGAAAGCGCCGTTCCGCTGCTCCCGCCGGCTTACGGCCGATGGGAACTTCGCTAAAAGAAAACAATAACAGGCGGATGGATCAGATCAAAGTGCCCAAATGCCGCCTCTGCCGAGGCGGCAGGCCGCTCATTCCGACGGTTGGATCACGATCGAGAGCGAATTCTCCCTGGCGCCGCTGATCTGAAGCACGAAGGGAGCTGCCGAAAGGTCGAGCTTCACGGTTTTGCGAATGCCTTCGCAATCCGTGGCGCCGCTAAACGCCGTCGGCTTCAAGAAATGACCGTCCTGCACCAAATCGATCCATGCGCCATTGGAAAGGCTGATCGTGTAACTGCCGGCCTTGGGCACGCCTGAGAATTTCGCGAAGCCGGCAAAGGTGCCATCCTTCGGCGCGCGCTCCGGCGGCGTCGGCAATTTGGCGTCGGCCGGCGCAACCAGGGCAATCGTCACCGCGGTTGCCGGCAACGCGGCAAGTTCGCTGCCGGAATTGAGTTTCGTGCGATCCGGCGCGGTCAGCGCGGCGCGGGCGTGGTCGATATTCCATTTGAACTTGTCGCAGCCGCTCGGCTCTTCCGCCGCAAACGCGGGGGCGGCTGCAAGCAAGGTCAGGGCAACGAAGAGGGATTTACGCATCAATCCACCGCAATCATGACGTCAGAAGCCTTCACCACCACGGTCACATGACCCTTGGCCTTGATGCCAAGTTCATCGACCGCCTCATTGGTGATCGACGAGGTGATAATCTGCCCGTTGCCGATATCGACCCGAATGTGGGAGGTGGTCGCACCTTTCTTGACTTCGAGAACGGTGCCTTTGATCTGGTTGCGTGCGCTAATTCGCATGATGGTCTCCACACTATCGGGCCGCGCTCGATCCGCCGCGGGCGTGACGGTCTTCTGGTCGAACAGAAGATGGGATTGTCGTCCCGGTTAGGCCGCCATGCTTACGGCATCGACGGCTGAAAAACCTTAGCGCATTCAAGCTACGGGCGATAGCTTTGCCAAGCAAATGTTACTGCTTGGCGTTCGGTGCAGCCAGAACCTGACGGCACTCCGCCGGCAGTTGCGCCAGCGTCAGGCTGGGCTTTGGCTTTTCCGGTTCAGGTGACGGTTTGGGATGGATCACCTCATCCTTGAACCAGTAAGCGAGATCGGCTGCGCTGCAGGCCTCGCCCTCCGTGGGTTCGGGCTGGCTCTCGCAGGTAGTGCTGCCGGCCGGGCATTTGATGCGGATGTGGAAGTGATAGTCGTGGCCATACATCGGCCGGATCTTGGCGAGCCAGCTTCGATCGCCCTTGGCTTCACGGCAAAGCGCTTTCTTGATGGCGGCATTGACGAAGATGCGCTGGACACTCGGCTCCTGCGCGGCGTCGCGGATCACCGTCAGATGTTGCGGCGTCCATGTGTTCGGATCGATGTCGAGCCGGTCGGATCGCACCATCATCACCGCAGACATTTCCTCGCGCTCGTTGCGCGACAAAGTGTGGTTCGGCATCGGCGTCAGCCACACATCGGCATCGAGGCCGATCTGATGGCTGGCATGGCCGGTAAACATCGGGCCGCCGCGCGGCTGCGACATGTCGCCGACCAGGATGCCCGGCCAGCCGGCGTCCTTATGCACCTTAGCCGATAGCCGCTCCAGCAACGCGACGATCTCCGGATGCGCCCAATTGCGATTACGCGACAGCCGCATCACCTGCCAGGTCGGACCATTGATCGGCAAAGGTTGCGCACCGGCAATGCAGCCCTTGGAATAGAAGCCGATCACCCGCGTCGGCATCGCCGCCGGCAGGACCTTGCGCCCGAACAACTCCTTGGCGGCGAGCTTGGGATCGTTCGGATTGGTGAGCGACGGCAACGGCTTCGGATCGACACTGCCTTTGTCCTGCGCCAGCGCGATGGAGCTGCTGACAGCGAAGGCGAGGGCCAGAAATGTTGGGATAAAAAGCGGGCGCCGATTCATGGACGCACTCTAGCTGAGGTATCGGCGGCGGGGAATTCACCAATCAGAGAAAACGGACTAACTGCCGGCTCGCTTGCTCAGCGGCCCGGCAGGTGTTCGCGCATTCCGCTTGTTCAAATGATAAGTCAAAGCGAGCGCGATGCAGTGGCGCAGCGCCGCCTCGTCGATCCTGTCCTCGACGTTCAAAAGGATGCAGCGATTGCCGCCATAGCTCCATTGGTCGGGATAGAGTTCGCGGAAGGTGGCGACCAGATCGGTCTGGCAGTGGAAGTAGATCGCCACTTGTTTGCCGGCCACATGATCGATGCGGACAGTGCTGCCGCTTTTGGTTTCCGGCGTGAGGTAACTCGGCTGCCCCCACTTCAAGGCTTCCTCAATTCGGCCGACGCCCCTGGTTGCTTTCGCGGTCGCGAGGATCAGCCGGCGTAGCGCCAATAATTTTGCTTTCGCCGGTTGCGGATAGGCGGCGAATACCGCGTCGACGGCAGTTGCCGGCGAACGGTCCTTCGTGGCTGCTTTCGGCTTGCCAAGATTCTTCGATGTGCCGACCATATTGATTTCCCCGCCCTTCGGCAGGGCCGCTCGCGGTGGAGGCTGCGCTCGAAAGCGTATCTTAGGCAGCTTCGCGCAGACCGGCGAGGAAACTATCGACGCTTTTGAACAGTGCCGAGGCGTGCTGGCTGAGCTCGCCGGATGCCGAGAGGACG
>Ga0210389_10001556_pt1 | contig 18573 bp, 12 predicted proteins | sample IncBWH28OmetaG_FD_160127 | JGI IMG/M metagenome (GOLD analysis project Ga0210389, IMG submission 160127) | Forest soil microbial communities from Barre Woods Harvard Forest LTER site, Petersham, Massachusetts, United States - Inc-BW-H-28-O ...
CGGACAGAAGGCGATCCGGAGCAGCCGTCAGGCGCGCTTCCAGATCGTCGACATCGTCGCAACCATGCGACCGCTCACCAAGATGGCGACGCAGATCGTTTCCGCGCAGAGTATTCCGACTCTGGTTCGCGACGCCTTCCGGGTCGCGCAACAGGAGCGGCCGGGGCCCGTGCATCTCGAACTGCCCGAGGATGTCGCGGCCGATGAAGGCGTTGCGGACATCGTTCCCCCGCATGTCGTCGAGCTTCCGGTCGCGCCGGCGGCGGCCATCGAACGCGCCGCAGCCATGATCATAGGCGCGGGCAGGCCTCTCGTCATGCTGGGAGCTGCGGCAAGCCGCCCGCGGCTCGCCGGACCTCTGTCGGCATTCGTGCAACGATGCAAGATTCCATTCTTCAACACCCAGATGGGCAAGGGCGCCGTCAATGCGGGTTCCAATCTCTATATGGGCACCGCGGCGCTGTCGGAGCGGGATTGGATTCACGAGGCCATCGACCAGGCCGACCTGATTATTTCGATCGGCCATGATACCGTCGAGAAGCCTCCTTTCCTGATGGGCCGTAATGGACCGCAGGTTATCCATGTCGGCGTCACGCCAGCGACGGTCGAGCAAGTATACTTCCCGCAGGCGGAGATCGTCGGAGACGTTGGCGCCAGCCTTGCTGGCCTGGCCGATCTTCTGGAAGGCAAGCTCCCCAACGCCTCGGCATTGCTGGGTCTGCGGGAGGGGATTCTTGCCCGCCTCGCCGAGCGTTCGACGGAGGATCGATTTCCGCTGACGCCTCAGCGCATTGTGCACGACGTTCGCCAGGTCATCCCGTCGGACGGCATCGTTGCCCTCGACAACGGCATGTACAAAATTTGGTTCGCCCGCAACTATCGCACCAGCGTCGCCAATACGCTGCTGCTCGACAACGCGCTGGCGAGCATGGGCGCGGGTCTTCCTTCGGCGATCGCGGCATCGCTGATCCATCCGGACAAACGAGTGCTCGCTGTCTGCGGCGACGGCGGCTTCATGATGAATTCGCAGGAGCTTGAGACGGCCGTGCGGCTCAAGCTGAACCTTGTCGTGCTCGTGCTGGAGGATCGCGCCTATGGTATGATACGATGGAAACAGGAAGTCGACGGATTTCCCGACTTCGGCCTCGACTTCGGTAATCCTGATTTCGTCGCCTATGCGAAGTCATACGGCGCCAAGGGCTCCCGCGTCGGCAAGGTCTCGGAACTCTCGACGATGCTGGAAGCTGCTTTCAGGGAAGGCGGCGTGCATCTCGTTGTGGCGCCCGTCGACTACAGCGAGAACATGCGCGTGCTTGTCAACGAGTTGCACTCGGTAGCCCGGGCTGTGTGAACACCCTCTTACAGACGACGTTCAGGGAACGTCGGATTTTTTTGGCGCAAAGCGGTCATTAAGCAAAGTGCCGATCTCCGCCAGGCGCGAGCGCTGTGACCAGCCGCTTCAACGATCCACGGTCGCTTCCTGTCGAACATCAGGGTCTTCGCGGCGGGTGCGACGGGATCTTAATTCAATCCTACTGCCGGGAACCCGCAACGTCTCACCGGGCTTGGTTCTCGGGGTCGCTGGCACCCAACTCGCCACGGCCTGCACGGCCGGCGCCTGAACGCCTACCCCCATCCGAGCCGGCCCTGCTCGACATCGACCGGTTCGATGCGTCCGTAAGGCTCGTGTAAGCCTGCGACTATAGCATCGGGCCATGGCTGAACTGCTCAACCCCACCCCGAACCTTCCGGACGATACCCCGATCGACCGCATCCGCTTTCCCACGCGAATACGCAATGTCTTGGCGGCCGAACAACTAAAAACCGTTGGCGAAGTCCGCGAGGCCTCTGACGAGACGTTGATGACCCTGCCGGATCTCGGACGCGGCTCGATTGCCTATCTTCGAAAAACGCTTGGGATGCCATCCTGCGACGGCGTCACGCCATCGGAGGAAGAGCCGCCTGATTAGGCCGGAGACCGTCGCGAGCGCGGGCGCGCCGACCGAGGAGGCTATGAGAGAAGCCAAATGAAAAAAACTGCCGTCGTTTCACCGAAGCGTAGATGCCCTGCGTGCAAGGGCACTGGTTTTGCAGCGGTCAGGCACCCGACCCGGCTTGGTGTGAGGATTTATGGGCGGTGCGAGGAATGCCTTGGCAAGGGAAGGATTGCCTCCAACTGAGGGGCCTATACCGTGAATGCCGCAAAGACAAATGCCCCGATTAGCACGACGATGGCAACTGCGATAAGGATCAGGTAAAACTTGCCCATATAGGCCAACACAACGTTGGCGCTTTCGTTTGGCCTTGTTGAATGATTCTATTTCGGCGGCTGTAACTCGCCCTTAAGCCAGCCCCTTGCCTGTTCCGTTTTCAGAGGATCGGGCTGCTGGCAATCTAAGCACTGAAACGTGCGTGGACCGTCACCGCCAGGCGGTAACGCCAGAGTGAGATATGCCCCACAATTCGGGCAGGTCGGTCGCCGTACTTGGCTCATGCGCCAAATTGTGGCGCGCCACGAAACCGCCGTCAATTAAATTAGGCCACTGCGTTTTTTCAAACTGGGCCATTAAGGGTCGAAACAGGCCAGGACCAGGTTTTTTATCCTTCGCCGGAAAATCCTGCGACAGCGCAAGGAAATACGGGACCTTCAACGGGCGGAATCTCTACCACTTCGGCCGACGCGCTACTGGCCCGGATGCAAACCAAACTTGACGGGCTGTGCGCGGATCGTGACCGCCTGGTAGGCGAGACCGGCCTTGCTCATGCTGCTCTCCATGGTGCCCGCAAGTGACAGCATCCTCCCGCCGGGACTGAATGGCAATCTTGCGCTGCAAGGACGCTCCCGAAATCAACCCAGGGCATGAGAGGTCAAATGCCGCGCGGGTTCCTGTCAGCGCTCCTGTCTTGTATCTGTCGCTGACTGGATGATGATGCGGCCGTCGTTCCTTTGGATCGACAACCAAGGCGACGGTAGTCGCAAAACAGGTCACCGCGTGTGCTTCGCAGGCGATCACAACGCAACGGACCAAATGAGAGCCGTCAGGGGCAACCTTGGCGGCTTCACTTGTCTGCGGGGATAGTTACTTTTGATCCCTGAGCGAGTCTCACGAGACCCGCGCGTCACCGATCCCACGCGCCCCCCTAGGCTCTTCTATGCTACCACGTTACGGGACTCTCTTGCGCGCGATTGTCCTTGCACACGATTGTCGCCACTGCGACAAAGTCCACATCGTGGTCCAGCTCTGTCACACTCAACAATGAGACAGCCACCGCGCGAACGATCGGGATTGGAAGTCCAGGGAGAATGCTGGTTGAACATCAAACCGTCGGCGGATTGACCCATACGCTCGTCCCGAAGTTCCTGGCGAGCCTTTTTCAATTTCTTTGATCGACGCTTACCACTATTCAATGGCGTCGTTGCGGGCGAGGGCGTACGCTCCCGCATGCGGGAAATCCTGCCGCTCGCTCCGCCTGCTTAAGCCTGCGTGAGGGATAGTCGTGGTAACCGCGACTGCCGTGGCCCCGCTGAGGGAGGATCCAATGTACGCCGCTATTCGTCAGGGCAAGGCAAAGACCGGCATGGTCGAGGAACTGGCTCGCAGGATCAAGGAAGGTGCCATTCCGATCATCAGCGATGTCGAAGGTTTCATGGCCTATTATGTGGTCTATGCGCCGGACGACACCGTGACGGCGATCAGCATTTTCAACAATCACGCAGGCGCGGAGGAGTCGAACCGACGCGGGCTCGCGTGGATTGAACAGGAGCTCGCGCCTCTGATGATCGGGCCGGCGACGGCGGTCGCCGGGCCGGTGATCGTACATACGCTGGCTTAGGCCAGCTTCCAATTGCCGCGCAAGGCCGTGCCTAGTTCCATTCCAGCATGGAAAGCCCGCCGGCGGAGCGGCGGTTTCCAATCTGGCTGCAGCGCTCGATCTTGCGCCCCAGGCCCCCGCCGCCGCGCCGGTGCGTTATTTCAGGTCCGAGGCAGCCCGCGCAGCCGGTGGTAAGAACTGCTTGAACCTTCAGTTGACCGCCGCGACTCACGTCTAGGGCAACAGTGCCCGAATTAGGGGGGTATCCGTCTTATTTTGAAATCGCACAAAGGGAGGGAATGCCATGAGATCCAACTCCAAAATCGCAATGGTATTGCTCGCTGGCGTCGCAATCGGAGCGATCGCGGTTCAGGGCCTCCATGCTCAAGGAGCGAAGCTTAAGGCTTACGCGATCAGTGAATTCGAACCTCTCGATACTTCAGCCCAAGCCGCGTACCTGCCTGCCGCCCGCAAGGCGATAGAAGCAGCTAACGGTCACACTTTGCGCACCGCGGGCGGACGAGTGGTTCAGATCGACGGAGGGCCAGCCCCCAGAAATGTGGGGATCACCGAATGGGCCAGCTTGGATGAGGCCGTGGCATTCTACAAGTCGAAAGCCTGGACAGACCTTGCACCCCAGCGTGACAAGGCGACCAAAATGATACGGAGGTACGTCGTTGAAGTCGAAAAGTAGCGGTACTCAAAGGCAGGGCCGCCAACTGAGACGTCCCTGCCACTTGACCTCCTAGGGCGGCCCCAAGGGGAGGTTCAACAAGAGCGCTCGCGCGATCATTGCATGTGGAAAGGGACGCTTCCGATATCCAGATTGGATTTCGCTGTTAACTCGATTTCGATCCCTGTAATCCGATAACTTTACCCTGTTAATCGTCTTAGGGAATTTGATGCATTGGCAGCGGATTTTGATTCTACCACGCGGAGGTTAGAATCCTCCCGCCCCACCCCTTCAACGGGGTGAAGCTGGAGCGAGGCGGAAGTCACACTCTTTGGAGTTCAGCAGGGCGACCCGCTGAATGGAGGTGCGACGGACACAAATTCGCAGGCGAGCGCGCAGGTTCATTGAATATTACCTTCCCGCGGTAGTAAGCGGCTTTGTCAGGATCGGCCTCCTTGGTGCGCGCACGACGAACGACTCTCCTCCCCCTATCGAGGGAATGACTCCTCGTTTCTGAGGGCCTTTGCGGGACCTTTTGTCGCGGAGCATACGTTGTTCGGCGAGGGCACTTGAGGTCGTCCATTCCAATCAAGCCAGCTGCGAAATAACAATGTTACGGAAGGCGTATGCACCGGCCCGTCGAGGGCGCCGGTTAATGAAAGCCATGATTTATCGAATTTTAAACATTTAAATTAACATCATCGATACTCGACTCGCGAAGAATCCGCCCCACCGCCGTTTGCGCCGGGAGGTACCCTGTTCAGCAAGATAGTCAATGATGAAGGGTTCGGTATTGAATCGTTATACGCGGCATTTTTGGTTCAGGAACTAGCAAACACCTACAGTTTCGGCAGAGGTGCACAGTTTCAGACCAGGGGTCAGACACGGTATCTGTTTATAGTGGTGACCGTTGACTTAGTGCGAGATTTCTTGATCAACGAACGGATGCCGATGAACACTGCATCCGCATTGCTGTCTTCGACAATTTCGACGCGGCGACCGGCGAATACCGCCGGCTGATCAAGGGCGAACCTGGTATGCGCGACTCGTATCCGGTGAAACCTGGGCCTTGGAGGCTGCCTTGCGCATAAACAATTATAGCGCTGCACCCGGCCTTGCGCTTGGCTTCCAGCTTTTCTTCGCGTCGCTCTTCTCGCCAGTCGTCGGCGAACTCAGTTTCATGTCCCCTGCGATGGGTCAGCAGGGCACACTCACGCAAAGGCAATCTGATGCTTTCGATGCGTACCGCCGTGCCGTCAACAAATTCGAGTCGATCCTGCGCCAGCGGCGCGCACAGATCAGCTCAAATCAGCAGCTTCCAAATCTGCCAGGGCAAGCACTCTACCTTACACGCAACGATATGATCAGCGCGTACAAAGACCTCACCGATGCTCTTCCATCCAAAATCGGAAAGCCCAATAAGTTCGGAATCCCTCCTGCGTATCTTGATGCCGACAGCGAGCCACTGCTTGATGAGTACAGGAAGCTTTTTGACCTGATGGAGGCGCCGCCCGCCAATGCGCAAAAATCGGATACGCCATTCAAGGATGTCGTCGATTTGGGAATTGCGATTGCGCGAGCCAAAGGCCTTGATGCAACGAATGCTGAAGCAGCAGGCCGTATCAGCCTGGGGCTCTTCTTCGCCGAGACAAATGGCAATCAGAACGCCGGAAATGGGCGCTCGAACAAGTACAGGGGAAGTTTGCAAACGGGCCCATCGGAAGATCAGATCGGCCAAAAGAAGTGGGCAGCGTTGAAAAAGCATGTCGCGGCCTTCGATCCGACGCTGAATCTTCGCGACGATCAGGAAGAGGCACGAATTGGGGATCTAGATCATCGACTCAACCACTGGACGGCGGTGCGAGATGCCCTTGTGGCTACCCATGCGGATATTTTCCCGAAAGTGGGAGCCATCGCAAAAGTACTTCCGGATCCGATCGATCAAATGAAATTCTTCGAACTCATGCAAATCATTCCCACTCCGACCAGGGCCGCGCTCGAGTCAGGCAACCTGCTCGGCTATAGAATTTCCGACCCGACGATTATGGGATATCTGCGCAACAACAGCATCTTCGCCTTTGGACAGGCTGACAGGGCAAGAACATCTGCAACCTTCCGGGAAATTCTTGATGCGATGTGGCTATTCAATGCCAAATTTGAACAGGCGAGCGCCAAATTTGACGAGATGAAGGCGAGGTAAGGGCGCGCCAAATTGCTGCCCACAAAGAGCTTCTGTTGCGTTCGTCCGCCTCAAACAGGTAAGAATATTTTCAGTAACGCCAAATCCTGTTACCATTATCTGGCGCTGCCATGAATCGCGAACGGAAAATCCCTCTGGGGGAAGCAGAGATTGCCGTCGTCGGCTAAGAAATTCGCATCCACAGGCCTTGGCGTTCCGCGCTGTTGCACTGTCATCGCGGTGATCGCCGCATTGTTGCTTCTGCCGATCGAGGTTGGCAAGGCCGGCTCGTCGTCGGACATTCCAAAAAACTTATCCAAGCACAGAAAGTCCGCTCCGCACGGCGAGTCAGCAAGGCACGCTACTTCACCCAAGCGTACCGCCACGGAAAAACATCATCATGTAAAGCTTGCGGCCCTTGGGCCGGTAAATCTGGGCAATTTGAAATCGGACCCAGCAACCTGCGATCCCGCGAAATTCCGGATCGTTCTGGACGTGGGACACACCGCCGAGTCAGAGGGCGCGACCAGCGCTCGCAATGTCCCCGAATTCGCCTTCAATCTGCGCCTTGCCCAACAGATCGAGGAGAAACTGAAGGCTGAAGGCTTTGCTGAGACGAAGCTGCTTGTGACCGAGGGCAAAGCCAAACCCAGCCTCGCCAAACGGATCGCGGCGGCGGACGATTTGCACGCCAATCTCTTTCTTTCGATCCACCACGATTCTGTGCCCGACAGACTACTCGAGGACTGGGAATTCGAGGGCAAGAAAAGCCATTTCAGCGACCGCTTCAGCGGCTACTCCGTCTTCGTCTCTCGCAACAACCCGGACTTCAAGACGAGCCTCTTGTTCGCCGAACTGGTCGGCAAGGAATTGAAGGCCCAGGGCCTGCAATTTGCCCAGCAATATACAATGGCCATCATGGGCCGGTATCAACACCCGCTGCTGGACAAGGAAACCGGCGTCTATAGCTACGATAAGCTGATCGTGCTGAAATCAACCCGGATGCCTGCCGTCCTTCTGGAGGCGGGCTCTATCATCAACCGGGACGAAGAGCTCAAAATGGACTCATCGGAACGCAGGGACATCGTCAGCAGTGCTGTCACAGCGGCGGCGAAGCAATTCTGTGGCCCGCAAGAGCCCTTCCTTGGTCCGCTCTGATGGTGCGATGACGATACGGACTCGCACCCCTTCCACCATGCTCATCGGTGCTGGCCTTGCCTTGATAAACGCCGTACTGCCAGGCTTGGCTATGGCGGGCTCGGCTTTGCCCAAAGGTTTCGTTTATTTGCGGGACATAGACCCGACTATTGTTCAAGACATTCGCTACGCGGGATCGCATAACTTCGTGGGTCGACGGACAAGAGGTTACCTCGCCGCCGAGTGTATCCTCAGCGAGCCCGCGGCAAAAGCTCTTGAAGGCGTGCAGAGGAAGCTGGCCGAGAAACGGCTGTCGCTGATCGTCTGGGATTGTTATCGGCCGACGCGGGCTGTCGATGATTTTCTGCAGTGGAGCAAGGATCCAACGCACGCGGAAATGAAGGCTGAATTCTACCCAAACACTGACAAGGAAAAGCTGTTCGCTCTTGGGTATCTCGCGACACGGTCAGCGCACTCGCGGGGGAGCACGGTGGACCTTGGCATAGTACCGACCACCTTTTCTTCCGCGCCGCCGCCGAATCCCGCGCAGTCCCTCAAGCCATGCACATCTGCAAAAGGCGAAAGATTCGAGGATGGAACGATCGATCTTGGCACCGGCTACGACTGCCTGGATGTGCTGGCAAACACATCAAACGCTCGTGCGGGCGGCACGGCCCTCCGCAACCGTCAAATTCTAAAATCTTATATGCGCGCGGCAGGCTTTCGTCCTTATGTCAAAGAGTGGTGGCACTTCGAACTCATCAATGAGCCATTTCATCGGGGCGGGTTTGACTTTGAGGTCTCGGCTTCGCATTCATAGACCGAACGGCCAGCAGGCAAACGCCAGGGCGTTCTATGTGTTGGTCCGAGTGCGTAAGAGAAATTCAGAATCGGGCAAGTTTGCTGGCGCGCGGCTTGGCGAAGACGGCCCGAAGCGCCGTGGACGAGTTGAGAATCGCCATCGCTTCGCGCGTGGTAAGAAAGCTTAGCGCCTCCTCAAAGTTCTCGGCGTCTTCGATCTTTGCGCGCGCGATCGCGAGATGTGGATCGATCTGACCGCGAATGCGTTGCTTTTCGTCGGGTAGATTCGCCAGATGACTTTCCAGTAGCTGCCGATCGCCTCCCAGTTCAATCAGAGCGGGGACGACGACATGATCGGAGTCATTCACCAATTCATTGGCGCGAACGAGAACATCGGGCGGAGCCGTCTGCTCCGGCGTGATCAGCAATCCGGATTCAGGAAAAATCGTCGACGAAAGCAGCGCGATCGGAATGCAAAGCAGTAAGCCAGCGATGACGGGTGCCATCCATAACAGCAGCGGCAGCGATACGGCATAGGCGATGGCGGCCATGGCGATTCCGAACAGCGTCGGCAGGCCGTAGCGGCGAATCATGTCGGATCGAGTCAATCCGCCGCCGTCGCGGCGCTGCACCTGCCAACCCGCATCTCGGCCGAGAAGAATTTCTCCAACCGCCGTCGATTGGAAAATCATCATAACTGGTGCAATCAGGCCGGACAGCAACGTCTCGACCAGAACCCCCGCCAGGATTCGAACGCCACCGCCGAATAGTCGGCGGATTCGACCCTTTGTCGCGGCCAAAATGCAGGCGAGCAGTTTCGGTGCGATCAGCAACCCCATCGTTCCGACGAAAACCCACGCGGCGAGAACGGGATCCTGCGCGGGCCATTTTGGAAACAGCGAAAAGCCCTTCGGGAAATATTCAGGCCGGACAAATTGCGCCTGCAATGAGATCAGAATCCCAAGCACCAGGAACAGCAGCCAGAGCGGCGCCGTGATATATGAACCGATCCCCGTGAGCAGATGAAGCCGCGATACCCAATGCAGTCCGCGCGCCGGAAGCACTGCTAGATGCTGCAGGTTACCTTGGCACCAGCGGCGGTCGCGAGCGGCAAAATCCAGTAGCGACGGCGGGCATTCTTCAAAGCTGCCACCCAGCATCGGCACCATCCGGATCGCCCATCCGGCCCGACGCATCAGCGCCGCTTCCACGAAATCGTGGCTAAGAATGTGGCCGCCGAAGGGTTTGCGGCCCTTCAGATCGGGCAGACCAGCATCCTGCGCAAACGCGCGAACGCGAATGATCGCATTATGCCCCCAATAATTGCCTTCGGTGCCGTGCCACCATGCTATGCCAGCGGCAATCAGGGGGCCGTATAGTCTGCCCGAAAACTGCTGCAGCCGGGCGAACAACGTCCTCGCATTGACGACGACTGGAAGCGTCTGAATCAGCGCGACCTCGGGATGTGTCTCCATCGCAGCGGCGAGACGCACGATGGTATCTCCTGTCATCAGGCTATCGGCATCCAATATGATCATATGACAATAACCGGCGCCGAAGCGCTTGATCCAGTCTTCGATATTGCCGGACTTCCGGGCGGTGTTTTCGCGGCGGTGGCGGTAATATACGTTCGCGGCGCCAGTTTCGCGGCGAAACCGCAAAAAACATTTCTCTTCCGCGACCCACGTCGTGGGCTCCGTCGTGTCGCTCAGCACGAACCAGTCGAAGTTTGAACCGAATCCGGTTTGATCGATCGACTCATGCATCGCGCGTAGCCGGGCCATGATACGGTAGGGATCTTCATTGTAGGTCGGCAACAGCATCGCATTTCTGCTTGCGACGGGCGGAAGCGCCGCGGCTGGATCTATACCAAGCGGATCTCTGCTCGATGACATCAACACCGCGAAGCCAGCCAAAGCGGACGAGAATGAAAACGCGATCCAGGCGAAGAGCACTACGAACAGGACGAGCACCATCCATTCCAGGATCGTGACACCGCCGACCCGGACCACCTCGTACATCTCGTAGCAACCAGCTGCGGTCAGCACGATTGTGCTGAGAAATATGAAGGCGCGCCGGAGCTGCATGTAGGCCGGAACTCTCGCGTCAGGCTGGCCGCGCTGAAAACTCTGCAATTGTTGCGTGGACATCAGCAACGGCGATTCCGACGGGAGGAACTGCTCTCGCAGGGCTTGCGGTGGCGGCTCCGGAAAGCGGTCTTGCGTCACGAGGACCATCGGTAAACCCAAACCTCGGATATGGCGTTGTCGCCGTGCATCAGCAAAGCCCGCAATTCGATCGGCGATTTTTCCTTGGTCGAAAACTCGAAGCTCAGTCGCCAGCCGCCGATTGCTGGATTTGGTTGAGTCACAATGTTCCTGATTTCGGCCTTTTCTGCCGTGACGGTGCCCCGGATGCTGTTGGGATCGATCGACTTGAGTTGCTCGCCAATCAAGTCGAGGACGAATATCCTGCCGTCGTCGCCTTTGGCGCCGACACCCGTTCGCGAGAATCGCGCCAGCGATGACCCCTTCGGGGTGCTGGGTCCCCAATGCAGCCGGTAAGTATAGGTATACTCCCCTTTGGCTTGGAGCGGTTCTTTAGGTCGCCAGAAGGCGGCGATGTTGTCGTGAATTTCCTCCTTGGTCGGAATTTCGATCAGTTGAACCGAGCCTTCGCCCCAGTCGCCAATCGGTTCGGCCCACAGGCTAGGGCGCTTTTCGAAGCTCGATTCAAGGTCCTGATATGCAAAAAAATTCTTCTGCCGCTGCATCAGGCCGAAGCCGCGTGGATTGAGATCGGCGAAGGTGCTGACCTGCAGATCGCGGGGATTGCTGAGCGGGCGCCAGAGTTCTTCGCCGCGGCCATTGTAGATCGTTATGCCGTCTGAATCGTGTACAGAAGGGCGATAGTCGTCAACGTTGTTGCGGTCATTAGGTCCGAAGAAGAACATGCTTGTCATCGGCATCAGACCGGCATGGTCGAGCGCGATCCGCGGATAAACGGCAAGTTCCACATCGAAGACCGTGGCGTCGCCGGGCCTTATGGTGAAACGATACGCGGCTGTGGTGCTTTCACTGTCAAGCAGCGCGTGCACAACAATGGAATTGGCATTAGCGGCAGGCTTCTCGATCCAGAATGCCTTGAATAGAGGAAATTCCTCGCCTTTGGCCTCGCCGGTGTTGATCGCCAAGCCCCGGGCAGACAAGCCATATATCTCGCCTTTGGCGACCGCGCGAAAATAGCTTGCGCCCAGAAAAACGCAAACCTCGTCATAGTAGTCGGGCTTGTTGATCGGCGCGTGGATTCGAAAGCCGCCGTAACCCAAATCCGTTTCTGGCGCGGGCGGCGTATTGGGTCCGAAGGAAAAGTCGGCTGGTCGATAGGGAATCTTTGTCGCCTGTCCGTTAGTGACCTCGTAAATGTCGATGCGCGGTGAATAAAAGAAGCCGCGATGGAAGAACTGAATTTCGAACGGTAGTTTTTCGGTGCGCCATAAGGCACGCTCAGGCTGAAAACGGATCTGCCGGTAATGGTCGTAATCAAGGTCTTTCAGGTTGTCGGGTAACTTCGTATCGGGCGCCTTGTAAGGCTTGTTGGCCGCCTCACGGGCGAGCTGACGGACGATCGATCGATCGAAGGGAGTTGCCTCGGCCTGTGCGAGCGCGGTCAGGCCGCCAGCGGTAGACGCGAGCGGCAGGGTGGCGGCAGCTTGGAGAAAGCGGCGACGATTCAAGGAGCCCTCCGGAAACGCAAGAGTAACGATGACCAAACTCGGTTAGGGTGGGGGAGTTCCAGGCCCCGGAACTCAACTCTGAAGCTGCGACATACGGTCTCTCCTTGCCCACTCGACTTCAGGAGAGTGCAGGTGGTCATCGCGTCAGACTGTCGGTAGACATTGCAGGCGCCGGCTACGGTAGCCGATCTAAAGTCCATGAGATCGAGCAGGTTGCGCTTTTATTCATTCGCGGGATTCCGACTGACTGCTTCCGTCGGCCTGGTCGCAGCGGTTTGGCTTGCCGCCGTCAGCCGGTGGGTCGCCAGCGATCTGGTCGTGCCTTGGGATTCCAAAAACCAGTTCTACGCCTTCTTCCGTTTTCTGTCCGCGACGCTGCGGGCCGGAGATTGGCCGTTCTGGAATCCCTACCATTATGGCGGGCATCCGAGCGTTGCCGACCCACAGTCGCTGGTGTTCAATCCGGTGTTCGTTGTCTGGGGGCTGCTCGATGCGGCCCCGACGATGCGGGCGTTCGACCTGGTCGTGCTTGCTCATTTATTGGTCGGAGGAATCTGTATCGCCATAATCGGCTGGCGCGCGCGATGGCCGATCCCGGCCAACGTGTTGGCTGCGGCGCTGTTCATGTTTGGAGGCGCGGCGTCTGGCCGTCTCCAGCATACCGGCATTATCATCGTTTACGCGGTGCTTCCGCTGGCGTTGCTGCTCCTGCAACTCGCGCTTGAACGGCGATCGCTCCTGCTGGCGGTGGGCTTTGCCATCGTGGCGGCGGATATCGCACTTGGTCGCAACCAGGTGGCGCTGCTGCTTTGTGGGTTACTATTGGCCGTCGCTATCGCCGAAATATCGGTGTCGGCCAAGCCATTGGCTTATTTGCGGGAAAGATCGGGCGTTTTGGCAACGATGGCGTTCACCGGCGGCGCGTTGCTGATCGTACCCGTGTTGCTGACGATGCAATTTGCTCAACTTTCTAACCGACCCGCCGAGTCGGTCGAAGATGCGCTAAAGGGGTCGTTATACCCGGCCGATCTCGCCAACCTTGCCGTTGCCAACATCTTTGGCACGCATCAGAGCTATTGGGGTCCGGGTGCCGCGACCCTGCCGGCCGTTGCGCTCACGGATGATTCCGAGAACTACCTGTTCGCCGGCGCTGTTCCGACGCTACTGGTATTGTGGCTAGGCCTGGTCGGAGGCAGTGCCTGGCGGCCAGGCCGCCGCTTGATGACGGCGACGTTGGTGAGTGCGTGCCTATTCATGCTTGGGCGTTACACGCCGTTCTATGGCTGGGCGTTCACATTCCTGCCGGGCATCGATCTGTTTCGCCGGCCGACGGACGCCAGCTTCGTGTTTGGCTTCTCGCTGGCGGTGCTGGTTGGACACTGCCTCTCCGACTACGTTCGAGAGGGCCTGCCGCGTTTTCGGCCGATCGTTACGCTCGCGGGAGGGTCGGCGTTGCTGGCGGTCGTGGCCTCCGCCGTGGCGTTTTCGGCACGCACCAACCACGAGATAAATGCCGCCCGTGAATCGCTCGTCGCCGGCGCGGTGATGCTGATCGCCTTTCAGATTTTTTTCAGCGGACATCGGCACCGGGCTCGCCTGATGGCCGCCTCGCTCGTCACATTGCTGGCCGTTGCAGAATTGTTGTGGTGGAATGCGGCTTCGCGTCTCAATGCCGAAAGCCGCGGAAACTATGCGGTGCTCGAAGCGCCGGTGGGCGCGGAAGCTAACGCGATCGCACTGATCGAGAGGGCCATCGCGGCGAATCATCGTAGCGGTGATTATCCTCGCGTGGAAGTGCTTGGCCTCGGCGGGGCCTGGCAAAATCTCGCGATGGTTCGCGGCTGGGAAGCCATCAACGGATACAATCCACTGCGAATAGGTTTGTACGATCGCCTGGTCGCCCCCGGCGAAGAAAACTGGGATGTTTCGCAGCGGCGATTTCCGCCATCCTTCGCCAACTACGACAGTCCGCTTGCCCAGGCGCTCGGCCTAACGTATCTCGTGCTCGGCCAGCCCATCGATCATATTCCGGCGCTTTCAAGGCCGCCTGCGGCCGAGCTCATGCTTGAGGGGCCGCCAGTTTGGATCTATCGCGCCGCAGATGCGATGCCACGGGCTATCCTCGGCTCGGACGGTATAACGACGACTTTGGGGCGATCGAACGCACCGTCTCCGGAGAAGCCCGGCATCGTAACAATCGATTCCGTAAGACCGGGTCGTGTCGAACTGGTCACGGCGTCGGTCACGGACGGACTGCTGGTATTGCACGACAGCTACTACCCCGGCTGGGTCGCCGAAGTCGACGGGCAAATGGTTCCGATCCGGCGGACTTACCAGCTGTTCCTCGGGATCAATGTACCAGCCGGAAGCCATCGTGTCGTTTTTCGGTTCGTTCCTCTTTCGCTTCCCAATCTTGATGCCGCATCAAATATCAAAACCGATAACGTCGACGCACCCTAGTGTCCCGATTCCGAAGTTCGTATTATCTTGCGGCCCCACCGTTACGAACTTCCTCTTAGCGTGGGAGGTCGTCGACGAAAGCGACTGGGGTACCCTTCTTCACACTCCCCGCGACGCGCTCGGCATCCCAGTTAGTGAGACGCACGCAGCCGTGGGATTCCGACTTGGACACCTTGTCAGGTGAGGGCGTACCGTGAATGCCGTAGCCATCGGCGGATAGGTTAATCCAGACGGTGCCGACTGGGTTGTTCGGACCGGGCTTGATGGTAAAGGGCATTCGGGAACGAACACCCTTGAAGTGATATTTCGGATTGTAGCGATAGGTCGGATTGTGGTCGATCGACGTCACCTTCAAGGTGCCGGAAGGGGACGGCTTCTCTTCACTTCCGACGGTCGCGGGATAGAACCCGATCAGCAAGTTCGACTTGTCGAACAGTTTCACGGTCTGCCGACTCTTGTCCACTTCGACCCTGTCCGCCTTGACCGGAGGCGCCGACTGTCCGCCGACCGTATCCACGACGATGATGGTATCGCCAGCGCGATCGAAACGCTGACCGGGGTTGAGCGTCACGAGCAACTGCTCGCTCATGTGAAATTTTTCAGCCAAACCCTCCCGGGCGCTAGTGAAGCTCAGCTTCGGAACGTGCTTCATCTCCTCCATTTTGGTCGGCAGCTTGCGCAAGAACGGTCCGGCGATGTCTTTTTCCGTGATCGTGTAGTCTGAGGTCGCCGGCCAGTCGTCCGCTGCTACCAGCTTCGTCCAGACCGCAACGGTAACGTCGTCCGCACCCAGCAACTGCTGCGCCTCAGCGTAGGCGCGCAGCGCCTTCTTCACATTTTCTCCGAACTTGCCGTCGATCTCGCCTGGCGAGAAGTGCGCTCTGTCCAGCAGGACCTGCAGCCGGACGCCCGCGGGCGTCGCCTTCTCATTCGACAAGGTTTTGCCCGACACCTCGGCAGCATCGATCGCTGCTGCCTTCATGTCGGCGCCGAACGCGGAAGTCGTCATACAGGCGATGACGAGGCCGAGATAGAGACAGATGCGCTTCGCGGGGTACGGCTTCATGCCGGCAAAATCCTCGCACGTTTCCAGACAAAGCTTTCAATGGAAACGGGCGACCCGCACGCGTGTTCCCTTTTGAGCCCGGCAGTCAGACCGGAGGCAGGCTATTGTGCTAATCCAGTAGTTCTATCCAAGTTTGCGTCGCTCCAAATGCGGACTTCCAAAGGGTAGGCGGGGCAAACCCTTCGGCGCGGATCGTTTTCGCCAAGGTGGAAATTGCAACCCATGCAGCTTGACGAGCTTCTTCTATTTCGGGGGCCCGCAAGCCTGTGCTTGCCATGTCATATATTAGATCCCCGAGCATTATTGCCGCGGCCTCATTTCGCGACAAACGCGCTTGGCGCAGCACCTGCAGCGCGTGACTGGCCTTCGGAAGATCCGGGTCGTCGCTCACGGGCTCCTCGGCGGCCACAAGGCCCGGCGACTGGTAAAGTCCGGAGAAGCGGACGCTGATAAGCAACGCGATCGTTTGAGAGTTTCGAGCTAATCTCCCGAAAGGCGCAAAGATCGGCGGTCAGATAATCCGGATCGGCGAGGTCGCCAAACTCGCTTGACCTTGCGGCGCCCTCGATGGACACGGTGCGCCGCGTCAGTGGCTGACGAAATTTCATACGACCGCTCCACGGCGCGTTCAATACCGATTCTCGCGAATAGCATTGGTCCGCAATCTTCAGCAGCATCGAGCAACATCTGAATGGCAAGGCGCCATTCCGGTGTGTTGCGCTGTGACCGGGGGAGCTTCTTAATGTAGTTGGCGGCGTCTCGAAGTGTTCTTGCCGGCCCCTCACCAGGCAATGGTACGGGTTGATCAAAAGGACGATTCCACGACACGGGTAACACTCCGAAAAACGCCTAACACTCTGAAAGACGCCTTTAAGAAAAGCCGATCCGGCCAGATTCGTTCCGGAGGCTTTTGGCCGTGGACCGCGTCATCTGGCCGCGGATTTTCGCCACGACCGAAATCGCGGGTAATGGGATGGGTTCAGATTTCTGCGCCGGATCTATTTGGCATATCGGCAGCTCGAAATCGGACAGCCGGCTTGATGTCACCTCGGCGCCGGCGGCGCGAGCTGCCGCTTGGCGCAAGGATTCTGATCATGTCGTGCCTGCTGGAAGTTGAGGGAGAAATCGAATCAGGCTGCGGGCGCCGGTAGAGCGAGGGGAGCGTCGACAAGCCCCATGCCCGCGAGCGCCATGCGGGTAAAATGCGCGCCGGTGACGTAGCCGCGTCCCCAGACGGAATCAAATTCGGATGTAGGCCGGGCGGCCGTGATCTCGGGAATTTCGCGTTGGGCCTCGATCAGAACCAGGATGCGGTCCTCGATGCCACGCAGCATGTCACGAAATGCCGCAAGTCCCGCGCGATTGGTGGCCGCTCCATGGCCGGGCACCACAACCGTGTCTGCATCGATCATCGGAAGCAGCCTTTCGACGGCCTCGATCATTCCGCGCAGCGATCCGCCCGAAGATTCGTCGATCACAGGATAGCTGCGATGAGTGAAGAGATCGCCGGTAACGAGCACGTTTGCCGACGACAGAAACACCGCGACATCGCCATCGGTGTGGGCCGGCGCCTGCGGAAGCAGGTGCAGTTCCTCCGTTCCGATATCGAGCGTGAACGGGTGGTCGAAGGTCAGCGACGGCCAGGCCTTGCGCGGCGAAGGCGAAATGCGCCACGACAGCGACGGCACATACTGGTTTGTCGAGAGGCGCTCACGGCTATTCGCATGGGCAAGGATCGTCGCACCGGCCGCGGCAAAGCCGGCGTTGCCATCGGTATGATCGAAATGCCAATGGGTATTGATAACCCATCGAGGCATTCGCCCGAGCATTCCGGCGATAGCCTGTTCAATTTCCGCAAAGCGGGGACCATAACCCGTGTCAATGATCGTTGGCCCCGCCGATCCCGCAATCGCGGTCAGATTGCCCCCGGCGCCCGCAACGACGAAAACACCGGACCCGATTGTTGCTGTCAGGAGCGGCGTGGACTCGTACGCTATCCGCGACTGAGCGACCATGCCATCCGGAGGAAAGCTGTGCCTCGCGAAGGCATCGCTGCTGGTCGCGTCGTTCCCTCTCGGTCCGAGTTTGTTGTCGAACATGGTGCTTTCCTCATCTCAATTGTCGTATAAGCATCGGACCGAATCCGAGGGCCTTTGTCGCCGATGAAGGTAGCGTCGGGCGCGCGGCGGCGAAGCCATGGCCGCCTCATAATGTTTGTTACTTTGGGTATGAGCCGTGGATCTCATCGCTGCGCTCCGCACTTTTCTCCGCGTCGCCGAAGTCGGCTCGTTCTCGGCTGTGGCGGAGGAGCGCGGCGTCACGCAGCCTGCGGTGTCGCGACAAGTCAGCGCACTTGAAGAGCATTTTGGTACCCGCCTGGTCCAACGCAGCACACACGCCGTCACCCTCACGGACGAAGGACGCGAACTTGTGCCTGCGGCTCAGCAGCTCGTCGATTCAGCGGACACGCTGCAGGAACGGACAGGGCGGCGGCGCGCTAGGCCAGTTGGACGCGTCCGCCTGAGCGTTCCGGTCCCGCTGGGGCTATATTTCAGCAGCAAGCTCGATGGGCTTCTGAAGAAGCACGACGAATTGTCGGTTGATCTTGTGCTGCACGACAGGCTGCGCGATCTCATCGAAGAGGGAATCGATCTCCAGGTTTGTGTTGGCGAAGTCCGCGATTCAGCGCTGATATCACGCCGGATCGG